>Ga0209577_10001126_pt1 | contig 26572 bp, 26 predicted proteins | sample GraSoiAngelo_109_FD_185874 | JGI IMG/M metagenome (GOLD analysis project Ga0209577, IMG submission 185874) | Grasslands soil microbial communities from the Angelo Coastal Reserve, California, USA - 14_0903_12_20cm (SPAdes) (version 2) | ecosystem: Environmental > Terrestrial > Soil > Grasslands...
GCGGAGGCCTCTTGCAGCGCCGCGGCGGCGACGAGCAACGAGGCGGCGAGCGTCTCCCACCCCGACGACAGCGACGACAGCGCGACGGCGAATACCAGCCCGAGGAGCATGAAGCCTTCCCACAGCGCGACGCGGTGCGCTTGGAGCAGCCACGCGTGATCGGCCGACGGATCCTTGAGGCGCGCGCGTGACAGGATGAATCCGATGACGAAGGAGAACGCCAGGCTGAGCGTTCCACCGACGATCAAGACCTTCTCTGCCGTGGTGAAACCCATCACAAGCCTCCCCGCCCGGCCGCACGCCCACGATACCTCCGAACGCCGACAGACTAGGTGCGCGCGGCCGCCTGCGGTGCGATGCTGTGTCGGTCGAGCAGCCTGCACGAGAGGGCATATGGGGACGGTCAAGGTTGCAGCAATCCAGGCGTCGCCCGTGTTCCTCGACCGCGCGGCGACGATCGAGAAGACGGCCGAGCTCCTCGCCAAGGCCGCGGCCGAAGGCGCGCGCCTCGCGGTCTTGCCCGAAGGATTCGTCCCCGGCTACCCGGACTGGGTGTGGCGCGCGACGCCGTGGGACGACCACCACTGGTTCGCGCGGTGGCAAGAGCAAGCCGTCGTCGTGCCCGGTCCCGACGTCGAGCGGCTGGGCAAGGCTGCGCGCGCGGCCGGCATCTACGCCGCCGTCGGTGTGAACGAACGCGAGCCTGAAGGTTCGACGATCTACAACACGATCCTGTACTTCGGGCCCGACGGGAGGCTGCTCGGCAAGCATCGGAAGCTCATGCCGACCGGCGGCGAGCGGCTTGTCTGGGGCTACGGCGACGGGTCAACGTTGACCGTCATCGACACGCCGTTCGGTCGCGTCGGTGGGCTGATCTGCTGGGAGAACTACATGCCGCTCGCGCGCGCTGCGATGTACGCGAAGGGGATCGACATCTGGGTCGCGCCGACGTGGGATAACAGCGATACCTGGGTGTCGACGCTGCGGCACATCGCGAAAGAAGGGCGGCAGTACGTGATCGGCGTCGCGCCTTTCATGCGTGGGTCGGATGTGCCGGACACGATCAAGGGGCGCGATCAGATGTACGAAGGCGACGACGACTGGCTGTCCAAGGGCAACGCTACGATCGTCGATCCGGAAGGCGACATCGTGGCCGGTCCCCTGATCGGGAGCGAAGGGATCGTCTACGCCGACGTCGACGTTGCGTTCGCGCGCGCCTCACGCCGGAAGTTCGATCCAACCGGACACTATTCGCGGCCCGATGTGTTCCGCCTGACGGTCGACACACGCGCGACCTCGCCGGTGGTTTTCGAGGAGTGAGCTTCGGTCAGTGCGCGAGTGACTTCTCCACGTTGCGCAAGCGACGCGAGAGCTCGACCATGATCTTGCGACACATTTCGAAGTTCTCGCTTAGCACCGGCATGAAGTCCCACGATGCGATGCCGAGCGTCTGCACGTCGGTCTCGCAGGTCACCGTTGCCGAACGAGGTCCGCGATCGATGATCGCCATCTCCCCGAAGTAATCGCCCGGACCGAGCGTCGCACGCAAGCGTCCGTTGACGGTGACTTTGGCCTTGCCTTTCATGATGAGATGGAACCCGACGCCGGTCTCTCCTTCGGAGACGATCGTGCGGCCCGCTCGGAACTGCACCTCTTTCCCCATATCGTGGATCTTCTTGACTTCCTTCTTCGTGAGGACGCTGAACAGGTCCACCGCAGCCAACATCTCGACCGGCGTCTTAGCCGCCATCACTCCTCCTTCGCCGCTCAGCCGGCCAAATCATAGTCCGCACGACGCGCGCGTCCGTCAGATCCAGCACAGAAGCTTGATCTTGTTCGGCACCGAACAGTCGCCCTTGATCTTGAAGAAGTGGAAGCGGTCGCTGAACCAGATGTGCCGGGCCCAGCCGAAGGCGCCGTTGTACGGGATGGGGAGCGCTGCGAGGATGGGGTAGAAGTACGCGAACGCCCCGACGCACGCGACCACGTAGCCGACGACGTAAGGCGTGAGCTGGGGCCAACGCCGGACCGATCGGTAGAGGACGTGGACGAGGGTCAAGACGACGTACGGAACCAACGGTGTCGCGTAGAACATGAACACGGGCTTGCCCAACGCGTCTCCGAGGATCAAGAAGGGGAACCAGCCCGCAACGAAGAGCGAGAAGATGAACGATGCGGTGGTGTCCTTCTTGTACGTCCACCACGCGAGTGCGATGAAGCCGATGAAGAAACCGGGCCACCAGATCATCGGGTTCGGCAAGCCCAGGATCTCGGAGTCGAGCTGTTTCGAGCCCGATCCCGTCGATTGGTAGTAGTGCGCGACGGGACGGCCGATCCACGGCCACGTCCATGCGTTGCCGTAGTACGGGTGACCCGGTGTCTTCACCGTCTTCCCCGTCGTTGGATCGGTCGTCGGTACGTACTTCTGAAGGTTCGCGTGGAAGTTGTAGACCTCGTGCTGGTAGCAGAGCCACTGCCCGGCCAGACCGCCGAGGTGATAGACGCCGAACGAAAAGGTCGTCGTTTCCTTGCTGCACTGGGGCAGGTTGTACCGATGGCTGTCGACGAACCACGGCGTATAAGACGCGATGTAGATGGCGATCGGAAGAAGGACGAGCGCGCCGAGCGTGCCCGCGATCTTTGCGGCGTAGCGCCGGTCGGCTGCGTCCCTCGCTCGGACGGCATCCCACGCCATCGTCGATGCGATCCCCACCGCGATGAACGGAAGGGCGTCCCACTTGCTCGCGATCGCAAGCCCGAACATCGCTCCCGCCGCGACTCGCCACCAACGGAACCCGCGATGGTCCGGCTGAGTCACGTCCCGATCGACGACGAGCAGCCATATGCCGGCCAACACGAACACGGCAACGTAGATGTCGAGCATGGCGGTGCGTGATTGCATGAACCACAGCCCGTCGGCAGCGAGAAGCGTTCCCGCCGCTGCCGCCCACCACGGCGACCCCCATAGCCGCAGGGCAAGGAGATACATGATGAGAACCGAGAAGGTCCCGAACAACGCGCCGAAGAAACGCCAGCCGAATGGGCGGTCGCCGAAGATCCTCATCCCGGCGGCGATGAACCATTTCGCAACCGGCGGGTGCACGATGTAGGGCCCGTCCTCGGCCGAGACGCGCGAGTCACTCTCGGTGCCGTACCGGAGCACGTCCCTCGCGTCCGGTATGTAGTGCACTTCGTCGGTGGGGATCGGCTCGTAGCAGGTCTTACCGATCGGCGGCGACGCCGTGCAGGTGGGGTCGCTGGCCGGCAGCACGGCGCCGGGATCGCTCAGCCGGATGAAGCGCGTGAGGCCGGTGGCGAGGAGGAGCAGCAGGAGGACGACGATGTCGATCCGCCGGAGCCGCGGAGGCGCGCGCCGGTCCCCCTTCAGCCGGTCGTAGCCGATATCCGTGGTCTCGATCGAGATGCCCGGCACGTGAAGGACGTGGTCGCGTGCGGACTGCTCGTCTTTATCAGGAACGCTCGGATCGTCGCTCATCAAGGGCACAGCTCGGGGTCCGGGAGGTCGCGCGTACAGTATAAGAACGCGTGTGGAAAGTCCGATGCACAGAGAAACGACGCGATGAGCGGGGTGCTGTCGGTCGTCGCGACGCCCATCGGCAACCTCGAGGATCTGTCGCCCCGTGCCGCTCGGACGCTGGCTCGCGCCGACATCATCGCGTGCGAGGACACGCGCGTCACTCGGGTCCTTCTGCAGAGAGCCGTCCCGGATCGCGGGCACGCGAAGCTGCTCGCCGTCCACGCGCGGAACGAGCGCGCGCGCGTCCCCGAGTTAGTGCGCGCGGTCGCGAGCGGAGCACGAGTGGCACTCGTGACCGACGCCGGCATGCCGGGCCTCTCCGATCCCGGCCACCACGTGATCGAAGCCTGCGCCGAGGCGGGGCTTCGGGTGGAGGTGATCCCCGGACCGTCCGCGGTTCCGGCGGCCTTGGTCGCCTCGGGACTGCCGACCGCGCGCTTCGTCTTCGACGGGTTCTTGCCTCGCACCGCCTCGGCTCGCCGCCGCCGGATCGAAGCGCTGTCCCGCGAGGAGCGAACGCTGGTCGTCTTCGAAGCCCCGCACCGGTTGGTGGACTCGTTGCAGGCGCTCGCCGACGAGCTGGGGCCCCGACGGGCGGCGGTCGCGCGCGAGCTCACCAAGATCCACGAAGAGGTGGTCCGTGGAACGTTGCCCGAGCTGGCCGGCCGGTTCGCCGACAGCGGTGCGCGCGGCGAGGTCACCATCGTGATCGAAGGCGCGCCCGCCCCCGAGAAGAAGTCATCCAACGCGGGCGGCCTCGCCGCCGAGGTCGCCGCCGAGATGTCGGCCGGCATGGGGAAGCGCGAGTCCATCGCCGCAGTCGCGGCGCGCAACGGGGTACCCAAGAAAATCGTGTACCAAGCCGTCTTGGATAACGCCCCCGGCGAAGAGGGCTAGAAGCGCTTCAGCTCGGACAAGCAGTTACTGCAGACCTGATGCTCCCGGTAGGACCGCAGACCATCTGCGCTGCCGCAGAATGTGCAGAGGCTGCGTCGTTTGGAGAGCACGATATGGTCGTCCTCTACCGCGATCTCGACGTGGTCGCCTTCTCGTATATCGAACGAGCGACGCAGTTCCGCGGGCAGCACGATGCGGCCGAGATCATCTACCTTGCGGCTCACGCCCGTAGCTCTCGGTGCCATCGTCTCACCTCGGTTTATCGAGTCGGTACCTTCCACGTTCTCCCCTATAATGCCCCATCTCCCCGTGAGTAATCCTTCTTCTTCCGGGCCCCGTTTTCCTCTAAGGGAGCAGCTGTGAACAGCCGTTTTTACGTCACAACCCCGATCTACTACGTCAACGACGTTCCGCATATCGGCCACGCCTATACGACGGTCGCAGCGGACGTCGCGGCGCGTTTCCACCGCCTAAAAGGCCTGGAAGTGCGGTTCTTGACGGGGACAGACGAGCACGGACAGAAGGTTGCGCGCGCGGCCGAGGAGAACGGGCGTTCGCCGCAGGAATGGGTCGACGGCATCGTTCCGGCATGGAAAGAGCTGTGGAGCCGTTTAGAGATCTCTAACGATGATTTCATCCGGACCACCGAAGAGCGTCACAAAACGCGGGTGCAGGAGTTCTGGCAGAGGCTCTACGACTCCGGTGACGTCTATCTTGCCAAATATGAAGGTTTGTATTGCGTTTCCTGTGAAGAGTTCTACAAGCCCGAAGAGCTGGTCGACGGCAAGTGCCCGATCCACGGGATCCCGGTCGAAGTCGTTTCGGAGGAGAACTACTTCTTCCGGCTTTCGAAGTACAAGGACTGGCTGATCAACGAGTACTACGCGCGCACCCCGGCGCCGGTCTATCCGCAGTCACGCCTCAACGAAGTGATCAGCTTCGCGCGCGACTTGCAGGACACGTCGATCTCGCGGTCGACGTTCAGCTGGGGGATCCCCATCCCGTGGGACCCGAAGCACGTGATCTACGTCTGGGTCGAGGCGCTCCTGAACTACATCACCGCGCTCGACTACCCGGACGGCGAGCTCTTCAAGACCTTCTGGCCCGGCGTGAATTTCGTCGGCAAGGACATCTTGCGGTTCCACGCCGTGACGTGGCCGGCGATGCTGCACGCCGCCGGAGTCGACCCGCCGGACCTCGTGGTTGCGCACGGCTGGCTGCTCGTCGGCGGAGAGAAGATGTCGAAGACGAAACTCACCGGTATCCATCCGGACCAGCTCATCGAAACGTTCGGGGTCGACGGGTTCCGTTATTACTTCCTGCGCGAGATCGCCTTCGGGCAAGACGGCAATTTCAGCTGGGAGTCGATGCTGGCTCGGTACAACGCCGAGCTGGCCAACGGGATCGGCAACCTCGCGAGCCGCGTGCTCGCGCTGATCGAGTCGACATCCGGCGGGGCCGTGCCGGACCCGATGGGGGGCGAGCAGGATCCCGAGCGCGCGCTTCGCTCGGTCGCGGAGAAGGCCGTCGTTGCGTACGACGATGCGTTGGAACGCTTCGCGTTCCACGAAGGGCTCGACGCGATCGACACGATCGTGCGCGAGGCGAATCAGTATCTCGTGCAAACGGCGCCGTGGAAGCTGGCGAAGGAGCCTTCACAACGGAAGCGCGTCGACGCGATCCTGTACACGGCAGCGGAAGCACTGCGGCTGCTTGCCGTTCTGCTGTCGCCGTTCACGCCGGGCGCGAGCGCGCGCCTGTGGACGTCGCTGGGCATCCCCGACGGGTTGGACGCGCAGCGTTTGCCCGCCGCAGGCCGGTGGGGCGGACTCGTACCGGGGACGAAGGTCTCCAAAGGCGAGTCGTTGTTCCCACGCGTCGACGGCTGAGTCTCGCATGCTCGTCGACACGCACTGCCACCTCGACATGCTCGAGGACCTTGACGGCGCACTCGAACGGATGCGCGCGGCCGGCGTTGCGCGCGCGGTGACGATCGGCGTCGATCGCGCGAGCAGCGAGTGGGCGGTGAGGGCTGCTCGGACGCACGACCAGATATGGGCGACGGTCGGGCTGCATCCGCACGATGCGAAGGATCAAAGCGATGAGTTGCTTTTGTACATCGAGCAGCTTGCATCGACCGAAGGGCGCGTGGTCGCCGTCGGCGAGGCAGGGCTCGACTATCACTACGACAACTCCCCGCGGGAGAAGCAACGAGAAGTGTTCGCCAAGCAGGTCGAGATGGCGGGGCGAGTTGGGAAAGCGCTGGTGATCCATTCTCGAGAGGCTTGGGACGACACGTTCTCGATCCTGGCGTCGGCCGGACCGCCCGAGCGAGTGGTGTTCCACTGCTTCTCCGGCGGTGCGCACGAGGCGACGCGCGCATTGGACGCGGGTGCGATCCTGTCGTTCGCCGGCGTGGTGACGTTCAAGAACGCGAGCGATCTTCGAGAGGCGGCGGCTCTGGCGCCCCTGGATCGGATCGTGGTCGAGACCGACGCGCCGTTCCTGACCCCGGTTCCGCATCGTGGCAGGTCCAACGAGCCCGCGTACGTCTCGCTGGTTGCGGAGGCGATCGCGACCGTGAAGGACGTCCCGGCCGATGAGGTTGCGCGCGCGACTTCGGCGAACGCCGCGCGATTGTTCGGCTGGGCATGATGCTCGGTCCCCGAGAGACGCGCGCGCTCCTGGAGCGGCACGGGTTGCGGCCGAAGACCTCGATCGGCCAGCACTTCGTCACCGATCCGAACACGATCCGGAAGGTCGTCTCGTTGGCCGGGTTGGCCCGCGGCGATCTGGTCTTGGAGGTCGGGCCTGGGATCGGCTCGCTCTCTTTGGGAATCCTCGAGAGGGGTGCGCGGCTGATCGCGGTCGAGGTCGATCGCGCACTGGAGCCGGTGCTGGCAGAAGTCTTGGAGGGCTCGAACGCGCGCGTCGTGATCGGCGACGCGATGCATATCGACGTGAAGAAGTTGTTACGGGGACGACCGACGAAGCTCGTTGCGAACCTGCCGTATCAGATCGCGACGCCGCTTGTTCTCGATCTGCTCGTCGGGGTGCCGGCGATACAGTCATTCACCGTGATGGTCCAGAAGGAAGTTGGCGAGCGGCTCGCCGCGCGCCCGGGTGACGACGCGTATGGAGCGGTGAGTGCGAAGATCGCGTTCCTCGCGTCCGCGCGGATCGCCGGCCGCGTGTCTCGGCGCGTGTTCTACCCGATGCCCGATGTCGAGTCGGTGATCGTTCAGATCGACCGTCGCGCGCGCCCGGCGGAGCGCATCGCACAGCCCCGCTTGTTCGCAGTGATCGAGGCCGGCTTCGCGCAACGCCGCAAGACGATCAGGCGCGCGCTGCGCGGCGCAGGCTGGGATGCTGCGGAGGTCGAGCGCGTATTAGACCGAGCGGGCGTCGCACCGGAGGCGCGCGCGGAGACGCTCGGCGTCCCCCAGTTCGCTGCGATCGCGCGCGCGCTGCCGGTGAAGCGATGAAGCTGATCGCGCCGGCGAAGGTCAATCCGTTCCTGACCGTGGGCGCGCGCCGGCCGGACGCGCTCCACGAGGTCGAGTCGGTGATGCAGGCGGTTTCGCTGTTCGACACGGTGACACTGGCGCCTGCGGACGCGTTCGGCGTCACCGTCTCGCCGGCGGGCGCCGCGCCGGAGGACGAAAGCAACCTCGCGTTGCGCGCGGCGCGCGCGTTCGCTGAGTTGCACCGCGGTTCCGGCATTTCGATCGCGATCGAGAAGCAGATCCCGGTTGCCGCCGGCCTGGGCGGGGGGAGCGCGGACGCTGCGGCAACGCTGGTCGGTTTGAACGGGCTGCTCGAAACGAGGGTCTCGAAGAAGGCGTTGGAGAAGATGGCGGCCGGACTCGGCGCCGACGTCCCGTTCTGCGTGCGCGGCGGGACCGCGGCCGCGCGCGGTGTCGGTGAGGACCTGTCGGCTTTGCCGTGTCCGACCCCGGTGTGGTGGGTCCTGGGGATCTCCGGCGCACGGTTATCGACGGCCGATGTGTACGAAGAGTTCGATCGCCTCGGCGGCGGTCGGGTCGAGGATCCGTATGACGTTGCCGATGCGCTTGCGCGCGCCGACATCGAGCGGCTTGCATCCGCGCTGCGGAACGATCTGGAACGGGCGGCGTTGTCGCTGGCCCCTCAGATCCGGTCCGGGCGGGACGCGCTCGGCGCGGCAGGGGTGCTCGGCGTGATCCTTGCGGGGAGCGGGCCGACGTGGCTCGGGCTCGCGCGCGACGAGATGCACGCTGTTGCGATCGCCGCGGCCGTCCAAGGTGAGTTCGCGCGCGTCGAGGTCGTGCACTCCATCGACCACGGACCTCGTCCCGTCTAAGTCGCGAGACGCTTCGCGATCAGGAGAAGGTCGTCGACGAAGGCTGCCATCTGCTCGTGGCGCGCGTTCTCGTCGGGCGCGCGCAAGATCGACGACGGGTGAACCGTTGCCGTGAGCTCGGGGTCGTGGCCGGTGAAGGTGCCGCGGTCTTTCGTCACCCTGAACTTCGGGCCGAGCAACGCCCGCGCAGCGGTCGCGCCCATCGCGGCCACGATCTTCGGCTTCACGACGGCGATCTCGGCCTCCAGCCACGGTTGGCACGCGCGCACCTCTTCAGCGTTCGGCTTCTTGTGGATGCGGCGCTTGCCCTGCGGTGTGAACTTGAAGTGCTTGACGGCGTTGGTGACGTAAACGGCTTGCCGGTCGATGCCTGCCTCTTCCAACGCCTTGTCGAGCAGCCTGCCCGCCGGCCCCACGAAGGGCCGGCCCTGCGTATCCTCTTGATCGCCGGGCTGCTCGCCGACGAGCATCAGTTGCGATTTCGTTGTGCCTTCACCGAGCACCGCTTGCGTTGCGTGCTGCCAGAGGCTGCAGCCTTTGCAGTCTTGGACGGCCCGCTTCAGGGTGTTGAGGGTCTTGCGCTTCGGCAGGTATGGGTCGGCGGACATGCGCTACTCGTCGAGCGGCTGGTGCGCGCGCGCGCGCGAGCCGGTGCGCGGGGTCGGCCTTCGTCTCCTGCGGATGGCGTTTCGCGTACTCCTGCTCCAACTCGAGCATGCGTTCTGTGTGGATCTCGAACGCGTCGCCGCTGCCGTTGAAGAAGGTGTCTTCGCGCGTTTCGTAGAGGTGATGGAGCTCGCGCTTCAAGTCGTCATCCTCTAACTGCTCTGCTGGGATGCCTGCTGGTCTGGTCGCCATGGTCAATTCCTCCTCCCTGTTCTGATGTTTTCCGGCGTGGTGCGCGCGCAAACTTTCGTCGTTTGTATCGGCGTTTCTGTCATGGACGCCGTGTACATTGGCATCATGAGTTGCGAACGACATGAACGCAAGAAAGAGAAGGCGCGCGAGCTTCGGTGGCTGGGCTTCTCCACGCCGCAGATCGCGAAGATGCTCGCCGTGAAGTCGCCGCGGACGATCTCGGACTGGACGGAAGGCATCCCGAATCCGGAATGGACGAAGCGACCGAACGCAAAGGACGACTTGCGAGAGATAGCGCGTGCCATGCGCCTGGAGGGACGCTCATATCGAGAGATCCGAGCGAACGTTCCTGTTTCGAAGAGCACGCTGTCGCTGTGGCTGAAGGACGTGCCGATAAGCGATGAGCAGCGGGAGCTCCTTGAGGCACGTCGAGCGGGAGCGTCCGAACGACGGGCAACTGCGCTTCGGGCGCGTCGCATCGCCACGGTAGAGCGGATCCGGAAAGAATCCGCTGCTCAGATCGGGAACCTAGACAACCGAGAGCTTTGGATTGCGGGTGTAGTCGCCTATTGGGCGGAGGGATCAAAGGCTAAGCCATGGCGTCCGCACCAGCGAGTCCAGTTGATCAATTCCGACGAAGCGATGATCCGTTTCTTTCTCCGTTGGCTGGATTCTCTCGGTGTGTCTAAAGGGGATCTCCAATATCGGGTTTCCATCCATGAGAGAGGGAATGTTGCCCGAGCCGTTCGATTCTGGGCGGATACGTGCAAGGTCGATCCGGCGCTCTTCAGCAAGACCACCTTGAAGAGGCACAACCCCAAAACGGTCCGCAAGAACTCCGGCGATTCGTACTTCGGTTGCCTTACAATTACCGTGCGACGCAGCACCGAGTTGTACAGGCGGATCGCCGGCTGGTGGCAGGGTATCGTTGCTGCTTTGCCCACAGAAGGAGTCCAGGTGGCCGGTAGTGTAACGGGCAGCACAGGTCCCTTTGAAGGATCTAGTCAAGGTTCAAATCCTTGCCGGCCAGCCACGCTGTTTGACCCACCGACGACGTACTCCGTCGCGCGCGCATCCTGATGCCGAAGCCTCCAGCACGCGCGCTCGCCGCCATCGTGATGGCGGCCGGCGAGAGCAAGCGGTTCAAGACGAAAACCCCGAAGGTACTCCACGACCTCGCCGGCCGCCCGCTCATCGCGCACGTCCTTTCCGCGCTGAAGCCGCTCCGCCTGACGAAAGCCGTCGTGGTCACGGGTCGCGGCGCCAACCAGGTCGAAGCAACGATTAAAGACGTGACCTTCGCGCGGCAAGAGAAACAGCTCGGCACCGCGGACGCCGCGCGCACCGGCGACGAGGCCCTCGGAGACTTTCAGGGCGACGTCCTCGTCCTGCCCGGCGACACGCCGCTCGTCACGACAAAGACGTTGCGTGTGCTCATCGCCTACCACCGGAACCAGAAAGCAGTTGCGACGATCCTTACCGCCAAACTCGACGACCCGACCGGCTACGGCCGGATCGTGCGAACGAACAACGACGTCGACAAGATCGTCGAGCAAACCGACGCCACCGAACAACAGAGACAGATCAAAGAGGTTAACGGCGGCATCTACGTCTTCGATCGAGCTGCCCTCCGCTCGGCCCTCACCAAGGTCGAGCGCGCGAACAAGCAGAAAGAGTTCTACCTCACGGACGTGATCGCCATCCTCAAGGAGAAGGGCGAGAAGGTCCTCGCTAAAGCAGCACCAGACCCAATCGAGATCCTCGGCATCAACGACCGCGCGCAACTCGCGCTCGTTGCCAAGCTCCTCCGCCAACGAACGAACGCAACCCTGATGCGGAACGGGGTCACGATCGTGGACCCCGACTTCACCTACATCGACCCGACCGTCAAGGTAGGTCCCGACACCGTCATCCACCCGCCGACATTCCTCCACGGCGCCACGCGCATCGGCGAAGGCTGCGAGATCGGACCCGGCGCGCGCATCACGGACTCGCGGATCGACGACGGCGCCACGGTGATCTTCAGCGTGCTCGACAACGCGCGCGTCGGCGCCCAAGCACAAGTCGGCCCATACGCGTACCTTCGTCCCGGCGCGCGCCTCGCGAAGAATGCGAAGGTCGGAACGTTCGTCGAGGTCAAAGCCTCAGAGGTCGGCGAAGGCAGCAAAGTGCCCCACCTCAGCTACATCGGTGACACGGTGATCGGCCGCGACGTCAACGTCGGCGCGGCGACGGTCACGGTCAACTACGACCCCGAAACGAAGATCAAAGCCAAGACGGTCATCCACGATGGCGCGAAGATCGGAAGCGATACGATGTTGATCGCGCCGGTGAAAGTGGGAAAACGGGCGGTCACCGGCGCCGGTTCAGTCGTTACGAAAGACGTTCCTGCGGAAACGGTCGTCGTCGGAAATCCGGCCAGACCGCTGCGTAAACGGAAGAAACCGAAGGGGGATGGGTGAGCGGAGTAGAAGTTTCGCCGAGGAAGCGTCTCGTATTCGCAGCAGGGCGAAGCAATTCGGATCTCGCCGAGGAGATCGCCAAAGAGCTCGGCACCACGCTGGTGGACCAGCAGCTCGAAGACTTCGCCAACGGAGAGATCCGCTTCCGCTTCCGCGAGAACATCCGCGGCGCCGACGTCTTCATCTTCCAAACCCACGCCGACCCGGTAAACAAGTCGATCATGGAGCAGCTGATCATGATCGACGCCGCCAAGCGCGCGTCCGCGAAGCGGATCAGCGCGGTCATCCCGTTCTACGGCTACTCGCGCCAGGATCGGAAGTCGCGCGGCCGCGAGCCGATCAGCGGCCGACTCGTCGCAGACCTGCTGACGGTTGCCGGCGCCGACCGCGTCCTCTCGGTCGACCTGCACGCCGACCAGATCCAGGGCTTCTTCGACAAGCCGGTCGACCACCTCACGGCCCTCCCCTTGCTCGAGCAGCATTTCCTCGAGCGCTTCGACGGCGACGTCGTGGTGGTCTCGCCGGACGCCGGCCGCATCAAGGTGGCCGAGAAGTTCGCCGGCGTCATGCACTCGCCGCTCGCGATCTTGCACAAGCGGCGCCGCACGGACGTGCACAACGTCAGTGAGACCACGCGCGAGGTCATCGGTGACGTCCGCGGTCGCCGCTGCGTCCTGGTCGACGACATGATCGACACGGCCGGCACGATGACCAACGGCGCAGAGGTCCTCATGGAGTTCGGCGCCGAGGAGGTCTACGCGTGCGCGACGCACGGCGTGCTCAGCGATCCCGCGGTCGACCGGCTGAAGAACTCGCCGATCAAGGAGCTGGTGATCACGAATACCCTCCCGATCCCGCCGGAGAAGCAGCTCGACAAGATCACGGTGCTGTCGATCGCACCGATCGTGGCCAGCACGATCCGCGCGGTGTTCGAGGACAAGTCGGTCAGCGAGATCTTCCAGGGCCAGAATTAGCCGGCCTCAACCTGGGTAACACCCTTCCAACGGAGGAGGTGCGTCGCATGCGCATGAAGTTCGGGCTGCTGGTCGGCTTCGCCCTTGGGTACCTGATGGGCACGAAAGCCGGCCGCTACCGCTACGACCAGATCATGAAGGTGCTCGGCAAGGTCGCGCAGTCGGAGCCTGCCACCAAGGCGCGCGCGCAGGCCACGAAGATGGTGGAAGAAGCGACGCAGAGGTTTCGGGCCGGCTCGCAGGACGACGTAGGAGCCGACACGCCGATGCGCGCGGTCTCGCTGCCGTAGCAACCCCCCGCCGACGAGGCCCCGACCGAGCCGGTAGAATGCCGCCCCGTCGCGCCCAGGAGGGGTAGCCGGTGGCAGAGGTAGCGCTCAAGGCAGAGGTCAGGGAGAGCAGGGGCAAGGGCCCCGCTCGCAGGCTGCGCGCGTCCGGGAAGGTCCCCGGCACCGTGTATGGCCGCGGCATGGATGCGGTTGCCGTCACCGTCGACGCTCGTGAGCTCGACCACACGCTCAGCACGGACGCCGGAGCCAACGTCCTCATCGATCTGCGGGTCGGTTCGGATACCCACTTGACTCTTGCCCGCGCGCTCGATCGGCACCCGATCCGCGGCACCATCCTCCACGTCGACTTCCTGAAGATCGCGCGCGACGTCGCCATCACGGTCGACGTTCCCCTGCACTTCGAGGGCGAGGCGCGCGGCGTGAAAGAGGGCGGGGTGCTCGAGCACCATCTCTGGCAGCTCCACGTCGAATGCTTGCCCGGCAACGTGCCCGAGCGCATCAACATCGAAGTCTCTGAGATGGAGATCGGCTCGATCATCCGCGTTGCGGACATCAGGTCGCCCGACGGCGTGACAATCCTCACCGGTGAGGAAGAGATCATCATCACGTGTGTCGTGCCGCAGGTCCTCCAGGTCGAGGAAGAGGTTCCCGCCGAAGAGGCGGAAGCCGTGGAGGGCGAAGAAGGAGCAGCCGAAGGCGAAGCGCCGTCCGAAGAGGGCGGCGAAGCCGGCGGCGGCGGCGGCGGCGAAGAGAGCTAAGGCGGTCGGCCGATGCCCGGCCCCGCGCTGGTCGTCGGGCTCGGCAATCCCGGACCCGAATACGAACGCACGCGACACAACCTCGGCTTCCGCGTTATCGATGTGCTCGCCGATCGCCTGGGCGAGCGCCTCAAGCCTGCGAAGGGGATGCGCGCGCTCGTGGCCGAAGCGCGCGACGGCGACACGCGGATCATCCTTGCGAAGCCGACGACATTCATGAACGCGTCGGGCGGGGCGGTTAGCGAACTCGCCCGCTACTACAAGGTCGACCCGCAGAACATCGTGATCGTGCACGACGAGCTGGACCTGCCCGTCGCACAACTGAAGGTGAAGCGCGGCGGCGGCGACGCCGGGCACAACGGGCTGAAAGACATCACGAAGGCACTCGGCACGAAGGAGTACGCGCGCGTGCGGATCGGGATCGGCAAGCCGCCCGGCCGTAAGCAAGGTGTCGATCACGTGCTGCAAGGGTTCTCGAAGAAGGAACAGCCCGACGTCGACGTTGCGGTCGAGCAAGCCGCCGACGCGGCCCTATCGGTGGTCAACGCCGGCGTCGAGGCTGCCCAGCAGCGGTTCCATGCGGGCGAAGAGAAGCCGCCGAAGCCTGCACGCGCGATCCGAAAAAGCGTCACAGTCAGCGCGCCCATCGACGACGTATGGGAGGCGTGGACGACGGTGGAGGGCGCGCGCACGTTCTTCGCGCCGGACGCGCGCATCGAGCTTCGGCCCGGCGGCGCGTACGAGATCTACTTCAACCTCGAGGAGCAGCCGGGCAACAAAGGGAGCGAAGGCTGCAAGGTGCTCGCGTACCGGCGGCCGCAGTTCCTCGTGTTCAGCTGGAACGCGCCGCCGGAGATCCCGGCGCTGCGCAAGAGCAAAGCGAAGACGCGCGTTGAGCTGCAACTCGAAGAATCGGGCGGCAAGACGAAGGTGTCGCTGACACACTCGGGATGGGGGAAGGGCGCGGACTGGGACGAGTGCTTCCGTTACTTCGAAGACGCGTGGGACCTCGTGTTGTCGCGATTGAAGGCAAGCTTCGAGTCGGGTCCTACCGACTGGTCCAAGCGCTCGTAATCGTGGGTAGCGGGTCAAAAAAGGGCAGTTTGATTGTGAGGGGAGACTAGTGCGCCGTCACGCGAGCGGGATTGGTCGGCGAGAAGTTGCAGCTGTTGCATCCCGAAGGAAGGGCGAGCAAGACGACCAGCGCGATGACGAGGGCCACGAGGACATACGCGATCCAGTACCGGGTCAGGGTGTCTCGGGTCGGGAGTCTCTGCTTCATGCCACCCTATTGATCGTCTGGCTGGGGTAGCGCGACGGCACCGGCGCCCGCGAAGGGGAGCGGACGACGAGGCTCACGCACGCCGGCGGGCGGTGGCCCCATCCCAGGTGGAGGTCCCGGCAGCTCCTGCCGCCGGCGCACGCGGATGCGGCGACGGACCCACTCGCGGAAAAGCGCGAGGCGCGACTCACGAATCGGTGTGCGACAGCCCTCGGCCATATCAATGACGGTACTCCTGTCGTCTGGTCCAAGCGAGAAGTCGCCGGGGCAAATACACTGTTTGTAGGCCCCGGACGAGCCGTTCGGGGCCTTATTCGTCATGCCCGATACCGCGCTCGAAACGCTGATCGAAGCCTCGCCCGCACTGGATGAGGCCTCTTCGACGCTGCTCGAAAACGGCACGCTGACCGTCGTCGATCCCGCGCGCGCCCTCGTGCTCGCGGCACTGGCGCGCGCCGGCGATTCCTGGCTCGTCGTCGTTCCGACGCTGCGCGATGCCGAGCGGCTCGGGGCGGAGCTCCGCGCCTTCACCGGCGCCGTTGCGATGTTCCCACCATGGGAGACGCTGCCGCACGAGCGCCTCTCGCCGCGGCCGGAGACGGTCGCGCGCCGCCTCGAAGCACTGAATCGCGCGCGCAGCGGCGAGGCGCGCATCGTGATCGCACCGGTGCTGGCGGCGATGCAGCACATGGTGCCGGGCGCCGAAGAGATCGAGCCGGTGGTCGTGAAGCAGGGACAGAGCTACGACCCGGAGGTGCTGGTCCGCGATCTTGTCGCGCTCGACTACCACCGAACCGAGCTGGTCGAACGACGCGGCGAGGTCGCGGTCAGGGGCGGTCTGATCGACGTCTTCCCGCCAACAAGTGATCACCCGATCCGCATCGAGTTCTTCGGCGACGAGGTCGAGTCGATGCGCGCGTTCGCCGTGGCCAGTCAACGGTCGCTCGACCGCGTGGAACGCATGGAGGCGTACCCGTGTCGCGAGCTGCTGCCGACCGATGAGGTGCGCGGGCGCGCGATCGCAGCGATCGAGAAGCACCCCGGCGAGCGGATCGAGCTGAACCGCCTCGCCGACGGCATGACGTTCGAAGGCGTCGAGGCGCTGATCGACTCGCTCTGGGATGAGCCGCCCGTGCTGCGTGACGCATTGCCTGCGGGGACGCGCGTGCTCGTGGTCGATCCTAAGCGCACCGACGACCGCGCGCACGAGCTGATGCGCGAAGTCGAAGAGCTCCGCGAGGCGGCCTGGTCGTCGGCCGGCGAAGGTGGGCGCGCTCCGGCGAGCGGCGGGCTCGCCGACCCGGAAACCGCGTTGGGCGAGGTGCGCGCGCGCATAACGCCGTTCCGCGGTGACAACCCGATCTTGGAGGCAAGCGTCTGGGACGTCGCGCGCGGCGACGTCGACAAGATGGCGTCCGCGGCGAAGCAGCTGATGCGAGACGGCGTGCGCGTGATCGCGACCGCGGCGACGACCGGCGCGGCCGAGCGCATCCGCGAGGTTCTGCGTAGCAAAGACATCCCGGCGGAATTCCTCGATGCGAACGCTGGCCAGGCGGCCGTCGCCGTTGCGCCGATCGATGAAGGCTTCTGGTCGCCGGCGCTCGGTCTCGCGGTCATCGGCGAGTCCGACCTCTTCGGCAAGCGGCGCGCGCACCGCGAGCCGAAAACGTCACGCCGCTCCGTTACGCCGCTCGATCTGGTCGAGGGCGACCTCGTCGTCCACGTCGTGCACGGTGTCGGCCGTTACCGCGGGATGGAAACGCGTGAGATCGCCGGATCGGTCAACGACTACCTCACGCTCGAATACGCGGAGGGGGACAAGCTCTTCGTTCCCGCCGATCAGGTCGACGCGGTGTCGAAGTACATCGGCGGCGAAGCCCCGAAGCTCAACCGCCTCGGCACCGGCGACTGGAACCGCCAGAAGGCCAAAGTGCGCAAGGCGGTGCGCGATATGGCCGGCGAGCTCATCCAGCTGTACAGCGCGCGCGCGTCGTCGAAAGGCTTCGCCTTCTCCCCCGATCAGCCGTGGCAGCGCGAGCTGGAAGACGCGTTCCCGTACGTCGAAACGAAGGATCAGCTCTCCGCGATCGACGACGTCAAGTCGGACATGGAGAAGCCGGTCCCGATGGACCGGTTGATCTGCGGCGACGTCGGTTTCGGCAAGACCGAGATCGCGATCCGAGCGGCCTTCAAGGCGGTGCTCGACGGGAAGCAGGTCGCGGTGCTCGTCCCGACGACGCTGCTCGCACAGCAGCACTACGCCACGTTCACCGAGCGGTACGCGCCGTTCCCCGTGCGCGTCGTCATGCTCAGCCGCTTCGTCACCCCGAAAGAGCAGGCGCGCGTGCTCGAAGAGATTGCCGCCGGCAAGGTCGACATCGTCATCGGCACCCACCGGCTGCTCCAGAAGGATGTCGTCTTCGCCGACCTCGGGCTGCTCGTCGTGGATGAAGAGCAGCGCTTCGGCGTCGCGCACAAGGAACGCCTCAAGCAGCTGAAGACGTCGGTGGACGTCTTGACGATGACGGCGACGCCGATCCCGCGCACGCTCGAGATGTCGATGGGTGGCATCCGCGACATGAGCGTTATCGACACGCCGCCTGAGGACCGGCATCCGGTGCTGACGTTCGTCGGCGAGGCGAGCGAGGAGACGAAGGCGCGCGCGATCCGTCGCGAGATGCTGCGTGAAGGGCAGACGTTCTACGTCCATAACCAGGTGCAAGATATCGACGTCGTCGCGGGACGCGTCCGGCAGCTGGTACCCGAAGCGCGCGTGGGCGTCGTGCACGGACAGATGGAGGAGCGGCGGCTCGAGAAGACGATGCTCGACTTCTGGGACCGCCAGTACGACGTCCTGGTGACCACGACGATCATCGAGTCGGGCCTCGACATCCCGACGGCGAACACGCTGGTCGTCGACCGCGCGGACGCGCTCGGTCTCTCGCAGCTGTACCAGCTGCGCGGGCGCGTCGGCCGCTCGCACGAGCGCGCGTACGCGTACTTCCTGTACCCGGCCGACCGCGCGCTCTCCGAGCAGTCGCACGCGCGCTTGAACGCGATCGGTCAGCTCACCGATCTGGGGAGCGGCCTGCAGATCGCGCTTCGCGACCTCGAGATCCGCGGCGCAGGCAACTTGCTCGGCGCCGAGCAGTCCGGGCACATCGCAACGGTCGGCTTCGACCTGTACGTGCGGCTGCTCGCCGAAGCGGTCGACGAAGCGCGCGGCCGCAAGCCGGAGCCGAAGCCGGACGTGAAGGTCGACCTTCCCGTCGACGCTCACCTTCCCGAGAGTTGGATCGCGCGCGAAGGGCTACGGCTGGAGGCGTACCGCCGCATCGCGGAAGCGGAAAACCTCGAGCAGCTTGCCGACGTGCGCGCGGAGCTGAACGACCGATACGGGGAACTCCCGCCACAGGCTGAGGAACTCCTCACTGTGGCGGAGCTCCGCTTCGTGCTGGGTCCGCGCGGTGTGCGCACGGTCCAGTACGCGAACGGTCAGGTGCGCATCGAGCCCTTCGTTCTCGCGGAGTCCGAGAAGGTGCGTCTGCAGCGCCTGTTCAAAGGGTCGATCTTCAAACCGGCGACGTTCGCGGCGCTGATCCCGGTGCCGCGAGATCCGGATGGCGGCGTCGCGAAGTGGCTGCTCGGAGCGGCCCGCGAGCTGCTCGCGGATGATTGATATCCTGCGCCGCGTGAACCGGCTCCCCAAGATCTCCCTGGGCCTCGCCGTGCTGGCCGCGGTCGCCGGAACGGCGTGCGCGCAGACGTTCGGAAACACCGCCGCCGTCGTGAACGGACACCGCGTCACGCAGAAGCAGCTCGACGTCGAGCTGCCCATCATCCGCGCGAGCCAACAGGGTCAGACACTGTCCGATCAAGAAGCGCAGCGTCAGGCTCTGATCGCAGCGATCGAGAACGAGCTGTTCCTCGAAGTGGCGAAGCAGAAGCACATCGTTCCGACTCCCGGGGCGATCGATCAGCGCCTCCAAGAGCTCAAGTCGCAGTTCCCAGACCAGGCCACGTTCGAGCAGCAAGTGAAGGCGGCCGGCTATACCGACGCGACGCTGCGGAGCGACTTCGTGTTCAACAACCTCATCACGCGCAGCCTCCAATCACAGCTGGCGCCGGCGGTGACCGCCGACGAGATCCGAGCCGTTTACAACCAACAGAAAGATCAGTTCCGTCAGATCATGGTCGAGCACATCCTGTTCGCCGTCAGCCAGACGAAAACCGCGGCGCAAGCGTTGAAGCAGGCCAACGACACGCTCGCACAGCTGAAGGCGGGCGCGAACTTCGCGACGCTGGCCAAGAAGCTTTCCGACGACCCGGGGACGAAGTCGACCGGCGGCAAGATCGAGCAGTGGCTCAACGTATCCGACCAGAACCTCGATCAGGCGTTCGCCCAAGCGGCGTGGGCGGCCCCGATCGGCAAGCTGACCGGCCCGGTCCGCAGCGCCTTCGGGTACCACATCATCATCACGCTTGCGAAGCGCTACCAGCCGCTCGCGGAAGTGTCATCGACGATCAAGTCGAACCTCGAGCAGCAGGTCGGTACGCGCGTGCTCGCGGACTTCATCACGGGCATCGTGAAGAAGGCGAAGATCGTGGTGAACCCGCGGTACGGGGATTGGGACGCGGCGACGCAGTCGATCGTCGAGCACCAGTTCTTCCGGCCGGCGCCCGGCGAGTCGCCCAGCCAGTCCCCGGCGCCGGTGCTGACGTTGCCTGAGCCCACCGCCTCGCCCTAGTAGACATCCGGACAAAGTGAAGAGGGGCCGAACGGCCCCTCTTCACGTTTCAGCCCAGGCAGTCGGCGCGTGTTACGTGCGCCGGCCGGTGGACGATTCCGGCCCTGCTGGGGACGGTGTCCTGCTGGGATTCCGCCGGGAACCACTCGGCGCCTGCGTTACGGCGTAGGAGGTGGTCCTCCATGAAACCCCGAGCGGTCTTCCCTACGAGACAGGCACCTCGCGAGTCCAGATCTGTTTATGCAACCGGGACCACCTCCTCTCTCGCGTGCGCACAGTGTGGCATGCCGCGCGAAGGTCTGCCACCACTTACGGGTGCGCGCGCGGCTACGCTAGGCCTCGTGGCACGGTTGGTTCTGGTCCGGCCGGGGTCCGGCGCCCCGGATCTCCTGCCGCTCGAGGCCTGGCAAGCCCTGACGAGCGCGCCGGTTTACGCGGCGCCCGGCGATCCCTTAGCCGAGCGGCTGCGTGAAGCCGGATACGAGGTCGAGACGCTTCCGGAGGCCGAGCCGTCCCGGTTGCGGTCTGAGACGCCGGGACGAGACGCCGCAGGGATGCTCGGGCGGAATCTCCTGGCGACCCACGCGCACGGCGAGGTCGGCGAGGGAGCGCGGGCGCTGGCCGAGCGCCTGGCGGAGCTTGCCGGCGAGCGCAGCGAGATCGCGTTCATCCTGAACGACGAGGCCGTGACGCGCGCGGTGCTGGAGCGCGGGATGCAGGGCGACGTCGAGATCGAGTTCGTGATGGGGCGCGCGCCGCGGGGCCACCGGCTGCTCGACCTGGTTGCCGTGATGGCGCGGCTGCGCGGGCCCGGCGGGTGTCCGTGGGACGCCGAACAGACCCACCAGACGCTCGCGAAGCACCTGTTGGACGAGACGTACGAGCTGCTGGAGGCGATCGAGGCGGGGACCGACCAGGACATCGCGGAGGAGCTCGGCGACCTGCTGCTCCAGGTCGTTTTCCATGCGCAGATGGGGACCGACGCCGGGACGTTCGACGTCGACGACGTCGCGAGTGCGCTGATCGACAAGCTGGTGCGGCGTCACCCGCACGTGTTCGGCGACGTCGAGGTGTCGGGCGCGCGCGAGGTGGTCGAGAACTGGGACGTGATCAAGCAGCACGAGAAGGGGCGCGCGAGCGCCGTCGAGGGCGTGACCGAAACGCTGCCGGCGCTGGCGTACGCGCAGAAGCTGCAGCGGCGCGCGGGGTCGGCGGGGTTCGACTGGTCCGACCTCGAAGGCGTGCTCGGGAAGGTGCGCGAGGAAGCCGAGGAGCTTGCGCGCGCGGACGCCGCGCAGCAGGAAGACGAGCTCGGCGACCTTCTGTTCGCGATCGTCGCGCTCGGCCGCAGGCTCGACCTGGACGCCGAAGCGGCGTTGCGACGCGCCGCGCGACGGTTCCGCGACCGATTCCTGTTGGTGGAGCAGGCAGCGCGCGACCGCGGTATCGCGTTGGCGGATCTCGACGAGGACGCGCTGGGGAAACTCTGGGAGGAGGCGAAGTCGAGATGAGCGAGCCCGTGTTGCACGAGCAGGCCGCGCGCATCTCATTCTTGCTCGGCACGTGGCAGGGCGCCGGCAAGGGCGAGTACCCGACGATCGATCCGTTCGCGTACGAGGAGGAGATTCGATTCACGCACAACGGCAAGCCGTTCCTCGCGTACACGCAGCGGACGTGGCACCCGGAGAAGAAGCACCCGATGCACGGCGAGGCTGGGTACTTCAGGCCGCTCGAGAACGGTGGCATCGAGATCGTCCTGGCGCATCCGACCGGCATCGTCGAGATCCAAGAAGGAACGATCGAGGGGACGAGGATCACGACGAGGTCCAAGCTCGTCGGGAAGACGACGACGGCAAAAGAAGTGACCCAGCTCGAGCGCGTTTTCGCGGTGAACGGGGATGTCATGCGATACGAGGTGCGCATGGCCGCTGTCGGGCAGCCGCTACAGCACCACCTGAGCGCAGAGCTGAAGCGCGTCGGATAACAACGCAGCGCCTCTCGCTGCGCAAAGCCCGCCCACCTCGCTGCTACGATTTCGGGCGATGACCCTCATCGCTGAGATCCGCGCGCGCGAGGTGCTCGATTCCCGGGGGAATCCGACCATCGAGGCCGAGGTGACCCTCGCCGACGGCGCCTTCGGGCGCGCGATCGTGCCCTCGGGCGCGTCGACCGGCGCGCACGAGGCCTTGGAGCTACGGGACCGTGATGACAAGCGGTTCGGCGGTAAGGGCGTCCTGCATGCGGTCGCCAATGTGAACGAAGCCATCCGAGCAGCCTTGCTCGGCGCCGACGCGACGGATCAGCGCGGCGTCGACCGGATGCTGCTCGACTTGGATGGAACAGACAACAAGCGGAGCCTGGGCGCGAACGCGATGCTCGCCGTTTCGCTCGCGACTGCCAAGGCCGCCGCCGACAGCGTCGGCCTCCCGCTGTTCCGGTACCTCGGCGGCCCGAACGCGCACGTGATGCCGGTCCCGTGCTTTAACGTCGTGAACGGCGGCGCGCACGCGGATAACTCGGTGGACGTGCAGGAGTTCATGATCGTTCCGGTCGGAGCCGCTTCCTTCAATGAAGGGCTGCGGTGGGGCTCGGAGGTCTTCCACGCGCTGCACGACGTGTTGCGCGCGCGCGGCCTGTCGACGGGCGTCGGCGACGAAGGCGGCTTCGCCCCCGACCTCGCCACGAACGAGGAAGCGATCGAGCTGCTCGTGGAGGCGATCAAACAAGCGGGGTTCGAGCCCGGCGATGAAGTCGCGATCGCACCGGACGTCGCGGCGACCGAGCTGTTCGAGGACGGCTCCTACAACTTCAAAGGTGAAGGCGTCGTGCGGTCGGCACAAGACCTCGCTGCGCTGTACGGCGAGTGGCTGGATCGATTCCCCATCGTCTCGATCGAGGACCCGTTCGCGGAAGACGACTGGGATGCGTGGAAGCTCGGAACCAACGCGTTGGGCGCGCGCACGCAGCTCGTCGGCGACGACATCTTCGTCACGAACCCGGTGCGCTTCGGCCGGGGGATCGACGAGGGCATCGCCAACGCGATCCTGATCAAGGTCAACCAGATCGGGACGCTTACCGAGACCCTCGACGTGATCGAGATGGCACGCCGCGCGGGTTACCGTTGCATGATCTCGCACCGGTCGGGCGAAACCGAGGACGCGACGATCGCCGACCTCGCCGTTGCAACCGGTGTCGGGCAGATCAAGGCCGGCGCACCGAACCGCGGCGAGCGCACGGCGAAGTACAACCAGCTGCTCCGCATCGAAGAGATGCTCGGTGACGCCGCGCGCTACCCGGGACGAAGGGCGTTCGATCGCACATGACGACGACGACGCCGATCGAGCGAGCGCAGCGAGCCATCATGACGCCGCGCGGCGCGATCCTCGCGCTGCTTCTTGTCGGGGTGCTGTTCTCGTCCGTGTACCCGATCCGGCGCTACTTCGCCGTCCGGGGTTCGATCGCACAGCTGAAGCACGAAGAGCGCGCGCTCGACGCGAAGACGCAACAGCTGACGAAACAGAAAGCGTTGCTGCAGACCGACGGCGAGGTCGAACGCATCGCGCGCGCCGATCTGAACATGGTCCGGCCGGGCGAGGTGCCGTTCGCGATCATCCAGCCGAGCGTGGCACCGACGGCGCAAGCGAATGTGGGGGCTGCGGGTCTGTTCGACCCCGAACAGGCTTCAAAACCCGGCTTTTTCGCGCGAATATGGAATGCGATCTCGCGCGCGGCTCATACCATCCGCTGACGAGACCGAGGCCATTGACCCCGTTGAGCGGCCACGCGTAGCATGGCCTCGCGTTCCGGCACCGTGCCGGAACGATTTCGAAAGGAGCTAGATCCGGCACATGCCAGCAGAAGTAGGAGCGATACTCGAGGGAACGGTCATCCGCCTTGCGCCGTACGGCGCGTTCGTGCAACTCGATACCGGTGAGACGGGCCTCGTTCACATCTCCGAGATCGACCGGAACTTCGTGAAGGACGTCAACGAGCACCTTCACGAGAACGACAAGGTCACCGTCAAGGTCGTCGGAATCAAGGACGGCGGGAAGATCGATCTTTCGATCAAGCAAGCAGCTCCCGACTGGACGCCGGAAGCTCCTCGCAGGTCCCGCGACCGCGATCCAGAATTCGAACAGAAGCTGAAGCGCTTCATGAAGCAGAGTGAAGAGAACCTCGTCGACTGGCGCCGTCAGCGCGAGTCGAAGCGAGGGTAAGTGTTCGGTGCGCTCCCATGGAGCGCGCCGAGGGGGAGAGAGAAGGCGGCCGACCGGGCCGCCTTCTTGTTTCCCCCGTTAGGCTTGAACCGATGAACGATCGCGCAACCGTCGCCGTCCAGCTGGGCAGGGACCCGAGAGGGGACATCGCCGTCGTTGCGCGCTGCCCGTTCGGGTTGCCGCTCGTCATCCGAACGTCGCCGCGCCTCGACGACGGAACGCCGTTCCCGACCTTGTACTACCTCACGTGTCCGGTCGCGGTTCGCGAGATCGGACGCTTGGAAGCGGCCGGCACGATGCGGGAGCTCGAAGCCCGCCTTTCCAACGACGAGCAGCTTCGCGCGGCGTATGAGCGCGCGCACCACCGCTACATCGAGCAGCGCGACGCGATCGAAGATCTGCAGGAGCCGGCGAGCGCCGGCGGCATGCCGTTACGCGTGAAGTGCTTGCACGCGCTGTACGCGCACGAGCGTGCGGACGCGAATCCGATCGGGGCGATCGTGCGCGATCGCATCGAGCCGCTCGACTGTCCCGGACCGTGCGCGCAGGAATCCGACGGCGCCGTCTCCGCCACGCCGGGTCATCCCGGCTTCGGCGGCAAGAAACGGCGTGGCTGATGCGCGTCGGGGTCGTCGACGTCGGGACGAACTCCGTGCGCGTCCTGGTGGCCGACGGCATCGAGGGATCGCTCGCCGATATTGAACGCGACCTCGTCATCACGCGATTGGGAGAAGCGGTCGATCGCGACCGCCGGCTCGGCGCGGAGCCGCTGCGACGCACCGTTGCTGCCGTCGCCGGATATACCGAGCGCGCGCGCGCGCACAACGTGGAAGTGATCCGGATCATCGCCACAAGCGCCGTGCGCGACGCAGCGAACCGCGACGACTTCATGGAGGCCGTCCGGCGGGCGACCGGTCTCGAGCCCGTCCTGTTGACCGGCGACCAGGAGGCGCAGCTCGGCTTCCTCGGCGCCACGATGGACGTGTCGGCCCCGGCGCCCTATCTCGTCGTCGACATCGGCGGGGGGTCGACCGAGCTGGTCCGCGGGTCGGAGAAAGCGGAGAAGTTCATCTCGCTGGACGTCGGTTCGGTGCGCCTGACCGAACGCCACATCGCGACCGACCCTCCGACGGCAGACGAGATTTCGGCGGTGGCTGCCGACGCGGACGCACACCTCGAGGACGCCGCGCGGGCGCTCGGCGAGGACACCGCGAACACCATGTTGGGTCTCGCCGGCACGATCACCACCGTCGCGGCGATCGCGTTGGGCCTCCAAGGCTACGACCGCGCTGCGATCCACCACGCGCGCCTAACGCGCGCGCACATCGCGGACGTCCGCGGCCGACTCACGACGATGACGAGCGAACAGCGGCGCGGGCTCCCGGCGATGCCGAAGGGGCGCGAGGACGTGATCGTTGCCGGAGCCGTCATCCTCGAACGGGTCATGCACCGGTTCGCGTTTGACGAGTGCCTCGTGAGCGAAACGGACATACTCGACGGCGTCGCGCTCGACGTGTTGCGCGCGCCGGACGTTCGCGCGCGCTGATTTGTCCACAGGATATGCATCAGCAGCCGTGATCAAAACGGCCCATTTCCGCGTAAGCACTGACTGAATCCGGCCGATTGGGGAAAACTGGCTGGTCGCTGCGCACCCCCCGCCGTTACCCTCCGTTTCCGACTCGCCGCCCAATAATAGGAAGCACACCGCTCTATGACGCCGCCCGCCCGCGGATACACCCGATTCTGCTCGAGCGCCCTTGTGCCGCTCGTGCTTCTCGTGATGCTCTGGCCGCAGCATGACCACCGCACCGCGGTGCACCTCGAGGCTGCTCGCCATGGCGTTGTGCCGGCGATCCCGCAGGAGCTGCCCGACGGTGTGCACCTTGCGGTGCTGAAGCCGAAGCCGGCGCCGGCGCCGCGCGCGAAGCCGCAACCGAAGCCGGCGCCGCATATTGCGTGGCCGGGGATCCCGCAGGAGCAGCTCGCGAAGTTCGGGACCCGTTCGGTCTTCAGCGGCCTGGGCGCGTGGGTCGACGTGTACGACTATCCGCTGCTGCCGCTCCACAAGACGATCGCCGTACTGAAGAAAGCCGGCGTCCAGACGCTCTACATGGAGACCGGGATGAGCGGCACCCGGCAGGCCGTCGTTCCGGAGTCGGTGCCGTGGCTCGTCGCCGCGCACAAGGCCGGGATGAAGGTCGTCGCG
>Ga0209577_10001127_pt1 | contig 26565 bp, 29 predicted proteins | sample GraSoiAngelo_109_FD_185874 | JGI IMG/M metagenome (GOLD analysis project Ga0209577, IMG submission 185874) | Grasslands soil microbial communities from the Angelo Coastal Reserve, California, USA - 14_0903_12_20cm (SPAdes) (version 2) | ecosystem: Environmental > Terrestrial > Soil > Grasslands...
CCGGATGTGCCGTTCCTCGCCGGGCGGGCCGTCGACGACTCGCCGACGGACCGGCCCGGATCGACAGCTGTGTGATCCCGACCGGGTCGACGCACTGACGCCTATCGACGGCTGGGCCTGACCCGGTTTGACGGACATCCACGATCAGGGGCGAAGCCCCGGAAAGGATGTCCATTATGGAGACCATGGGGAAGAGGAAGGCCCGGCCCCGCAGGTCGTTCACTCCCGAGTTCAAGGCCGAGGTGGTCGAGCTGGTCCGCCAGCCCGGCAACACCGCGGCCAGCGTGGCTCGGGAGCTGAAGCTGACCGAGACGGCGGTGCGGGGCTGGGTCAGGCAGGCTGATCTCGATGCCGGCCGGCGGGCCGACGGGCAGACCACGGCCGAGCGGGCCGAGATGACCCAGCTGCGCAAGGAGCTGCGCGAGACGCGCGAGGAGCGCGACATCCTCAAGCGGGCCGTGGCTTTCTTCGCCCGGGAGACCCGGTGAGCGCCTACCCGTTCATCGAGGCGGAGAAGGTCGAGCATCGCAACGTCGCCAAGGCGTGCGAGCTCCTGGAGGTCTCCCGGTCCGCCTTCTATGACTGGCACGAGCACCGCCCCTCCCGTCGCCACCTCGACGACGAGGCCCTGGGCGAGCGCATCGAGGAGATCTACGCCGAAAAGCGCGGCAGGTACGGCTGGCCCAGGGTGCTCGCCCAGCTGCGCCGGGAGGGCTACCACGTGGGGGGCAAGCGGGTGGCCCGCATCATGCGCCAGCGGGGCCTCATCGGGCGCTGCCGGCGGCGGTGGACCAAGACCACCATCGCCGACCCCGAAGCAGCCGCCGTCGATCTCATCGGGAGGGTCTTCGGGCCGGGCACGGTCGAGATCGACCGGGTCTACGTCAGCGACATCACCTACATCTGGACCTGGGAGGGCTGGCTGTACCTGGCCACCGTGATCGACCTGGCCTCGCGCCGGGTGGTGGGCTGGTCCATGGCCGACCACATGCGGGCCGAGCTCGTCTGCGACGCCCTTCGCATGGCCATCGACGCCCGTCGGCCCGGGCCCGGGCTGATCTTCCATTCTGATCGCGGCACGCAATACACCTCGACCGAGTTCCGCCAGCTCCTCCAGGCCAACGACATGATCCAGAGCTTCTCGAGACCCCGTCAGTGCTGGGACAACGCGGTGGCCGAGAGCTGGTTCGCGTCGCTCAAAGAGGAATGCATCCACCTGCGCTCTTGGCCCACCCGGGCCCAGGCCCGTCGGGCCGTGTTCGAGTACATCGAGGTCTTCTACAACCGCGGTCGCCTTCACTCATCGCTTGGATACTTGAGCCCCGTCGAGTACGAGGCTCTCCACGCCACCAACTCGCTCGCAGACGTGGCATGACGCCCTCAGCATGGGAGTGCACGAGAACCGGGCCTCTCAGCGGCCCCAGGAGGCCCGATCTCGACGCAGGTGCTACAAGACACTGGGGTCCGGCCGGGCTCTGGTGACGTCACATGCAACCTGTCCGTCGAACCGGGTCAATCCCAGTCCGCCATTTGGTCATCGATGCCAGCTGAGCTACGTAGACGTCCGTGTCGCTGTCGTTTACGTCGTCTCGCAAGCACCCAATGACTTCCACGTGCGGGTCGCCAGCTCCACCGCCACGCCACCGAGGCAGCCGCGGCAGCCGCAAGCTCCCGTTCCAGGTCGCCGTCCGTGAGGACGGGACCTTCAACGTGGCACCACCCGCAGATGGCTACGTCCGAGCCGTCGGGTGCTTCCAGCAGATGGATGGACGCTCGCCTGCCGCAAGCAGCGCACGGTCCGCCCGGTGCGATCCCCACGTCATCCCAGTATCCGACGGCCCAGCGGTCGTCGAGGCGCATCGAGAGCTTGGCCAGATCGCAGAGCCACCAGCGGGGCAACCACTGGAACGGCTTCACGACGGCCGGTCGATAGAGGACCTCGTCGAGTGCTTGGTCGGCCTTGGCCATCGCACGGACCGCGGCTCGCCTCACGTCTCTATTGTCGCGGCGCCGCAGCTCGGCATCGACACCTACGGGCGGTCCAAGAGCGAGGCCAGATGGTCCACCGCCTCTTTCGTGCTGCGCGTCTCCATGAGTATTGCGCCGTCGCTGCCCGGCTGGGTTACGACGGCTACTTGCCGGTCGACCAGACGCTGATGGCCGGAAGCTCCGTGCTGGATGAGAAGTCCTCGGTCGTCGCCTCGCGGGCGAAGCAAAGCTGGTTGAGTCGCTGATACGGGTAGAAGCGGTCAACGACCGAGTTATCAGCTGCGGCTACAAGCAGTGGTTCGAACAGCGGACTGAACCAGTTCCTCCCACGATCCGCATCGGCGTGGTGATGGATGAGTTGCGTCCAAGCAGTTCGGATTGCGGGGTCGCCCACGCGCTCAGAATGCCCGATCGGCTCAACGTCCGGCATATCTACACGTACCGGATGCTCAGGTGCGCTCGTTGCTGGCACTCGCCAATACATCCGCGACCCAGGTCTTGTAGTTCCGGAGAACCTGGCGGAGTCGTTCGTCCGAAGCGCTACCAGGGTGTGCCCATCCCTCGGTCCGTAGTTCGCATTCCATGTCGATCTCGGCGAAGTGATTCCAGAACTCGTCGATGAGGCTGAGGTCGTGGAGGTCGGACGCACCGAGCAGCCCCTTCAGGTCCGAACACAGCTTCCCGAGATCGACGTCGCCGACCTCGTAGGCGTCGACGGCCTCGATCATCCGGTGCCACAGACGTCGCTGGTGCTCGTCCACGTCAACAGGATCGCAGAGGTTCTCGACGGTCCTGGAGCGGCACGTCTGTGCGCTGCGTGGGACGCTGATCGGGTGGACGGTGACGAGTTGGTACGGATGGCCGAGCCCCTAGTCCGCGACCTCATGACTACTTTGCGATGCGATCGCGACGAGGCGCTGCGACATATCCTCGACTGGGTGACGGCGCCCTACGAGACCCTGACGGCTGCGGACCCGGGCACAGCACTGAAGATGCTGGTTGAAGTCGTCCAGGAAAGCCTCCACGACGACTTCGTACACACCAGTTGGCCGCCTTGCCCGTTGCACCCGAACCATCCTCTGTGGCTGGACCCCGACGAAGCTACGGAACCCCGGAAGCTCTTCTGGCACTGCCCCACCACCAGACGGCCGATAGCACCACTGGGTGGTCTGACGGCGCTTGCGGATCCCTGACTCCAAGCCCACTCTGCGACGCCGATCGCTGCGCTCAGAATGCCGGTTCCTGGGCGCACCTGCCGTCGATTCGCGATCCAGAGCCGCCCATATCGGCCGCCCATAATGTTCCAGCCCCACCGGACCGGGGCCGTCCCGAGCGGCGCGTAGCCAGCATGTCTCGAGGCCGCACAGCTGGCGCGACTGGGCGGCTGAGGCGTCGGGCCAATGAACTTCTGCCCGTCGCGAAGGTTCGCAGCAGACGGCAGGAGAGACGAGCCCGGGCGTGGAATTGCAGCCCGAGGTGAATCGGCTTGGGTGCCTTGTGGGACTGCGGGCCTTGCTACTGGCGTCGCTCGCCTGTCAGGCGCTGGCGGGGTGCACCGGTCGTCCCTCTCGGGGCCATCCGGGAGCCGCGCCGCCGCCTTCGGTGTCGCCGCCACCGCCAGGACTGGTCCAGTCGAACGCGCCGCCGACTTCGTCGTTACAGCCATCGCCACTGGTGCAGACGGATCTCCAAGCTGTGCAGGCCATCGGCGCCCGAATTGCGGTGGTGGTCGGTGCTCGGACGGTCCTGCGCACCGTGGACGGAGGGGCGTCGTGGTCCCGCGACTACAGCGGCCCCCAGTCGCTGCACCAGGTCGATTTCATCGATCCTGACCACGGCTGGGCCGTGGGTGACACCTCGCTCCTGCGAACGGTCGACGGTGCCACCTGGGCTGCCGCCAGCGAGCCTATCGGCGCCGTACTCACTGAAGTCCACTTCGTGTCGGTCCTGGTCGGGTACGGATTGTCGGGGCGGAGCGGCGGTGCTCCGCCCAGCCTGTTCAGCACGGTCGATGGCGGACTTCACTGGCGATCGTTGCGCTCGCCGGTGGCCCCAGTGGCCGTCACTGCTAACTCCCGGCAGGACCTGTGGTTGGCGGGGAGCGATTCGCTGTGGCGTAGCCGAGATGGGGGAGCAACATGGAAGCGGAGACTGGCGGCGGTGCCCGCACCTTCTGGCTCCTTCGCTGGGTCAGGATACGGAGCTCGCCTCCAGGCCGCCGGCGCGGGCAACGTCTGGGCCGAGTTCGACGTGGGTCAAGGCGCCGCCAGCCAGCGCCCATGGCTTCTCTACGGCGGCGGGGACGGTGACCAGTTCGAGTGCCTCGCCGCCTTCACCGGCAGCTGTCCTCAGGCGCGAGCGGATGGCTCCTATCCCGCGACCGTCAGCGCGGTCAGCACCACGCGGGCCGTCCTGGTGGAGAACTGCCCGGCCTGCAGCAGTCCCCACGGCGTCGTGTCGGTGAACCTGGGTGGCGCCACTCAGCGCCTCGGTCAAGTTGCTGTGTATGGGCCACTGTCCCTGTCGTTCGGATCGCCGTCGACGGGCTACCTCCTGGCGCAGTTCCGGATCGATCCGATTGTGCCGGGCAGCGGCCAGGTGATCGAGATAACCCGTGACGGAGGAAGGACCTGGATCACGGCATCGTTCGGCACGCCAGCCCCTCACGCCTGACTGATCCGAGGTGGTGGCTGCTGGCCCGTCAGAGCTAGACGTTCTGGAACCGGGGCCCACCTATCGCCCGCACCTAGCTTCGATTCTTCACGCAATCGCTCCCGAGGACCCACGGGGGGCGTAAGGCAGCGTGTCAGGCCGGAGCGAAGACGGTGAGTTCACCTCGAGCATTCTCCGGACAGCGGGAGACGCGCTATGGGAGAGGTGAGGAGCTGATCCTCGGTCCGATGGCGCGCGCTACCAGGGCTCGGGGGTGAAGATTCGGAGTCTGTCGGCTCTCAGGTGAGCCGTGCGATGCGACGGTTGGCACCGAGGATGGTCTCGGCGTCGGGCCAGCCATCCAGGATCCGCATGATGTTCGAGCGCCCGGAGCGAACCAGGCGGGCCGGTGCGTGCCAGATGCGCCAACGCAGGGCCTTGGGCTCGGCCGAGGCCAGACAGCCCGTCAGGCACAGGCGTTGGAACCACCGCACCAGGGCCCCGGCCATGCCCACCACCGCCATCCAGGCGGCGTTGGCGACGAAGCTGGTGAAGGGGTAGCGCTCGAGACCCGAGTCCCGCAGCCATGCGATGGCATCTTCTACATGGGCATGGGCCCGGTGGAACACGTCCAGGGCGACGGGGCGTCCCCCCTGGTCGGTGTACAAGCCGACGTAGCGGTACTCCAAGTCAGGGAACAGGCTCTGCTGGGCCCCGGGGTGGAGCGGTTCGCGCCGGATGATGAGCCGGTCCCCGGGGGCCAGGCCGACAGGTCGAGGTATGCAGTGACCTCGGCCACCTCTGCTCCCTTGCGGATCTTGCCGTTTTGACGTCGGGCCCGCCGCCAAGCGGATGGGTCTGCGGCGATGGCCGAAATGGCCCGGGTTACCTGGGTATTCGTGCGGGCCGTGACCGAGAAGCGGACGTGTCGGTCCCAGCAGCCCCAGACGAAGCCGGAACTGGCCCCGGCCGAGTCGGCCCGGACCACCACCGCCCGGCGATGCCTCGGCCGTCGTCGTCCTCATGATGGCCGGCGGCGATCTCGGGGGGCAGGGCGGCGATGGCGGCGTCCAGCACGGCCAGGTGGTCTTCGGCGTCGTTGGCCCCGGCGTTGCCCGGCCGCAACAGGCCCGAGAGCGCCTCCCCGGTGGCATCGGCGAAGCAGAGCATCGGATGAAAGCCGAAGCCGCCCTTGTATGTCGGGGCGGTGTTCTCCTTGTTCTCGGAGTGGATCTCACAGAGTGTGGAGTCGATGTCCAACACCACCGGATCCGATCCCCTGGTCAGCTTCGACCGCCGCCAAGCCTTGGCTCGGATCGCGGCGAAGCCGGCCTGGAGCAGCTCCACGACCTCGGGCGTGAGATCGTCGGTGAAGGTGCGGTACACCGTCGAGTCCGACGGCACCTCACCGAAGAGCTCGGGCTGGGCCCGCAGGTACTCGATGTCGGTGCAGGCCTCGCCGCGGCCGGCCAGCATCAGCATGGTCTGGAGCACCACCCTGCCCCGGTCATGGAGGAGCACCCGCCCGTTGGTGGGGATGGCCGCGCTCAGGGCTTCCCCGAGCGCCATGGCGTCGGCGAAGCGCCCCAGGCTGTGGAGTCCGACATGGGCTGCGACCTGCTCGCCACCGGGTTCCACCACCACGTGGCGGGTGCTGTTAGCGTTCATCCCGGACGTGCCCTCCTGGCTTGGTGGTAACGGTGCCTCGCAACACCATTTTCTCCAACCAGGAGGGCTTTTCCGCGGATGCGCGGGGTTCAGCTCAGGCGGCCACATGAAGAATCGAAGCTAGTCACGACCCTTGGGAGATCGCGCAGTGCGAATACCGGCGCGTCGGTAGCGTCCCTGAGGCGGCGCCGAGAGGCCGCGTTCGTTGGAGCGATACCGAGCGGTGCCGCGGGGGCCCCGGGGCCTCAGCCGATCGTTCGGAGCGGCCGTACAGAGCGCCATGAGCGGCCGAGTCAGATCCCTGATGCTCGTCCCGTGATCTCGACGTACACTCGATCCGACATGCCGTTCCGTTAGGTTTGATTCGGTCTCACGGCCGCAAGGCCAGATTCCCGACGTGCCGCCCAGCGCGGCACGTCGTTTCGCGCTCGTGGGCCTCCTTGCCCGCTCGGTCCCGTCCGGTCCGAGCCAAGGAGTCCCACCTTGTCCAAGAAGCACCGCGCCCGATTCGTCGCGCTGGCCTCCCTCGTTGCTGCCCGCTGCCCGACGCTGAGAGTCGAACAGGCCCTGGTCACCGGCCGCGTCCTGGTGGACGGCCGCGTGCTCACCAATCCCGCTGCCCGAGTCCGCGCCGACGCCTCGATCAAGGTTCTGCCTGAACGGCGTCTGCGCGGCGAGACAAAGCTCACCCATGCGTTGTCCACCTTCGACGTCCAGCTGATTGGTCGAGTGGCGATCGACCTGGGCGCCTCAGCTGGAGGGTTCACGTCTGCCTTGCTCGCGGCTGGTGCCCGCCGGGTCTACGCCATCGATGCTGGAGTCGGCCAGCTCGTCGGCCGACTCCGCCTCGACCCGAGAGTCGTCAACCTCGAAGGTCACAACCTGGGTGCCATTACAACCACCGACGTGCCGCATCCCGTCGACGTCGTGACCATGGACCTGTCGTATCTTCCGATCGCGATGGCAGCAGCCCAACTCGATCGTTTCCGCTTCGCCGAAGTCGCTGACCTCATCTCTCTCGTGAAGCCAACCTTCGAACTGCACCGCGGCGAACTCGCCTGCCTCCGGGAGGAGGTTGAAGAAGCCGTGGGGACGGCGAACACCGCGCTGCGCGGCCAGAGGTGGTGCATTCTCGGTACCACACCTGCGCCCCGAACTGGGCGCCGCGGCGCACCCGAAGTGTTCCTCCACGCCCGACGGCATCGGGTCCTGTAGTGATCTGCACCCTGCGCCATGGTCAATACAGCGTCGCGACGTCGACCATCGAGGTGTCGATGGCGTAGGAGGCGGGCGGCCCACGGCGGGCCTCGGAGATCAACGTCTACCGGCCGCAGCTAAGAGGCCCATTCGCAAAGCGATACCAGACAATCGCGAGCAGGAGCGCGACCGCGGTGTCGAGGCACAGGAGCACTGCCCGCTGCCGTCCCGACGATGTCGCCGATACCGCGATGCTGAACGCGAGCAGCGCCGTGGCCCCGACCAGATAGCGCAGCAGGATATGCGGAAAGTTGACGCAGGATCGCGTGTAATCCTCCCGGCCGAATACGAAGACCTCGACGGCGGTGCTCGCTGCCAGAGCGGGCAGGGCCAGAAGTTGGAGACAAGCCAGCGCTCTCGTAATGCCGGTGCGGATGCCGTGGGGCTCGTCGAGCCGAGGCCAGCGCGCGTGTCCTGCGCGGGACCTTGCTGCGACGGGACGGGCACGCCCCAGTGCGACCGCGATTGAGTCGCCCACTGCCTCTCGCATGACGACGGCGAGTCCCAGGCAAGCCAGAACAACCAGAACGAAGACGAACATCGCAAGCGCGATTCGGACGAGCCAAGTTCGGTCGAGGAGTAAAGCGGCAACGACCAGCGAGAGACTTATGGCCAACGTGCCGATCGAAGTCCTCAGAAGGCGCCCGGAGGCCAGTCGCACGGAGAGATTGTCGCGCCGTCATCGACCGCCTGGCCCGGCTCCAGGCCGACGCCGCCCGCTCAGCATGCCGGATCCGCCACGTCGGTCAAGAGCGAAGCCACTCATATCATGAGCGCTTATTCCCGGCCAGCAACATGGCAGCGCGCGCACCTACCGGCGCCTACATGGCCGTCGCCCGAGTGGCTGCCTTGTAGCCGAGGCGCTTCCGCAACTATCGCGGCCATGGGCGGAAGAGCCGGGGTGAACGGCGCCGCTCTTGTTGGAGACCGACGTCAGGTCAAGGGTTAGGCTCACTCGCGTGTGCTGCGACGTCCCCGAGGCCGTTCTCCTCCCGCCCGGGGTCGCGGAGATGCTCGCCGAGTACAGGAGGCTCCACGCCGCCACACCCATCGACTGGGGTGGGGAGAACCCGACGGGACCGGGCCGGGACTACGGCCGCTGGCTGAACCTGCGCCGGCTCTGGTCGACGGTGCGAGAGACGGGGAGCTGGCCCGAGGGGGTGCGGCGCTGCCTACCGGACCCGCTCCCCTGTGGGCTCGTGGTGGTCACGGTGACGCCCTCGGGACTGCCGACGACGGCGGGGCCCGCGCCGCGAGTGCTTCCCGGCGCCGCCACCGAGATCGGCGTGCTCATCGACTCACGCGTGGAGGAGGAGGCGGAAGTCGTCGTCGCCGGCGCCGCCCACCGCGTGGGTCCGGGCGCGGTTGCCCTGGTGTTGGCCGGTGTCACCCACGACCGTCCCCAGTGCATGATCGGCGAGACCCAGCTCAGCGTGGCCGTGCCCACCGACGTCTCTCGCCTCCGGCTGCGCTCGGGCCCCATCTCGCGCTGGGCGGTCACCGACGACCGGGCGGAGGGCTGGTTCCCCGAGGACCGGCTGCGCAAGTGGGACTTCCACGGGCGGCCCTTCTTCCACGGCAACGACGTGGTGCTCGACGTCCCTGCCGCCCCGCTCACGGTTGTGTGCACCCGGGGAATGGAGTTCGACCAGGTCACCGCCACCGTGGCCCCTCGGCCCGGCGAGGAGGTGGAAGTCGAGCTCGAGCCCGCTCGCGTCTACGACGCCGCCGGCCGGGGCTGGTACGGAGGCGACCTGCACGTCCACATGAACTACTCGGGCGATCTCGTGTGCGGGCCCCACGACGCCGCGCTCATGCAGCGGGGAGAGGGGCTGCACCTGATGAACCTCGTGGCCGGCAACCTGCTCGGCGCCCGCATCTACGACCGGGAGGCCTTTGAGCACTTCGCCGGCGAGGACCTGCCGTGGTCGATCGAGGGCCAGCTCGCCCGCTGGGGCGTCGAGTTCCGCAACGACCTGCTGGGCCACTTCCACGCCCTCTCGCCCACCGGTCCGCCGGTGCGCTACCAGACCGGCCACGAGCGCTCCGAGCACCCGCAGGACTGGCCGCCCAACGCCACCGCCTGCGAGGAGCTCCGGGGCCTGGGCGCCACCGTCGGCTACACCCACCCGGTCTTTTCCCCCCTTGCGGACGGCACGCCCGCAGGCGCCTTCGTGAACCCCCGATCCGTCGAGGCACGGGAGCTGGTGGCCGACGCCGCCCTCGGCCTCGTCGACTCGGTCGACCTCCTCGGTCCCAACGACGCGGCGGGTACGGCCATCCTGTACCACCACCTGCTCAATTGCGGCCTACGCCTCGCCGCCACCGTGGGCAGCGATGTGTTCTTGTCGCATTCCCGTGCGGGGAACTTCTCGAATCCCCCGGGCTGGGCACGGGCCTACGCCGACCTGCGGGGCGAGCCCCTCTCGGTGGCCGGCTGGCAGGCCGCTATGCGTGCGGGCCGCACCTTCGCCACCAACGGTCCGTGGCTGGAGCTGGACGTCGCCGGCCACGGGCCCGGTGACGTCGTGGCCGCGAGCGTGGGCACGACGTTGTCGGTCTCTGCCCGCGTCGTGGGCAGCGGGGTGGAGGTGCTCGAGGTGCTGGGTCCCGACGGCGTGCTCGCGGAGACCAAGGGAGCCGAAGGCGGCGAGCTCCTGACCGAGCTGACGGTATCGGTACCGATGTGGATCGCGGCCCAGGCGAGCGGCCCTGAGCACGACTCGGTGCTCGGGCCTTCGGTCTTCGCCCACACGAGCCCGGTGTATGTGGAGATCGACGGGCACGGCGTGGCCCGGGCCGGTAGCGCGCGTTGGTGCCTCGACTGGCTCAACCGCCTCGAGGCTCTTGCCCGCGCCCACGGCCGCTTCGACACCGAGGACCAGCTCAACGATCTCCTCGCCGTCCTGGACGCGGCCCGGGGCTTCTACGGCAACCTCGCCGAGCCGACCGACAGAGGGTGACCAGTTCGCCCGCGCTGCGTATTGGCCCCGGCGACCCCGCCAGCGGGCACGGACCCAGCCCCGCACCTATCGGACCCACCTAACATCGGCCGCGTCAGCTTCCGAAGCGCGGAGATCGGCGCGTAGGGGCTCGGGAAAAGGGGCCGAGCCCGCCCGCGCAAGTCTGTAGCGACATGGCCGGCGTTTCGCCGAGCACCGAGTCGTTCTGTCCCGTCGCCTCCGAAATTCGGTTCTCGCATAGGGCAGCGACGGCCCGCAGGCACATGGCCCAGCAGTTCGGCGCGACGCGGCGGTACATCTCCTAACGCACGCGCTTGGCCAGGTCTGCGAGTGCCTCGACGATGGCCGACTCGAGCGCCTTGTTCCCCACGTCGCGGCACAGGGCAAGCGCGGCCTGCAGGTAGACGGCCGCTTCCGCCCACCGGCCGTCGCTGTGGGCCACCTCGCCGAGTATGGCGAGCAGCGACGCCTCCCCAACGCGGTCCCCGACCTCCCTGTAGACCGGCAGCTGCTGCTCGAAGTAGGGAACGGGCGACTCGTTGAGGTCGCCCACGGCGAGGTCGCCCAGCCCGTCTAGCGCGCGAATCTCCCCCCTCCGGTCGCCCGTGGTCCGGTACACCGCCAGGGCCTGGCGCAGGTGCCCCAACGCGTCGTAGGGCCGACCGTCCTCGCGAGATGCGTTGGCGAGGCTGATGAGCGTCGATGCGTCGGCAGGCCCGTCCCCGCCGAACCGCAAATGCTCCAACTTGGTCATCCGGGGCCTCCTCTGAGCGCTACGACCTTCGCAGGCGCCTCCGACTCATTCATCAGGGCGATACGCCTCGACAATTACCCAAGGCTCGGTAAAGAAGCGCGCAAATTTGCAAGCAAATGGGAGCGGGTGTGTATGTCCTGCCGACCGACCGACCTTACGCCGGTCTAGCTGCGCCGAAGGCGGGCTCGTCATCTACGTCGACTGGCCAGCGACGGCTACGACGGGTGCCCAGTGGCGGGGTGCCGTCCCGCCTGTCGCCTGCCAGCACGATGGGACCACCCCAGCGCCAGTTGCATGGGACCGGCTCCTGGGGTGATCAGCGTCGGCGTCGCGATGATCGCCGCGGTGTAGCGGGCCGGTCAAGCTTCTGGGTGGCCATCACGAGCGCATCGCTTCGTGGGTGGCCGACGATCTCACCGCGGTGAAGATGCACGAGCTGCTCGAGCGCGAGGGCGTGGGTGTCCCGCTGCGGACGGTCCAGCGCTACGTGGCCGAGTCGTGCGGGCGCACCCTGGGCCAGGGCCCCACGGTGCGGGTGGCCGACGGCGAACCGGGTGACGAGTGCCAGGTCGACTTCGGGCGCATGGAGTTGGTGTTCGACCCGGCCACCGGCCGCCACCGGGTCACCCACGCGCTGATCTTCACGGCCTGTTACAGCCGTCACCCAGTTCGTGTGGCTGACCCAACGCCAGACGCTCGAGGCGGTCATCGAGGTTTAGGGGACACAGCGCGAGCCTCACCTCGGCTCGCGTCTGTCGCGGGGGCGACACGGATGCCTTTCGTGCCCGCGCCTGACGGGATACCTGGCATCCCAGGGACGCCAGCCCGACCGCCTCGATGTCGGCTGCACGACAGACCGGGCGGCCCGGCTTGACCACCATTGTTCTGAGGCTCGTCTACGGAGGGGATCGTCGTGCCGATCGCATGGACATGTGAGTGGAGACCTGGCGAGATCGCGCTACGCGCCTCCGGATCGAGGTTGCGGGACGCGACTCCCCTGGGAGGGTGAACGATGTGGTCAATCACGGTCCACGACCTCCGGTACCGGTCCCGGCAGTTCCTGATCGCTGTCGTCGGGGCAGGCCTTCTTTTCTCCATGACGCTCCTGCTGGCAGGGATGGCCGCGGGATTTGGGGCTGAGGTCAAAACGACGGTGGCTGGAATTGGAGCGGACGCCTGGGTGGTACAGCGCGGCGCGACGGGTCCTTTCACGTCGGTCTCGACCATCAACGCCACAGAGATCACCGAGGTGGAGGCTGAACCGGGCGTACGCCGCGCCGACCCCATCGTGGTGGCGCCTCAAGTGGCGCGAGTGGGAAAGCGCCTCGCCGATGTGTACCTGGTGGGCGCCCGGCCCGGCGGATTGGGCGAGCAACGGCATCACAGGGGTGGCACCGCGGTTCGCTCAGGGGACGCCGTGGTCGACTCCAGGCTCAGGCTCGGGATGGGACGCCACTTCTTCCTCGGGGCTCGACCGTTCACCGTGGTCGGGATCGTGCGGGGACACTCGCTCTTGGGTGGGACACCGGAGGTCTACATCGACGTGGGTGTGGCCAGAAGCCTCGTCTTCGCCGACCAGCCCTACGCCACTGCTGTCGTGACCACCGGCGTGCCCCAACGCCTTCCGTCTGACCTCGAGGCCCTGTCCAACGCGCAGGTGATGCACGACACTCTGCGTTCCATGGACAACGGCATCGACTCCATCAACAACACCAGGCGCTTCATGTGGGGAGTAGCCGGCCTCCTGGTCGCGGCCCTGATGTACGTCTCGGCCCTGCAACGGGCCCGCGACTTCGCCGTGCTCAAGGCCCTGGGGTCGTCGTCGACTCTTCTCTTCTGCGGCGTGGCCTTCCAAGCCGTCGTGGTCACGCTGGCCGCCGCAGCCCTCGCTGTGGGGGTGGCGCGGATCCTCAAGCCCGTCCTAACCCTCCCCGTAGCCATACCGATGAGTGCCTACCTCCTGCTCCCGGTGACCTCGGTGGTCATGGGTCTCCTCGCCAGCGGGGTAGCCCTCAGCCGTGCTGTTTCGGCCGATCCCGCCTCCGCCTTCGCGGCGATCTGATTGAGCCAGCTCGCGGTCAGCGACCTCACGGTCGAGTTCAGGTCGGGTGGCTACATCGTGCGACCCGTCAACCAGGTGTCTTTCGCCGCCTCCGACGGAGAGTTCGTCGCCGTCCTGGGGCCCAGCGGGTGCGGTAAGACCACGTTGCTGTCTTGTATCGCCGCCCTCATGACACCCACGGCGGGATGCATCCGGTTCGGCGCCACGGAGGTGACCGCCCTCGCCGGTCGGGCTCGGGCCCAGTACCGCCGCCACACCGTCGGAGTGGTGTTCCAGGCCTTCAACCTCATACCCAGCCTGACCGCCAATGGCAACGTCGTGGCGCCCCTCCACCTGGCGGGTGTTCCTCGCCGCGCCGCAGCACAACGGGCCTCGGAGCTCCTAGAGCGGGTCGGGCTCGCCGACCGGGCCCGTCACCGGCCCGGCCAGCTCTCCGGGGGCCAGCAGCAGCGGGTGGCCCTGGCGCGGGCGCTGGTCCACGAGCCACCGCTCATCGTGGCCGACGAGCCTACCGCCTACCTCGACCACACCCAGGTCGAAGAGATCCTGCAGCTGCTCCATGGTCTCGCTGCCCCCGGGCGCATGGTGCTGGTTGCCACCCACGACGACCGGGTCACACGACTGGCCGATCAGGTGGTCGAGCTGGTCCCCCGCCGCACGGCGTCGGGTCGGGAGCCCGAGGGGGTCGTGCCTGCCGACGATCTTGTCGTCGGGCGCCGCGACATGGCGCGCTCGTCCTTGCTGAAGGAGAAGACACGCCTTTGAAGGACCCAGGTCGCGTGGAACGGCTTTGCGACCCGGTTCTCAGACGCCTCGAACGAGGCACGATCAAGAAGGAGGAACTGTGCCCATCGACCAAGAGCTACGCGTCGAGCTCCTGAGACGAGCTGAGCAGGACCAGCGAACTCGGCACGCCCTCGATCGCTTCCTGGCGGCTTCGCCCGACGGGCGCATGGCTGGCACGGACCCCGAGGAGGGGCGGGCGATCGACCGCTTGGGCGAGATCGACGCCGCCAACACCGGTTGGTTACGCGCGATTGTCGAAAGCCGAGGCTGGCCCACTCGGAGCCTGGTGGGCGAAGACGGGGCTCGAGCCGCCTGGCTCCTGGCCCAACACGCCGATGAGGACCCCGACTTCCAGCTCCGCTGCCTCGAGCTCATGAGCTGCGCAGACCCCGCTGAAGTCGACGCCGTCAACCTCGCCTACCTCACCGACCGCGTCCAACTCGCGCTCGGGCAGGAGCAGACCTTCGGTACTCAAATGGAGTGGCGTCGACGGGAAGTGGCGGCCTAGAGACCTTGCTGATCCGGCAAACGTCGACCAGCGACGGGCTGCGGTCGGCCTGGGGCCGCTGGTCGAGTACGAGGCTGCGTTCAAGAGCCGGGAGCATCTCGACACGGGCGGTCCCTAATCGGGCCGGCCCTCATCACGGCGGAGCAGACGCGTCAGTCAGCCTGACCTGAACGTCTGCAGGACGGGTCGAGTCTCGGAGCCTCGACCACCGGTAGCCGCCGACCCGGGTACGCGCCGACGCGCAGGGCCAGCAGGTACCTGCCTCACTGGAGGGCCTCATTGGACGCTTCCTGGTGCCGCTTCCCTCACCAGCTTCCTCGGTGCCTTCGTCCAAGGGCGTGTGATGCGTCAGGCCGGGCGAGGAATTCGTTCACTGCCCACAGCCACCCCGAATGACGGGGCTCGGCGTAGAGCTTGTGCACGAAGTCGGCGAGGTCGTGCTGACCCAGGAGACAGCGGGGCGCGCCGGTCCAGGACAGGGCGTCCCCGCCGCCACCGAGGGGGCGGGAGGTGTGAGCGGTCTTAATGGCCCTGTTGAGGTCTCCCAGGCGCCCGTCGGCGACGACGCCGGCCAGCCGTGCCGCGAGGAGGTCCTTGTCGCTTGGTGCCCTTCCGCGCCAGCGCCAGAGGGGGCGCATCTCGTCGTCCCAGTCCCCGTCCCAGATCACCTCGAGGTGGCTGCGGGCGTGGCGCCCGATCAGGTTGTCCGGCAGAAGCGAGCGGAAGTGGCCTGCGCGCTCTTGCCGGGGGATGCGGGCCTTAACGCAGCTACGAAGGGCCCACCGCACGAGCGGCGCTACTTTGTCTCCTTCTCGACGCTCCCAAACCACGCCACGGATCTCGATGTTTGGGTAGGAGCGGAAGTCGAAGCGGTCATCTTCGTAGTCGCGCAACGCCTGACGTACGAGGTGGCGCGAAGTCCGCTTGTAGAGAGCTTTGTCCTTCCGCGCCCCGTGGCGCCGGGTAGAGGGAAGGACAGACCGGATCATGTCCTTCCGCTTGGCTGCGCCATAGGTGGGCACGAGCGAGGGTCTCCTTCAACAGCGTCGGCATCGCCGGCGGGTCTGAGTGGTCATAGGTCGATTTGAGGTCCTTGTATCCGCCACCCGGCCACTCGGCGGTCAAGGAACCCGAGAAGTGTCCGTTGGGGAGTTGTCTTAGGACCCAGTCCCCCGCTGTCCGGAAGCCGCCCTGCCGCTGCGGAAGATGTCTGGTGCGTGACGTAGCTCGGACATGTCTTCTTCTTTCGCTGCAAGCGCGGCAAGCCAGGCCTCATATGCGAGTCATTGCGGATCCACTCAATAGCCCACACGACTGCCCCTTCCTTCGACCCGTCCTCAAAGAGGCCAGACGCAGGCTGGCGCGACCGCGCCCCAGAAGCAGATCTTGGCTCTGACGTCGTCCCTCGGCGCGCCAATCTCGCAAGGCCGAGCACTAAAGCCGTCTCCCTTCGCTGTGTCACTCGTTGTCTGATCGAACTGGTTGCAGTGTGCGAAGGAATGATCACGTCGTCTGTCGGGTAGGCGACTCGCGAGGCTCACGCGCTCCGCTCCCACAAGACCCGAGTTGTGCAGGCAGCCCTCTTGAGACACTGGGTGCGGGCGATGTCCGTGAAGCACTTCTTTCGCTGCCGCGCCCGGCGGAGGCGATCCGTCTCGCCGCCGGGCGGAGTGAACGCAGGCAACCGGGGTTGCCTTTAGCCCCCTCATATTTGGCTAGGCCAAGTTCTCAAGCGGGCCGCGCGGAGCAACGCGCGCTACGTGGCTTGGCGCCAGATTCGACGGCGATAGGCGTCCATTGGACCTGCGCCCTCGTGGCCACGACGCTCCGCAGCCGCGAACCGCCAAGCTCTCGGAACGATGCGTGACGCTGAAGGCTCATCAAGATTCAACTTAGACTTGGTCACGGACGTCTCCGACCGTCCTAGGAGATGTCCCACCGGGTGTCGCCGGACGCTGTTGCAGAGCGCAGTCTGCAGTCCGCACTCCTCGGTCCCACTGTGTGCCTACGGGAACCCAGTCGATCTCGGCGAAACGGCTGCTCGGGCTGAGCGGCCGGCCGAGCCAACGCTGTGTGATCGGTAGGCACGGAGCAAGCACCTTGTCCAATTCGCCGTCCGACGGCACGGGAGCTCCTAGAGCGATGGGCATCTCGTACCGGCCTGTGACCTCGTAAACGTGAGGACTACTGCACGGCACCTTCACCACCGTCGGCGAAGGTTCCCGCTGGTCGAAGTCGACGCAATTGCCAGCAGAGAATGCTTGCGTATCGCCGTTGGCCACGATCGACGTGGACGTCGTGGACGCATTCGGGGTCGTTACTGGCGTGGATGGGACCGTCTGCGAAGTGGATGGGACCGTCGTTGCCGGGCTGGGTGGGACGGTCGTTACGGAGGTCGACGCCTCCGTCGTTACCGAAGTGGACGACGATCCGAGTGACTGGCGTTGATGTCGGGCGGGGCCAAGCAATGACGCCGCTGGCCCTCGACCGCTACGCCCTGCTGCCGCGATCACCAGGAAAGCCACGACGAGCCAAAACAGCGAACGCTCATGGCGAGCGAACCCGCGGGTGGTCATAGCGCGTCGGCTTGCCGTGCGCACGCAGCCACACCTCGTGCCTGACGCCCGTTCGGCCTCGGTTCTCGCGGGGACACCAGACGTACGCCGTGGGTGTGGGCTGACGTCTCGTCAAGCGCGAACGGAGAACCGCGGCCACACAAACGGCGTCGCCCCACGATTCGCGACAACTCCAGCATGGTCATTCGGACCTGCCGCAAACGCCCGAGGCCACCCGGATGCAGCCGCCCCCACCCGCCTTGGCCTCGAACATGGCCATGTCTGCTGCCCGCAACACCGCTTCGGGGCCATCCCCCCCGAGCCCGACGGCGATGCCTACGCTCGCCGTGAGCGGGACGCATTCCGACCCGATGGGGAACGGCTGGTCCATGACCGCCAGCACGCGCTTGGCGATGTCAGAAGCGAAAGCTGGTTCGTCCAGGTCCTCGCAGATCATCACGAACTCGTCGCCGAGGCCATAGCGGGCCAGGGTGTCTCCGGGGCGGACCACCGCTGCCAGGCGCTCCGACACTGCTCGGAGAGCGAGATCACCCGCCTCGTGGCCGTATGCGAGGTTCACCGCCTTGAAGCCGTCCAGATCGAGGAAGATGACGGCGAGCGACCCGGGCTTGCGGCGGGAGCGCTCAAAGGCGTGCTCCAGCCGGTCGAGCAGCAGGGCTCGGTTGGGCAGGCCGGTTAGCGGGTCCCTAAGCGCCCGCCGGAGTAGCCCATCCTCGGCTCTTTTGCGCCGCTCGACGTCCCGTGCGGCGAGGATCACGCCGCGGACCGCCGGCTCGTCTAGGCAGTTGTTGGCTACGACTTCCACCCAGCGCCAGCTCTCCACCCGCACGTCGATGGGTTCGCTGACGCCCTCCCGGCTCAGCACGGCACGGTAGGCGTCTTTGGCCTTCGGGCGGTCGTCGGGGTGGACGAGCTTGAAGACGCTCGTCCCGACAAGAGAGCTGGGCGCGAGGCCGAGCACTCGCGACGTCGCTTCCGAGGCGTAGACGATGAACCCCTCCGCATCAAGGACGGCGACGATGTCGCAGCCATGTTCGAGCAGCCCATCGGGTCGGAGGGGCCAGATGGGATGGGGCGCCTTGGACATGATCACTCCTCGGGTTTCTGGCGTGGTCGTGATGTGTGAGACGGACTGGTCAAGCTCGGGCCTGCTGCACCTAGCGACCGCGGTCAGCCTCTACTCGGTCCGCCGGCTCCTCGTCAGCGGGACCGTCGTCGAAGGCACAGAGGTGGACGAGGCTGTCTTCCCACTCCAGGGAGGGGCGCGTCTCCGCGGTCCTCCCCGTCGAGGACGCAGCCGGCCCAACGAGAAGCACCGGCAAGTCGGCGTCGTTTCGGACGACGAGCTCGGGGACGGCGGCCGCCCCGGGGCGCTCCTTGACAACGAGGACGCCCATGGCGTCGGCCCGGCGCCCGGTGAGGTAGGGCGGTGCGGGTGAGTCGTGGTAGTAGACGGGGAACAGGGCGATGCCGTCGCAGGTTCGGGGGCGACCGATGCTCACTTGGAAGTACACGGGGGGGACTCCTTGAGTGAGGACGCTTGGCAGTGTCGGTCTTTGAGGGACAGTCCGGGCCATGAGTCTCAGCTCTCCTCGCGTAGTCGACGTTGAAGCTCGTCGAAGTCGATGGTCTCCCCCTCGACGCTCCGCCGCTCGGCCTCGATCCAGCGGAAGAAGGTGTGAGCCGCCCCCACAATCATCAGACCGAACAGATCAAGACCTGGTGCGTGCACGCCGCAGGAGAGATCCAGGTGGCCTTCGCCCACCAGTCGCAGCATCGAAGGCTCGGGCGTGGGCAATAGGTAGACCTTGGGCCAGCGCATCTCGCTGTTCCACCGGTTGAGCAGACCGAGAAGGACGGGTTGCTCGTCTGTGGGGAAGAGCCCGATGGCGCCGACCCGGATCGAACAGATCCCCTTTTGCGGGCCCTCTGCCGAGTACCAGGCCTCGAGGCCACAGACCCGATCCGTGGTCGGTTCGTAGAGGGCCAAACAGCGCCCGTCCTCGTCGCGGGTATACCTAATCTGTGCACGACGAAGATGCTCCTCGATGGCCTCCGGCGTGAACGGCTCCAGGTCGGCCATCCGTCTAATCCCCTCCTTTGGAGCACGGGGTCCCCCGTTGTGTAATGCCAGTGTGCGCCGTCAACGCTGTGGGTCTGTCGCCCAGGCGACAGGACCCACGTAGTCATGTCCCGGACACACCACATGCCCACGCGACCTCGTGCGAACGGTGGCCGTACGCTTGGACGAGTGGGAGCGTCGACAGCCCATCGATACGTGCAGCGGGGGTTTCGACATGGCGACAGACGGCCGAGGCTGATCCCGGCGATTATGAGTCCTTGGTGAGCGGGTGAGAGTGACCGTGTGTGGGTGCCGAGGCTCGATGCCGGCGCCCGAGCCGCGCTTCGCCCGCTACGGTGGAAACACCTCCTGCGTCGCCCTTGCGCACGACGGGGAGCCCCCCTCTTTGGTGCTCGACGCCGGCACCGGGCTGCGCGTCCTTTCAACCATGCTCGGGTCCGAGCCGTTCGTGGGCTCGATCCTTCTCGGTCACGTCCATCTCGACCACATCCTGGGCCTGCCGTTCTTCCCGGCGGCCGAGCGCCCGGGTGGCTCGGTACAGGTATACGTCCCCTCTCAGGGCGATCCCGTCGAGGTTCTCGGACGCGTGCTCTCGCCTCCTACCTTCCCGTTGCGCCCGGACGAGCTTCGAGGGGACTGGCGCTTTCACTCCCTCGAACCCGGCCACCACCGCGTGGCGGGCTTCGACGTGCTCGCCCTGGAGGTCCCCCACCTGGCGGGCCGCATGTTCGGCTATCGGATCTCCGATCCAACGGCCACGATCACCTACGTCTCCGACCACAGCCCGATACTGGTGGGTGAGGGCCCCGACGGCCTGGGGGCGCGCCACACGAACGCGTTGGCCTTGGCCAGAGATACCGACATGCTCATCCACGACGCTCAGCACGTTGCGGACGAGTTCCCCGCCAAGGCCTTCCTCGGCCACTCCTGCGTCGAATATGCCCTGGACCTAGGCCGGCTCGCCGGGGCCCGCAAGGTAATGCTGTTTCACCACGACCCTGGCCGGGGTGACGACGAGCTCGACGCCATCGTGGCCACTGCCCGGGCTGACAGTCCTATCCCAGTGGTCGCTGCCGTGGAAGGTGCGGTGCACGACCTCCTGAAGTGACCGTCGTTAACCCCCGTGCGTATTGGCGACGCGATGCCAGGTCGTTCTCAAGAGGGGCCGTCAGCCGAAGCTTGCCCTCAACCGCCCCGACGTCCGGTGCCCGCGATCGGGTCGCCTGAGGGCATCGCAATTGAGGATCGCACCCGCGAGCGCTCCTCACTCGGACCCAGCTCCTCCGAGCCGTCTGGCGCCTCGACTGGTGCGGCAACGACCACGTCGTCGACTTCCACATGTCGAAGTTGCGGCGCAAGCTCGGTGACTCGCCCGGTGAACCTCGGTACATCCGCACGGTTCGAGGCGTCGGCTGACAAAGGCCACCGCATCACGCCTGGCGCTATGCCCCAGAGGGCTGACACTGCACGCTCGTCATCCCAATCCCGCGTCAGCGACACGCGTCAGCCCCTACGCCGCCTCGAGGATCGAGGCCATAGCCTCCTGGTCTGAAGCCTGGTGGCCCACGAGGACGCCGACGTAGTAGTCGCGCTCGAATCCGCACGGCACCCTGCTGAGGAACCAGTGGTACCACTCCGTCACAAGTCGCTGTTTCGCCTCCGTGCTCCCGAGGATCAAGCCGGCGACGTGAGTCCGCAGCGAAGGGGACGGATCGGTCCCCAGCTGTGAGGCCCAATAGCGCAACTCGCTCGGGCTCGGGCTCCGTGGATTGGTACCGGGATGGCCGTCCACAGGCCCATGGGCGCTGCACGCTCCGTCGACGTTCGGCGAGCGAACCTGGCCTAGGACATCCTGGTACAGGCCCCTGATGAACCCGGCCACTGTGGCCCCGTGATCGCCGTAGTACTCATCAGAGCCAAGGAGGGTGGCTCGGAGAGTGTCGTAGCTCATGCCCGCGGAGACGTAGCCGACCGCTGAGTCCGCTCCGCTCTGATCAGCGACCCGATGCAAGTAGGTCGAGTACAAGAAGCGGACCTGAGCTACCGTGAACTCAGGAGTCCCGATGATCCCGAGGGCGATCTGCGCCCCCGTGACACCGGGAGATTCGAGCGCAGTCACCCAGTACGCGCACCCCGCTGGGTCAGGAAGGCGTCGCAAGAGCGTGCGGTAGAGCCTCCCGATGTAGAGCTGATCTCGCGACTGGCCCGCACCGACGCACGAGATCCACGTCTCGGGCTTGGCGACAGTGAGGGCTGTGGTCACTGGGCTGGTGCGGGCTACGAGCACTACTGCTCCCGCGGCGGCGAGAGGTCCGACGAGTAGGCGGAGGCGCTGGACCCCAACTGCATGATGAGGCGGCCGGAGGTGACTTGCGATCTCCCGGGCGACCGCTCGCAGATGCAACATGGCTCCCCGTTTCTTGGTCGCTGCCAGACGTGATTGCTTGATCCAGGTGACAGTGTGGGACGGGTGAGCGAAGGCGCCTGTCCGGGGATTGACAGGCCTATTGTCGGGAAGCCGACACCGGCTCTGCGCACCTGAACCCTCTGCCGCCCGCGGCTCGCTGGATCGATACGGCTGTGAGCGAGCCTCGGACTTGATGCCGCACAACACGCCGGGGAGGGGCAGCGCCCCGTACGGACGTAAGGCCGGATCACCCGGCCCACCCGCCAACAACCGGTCGAGCATCGCGGGGTCGACGGCTGTCATGACGGTGACCTCCCGCGCACGTGGGCGCGGCGGTGGATCGGGACCGCCTCCGAGGAAGCGTCGAGGAGCGCCGTGCCGCCAGGGACAGCGAGCGGAACGTGCTCGGCGTGGCCGGTGCAGGGCTCGTGGCCCCGGCCCGGGATCACAGGGCCCGCAGCTGAACTGTCGTCGAGCTGACGGTGACGGACTCACCCGTTGCCGTGACCACCAAATCGTGGGCCGCGGACTCGTACACCGGTGTTCGGGGCGGGACGCGGTGCGAGTCAAGATCGCGCAGACCGACATCACCGGCCTCTACGTTCCCATCGCTATGCGCACGTTGGCCGCGCTGGTCGCGGCGACGCTCTGCTCAGCCGTAGCCCCCACTGGCCTGCTCAAATGCCTGGTGATCAGGTCCCGGCAACGTCTTTCGTGCTCACGATCTGGGTCGCGGCAGCCATGAGGTCAACCTTGCCGGCCACCAGGCCCAACGCCCTGAGACTCGTCGATTGTCTGCTGCGTTCCCGTGCGCGCTGGCATGGGACGATCATGAACCTCACGGGCCGGGTCTGTCGGCACGACGACATCAGGCCTCGTGCCGGTGCTGTCGACACAGGAAACATGAGCTCGAAACGAGACGCCATGGGCGACGACAAGCCGACTCCAACCGAACCAGACACCGCCGGTGTCGGCCCCGAGGCCGACAGCGAGCCCGCTGACACGAGTGGGAGGACGCCACACCCCAAGGTCGACGACTCCATTGTCACCTTCCGCGTTTCCCAGGATCAGCCGTTGGCGAAGACGCGGTCGACAGACTCCGATCTGACTGGGCCGCAGAGGTGGTACTCCCGGCGCGATCCCCACTGGCTCGCAGCTCCAGTAAGGGGGACCTGCGCGGGTCTGGACTGCGACGACGCCATTCTTAAGGGTGACCTCATCTTCTACCACCCGAAGCAACACAGAGCTTTCGTCGGCTCGTGTGCCGATCGGGCAGCTCGTGGCTATCAGAACCGTCGTGACGCCGATCGGGAGGGGGACGCGGCGTGACCTTGACCCGATCGATCTCTTCCAGAGGTAGAAGGAGGCGAGCGCCATGACGCTTCGAGACGCGAAATGCGGCCTGTCGGATGGTCATTCGGATCGCCCGTCGCTGGCCTTGGCCGCGCGGATGCAGCCACCTCCGCTCGCCTTGGCCTCGAACAACATGGCAAGGTCTACTCCCCGCAACTGGGCTCGGGGCCATCGCGGTCGCTCCCGCTCGGCGATGCCGATGTTCGATGTGATCCTGATGACCCCGCTCATGGAAAGTCCCGCAGACCTGCTCATCGAAGTTCCCCACCCCTGAACCCCTTGGTGGCCGGAGGTCCACCACTGAGGGTGCGCCCCTCCCGACGCTCGTGGTGTCACAGCCTCGGCATCGGAAGGGGCAGCGCCCATGTTCACAGGAGGGGAAGACGTGGAAGCAACAGCACTGCGGGCACGGGGTTGGTCGATCTCGGCCATCGCCCGCCACCTCGGCCGTGACCGGGGAACGGTCAGCGACTACCTCGCCGGCAAGCGCGTGCCGGGCGAGAGGCGGCGGGCGGAGCCTGACCCCTTCGACCGCTACGCCACCTACCTCAGGCTCCGGCTGCGCGACGACCCCCACGTGTGGGCCAGCGCGCTGTACGACGAGGTGACGGCTCTCGGCTACCCGCTCAGCTACCAGAGCTTCACCCGCGGCTTGCGGTCCCAACAGCTGCGCCCGCACTGCGAGGCGTGTGCGGGGGTGAAGGGCCGAGCGACGATCGAGATCGAGCACCCGCCCGGCGAAGAGATCCAATGGGACTGGGACGAGCTTCCCGAGGCCCCGTGGGGAGACGACGCCCATCTGCTCGTGGGTTCGCTGCCGTGCTCGGGGAAGTTCCGCGCCGTGTTCGCCGAGTGCGAGGACCAGGCCCATCTCATCGAGGCCATGGACGGCGTGCTCCGCCGCCTGGGTGGCACCGCTCGTCGCTGGCGCGTCGACCGCATGGCCACGGTGGTCGAGCCCCGAAGCGGTCGGATCCAGCCGAGCTTCGCCCCGGTGGCCAAGCACTACCAGGTGACGGTGGTGCCCTGTCCGGCCCGCCACGGCAACCGCAAGGGCAGCGTGGAGAAGTCCATCCACTACGCCACCCAGCGCTTCTGGCGGACCATGACCGCCACCACCATGGCCGGCGGCCAGGACCAGCTCGACCGCTTCTGCGAGCGCATCGGCGACCGCCGTCCCCGGTCGCTGGCCCGCCTGGAGGCGATCCTGGGCGCCGACGGCGCCGCTCGGTTCTTGGCTGAGCGAGGTCGCAGCCGCCCGACGGTGGGGGACCTCGCCACCCTCGAGCCCCTGGCCCCGCTGCCCGCGTCGATCTATCCCGCCACCATCACCCAGGCAGGCATCGTCGATCCCTCGGCGCTGGTGGCCTTCGAGGGCAACGCCTACTCGGTGCCGCCCGGGCTGATCGGCGCCACCGTGACGGTGCGCCATCGCCTGGGAGCCATGGGCATCGAGATCGTCTCCGGGGCCGGGGTGCTGCTGGCCAGCCACCACCGGGAGATCCCCGGCGCCGGCTACGTGCTGCGGGCTCCCGAGCACCGAGCCGCCCTGCAGGCGCAGATACTCGCGGCCTTCAGCACCGAGCCATCGTGTCGGCGCAAGGCCAACCGTCCCCCCTCGGCCGCGGCCCGGGCCGAGGCCGCTCGCCTGGCCGGTCTCGACGACGGCGACGTGGTGGTCGACCTGGCCGTCTATCAGGCCGTGGTGGAGGCCATGGCTGCGCGGGGGGAAGTGGGGGCGTGAGCGAGGACTCCGTCTACCAGCAGCTGCGCTCCCATCTCGCCTACCTGCGCCTGGCCGCGGCGGGCGAAGCCCTGCCCGCCGTGCTGGACCACGCCACGAAGGCCAAGCTCGGCCACAGCGCGTTCTTGAAGAGGCTCCTCGATGTCGAGGTCGCCGCCACCGAGGCCCGCCGCCAGGCCGGCCTGGAGCGCTTCGCCCGCCTCCCCGCCCCGTGGTGCATCGAGGACTTCGACTTCGACGCCCAGCCGGCCGTGGATCGGGCCATGGTGGCCGAGCTGGCGACGCTTCGGTTCCTCGAAGACGCCACCAACGTGTTGTTCATCGGGCCGCCGGGCGTGGGCAAGACGATGCTCGCCGTGGCGCTGGGCCGGGCTTCGATCGAGGCCGGCTATCGCACCTACTACACCACCGCCGCGGACCTCGCGGCGCGCTGTCACCGGGCCGCCCTCGAAGGACGCTGGGCCACCACCATGCGTTTCTTCGCCGGCCCGCGCCTGTTGATCGTCGACGAGGTGGGCTATCTGCCCATGGCCTCAGAAGCAGCCGCCGCGCTGTTCCAGGTCATCACGCAGCGATATCTCAAGGGCAGCATCTGTTTGACGACCAACCTTGGCGTGGGGTCGTGGGGAAAGGTCTTCGACGACCCCATGGTGGCCGCGGCCATGCTCGACCGGCTGCTGCACCGAAGCGTGGTGTTCAACATCGACGGCGAGAGCTACCGCATGCGCGCCCATCGAGCCCGGGCCGAGCGGCTGCGTCCGAGCTCCAGAGGGGGCCGATCGTGAGGCCGGCCGCGGAAGCGGGCCTCTCAGAGCCCCGTGGAGCCCCGATCTTCATCGGGGTGGCACCAACCACCGGGGCAGCGACCAGCCGAAAGGTCGTCACACAGGCTCATCATCGAGACGGGAGGAGGTAAACCACCACACAGCGTCACTACACTGCCAACGCCACCACGGGGCTCAACTGGGGAATTTCAGTGAGCGACCCTGGGGAATTTCGGTGAGCGCCGTCACTGACCTGCTCAGAGCCGATGGCGAACGGCTCATCCAGCGCTGCCAGGAAAGCGCTTGGCGATATCGGCAGGGGCACGCTGGCTCCTCGAGGTCCTAGCAATTCTTGACGAACTCGTCGCCGAGGCGATATCGGGCGAGGGTGTCTCCGTGACGATCCAGGCTTTCGACGCGAGCGCTCGAAGGCGTGCTCGAGGCGTTCGAGTAGCCTGCGGAATCGATTGAGTCTCGACGGACTATCTAGACATCGACGCTCCGAGGGTCGGGGCCTCCCCATGCGCGGCGCTCGATACCCCGGTCGTTCGACCAGATTGACGATGCAGCTCTACGCCGCGCTCCATCTTGGACCGGGGTTCAGTGCCGATGACTCCAATGTCATCCGGCGGTGTTGAGTTCCAGGCCCGCTCACGCGATCTGGGTCGCTGATGCTGACGTCGGCACGGCGACGACGGTCACCCCTCAGTCAGGGACTGGCGTCCTCGGACTGTCGTCCTCCGGACTGTCGTCCTCAGGAGTGGCGTAGTGCTCCCCGGCACCGTCATCGGTCCGTTCTTCGAGCCACATTTCGGGCCCCTCGGCGGCAGCCTTGTATGGGTCCAGCTTCCGCCCCGCTTCCCACGCTTCGGTGAAGGCCGAACCGTCCAGGCCAGCTCGGGCAGTCCCGATGTCGCGCTCGTAGCCGTTACGGGCAGACGGCGGCACCGGTGCACCGAGGTGCTTCCGCAATGCCTCCGCGGCGCCAAAGCGGCGGGG
>Ga0209577_10001128_pt1 | contig 26559 bp, 23 predicted proteins | sample GraSoiAngelo_109_FD_185874 | JGI IMG/M metagenome (GOLD analysis project Ga0209577, IMG submission 185874) | Grasslands soil microbial communities from the Angelo Coastal Reserve, California, USA - 14_0903_12_20cm (SPAdes) (version 2) | ecosystem: Environmental > Terrestrial > Soil > Grasslands...
ATTGCATTCCTCTGGGAAAGCGTCGCCAAGGAGGCAGTTGCATCGGGTTTAATCGAACGTTCTCCTGGTAGAACATGTCTGACAAAAACCGTATGAAATCGACGCAGGAAATTACGCAGGAAGTGCGAGAGCTGGGTCAATGGATTCCGCCGCTCCGCCAGCAAGTCGCTCACGTTGTGGTGGGTCAGAAATATTTGGTGGACCGCCTTCTGTTGGGACTGCTGGCCAATGGTCATCTTCTGCTCGAAGGCGTTCCCGGGCTGGCGAAAACGCTCACAGTGAAAACAATGGCTGCCTGTATTCAGACCGGTTTTCAAAGATTGCAATTCACGCCCGATCTGTTGCCGGCGGATTTGATCGGCACACTCATTTACAATCCCCGCACAGGTGAATTTACGACAAAGCTTGGCCCGATTTTTTCCAACTTGATCCTGGCGGACGAAATCAATCGCGCCCCGGCCAAAGTTCAGAGCGCATTATTGGAAGCAATGCAGGAGCGACAGGTCACGATCGGAGAAACGACCTATCCCCTCTCCGATCCGTTCCTTGTGCTTGCAACCCAAAACCCGATTGAGCAGGAGGGCACTTACCAACTGCCGGAGGCACAGCTGGATCGTTTCATGTTCAAATTGAACATCGGCTATCCGCACAAGAGAGAGGAACGAACCATTCTCGATTTGATGGCGACGTCGGCCCCCGATTTGCGAGTCGATTCGGTGATCGAACCGAAGCAGATCATTGCGGCACGCAATGTGGTAAACGAAATCTACATCGACGATCGAGTAAAAGATTACATTGTCGATGTGGTCTGGGCGACACGCGAGCCTGCCTCATATAATTTGCGGCTTGAAGGGCTGATTCGTTACGGCGCTTCGCCCCGCGCGACAATTTACCTGGCGCTCGGCGCGCGCGCGCATGCCTTCCTGAACGGGCGCGGGTATGTCACGCCGCAGGACGTAAAGAGCATCGGCCCGGACGTGTTGCGGCACCGCATCATTGTCAGCTACGAGGCCGAAGCGGAAGCGGTCACCAGCGAAACCATCATCGAACGGATTTTTGCAGGGCTGCCTGTGCCGTGAGCCTCCGTCATTCCGAGCGGAGTCGAGGAATCCCGTGGCTCAATCCAAGACCTACTAATGCGACACCAAAATTATTTCGTTTACATTTTGACGAACGCAGATCGCCACACCGTGTTATACATTGGTGTCACGAATAGCCTAGAGCGGCGCGCCAGTGGACATTCGCTTGGAGTCGGAAGCGCCTTTGCTCGGCAGTACAATGCCCACAAGCTGATTTATTACGAAGCGTATTCAGATCCGACCAGCGCGATAGCGAGAGAAAAACAACTCAAACGTTGGAGCCGCGCAAAAAAGGAAGCGCTGATCGCCCCACGAAATCCTGAATGGCGTGATCTGTTTACAGAAATGTATGCCGTTCGGCCAGTCAAAGCTCCTCGATAATGCAACGGGCTCCCTCAACTTCGCTTCGCTACGCTCGGGACGACGAGCGTGCAACGACCACGACCGAGATTCTCAAAAAAATCAGGACACTCGAGATCAAGACCCGCGGGCTGGTCGAGACCGCGTTTGCCGGCAATTACCACAGCGTCTTCAAAGGACGCGGGATGAACTTTGAAGACGTGCGCGAATATCAACCGGGCGATGAAATTCGCTCGATTGATTGGAACGTCACGGCGCGCATGGGCAACGCGTTTGTAAAAAAGTTTACCGAGGAACGCGAGCTAACGGTAATGCTGGTTGTCGATGTCAGCGCCTCCGGAAATTTTGGAAGCACAACACAATCCAAACGCGAATTGGCGGCAGAGGTTGCCTGTTTGCTCGCCTTTAGTGCGATCAGGAACAACGACAAGGTCGGGCTGCTTCTCTTCACCGATCGCGTCGAACTTTTTATTCCACCAAAAAAAGGCCGCTCTCACACGCTGCGGCTGATCCGCGAGATTCTGTTTTTCCAACCGCAGGGGCGCGGGACAGAGCCGGCGCTGGCACTTGATTACCTGAACAGGATTGTCACGCGACGTGCGGTCGTTTTTTTTATCTCCGATTTTCAGGCGCCTGATTTCTCGCGAGCGCTGGCGGTAAGTGGGCAGCGACACGATGTCATCGCCATTCACATTCGCGACGAACGAGAAAGAGTATTGCCGAACATCGGCAGGATTACGTTAGAAGACGCTGAGACCGGCGACCAAATCGAGATAAACACAGCCGATCGCAAAACGCGCGCTCTGTTTATGGACGCTGCCCACGGGCGCGACACAGAACTTTCCCGCACACTGCGGCGGAACAACATCGATGCGATCGCGTTGCAGACTGGAAAAGATTATTTGCCGGCACTGCGCTCGTTTTTCAAACAACGCGAACGCCGGATCGGTGTTCGATGAATTGGATCGTGAAAGCGTTGAACCGTTAATGCGTTGAAGCGGATGAAAAAATGAACCTGTCGAGCTTTCTCGCCGAAGAATTCCACGATATCGCGCCACCGGTGGATTATTCGCTGATTCCGCCCTGGTTGGTTTTTGTGATCGTGTTTGTGGCGCTTTCGCTTCTCGGCCTGGTAGTGTGGCTGTTCGCAAAGCGCCGCAAACCGCCGCTGCCTCCAAAGTTGCCGCGCGAGATCGCGCTGGAAGAACTCGAACGAATTAGCCACGAAATTGAAAGGATGAGCCCGTATCAGTTCAGCATTCGTGTGTCCGATATCTTGCGAAAATACGTGACACAGCAGTACGGGCTGCCGGCGACGCGACAAACTTCCATTGAATTTCTGACCGCGCTGGCAAAGGCCTCGCCGTTCTCCGCCGAGGAAAAATCGTTGCTGGAGGACTTTTTGAACCGGTGTGATCTGATTAAGTTCGCGCGATACGAAGCGACATCTTCCGACAGCGAATTGCTACTCGGAGAAGCGATCCGTTTCGTGAAAGGAGTGGAACTTGCAACTGTCTGATTGGTGGCCGGCAAACAGCGCGCTGACCTTCGCGCGGCCATGGCTGCTGCTGTTGCTGCTGGCAATTCCGTTGCTGGCGTATTTGCGTGGAAAACGCGGGCCGGCCGCGGCGCTGACTTATTCATCCACAGCAACCCTTCGAGCAATCGGAAAACAGAGCGCGGCGCGCGCGGGAAGAATTCTGACGACGCTGCTGCTGGCTTCACTCGCGATCTTCGTCGTTGCGCTTGCGCGTCCCCAACTCGGCAAGAGTCTTACCCAGATCGAGGCGAGCGGGATCGACATTATGCTCGTACTGGATGTCTCCGGCTCGATGCTGACGAAGGATTTCACGATCGGCGGACAAGAGGCGACTCGTGTCGATGCAATCCGTGAAGTCACACGCAAATTTATTGAAGAACGGCCGAATGATCGAATCGGCATCATTGCATTCGCTGGTCGTCCGTATGTCGTCAGCCCGATGACATTGGATCATGATTGGCTTTTGCAAAATCTGGATCGCGTGCGGATAGGATTAGTCGAAGACGGCACCGCGATTGGATCGGCGATCGCGGCAGCAGCCAACCGGTTAAATGATAAACATTCAAAAAGTCGCGTGCTGGTCCTGTTGACTGATGGAGAAAATAATGCCGGCAAAATTCCACCAAACACTGCCGCCGAGGCAGTGAAAGCGTTAAAGATTCACTTCTACGCGATTGGCGCGGGCATCAACGGCATTGCGCCGGCGCCGATCTTCACTAATCGAGGCCCGCTTACCAATGCGCTGGGCAACATCATCTACGAAAACCAGCGCGTGGAGTTTAATGAAACTGGCCTGAAAGAAGTCGCAAAAATCGCAGACGGAAAATTTTTCCGAGCGACTGACACGGAATCGCTCGAACAGATTTATAACGACATAGACAAGCTGGAGAAATCCACAGTTAGCGTGAAGAAATACCAGCAATACCACGATCTGTTTCCGCTGTGTCTTATGAGTGGATGCGGACTATTTCTAGTACAGATTTTGTTGTCGCAGACTGTGTGGAAAAAACTTCCATGAGAAGAAAGCGCCCAACCTGCCCGCAATGCTTTCGCGATAGCGATGCAGGCGCGGCGTCCAACGCCCGACGTTCAACCTCCAATTGTCGGTCTCTCAAGCAATCGGCAGTTGGCAATCGGCAATTGGCAATCCCATGAACTTTGGCGCACCAGAATGGCTTTGGGGATTGTTGGTCGTTCCGCTTTTGGTTGCACTCTTTCTGCGTGCGGAACGTCGCGGGCTCAGGCTCCTGCAGGAGTTCGTTTCCGCGCGCTTGCTGCCACAGCTTGCCGGAACTGTGAATCGGCCGCGGCGCATAATAAAATTTGGTCTCCAGTTGCTTGGACTGTCTCTGGCCATTATCAGTCTGGCGCAACCGCGTTGGGGTTACACATTTCAGGATGTAAAGCGTAAAGGGCTCGATTTACTCATCGCTGTGGACACATCACGCAGCATGCTTTCGAATGATGTCCAGCCGAACCGGCTGGAGCGCGTCAAGCTTGCCATCCAGGATTTGATCAATGAACTCCAAGGCGACCGTGTAGGCCTGATTGCTTTTGCCGGGCGCGCTTTTTTACAGGCGCCACTTACGATTGATTACGATGCCGTGGTTGAGGCGATCAACGATCTGGACACTAAGACGATTCCCGAAGGTGGAACCAATATTTCCAGCGCCATTGCTCTCGCCACACAGAGCTTCGGCAAAAGCGCGACAGGGAATCGAGCCCTGATTATCTTTACCGACGGCGAAGAATCAGAAACAAGCGGTGATGCGGTTGCGGTAAAGATGGCAAAGGAAGCGGCAGACGCGGGTGTTCGAATTTTTACCGTGGGCGTCGGAACATTAGAAGGCTCGCTCATTCCCATAACTGACGAGAATGGCGAGACAGCCTTCGTCAAGGAGTCAGCGGGTCAGGTTCACAAGTCCAGGCTGGGCGAAAAGGGTTTGCGCGAAGTGGCGCAGGGCACAGGTGGGTTTTATATTCATTTGGAAAGTGGGCCCCGCACGATGCAGCAAGTTCAAACTGAAGGATTAGCAAAAATGCAGGCTGCTGAGATGGATGCGCGTTTGTCGCGACGTCCAATTGAGCGCTACGAATGGCCGCTGGGAGCAGCGTTGATTGCGCTTGCGTTGTCGATTTTCATTCCGGAGCGGAAGCGTGTCCGCGAACGGCGCTATGTTCCTGCAGCTGTCAGGACTGCGGAAGCGGCGGCCGCTCTCTTGATCTTGCTCGCGTCGTTCTCGTACGCCACGGCGCCGGGAATTGACGCATATCGCGACGGAAAATTCGAAGATGCCTATGGGCAGTTTCAGCAGACGCTGAAATCGCATCCGCAATCGCCTGCCGAAGACAAGGTCCAATTCGATTCAGGCGCGGCGGCTTACAAACTGAAAGACTACAACCGCGCCTTGGAATCGTTTAGTCAGGCTTTGCTTACGCGAGATACCGGTTTGCAAAGCAAGGGCCACTACAATCTCGGCAACACGCTTTATGAGCGTGGCGAAACGGAGAAAGGGGACGATAAGAAGCTTAGCGACTGGACAAACGCACTGAGCCATTACGAGCAAACCCTCAAGCTCGATCCGCAAGATAAAGACGCCAAAGACAATTACGAGTACGTCAAAAAGAAGATCGAAGAGTTAAAGAACAAAAAATCGCAACAACAACCCTCCCCTTCCCCGTCGCCGCCGCGAAAGAACAAACAGAACCAACAACAGAACAAACAAGATCAGCAGCAACAACAAAACCAGAATCAGCAGCAGCAAAAACAGTCGCAACAGAATCAACAGCAACAGAAAGACCAGCAGCAACAACAAAACCAACAGCAGCAGCAGCAAGGTCAGAGCCAGCAAGAGAAGAAAGATCAGCAGCAGCAATCACCAGATCAGCAATCGCAAAACAACCAGGAACAGGCCAAGAACGAGCCACAAAAGAAACAGCAGCAACAACCCAGCGAGACACCGTCTCCATCGCCGGGCACGGAAAACCAGCAGTCAAACCAGCCTTCACGATCCCCAGGAGAACGACAAGCTGAAGAATCACCGAGCCCGGGGGAAGGTGAAAACGAGATGCCATCGCCGTCGCCGGGCGAAGGTGAAAGTGAAATGCCATCACCCTCGCCGGGTGAAGGTGAAGGCGAGGGCGAAGGCGCGGAACCATCAGCCACGCCGGCGGAATCGCCGGAGAACAAATTTGCCGGTGAAGTGAAAAGCGCAGGTGAACCGAACCAGCAGAAACCACCAGATAAGAACGCGCAGATTGCGGAGGCCGAATTGGAAAAAGAGGGCCAGATGAGCGAACGCCAGGCCCTGGCGCTGCTTGAATCGATGAAAGACGAAGAGGCGCGCGTTCGACTTGATGAACGCAGAGTAAAGCACCATGTCTATAACGACTGGTAGCGACGTTTGGGATTCGCTCGTTGATGTGTGATTGAAAATGGGACGCGCATTCTTGATTGGAATTACGGCCGGAATTCTCACGGTCGGGTTTGCATTTGCGGATCCGCCTAGCGTCACGGCGGTGCTGAGCAACTCAGAGATAGTTGTTGGCGAAACAGTCGAGCTGCAAATCAAGGTGACCGGCCCCGGCGACGCGAACCCACCGGAAGAGATTTCAATCGACGGATTGGAGATTCACGCCACCGGACAATCGCGACAGTTCGAAATACACAATTTCAGCACCAGTTCGAGCGTGACATACAATTACACAATCCTCCCGCTCAAGGCGGGTCGATTCACCATTCCGCCGCAAACAGTTCGCGCCGGCGGCAGTTTGCTCAGGACGCCGGCATTGACACTAAACGTCGCGGACTCACCAGGTCATTTGTCCAACGCGCAACCGAGTCGTGGCACGCAGAGTCAGTCAGTTCACGCAAGCGATCTGGTTTTTGCCGAATTGATTGTGCCAAAGAAAACCGCCTACGTCGGCGAGATCGTTCCTGTGCAAATCCGGATGGGATTTGACCCGCGAGTGCGTCCAAGACTGGTCGAGGCACCTGAAATCACCGGACAAGGATTCACCGCGCAGAAATTACAGGAATCCGGCCAAACTTCAGACACCATCAACGGCAGACCTTATGATGTGGTCACTTATAAGACTGCGATCGCTGCCGCACATGCAGGGAAATTCGAGCTCGGGCCCGTGAAAGCCAAGGCACAAGTTCTGGTTCCGCGCGCACGAAGTGCGCCGCGACCCCGCTCGCGTTCGCCATTCGATCTGTTTGACCTTGATGATCCATTCTCAGATCCATTCTTTAGCAATCCGTTTGCTCAAATGGGTGAGCGCCGCGAAGTAGAGATTAAAAGCGAACCTGTGGCGCTCGAAGTAAAATCGTTGCCGCCAAACGCGCCGCCCAGTTTTTCAGGCGCAATCGGGAACTTTACGATGTTAACCGATGCCAAACCCAAGGATGTGCAGGTTGGTGATCCCATTACCGTCACAACTGAAATCTCAGGGCGCGGCAACTTCGATCGCGTCAATGCGCCAGCGGTGGAGGATGAGCGTGGTTGGCACAAATATCCGCCGTCTTCCAAATTCAAACAGGACGACGAGGTCGGCATCAGCGGCACGAAAACTTTCGAGACGGTGCTTTCGCCTAACGAGAAAAAGCAAACTCTGCCGTTGCTCGCATTTTCTTATTTCGATCCGATCAAGGAACATTATGTGACGCTGCGCAGCGAGCCGGTTGCGATCAACGTGCAGGGTGGAGCTGCTGCGCCCAACGTCGCGGCGGCTCAGCCGGCGTCACCAGCTCCGGCCACAGCGACACGCCCGGCGCCGACCCAGACTACAGTCAAGCCGCAGGATATTCTTTACCAACTCCCAGATCGCGGACGGACAATGGAGTCGTTTGCACCGATCTACACGCGTCGCTTCTTTTGGGTGGCGCAACTAATTCCGTTGCTCGTCGTGCTTGGATTCGCGGCTTGGAAAATTCGTCAGGCCAAGATTGACAATCGTGAGACGCGACGACTGGCTGCGTTGCATCATGAGGCGGCCGACCTGATGCATAAATTGCGTCGTAACGATGCGTCGCCGCGCGAATATTATGCAGAAGCTTCCAGAGTCGTCCGGGTAAAAACCGCGCTGGCGTCCGGCAGCCGTGGGATCGATCCAAACATCGTGGACGCGGAAACCGCGGCGGACACTTTCAAGCTGAACAGCGATGAGCGCGACCGGTTGCGCCGGTTATTCGAACAAAGCGATGAGTGGCAATACAGCGGCGCGCATAACGGACCGGGTCGGATCTCCCCGGAAAACCGCCATGAAGTGTTGGAGTTAATTGAAAATTTAGAATGAACTTTCTTGCCGTCATTCCGAGCGCAGCGAAGCGGAGTCGCACGCTTGCGATTTTTTTCTGTCTGATTTTCGGGATGGCTTTATCTGTATTTGCACAACCAGACGCCGAATTTGCAAAGGCGAACCAGGCATTTGCTCAAGGCCATTTTAAGGAAGCAATCGCGAATTACGAAACGCTAATTCGCGATGGCCAATGGAGCGCAAACGTATTTTACGACCTCGGCAACGCTTATTTTCGCACCGGGGATTTCGGGCGCGCCATCTTGAATTACGAACGCGCGCTCGCCTTGGAGCGGCATCATCCGGAAGCGACAGCGAATTTGCAGATCGCACGCGACGAAGCGCACGCGCTGGAGCTCCCGCCAAACTGGCCGGAGCGTTATCTGCAATTTGCGACAATCAATCAGTACAGTATCGCCGCAGTTGTCGCGTTCTGGCTTGCGATTTTTGGAATGGCCACATTAATCTTCGCGCGACGCCGATCAGCCACGATGATTGTCATTTCGATCGGCTGCTTGCTCGTGTCCGGCGTTGCCATCTGTTCGGTTTACACGCTCGATCGCGGCAGCAAGGGCCGGGCGCTGGCGATCATAACAGGCAAGGATGTCCAGGCACGCCTCGCGACCGCGGACACAGCGAATGCCGTTTTGGCGTTGCCTTCTGGAAGTGAAATCAAGGTTCTGAGTACGCGCGGTGATTGGATCTATGCGGCGCTGCCGAATAACTTGCGCGGTTGGATTCCAGCGAAGAACGCCGAGCAAGTGCGGCTGTAGCAAGGAGCGGCGATCTCTAGTCCGCCGAGATCGACGAATAACATCTTCCCAGTCGTCAGGTTCAAATCGACGGCTGCCCAAGTTCGTTCCTTGAAGGGCGTCCGCGGTTTGCGATGACAGCGAATCATCGGTAGAGAAATTGTATGACCCCGAAGATGGAAATCGGCACCGACAGAAAGGCGCTGCAAATTAATCTGGATCCGGCCAAGTACGGGACGTTTGCAGAAATTGGCGCCGGCCAGGAAGTAGCGCGGCGATTTTTCCGTATCGGCGGCGCAGCCGGCACCATTGCCAAGACCATGTCTGCCTACGACATGACATTCAGCGACGCGATCTATGGACCGGCGGACCGCTACGTCAGTCGTGTTCGTCTTCAGACGATGCTCGACCACGAATACGATCTTCTCATCGAACGGCTCGACGCGAACTTTGGGGCGGAGAAAACCTTCTTCGTCTTTGCAGACACGGTTGCGGCGCGCAGTTTTAAACAGCGCAGCGAATCGCACGGCTGGCTGGGCTTGCGCTTTCAATCCGACCCGCGCGGGCAACCGAGCCAGATCATCATCCACGTGCGCTTGCTGGACCAAACCAACGTTAAACAACAAGAAGCCCTAGGCGTGATCGGAGTGAATCTCCTTCATGCCACGTTCTACCATCGCCAGCCGGAGAAATTAATTTCATCGCTTCACGAAAATCTCCCATCGGGACGAATCGAAGTGGACATGATCAAGTTTTCCGGACCGATCTTTCAAAGCGTTGATAACCGATTGATGAGTTTGCAGTTGGTTAGCCAGGGCCTGACAAATGCTGTGATGTTCAAGGCGGACGGTGAAACGGTTCAGCCTGCTGAAATTTTTTACAAAAAAGCGATACTGGTTGAGCGCGGGAGTTTTCGGCCTGTAACCTGTGCCACTAACGACATGCTCGATGGCGCGCGCCGCGTTTTTCTGAAGCACTGCGATTGCTCGCAAGACGAGGTTGTCGTGCTCATGGAGATGACGCTGGAAAATTTGCTCGCCGATGGCCAGGTCGATCACGCCGATTTTCTCGCTCGCGTCGATATTCTCCGTGCATTGGGAAGAACCGTCCTGATCTCCAAGTTTGGCGAATATTATCGGCTCGCCGCGTACCTTTTTCGTTACACGAACAGGGCAATCGGTCTTGTCATGGGCGTGCCGAGTTTGATCGAGATTCTCAACGAAAAATATTATACGAACCTCGAAGGCGGAATTTTGGAAGCGCTGGGCAGGATGTTTAAGGGAGGGCTAAAACTTTACGTTTATCCGATGGTTGATGAGGCAAGCGGTAAGCTCGTCGCGGCAACGCAAATCGAAGTCGCACGAAATCTGCGTTCTTTGTTTCAATATTTGATCGACAATCAATACGTCCAGGAAATCACCGATTATCATCCGGAATATTTACGAATTCATCCGCCCGACGTCTTAACCAGATTGAAATCTGGAGACAGCAACTGGGAGCGAATGGTCCCACCAGAAGTTGTGCACATAATTAAGAAGCGCGAATTTTTCGGTTACCGCAGATCGATTGCTGCGTAAGCGATTCCACGATCCTGTAGCCACCGGCCTGTGGCCGGTCTAATCGCTGCGTTGTTCCTTCAGCGCCCACACGGCCCACAGGGCCGTGGCTACAGCACGCTACCATTTATTTAACTCGCCGTAGCCATAGTCGCCGCGCGATATTTGTTCTGGTCAATGAAAATTGCCGTCGCCCAAATTTCGTGTTCGCTCGGCGATCCGGAAGCAAATCTCCTGAAGGTCCGCGACTTTTCTCGCCGTGCCAAAGATGTCGGCGGCGCGGAGCTGATCGTTTTTCCGGAGATGACTGACACTGGTTACTCGATGCCGGTGATTCGAAAGCGTGCGAGCGATTGGGCAAATGGATTTGTTCCCGGTGTCCAGGAAATCGCAAGGAAAATTTCGATCGCCATTGTCAGCGGCGTCTCGGAGCGGGACGGCTCATCGATCTACAATTCCCAGGTGTTTGTCGATTCACAGGGCAACATCGCAGCGAAGTATCGCAAGACTCACCTATACGCGGTTGCGCCCGTCGAAGAACAGACGTGCTTTGCGCCGGGTGATTCCTTTGTGGGCTTTGACCTAGGCGGTCTGCTTTTTGGCTTCAGCATCTGTTACGACCTTCGGTTTCCGGAGATGTACCGAAAACTCGCCGTCGAACAGAAGGTTGGCGCTTTTTTGATCTCATCCGCTTGGCCTTTCCCGCGCGACGAGCATTTTCGAATACTCGCTGTGGCGCGCGCAATCGAAAACCAGAGCTACGTCATTGCATCGAACCGCGTTGGCAAAGACGATGACCTGTGGTTTTGTGGTGGCTCCGCGATCATCGATCCCCGCGGAGTTGTCATAGCTGCAGCCTCGGCAGACCGCGAAGAACTTATTCAAGCCGATTTATCCGAAGAGATTGTGCGCTCAGTAAGGCAGCGGGTAAAGTCCCTCGCTCATCGGCGACCGGATTTATACGCCAAGGTGACGATTTAAAATTGTGCGAGTTGCGCGGGGTTGACCGGCACAAATTCGCTTTCGTAGAGAATCAGCGGTTTTTTTCCACGCAGCAGTCGCCACCATTGTCGTGCAGAGCTGAGTACGATCGCGAGTACGAGCACCAAAAAGAAAATGGCAACCAGCGCATCGAACCGCCAGACGCCTGCCTGCCGGACCAGCTCAGCAGCCTTCGCTGTATCAGCCATACCCGGTGCCTGCTGCAAAAGCGACCGTGCGCCGCTCAAAAAACCAAGTCGCGCATCGGATGAAAAAACTTTGAGATAACCGGCCGAGAAAGTGACGGCGCACATAAAGCAAAGCGGCACAAGCGTCACAAAGAGATATTTGCTTTTGTGCATCTTGATCAAAAGCGTCGTGCCGAGGCAAAGCGCGATTACTGAGAGCAACTGATTCGCCAATCCGAACAGCGGCCACAGCGAATTGATGCCGCCGAGAGGATCAATCACGCCTTCATACAAAAACCAGCCCCACGCTGCCACAAGTAACACGCTTGAGAGAAAATTCGCGCTCCAGGATCGCGTGTTGCCAAGCGGCTGCCAGATGTTGCCCAGAAAATCCTGAAGTAAAAACCGCCCTACGCGTGTTCCGGCATCAATCGTTGTCAAAATGAACAAGGCTTCGAACATGATCGCGAAGTGATACCACAGCGCCAAGGCAGTCGGCTTGGCGGAGACTCGCGAAAACATGTGCGCCATGCCGACCGCGAACGTCGGCGCGCCGCCCGCGCGATTAAACATCGTGGATTCTCCAAGATTCATAGCCAGCTTTTGCATTTCTGCTTCAGTCACGGGAAATCCGGCCGCGGAAACTTTGGCGACGACTTCTGTAGGCGAACCCTTGGTGTTGATGGCAAAATATTCTCCCGGTTGCAACACGCAGGCTGCGATCATGGCCATCAAAGCCACAATCATTTCGGACACCATCGCGCCGTAGCCGATCGGGCGTATTCGTGACTCGCGTCTTATCATCTTTGGCGTGGTGCCGGAGGCAATTAGCGAATGAAACCCTGATACCGCGCCGCAGGCGATGGTGATGCAGACGAATGGGAACACTGGCCCCGCAAACACAGGACCGCTGCCGTCGATGAATTTAGTGAGCGCCGGCATTTGCATTGCGGGATTAATCAGCACCACCGCAGCCGCTAGCAGGGCTACCGTGCCGAGTTTCAAAAATGTGCTCAGATAATCGCGCGGCGTGAGTAACATCCAGACAGGCAGGACCGACGCGGCGAGTCCGTAGATCATGATTGCCCATGCCAGCCATTTCTGGTCATGGCGAAAGCAAGCTTCTACCGCGGGAAAGTGCGCCAGAAATTGTCCGCCCCATACGCCAAATGCCAGACCGAGCAATCCGAAAACTGTAACTGCGATGACGCTTACTTTTCTGGTGCGCAGCGCAATGCCCATAATCAGCGCCAGAGGAATGGTCGTCGCGATGGTGAAAACACCCCAAGGACTCTGGGCAAGCGCTTGAACCACCACCAGCGCCAGAACAGCCAGCAGAATGATCATGATCGCCAGGACACTAACGAGAGCGAGCAAGCCGACGCCGGACCCGATTTCCTCCTTTACCATTTGACCAAGCGTTTTGCCGCCGCGCCGGATCGACGCGAACAAAACGATCATGTCATGGACACCTCCGCCAAGCGTTGCGCCGATCAAAATCCAAAGCGTCCCAGGCAAGAATCCGAATTGCGCAGCGAGCACCGGTCCAACCAGAGGCCCGGGTCCAGCAATCGCCGCAAAATGGTGTCCAAAAACCATCCATCGATTGGTCGGCACATAATCCTTATTGTCATTTTGCAGGATTGCGGGCGTGGCGCGCTCTTCATTTAATACGAGCACCTTTGTCGCCAGCCATTTGCTGTAAAAACGGTAGCTGACGGACAACGCGCAAAAGCCAGCCATAACAATCCACAGCGCGCTGATTTGTTCGCCGCGGGATAGCGCCAGGCGGGCCATCGCCCATGCGCCCAGCGCGGAGACGACAATCCAGAGCAGTTTTTTCCACCAACTCATCTCATCGCAGTTTAGTTGAAATTGTTGCGGTGCGCCACAAGCTGTGGTCTATCCTCCAGTGCGAAGACTCAGGAAACTTCCCCATAAACTTGAGAAGCTGGTAAATGGCGAAAGCTTCGCTAGTGCACGAAGGCACGCGCTGAGACTTCTTCGGCGGAACCGCTTTCGTTTGGAGACAAAGCGAGTGATCGAAACGATCGATCCCGACGGTTTCGAGCAGATTCGCCGGCGCTATGCTGTTGAAGGTCCCACCGAGGATTGGCCTAAATTTCTGGATCTCGAACGATGGATCGACGGCAACATTCGCCGGATCCGCCGGCTCGAAATCGATCTGATGCGGCCAAAGCGGATTCTCGATCTTGGCTGCGGCACAGGATATTTCCTTTACATCGCTCAACTGCTTGGACACGAAGGGCTCGGTCTCGATCTGGATGAGCTCCCCATGTTTGGCGACCTTACCCGGCTGCTGGGCGTGCGCCGTGTGATCTGGGAGATCAAGGCTTTCGATCCCTTACCCGACGTCTTGGAGGAGTTCGATCTGATCACTGCGTTCCTAATCTGCTTCAATCGTCATAAACAGGTTGATGTGTGGGGCGTGCCTGAGTGGGAATTTTTTCTCGACGATCTGGGCAAACATCTGACGCCGCGAGGTCGCGTCTGGCTCGAACTAAACCAGGAGTACGACGGAACGTTCTACACGCCTGAGCTAAAAGAATTCTTCGAAAAGCGGGGCGCAAAAATCGACCGGCACAAAGTAGTTTTTTAATTCAGGTCTTCCCTCGCTTGTTTCAACCTGGCCAGTTGCGCGCTGAGATTTTTCAGGCGTGTCCGATGCTCATCCACTACTTCCGCGGGGGCGCGCTCAACAAAGGATTTGTTTTTCAATTTCTCCTCTGCTGTTCGCAATTCGTTCTCGATTCTTGCGATCTCCTTAGCCAGCCGCTCTCGTTCTCGCTCCTTGTCCGCTGCGGCGATAGCTAGAGAAATCTCGCCAAGAGGCGTGACCGCCACAGGATTGCCAGCTGGAGCTTGATATTCGCCATCCAACTTTACTTCTTCGGCATTCAAAAGCCGTGTTATCGCTGGAAGTTGTTCGGAAATTAATTTCTCGTTCGAGCATAAAATAAAACCTATACCCCTGTTCGACTGGAGCTTAGATTCCGCTCTTAGATTTCGGCCAGTCTGCACAGTTCGATAAATGGCCGAGACCAGCTCGCGCTTGCCTGGAACATCGGTAACGTTGTCCAGCGCTATCTTTTGTACCGGGGCGGCAAATTGAATCGAAGTTTTGCCAAAGCCCAGCAAAGACCACAGCTCTTCAGTGATATGCGGCATAAAAGGATGCAGCAATCGCAAGATTGCCGAGAGCACAAAATCCATTGTAGCCAGTGTGGATTTCTTCCTTGCATCGTCGTCTCCGAAAATTTCGGTCTTGGCCGCCTCAACAAACCAGTCGCAATAATCGCTCCAGACAAAATCATAAAGGTGCTGGGCGACTGCGTTGAATTGATAATCGCGATACGCAGCGTCGACTGCATCAATCGTTTCGTTTAATCGCGAAAGAACCTCGATCGCATAGATCGACAGATGTTTGTCGTCGATTTTTGCCCCGAAAGCATTCGAAGTTTCCCCGTGCATCTGACGCAGACGCGCGACATTCCAGAGCTTCGTGGCGAAATTGCGACCCTCTTCGATTTGTTTTTCGTCGTAGCGAATATCCTGACCGCTGGGCGCGATGCGCATCAGACCAAATCGCAAGCCGTCGGCGCCGTATTTATCAATCAACTCGAGCGGATCTGGCGAGTTGCCCAGTGACTTGGACATCTTTCGCCCGCGTTTGTCACGGATCAGACCTGTGAAATAAACATGGCGAAATGGGATATTGTCTTCATCGCGATCTGATTTACCGGGCCTGAACTCAAGCCCCGCGATAATCATGCGCGCCACCCAGAAGAAAATAATGTCCGGCGCTGTGACGAGCACGCTCGTCGGATAAAATTTCTTCTGGGTCTCTTCATCCATCGTTTCGTAGGCCCATAGCCACGACGAAAACCATGTATCGAGCGTATCGGGGTCTTGTACCCAATTGTCCGGATCAGGCGGCGGCTCGACGCCGACGTAGATCTCTGACCTCTGACCTCTGCCTTCTGCCTTTTGTTTGCGATACCAGGCCGGTATCCGATGTCCCCACCAGACTTGTCGGCTGATGCACCAATCGCGGATGTTCTCCAGCCATTGGGCGTAAACTTTTTCCCAATGCGCGGGGAAGACGCGAATGAGATGATTACGCACCACGGCGAGCGCTTCGTTTGTTTTTGGATACCGCAGGAACCATTGCTCGCTAATGCGGGGTTCGATCGGCACATCGCTGCGATCGCTGAATCCAACATTGTTTTCATACGCCTCGGTTTTCGTCAGTGCTCCCCTCGTCTGCAATAGCTCCGCGGCTTTTTCTCGTGCTTTGAATCGGTCCAGCCCATTCAATTCCAGTTCTGTCGGACAATTGATGCGCCCATCTGGATGCAGCACATCGATGATTGGCAAATCGTGGCGCTGCCCGATTTCGAAATCCACGGAGTCATGCGCAGGCGTAACTTTCAGAACGCCGGTTCCGAACTCCGGATCGATCGCTTCGTCAGCGATGATGGGAATTTTTTCGCGGGCGAGCGGGCGCCACACGTGTTTGCCCAGGAAATTGACGTATCGTGTGTCGCCTGGATGAAACGCCATCGCCGTGTCGGCCATGATCGTTTCCGGCCGCGTGGTTGCGACTTCGAGAAAGCGACCCGCTTCTTCTGCAATCTCGTACTGAACGAAATAGAGTTTCCCTTTCTGCGGCTTGGAGACGACCTCCTCATCCGAGAGCGCAGTTTGCGCAGCCGGATCCCAGTTAATCATCCGACGACCGCGATAGATCAGACCTTTGTTGTAAAGATCAACAAAAACGCTTTGGACTGCGTGCGCGTAACCCTCATCCAGGGTATAGCGCTGGCGCGACCAATCGCAGGAGCAACCGAGCCGTTTCAGTTGCTCGATGATGATGCCGCCGTGTTTATCCTGCCATTCGAGAACGCGCCGCAAAAACTCTTCCCGGCCGAAATCGTGGCGCGTTTTGTTTTCAGTCCGCCGCAAATATTTTTCAACCGCAGTCTGCGTTCCGATCCCCGCGTGATCCATCCCCGGCAACCAAAGCACCTCGAAGCCCTGCATGCGCGCCCGACGACAGAGAATATCCTGGATCGTGTCGTTCAAAACGTGGCCGAGCGTAAGTACGCCGGTGACATTTGGCGGCGGCATCACGATTGAGAATGGCGGCTTTGACGATTTTGAATTCGCAACGAAATCATGGTCGTCAATCCAACGTTGATACCATTTTGGTTCAACGGCCTTTGGGTCGTATCTTTTCGGAAGCTCAGCCATCGCGATCAATCATCCGAAAGCGTGGCGTGTTTGCAAGGGTGGGTCGGTGCACTTCGCCGACCCCCGAACGCTTTCGGGGCAGTACATCGTCCCTACCCCAACCTAGTTGCAGCGTGTCGCCATCGCGATGAGTTTTTGCGCGGCATGAGCGATTCGCGTTCCATCGGCGTCTTCGATTCGGGAATTGGTGGTCTTACCGTCGCCAAGGCGTTGCAGGAACTATTGCCGAACGAAAGGATCTTTTACCTTGGCGATACGGCCCGGGTTCCTTACGGGAACAAAAGTGCAGACACGGTCGAGCGTTACAGCATCGAGTTGGCAAGCATGTTGATACGCGAGAACGCCAAGGTAATCGTGGTTGCGTGCAACACCGTTTCCTCGGTCGCTATCCCAAAATTGCGCACGCATGTATCGGTCCCAGTAATTGGCGTTATCGAACCGGGCGCGCAGGCGGCTGTGACCACGACACGTAATCGACACATCGGCGTGATTGGAACGCGAGCCACGATTCGCAGTGGCGCGTACGAGAATGCTTTGCGCGCGTTGAATGTGCATGTTCGGGTGAGTAGTCAGGCGTGTCCGTTGTTCGTGCCTCTGATCGAAGAAGGCTTCCTGAACGACGCGTTGACCGATCAGACGATTAAACGTTATCTCGATCCAATGATCGCGGGCGGGATCGACACACTGGTTCTCGGCTGCACCCACTATCCGCTGCTCGCGGGCGCAATCGGTCGCGTTCTTGGCGAGGGCATTAAACTCGTCGATTCCGCGCGCAATTGCGCCGTTGCGGTGAAGGAATTGTTGGATCGACAAGCGCTCCGCGCGCCCATTTCCGAAAAAGGCTCTCTGAAAGTCGCGTTGACCGATTCGGCCGACAATTTCCTCGACGTGGCGAAGGAAGCGCTGCAACTCCAGATCAGCGATTTAGAAGTGCGATCAGTTCTCTAATTTCTTGCGCTCAGCCTTCGACAGGCTCTCCGTCACCAACTCGTAGGAATGGTCGATCATCTTACGCACTTCCGCGTCTGGTATTCCGCTCTCAATCTCCACAGTGTTCCAGTGTTTCTTGTTCATGTGATAGCCCGGCTGAATTTGCTCATAACGGTCGCGAAGTTCGAGCGCTAAATCCGGATCGCATTTTAGATTTACAGTAGTTGGCACTTCCTCGAGAGCGGCTAATGCAAACATTTTACCGCGGACTTTAAACACCAGGACATCAGGCCCGAATGGCGTGCCCTCAGTTGCGCGTGGTTTGCTCAGGCAGTATTCGCGGAACTGCGCGAGATCCATGGCAGAAGTTAGCTCTCAAGACGCTTGTCCTACAATCAGAGGAATGGAACCTTCATGATGCCCGTCAACGGCCAGATCAATCGAATACTCGCCAAATCTAGGCAGGTTCAACTGCTGAATTACCAAGACGAGAGACGCAGTTGCAGTTGAGTCAGTGGGTCCGAATTGCACCTGCGTGGTGGTATTCAGAGTTGGCATGACCGGTTTTCCGTCGGCATCGACAAATTGAATTCGGATCGATTTCATTCCTTCTTCGACACGTTCAAATCTCAACTTGATGGCTAGCGCACATTGAGGGTGTATCACCGGAACCTGCGTCGCATTCAGTCGATCAAACGAGCCTAGGATATTCAATTTGCCAGCGGCGTCTGTTGTCGCGGCATCACATAAGGTGAAAATTTCAACTTTCACGATTCAAAGCATTGCGCATCCGCACATATCAAATCGAGATAAATCCACGAATACGCGGAGTCAAAGTTTCCACCAGATCTTTGATGGCAACGCGTTCCTGTTTCATCGAATCGCGGTCGCGCAAGGTGACGGTATCGCGCAATGCGGCATCCTTTTCCCCGAGCGTTTCGAAGTCCACCGTAACACCGAACGGAGTGCCGATTTCATCCTGACGCCTGTATCGACGACCGATGGCCCCGCTCTCATCATAGAAAACAGTCATGTGCGGCCGCAAGAGCTGCACGATTTCTTTCGCTTTCACGACCAGCGGCTCCTTGTTTTTGAGGAGCGGAAAGATCGCGCATTTGATCGGCGCGATACGCGGATGGAACCGTAAAACTGTGCGCGTTTCCATCTCGCCTTTGTCGTTGGGCGCCTGGTCTTCGGCATAACCTTCACAGATCAACGCCAGCAGCGTGCGATCGACGCCTGCACTAGGCTCAACGACGTGCGGGATCAGTTTCTCCTTCGTTTCCTCGTCGAAATACTCAAGCGATTTGCCACTTGCTTTTTGATGCTGTGACAAATCGTAATCGGTGCGATAAGCGACACCTTCAAGCTCGTGCCGCCCAAAGGGAAAATCGTATTCAATGTCGTAAGTTCCTTTGGAATAAAACGCGCGCTCTTCATCCGGCACGTTGCGCACGTGGAGGTTCGCGCGCGAGATGCCGATGTTTTCATAAAATTTCAGTCGCTCTTCTTTCCAGTACTCGAGCAGCTCCATCCCCTGCTCGGGTCGACAAAAATATTCCAATTCCATCTGCTCGAACTCGCGCGAGCGAAAAGTGAAATTGCGTGGATTGATTTCGTTTCGGAAAGCCTTGCCGATCTGCGCGATTCCGAACGGGAGTTTTTTGCGCGACACTTCGAGAACGTTTTTGAACTGCACGAAGATCGATTGTGCTGTTTCCGGTCGTAGATATGCGATGGAGCTTTCGTCGGCCGCGGCCCCGACATGCGTCTCGAACATCAGATTGAACTGCCGCGCTTCGGTCAAATCTTTGCCACCGCAGCTTGGACATTGCTTGATTCCCTTTTTCTCGACGAGTTGATCGAGCCGCAGATGCGCCTTGCATGTTCGGCAATCAATCATCGGATCGGAGAAGCCTTCAACGTGTCCCGATGCCTTTAGCACAGCGGGATGCGTTAGAATCGATCCATCCAAGCCGACAACATCGTCGCGCTCGTGCACCATGACGCGCCACCAGTAATCTTTCAGATTGCGCTTCAACTCGACACCGAGCGGCCCGTAGTCCCAGAGGCCATTTAGCCCACCATAAATTTCGCTCGATTGGAAAATGAAGCCGCGCCGCTTGCACAAGCTGACGATCTTTTCCATTCGCTGAGCATCGGACGGCGCACTCATGTCTCGGTCACAGATTACACGGGTCAGGAAACGTTGTAGAGGCGTTTGTGCCAAACGCCTTTCCCATTGGTTCGACGGCTGACACAGCCGCCGCTACAATTACCTGGTCAGCCTTGCGGCTCGACTTTGACCTCGGTCTTGACTGAATTAGCGATGAAACATTGGTCGTGCGCAGCATGATTCATTTCGTCGAGTTCCTGCGACGTGGGTTGTTTATCGCCGGAGAATTTGAGTCGCTGTCGTAACGTCACCTGGGTGATGGCCAATCTGCCTTCGGAGTTTTTCTCCATAATACCGACCGCGTCGTCAACATATTCATCGAGCACGAACTTCTTTTTGGCGGCGATGGCCAGAAACGTGAGCATGTGACAGCTTGAGAGCGACGCTACGAATGCTTCCTCCGGATCGACTAGGTTCGGGTTACCCAGATAAGCGGGCGCAGCCGATGCCTGCATTTCGTGCCCTCCGTCAAATTTCCAAGTGTGATCGCGCGAGTATTTTTGATATTCGAACGGGTTTTCGCCGCGTTTCCAGGTGAGAATGATTTTATGTTCAGACATGTCTCTAGATAAAATGCGACGCGGTGTAGGGCAAGCGCCTCGCTTGCCTCCCAGCGGCCAGCAGGCGAAAGGCCGCCTACGATTCCTATGCAGCGCTTGCGCTCCTTGGCGCGCTCTTTATTTTGTCGGCTTCTGAAAAGTCGCGCGATTAGCTCAGTGGTAGAGCACTTGCTTCACACGCAAGGGGTCGCTGGTTCGATACCAGCATCGCGCACCAGATTTTTCGTTTCATAATATGGCAAATAAACCCTCAAATTCTATGGTCCTCATTCAGGAAGTTCTCGAAACCGTCAAAAAACGTAACCCCAACGAGCCTGAGTTTCTTCAAGCGGTGACCGAAGTATTGGAATCGATCCGGCCGGTCATCCAGCGCAGCAAGAAGTGTCGAGACGCCAAAATTCTGGAGCGTCTGGTCGAACCGGAGCGGATGATTCAGTTTCGGGTTCCCTGGATCGACGACAATGGCCAGATTCAGGTAAACCGCGGTTTTCGCGTTCAGATGAATAGCGCGCTTGGTCCTTATAAGGGCGGCTTGCGTTTCCATCCGACGGTCTGCGCCAGCATTATCAAGTTCCTTGCGTTCGAACAAGTTTTTAAAAACTCGTTAACGGGTCTGCCAATGGGAGGCGGCAAGGGCGGCTCCGACTTTGACCCGAAGGGGAAATCCGACAGAGAAGTCATGCGGTTTTGCCAATCGTTTATGACCGAACTGTTCCGCCACGTTGGTCCGCATACCGACGTGCCTGCGGGCGATATCGGCGTGGGCGGGCGCGAGATCGGCTATCTCTTCGGCCAATACAAACGGCTTGCGAACGAATTCACAGGTGTGCTCACTGGAAAAGGACTCACTTGGGGCGGTTCTTTGATTCGCCCGGAGGCGACCGGCTACGGCGCAGTTTATTTTGCGCAGGAAATGCTCAAAACCGGTAATGAAACCATCGAAGGTAAAGTTTGCACCGTCTCGGGCGCCGGTAATGCGGCGCAATTTACTGTGGAAAAATTGCTCCAGTGCGGTGCGAAACCTGTCACCATGTCCGACTCCGGCGGATTAATTTACGACAAGAGCGGCATCGACGAAGAAAAGCTCGCCTGGGTTAAAAGTATCAAGAACGTGCGGCGCGGGCGCATTAGCGAGTACGCTAAGAAATTCCGTGGCTCAAAATATGTCGGTGGCCAGCGGCCATGGGGAATCAAGTGTGATTGCGCGTTCCCATGTGCGACGCAAAACGAGATCTCGGTTGAAGACGCACGGAAATTAGTCGAGAACGGCTGCTATTTGGTTTCCGAAGCGGCCAACATGCCGAGCGTGCCGGCGGCTGTCGATCTTTTCCTGCAGAAAAAAATTCTCTTCGGTCCCGGCAAATCGGCCAACGCCGGTGGCGTGGCGACGTCCGGGCTTGAGATGAGCCAAAACTCCATGCGGCTGCCGTGGCCGCGCGAAGAAGTGGATTCCCGCTTGCGCCACATCATGTCCACCATCTTCAAAAACGCATGGGAGACTGCCGAGGAATACGGGCAGCCGGGTAATCTCGTCGTCGGTGCCAACATAGCCGGCTTTGTGAAAGTCGCGGACGCAATGCTTGATCAAGGCGTCGTGTAGCTGCTTCGCGGTCAACGCCTTTTTTGCCTCGCCCTGATGCTGCTTCGATAAGACAGGCGCGTGAAAGCTGCGCGTAATCCGTATAATGAGGGTATGAAGACAAATAATGTTGATCATGCGGAGAAAAGAACAGTTTTCGCAGAGCGTGGGACAAAAGCTAAACTGAGCTGGCCACTATTCGTGTTTGTTTTGATCTCCGCCGCGCTCGGTGTAGCGGGGTGCGAAGGGTATTATAGCGCCTACCCGGGGTACGGACCGTATTATGGTGGACCCAATTACGGCGGACCCTATTATGGAGGTTATCCGGGCTCTGTCACGGTCGAGGTTGGCGATCGGCCTTATTACGTTCATGGGTCTGGTTATTACACAGGCCACACGTATTACGCCTGGAGAGCAGGTCATTGGGGGTCGCGGCATGGTCATCGAGCCTGGATCCACGGCCATTACGTCGTGCGAGGATACTGATCCGACAGAGTCTCGTGGCAATCGATATTCAAACGATGGGCTGAACCAGGCCCCAGCGCGCCAAACGAAAACGCAGCCCCGTTGCCAGGCAACCTAGTCCGTAGCGCACGCTCCTCCGGAAATTGATCGAAGACGCTTCGGGCATGTACCGGGCTGGGCACGTCACTTCACCGATTGCGGAGCCGAGAGCAATGATTTGAGCGAGGATCTGGTTGTCAAAAACAAAGTCGTCAGAGTTCGACGACAGCGGCAGCCGTTCCAATAGTTGGCGCGAAAAGGCCCGATAGCCAGTGTGATATTCCGAGAGCTTGGCACCGATGAGAAAATTCTCGACCAACGTGAGGAACCGGTTTGACACGTATTTCCACCAAGGCATGCCGCCACGCAGCGCGCCTCCGCCAAGAATCCGTGAAGCGAGCACACAGGGATAAAGGCCGCTTGCTACCAGGGCCGCCATCGCCGGAAGCAACTGCGGCGTGTACTGATAATCGGGATGGATCATGATAATGATGTCCGCCCCTGCGGCCAGTGCGAGCCGGTAACAAGTTTTCTGATTCGCGCCGTAACCGCGATTTTCGGGATGCACTTCCACTTGCACACGCGGCAGAGTGCGCGCAATTGCCACCGTGTCATCGTGACTGGCGTCGTCCACCACGATCACGAGATCCACAAGGCCATGCGCCATGACTTCGGCGTACGTCTGGCGCAACGTGCGCGCCGCGTTATATGCCGGCATGACAACGACGATCTTCTGGCTGTTCAACATCGCTCATGTTTACATTAGGCTGCATTGATGAAGCAAATATGTGATGAAACATAAATCTTCACGTCACGCTGGGCGCGCCAAGCGCCCAGCGCATACTGGCGTGGGTGACCTCTTCTCTGCGCGGCCTGAGCGGCTCTGGCTCTTTGCCATAATTCTCGTCGCAGCAACAATTCTCGTTTATCGGCCCGCATGGAACGGCGGTTTCGTTTGGGATGATGATGCGTATGTCATGAAAAACCCTTTGTTGAGCGCACCGGACGGTCTGTGGCGGATTTGGTTTTCCCTCGAATCGCCGTCACAATATTTTCCGCTTACTTACACCACGTTCAGAGTCGAGCGCTCGCTCTGGGATCTGAACCCTACCGGCTATCATTGGATCAATATTCTTCTCCACGCGACGAATGCGTTGCTGTTGTGGTGGTTGTTGGCACGGCTGCGAGTGCCCGCCGCTTGGCTGGCGGCCGGCATTTTCGCCTTGCACCCTGTTCAAGTCGAGTCGGTTGCCTGGATCACCGAGCGAAAAAACGTGCTGATGGGTTTTTTCTTTTTGCTCACGCTGCTCGCGTGGACGCAGTTTATCGATGCACGGGAGCGGCGATCATGGCGCTTCTATCGGCTGGCCCTCGTTTTCTATGTGCTGGCGCTCTCGGCAAAATCGACAGCCTGCACGCTGCCCGCGGCGCTATTCCTGATTTTGTGGCTGCAAAAGAAACGAATTGATTGGCCGCGAGTCTTGCAACTTGTGCCGTTTGTCGTTCTCGGACTGACGATGGGTTTAATCGCGGTGTGGTGGGAACGCTACCATGTCGGGACTCGTGGCCCGATGTTCGCACTCGGGCCGCTGGAGCGCTTAATCGTGGCCTCTCATGCGGCATGGTTTTATCTGGGGAAGTTAGTTTGGCCAGCGAAGCTGACGTTCATGTATCCGCAATGGACGATTACGCCGAGCAATCCATTGGCATACATCTGGCTCGTCGCCGGGATCGTGTTGTGTGTCGTAATCTATTTTGCGAGACGGTATGTGGGACGCAGCGTGGAGGTGGCCGCCGCATTTTTCGTCGCGACTCTGAGTCCAGTTCTCGGATTCATCATGCTCTACACCTTTCGCTACACGTTTGTGGCCGACCATTACCAATACCTCGCCTGCATCGGCCCGATCGCGCTGGTCTCGGGCTTGGTGATAAGATTAAGCGGCTCAATGGAGTTGGGCGAGCGGACGCTTGGCATTTTGATTTGCGTTGCGCTTGGCGTACTTACCTGGCAACAAAGCGGCAGTTATCGCGACATCGAGACACTCTGGCTAACGACTATCGACCGGAATCCGGGTTGCTGGATGGCAGAACATAATCTCGGCGGCAAGCTACTCGAAAAAAGGGATCTCGATGGGGCTATTGCGCACTTCGAAAGAGCGGTGCAATTAAAATACGATAATTCGGAGAGCCATTACGGCATGGCCGACGCGCTGCGGCGCAAAGGCGATGTTGAACGGGCGATGACTGAAGCGCGGATCTCCCTGGATTTGCGGCCTAGCGATCCCGAAACGCATGTCGTGCTTGGCATGGCATTGATGACAAAAGGACAGGTTGACGAAGCGGCTACGCACTTTTCCAAAGCGATTGAGATTCGCCCCAAATATAGCACCGCTCACTATAATCTGGCCATCGCGCTGTTGGACAAGCACGAATCAGGCAAGGCAATAGAGCACTACGAAAAAGCGATCGAACTGCAGCCCGATTTCCTGGAAGCGCTAACGAACCTGGCGTGGATATTCGCCAATTACCCAGACGCCACGGTTCGAAATGCGTCCAAAGCCGTGGAGCTTGCCGAAAAGGCCAATCAGTTCACCGGAGGCACGGACCCTAATGTTTTACGGACGCTGGCGGCAGCTTACGCGAGTAACAAGAGCTTCGACAAAGCGCTTGAGACGTCCCGGCGCGCTCTGCAGTTCGCTCAAGACCAGCGCAATTTCGAAGCCACGGAGGCGATCCGCCGGGAAATGTCCTTTTATGCAAGGGGCCAGCCGCCCTATCGCGCTGATTGAGCTGGTCGCGAGATTGGGATTTTGCGCGGTGAAGGACCACTACGTTGCAATCTAGATGACGATTTTTTACGATCCACGCTGCCTCGATTATTCCGCCCCAAGCCATCCGGAACGGCCAGATCGTATTGCTCGCACCGCGCCATTGCTGAAGGACCGACATCCTGAATGGGATTGGCGCGAGCCGATCGCGGCGACTGATGATGAATTGTTACGCGCTCATTCGCGTCAGCATCTCGAACGCGTCGCGACGCCGAACCAAGACTTCGATGCAGATACGCCGTGGTATCTAAACGTCGAAGCGCATGCGCGGCGCTCAGCTGGTGCTGCGATTGAAACAGCGCACACAGCTCTGCGCGGCGAACCGGCGTTTAGCTTGATGCGACCGCCCGGGCACCATGCCACGCAAGATCGCGCGATGGGTTTCTGTTATTTTAGCAACGTTGCCATCGCTGCGCTCGATGCATTGGAAAAGGGCGTCGAACGCATTTCGATTTGGGATTTTGATGGACATCACGGCAACGGCACCGAAGCAATCATGGCCGACAATCAGCGAATTCGATTCGCGTCGATCCATCAATTTCCGGCATATCCGGGAACTGGCGCCAAATCCTTTGCGAACATCGACAATTATCCCGTGGCTCCTTTCACTCCGCGCGACGAGATTGTTAAGATTGCGAAGCAGTCGCTGGAAAAGCTGGTCGCGTTCAAACCTAATCTGCTACTTGTTTCAGCAGGCTTCGATGCTTATGCGCGCGATCCGCTGTTGCAGATGACTCTCGAGCGTAAAGACTTCGCGCAATTCGGGCAATGGCTACACAACGTCGATGTTCCAGTCGCCGTAGCCCTCGAAGGCGGCTATAGCAAGGACTTGCCCGAGTTGATTGACGGGTTTTTGAGTGCGTGGGTTGGTTAGACTGTTTCGGCGCTCGATCAGCGCCGAATCTAGAGTTGCGCAATATTGCCGCGTTCTCGGCGGTCTCTGACCGCCGCTAC
>Ga0209577_10001129_pt1 | contig 26552 bp, 21 predicted proteins | sample GraSoiAngelo_109_FD_185874 | JGI IMG/M metagenome (GOLD analysis project Ga0209577, IMG submission 185874) | Grasslands soil microbial communities from the Angelo Coastal Reserve, California, USA - 14_0903_12_20cm (SPAdes) (version 2) | ecosystem: Environmental > Terrestrial > Soil > Grasslands...
ACGGTTCGACCAGAGCAGCTGCACCTCGTAGGCGCCGAGTTTCTTGTTCTGCCAGGCGCAGATATCGCCGATCTCGCCACCGGTGTCGTCGTACCATCCCTGGCCGGGCACCGGGTCGGTGATCGCCTCGGCGAGCTCGTGGGAACAGACTGAAGTCAGCGCGTCGAGCGGCTGCAGGTCGGCGAGGCACCCCGAGCAATTGGGGTACGGGACCACCGCGTAAAACAGGCCGCCGGCCGAGCGGTCGTGATAACCGCAGAACGCCTGACAGGAACGCTCGCTCCCGGCCACCACGCTGACTCCCGGCGGCAGGAAGGCGCAGTACAGGGTGTTCGCCGTCCCCGCGGGGACGGACTTGCGTGCCACCTCCCTCTCGAGCATCTGCTGGATCGCGCTATCGGTGACGCTCGCGCCGGGCGCCGTGTCGGTGACGCGGGCCGTACCCGCGTAGCGTCCGCGCCCGATCTTCTGCTGCGGCGTGTTGTACTCACCGAGCTGGTCGATATAAGGACTGGAGACCACGAATTGAAAGAACGCGTTCAGGCTCTGCGCCGTGGCCTGGGCCGTCGCGTCGTTCCAGGCCGCTCCCCAGTACACGGTGACCACTTCGACGGCGGTCAAGAGCGGGCCACCCCGATAGGTGAGCTGCGCCGCCGGAGGCGCAGCCACCCGGGTCGCGGGCGCGACGAGCCCGCCGACACCGCGCATCGGGACGACGCGAATGGGGCGGTGTTGCGTGGACCGCTCTGAGCGCGGTCTGTGTGAGGGACTCATGGTCGTTCTTACCCCGCTATGCCTCGACCGGCGATCACCGCACCCTCACCCGGTATCCTCCCTCGCCATCGTCCAACCCCCACTCGCTCACCATGCCGCGCAGCTCGCCCTGCAACAGCGTTTTCACCAGGCCGCGCAGCACCGGCCCGCCGGCCGATCCCTTTCCCTTCCCCGTGATGATATGGACCACGGCACCGGCCTTGCGGCGCCGCCAGCTCTCGAGGAACGCGCGCACGGCGGACCGTGCCTCGATCGCGCCGAACCCGTGCAGGTCGAGCTCCCCGTCCGCCCGTGCGTCGAGCAGCGGGTCGCGCGAGTCGAACGCGGGATGGCTGGTCCTTCCGCGTCTACCCACGTCCGCCGATGTCTCTGTCGCTAGGCCGGAACGGCATTCGCGATCACGGTTTCCAGATCCTGCGGGGCCCGCTTCCGACACTCTTTCTTGAGGTCCGCGATATCCGCCGCGAGGAACTCTGCCAGAATGCAGTCCGAGGTGATCTCAAACGCCGGCAACTCCTTTTTCGCAGCGGTGTTGGAATACAGGGCAAGCACCGCGCCGTCGGCGAATTTGTAGAACGAGTACGTCGGGTAACGCCCGAACAGCCATACGTGGGCGGGTTTGCCGAAGTCCCTCGCCAGACGCGCGAAGTAGCGGTAGGCATCCCCGACCAGAGCCGGTATCAGCGGACCGTCCTCGAAATGTTTGCCCAGAGAGTACATGAGCTCGTGATTCTCGAGATCGGGCAGAAAAACTTCGAGCGTGGTGCCCGCTCGCGCAACGAAGGCCTTGATCGCGGCGTCGTGATTCTCACGCCAGCGGCGCGAATGGATGAAGTAGAGGGACATCGTGGTCGCGGACCCGATGAGGTCGTCGAACCGTTGAACGAATCCAGCGAAGGGAGCGACGCGCAGGATCCCGAACGACGCGCTCATTTCCGCCGCTTCGATCCGAGCAACGAATGCCTCACGACGCTGTCCGGCACCTGGTCACCGTGCCGCACCGTGAACACTGCCTTCCGGCGGAATCCGAGATCGAGCTCGACCACCAGATGGCTCTTGTCGCGGGCGATCCGCCAGGCGCGGGACGCCCTTGGCGCGCCCCCGCCCATCACGGCTCGCGCGGCGGTCACCACGTGCTCCGGCGGGTCGGCGATCGTCGCCAGCTGCGCGCAGGTGGCGCAGCGACGGGACGCCTGTTCCAGGTCGGCCGTGCACACGTGCCGGCCGCAGTAGCCGCACGCCGCGCGATGCTGGGCGCACGCGTCCTTGGCGCACACGGGGCATTGCTCGACCTCGTCCGATGCGAACAGTGTCATTGCCTCCTCGACACAGCCGGCCCGGTGCCGTCCGCAGACGAGGCGCCGCGACGTATCGGTGCGGCGCAGATGCCGCGAGCAATGGACCTGCCCATCGACCACGCACACGGCCTGATGCGCCGTGCAGACCGACTTGCTGCAGCTCGCGCACTGTGTCACTTCGTCCACGCCCACCGGCTCGTTGGTGCCGCCCTCACAATACTTGACGCACGCCGTACAGAGACGCCGGCTTCCCTTCGGCGCAGCCGCGCCGCTCTGCTCGGCGTGCCGGTTGCACACGACCCGGCCGCAGCTGCCGCATGGTGCGAGGCACGCCGAGCAGGCGGTGTGCCCGTCCTCGGCGCAGACCCCTTCGTGGGCCGTGCAATGCTGCAAGCGGCACGACGGACAGACGCGCACGTGCTCGTCGCACGCCGGTTGCTCGTCCACGCGACACTGCGCGATACCGTGGTCGCTGCAGAAGTCCTCGGCACAGACCGAGCAGCGAGACGAGCACGCCTCGCAGCCGCAGTGGTCGTGCCGGCAAATCACCAGGGCCGTGGGCGAACGACCGCAATGCGGACACGCGAGCACCCAAGCCGACCCACCGCTGAGGGACCGCTGGGCGCTGAACGGCGCGCGGCGCCCGTGCGCGGACTCGAGCTGCCACTCGGCGCGCTGCATCAGGACGGTCGCGTCGATCAGCTGCACCGGATGCACGACGGCCTTCACCTGGCTGCGCCTGATCTCCTCGGTGCGGCGACGCTCGGCCAGCGCCGTCACCGTGCCAATGGCCTCGGGGTCCGATTGCTCCTTGAGGATCGACTCGAAGTACCGGTCCAGGCGACCGAGCTCGGTAGCGAGGGCCTGCTCCGCGGCCGCGCGTCGCGCCGCGACCCGCTCCGCCGACTTTTCCTGGAGATGGTTTAAGAGGAGCCGCAGCAAATCCCCCGGCTCCCGGGCCGGGACCGTTGACGCTTTGCCCGCGTCGGCCGGATCCGCGGGCTCCACCCGGCCCGCCTCCAGGTCCCGGAACGCGCCGGCCAGATCATCACTCAGTCTGGCGCCGGTCGCCAGGTCGTACACGTCGCTTTCGACCACGGCTTCCTCCACACCCGCCCCGGCGCGCAGCACGACGCGCGCGACCAGCCGCCCCACCGGATGCACAGCCAGCTTACCCTTGCTCGACTTGACAGTGCCGTCCCGCACGGGAATCGGCAGGTCGACTCCGTCGTCCCCTCTCTCCCGTCCGTCCTCACCCCCTGCGACCGTCAGGGAGTCCTTTAGGGTCCCCCTCTCCCTTCGGGAGAGGGGGGACGAAGCGGACGCCGGCGCGAGCAGACCGAGCGAGAGGCGCGCCGCCCGGGTGCGGATCGCCTCGATCAGCTGGGAGAGGAAGGGGCTCCCCAGTACGGCGATTTCGGCGTCGGGGTCGCGCTCGAGCGCGTCGAGCGAGAACGCCACGCTCAAGCGTTCGCGGTCCCTGAAAAACGGCTGCTCGGCTTGGGGCAGGCTCAACTTGACGTGATCGGAGCCGAGCGCCGCTTGTTTCACACCGGCGAGGCTGCAGTAGCGTTCTAGCAGCGGCCGAATGCGGGCGTCGGCGAGGGGATCGGCGTCGGCGTCGGCCGCCGCAGGCCCGTTTACGGGCAAGCGCCGAGCCGCGGGTTTACCCGCGCTCTTCGTGCGAATCTTGCGCTTGGGCTTAGGGTGTCGCTTCACTTGGGGTCAGCCTCGATGTCCACGAGCGCGAGCGGAAGACGCTTCACCTGTGCCACGAGCGTGATGGCGCGTCCGGTGCTGGTCAAGCCGGTGAGCCGCACCAGGTCTCCATATTCGGGGTGGGTGCCGGCCGGTTGCTGCTCGATCGTGACGCCTCCGATCGGCTCGATCGACTCGAGCGCTTCGAGCAGTTCCGTCACGTGCACGCCGAGCCGGTGGCGTTTTGTTTCCCAGCGCGTGGTCTTGACGACCTGGCTCGTGCCGAGCCCGAGGCGCAGGCGCCCCGGGACCGACAGCGTAGCGAACCGGCGCTCGAGCCGCATGGCGTTGTCGTCCGGCGCGATGAGGGAGTTGAGCTCCTCCTGCTCCTTTCCGGCGGCGCTGCTCTTCTCGATGTCGACGCCCATGGTTTCCACCCGGCGCGCGAAGTCTTCCTCACTCTCGGCGGCGAGCCATTCTTTGGCGAGCCGGCCCTCGAACTCTTGTGCGCCGCCGAATTCGCCGAGGATCAGGTCCAGCTCGCCCACGACCAGCTCGAACAGCTTGATCTTCTGATCGAGCAGCTGGAGGATGTACGACTCGATCGTCCCCGCCGCTGCGAGGTTCACGATGTGGACCTCGCGCGTCTGCCCGATGCGGTGCAGCCGTCCAATGCGCTGCTCCACCACCATCGGGTTCCACGGCAGGTCGTAGTTCACGAGCACGTTGCAGAACTGGAGGTTCCGTCCCTCGCTGCCGGCGCGAGTGGCGATCAGCACGCTGCGCTTGTCATCGTGGAACGCGCGGATACGCTTGTCCCGATCGGCGGTCGAGTGCGCGCCCCAGTAGACGATGGGCTTTCGGTTGAGCTGCTTCACGCGCTCTTCGATCAGCTGAATGGTCGGCCGGTGATCGCTGAAGACCACCACGCGATCCGGCGTTTCCTTCAACAGTTTGGTCAGCACGTCCAGCTTGGCGTGGGTCTTGATGCGCTCCGCCCGTTTGGCGAGCTGCGTCGCGATGACGCGATATTGGGGGCTGATGCGCTCGCTCTCGGCCAGGTGCGCGAGCGATTCGGCGAGCGCCCGCGACGAGGAACACAGCCGCTGGCGCAGGTGGATCACGGCGAGCTGCAGGATGCCCTTCTTGGTACGCCGGCGTGGCGCCCCGTCCTCCGTCTCCTCCTGCTCGGCGGGCTGGATGAAGCCCTCTCGATACAGCCGTCTCAAGAAGTCCGTGGTGCGCTGGTACAGGTCCGCCTCGGCGCGCGTCAGCTTCACCTCCGGCTGCCGCGGCCGGCGCGGCGGCAGGTTCAAGTCGTCGACCACGCTCGAGCGCCGGGTGCGGATCATCACCTCGTGCGTCAGGGCGCGTAGCGCTGCGGGGTCACGCGGCTGGCGGTGGTCGCCCGAGACCAGGTGCTCACTCTTGAACTCCTGCCAGGTGCCGAGCTGCCCGGGCCGGAGCAGGGTGATGAGGTTGTACAGCTCGCGCAGGTCGTTCTGGAGCGGCGTGGCGGTCAGCAGCAGGATGAAATCCCGCTCGATTTTCTCGATGAACTGGTAGGTCGCGCCGCGGTGGCTCTTCACCTTGTGCGCCTCGTCCACGATGACGAGATCCCAGCGGTGTCTCAAGATTTCCTCGGCGTGCCGGCGCGAGCGCGCGCGGTCGTGCGAGATGATCGCCTTGGTGACGCGTTGCCAGTCGTCGGGATCGGTCGGAGTCTCGAAGCGCTCGAAGAACTTTTCCTCGAGCTCCCCCTGCCACTGACCCACCAGTGAGGCGGGCGTGAGGATCAGCGCGCGCCGGGCGAGCCCGCGGACGGCGAGCTCCTTGTAGACGATGCTCGCCTCGATCGTCTTCCCGAGGCCCACCTCATCGGCGAGGATGGCGCGGCCGCCCATGTCGCGCAGGACGCGTTGGGCCACGTCGATCTGGTGCGGCAGCTCCTTGATGGCGTTGGCGTCGAGCGTGATCAGCCGGTCGAAACCGGGAACGAGCGCAATCCGCTCCGCCTCCCGCCGCAGCTCGTACCAGGCGCGATCGGCGGGTGGCTCCTTGAGCTTTTCGACGAACAGCGTGAGAGAACGCTCGTCGACCGCCCAGGCGTCGTCGGGAAGAGGGTGGGGGTCGGGCAGCGTCACGCAGCGCCTCTAGAATCGGGGGTCGCAATATAGGGAATCGGGGCCTATTGGCAGGCCGTTCTGGGCCCTGGTGATATACATCACATCGAGGCCCCGGCCGCAACCGTATGCTCACCGCCCCCTTGCGCGAAGCCGTCTTGGACGGGCAAGGCGATGGACAGTGCGCCCTCGAGCACTGGAGCCCTGAGCGGCAACATCGCGCTGGGCGGCACGCTGAGCCCGAAGTTCTTGCTCGGCGTTTCGACCAACGGCTGGACCAAGTCGGAAAGCGGCTCGACGCTCACGGTCGGCACGCTGACCGCGGCCGTTCGATTCTACCCCTCCCCAACGGGCGGCCTCTTCCTGACCGGTGGCCTCGGCCTCGGGACGGTCAGCGCCGGTGTGTCGGGTTTCGGCAGCGCCAGTGAGACGGGCGTGGCCGCACTGCTCGGCCTGGGTTACGACATCCCGGTCGGCCGCACCATCAGTCTCACCCCGTATTGGAACGGGTTCGCGCTCAATTACTCAGGCGGCGACGCGAACGTCGGGCAGATCGGCCTGGGAATCACCGTGCATTAAGGCGAAACGTCCGCAAGCGGTGCTGGGGCGCGCCGGATTCTCGAATGGTCCGGCGCGCTCTGTTTGGTAATCACCGACCCGACGTTAGGGCGACGAGGGTAAGCCCATCCGCTCCCGGATCTCCGCAAACCGAGGATCTTCGCGGAGCCGCGCCGTGGTGGGGACGCCGTAGAGCGCGAATATGAGGAAGGGGTCGTGCTCGTCGCACGCCCGGTGCAGCAGCGCCAAGGCCTCATCTCGCGCTCCCACCGCGGCGGACAACATGGCCAGGGTCGTGGGCTGGACGTATTCGCGCTGGGACCGTCTGACGAGCTCATCTCGGATCGCCCGCGCCTCGTCCGGCTTGCTCGCGTCCGCATAGACGACCGCTTGGCCCGCCGCCCCCCAAGGGTGTCGCCCCGAGATCGCGAGGGCGCGCTCGTACACTGCCAGAGCGTCCGCCAGTCGCCCGGCCCCGTGGTACGCCGCCGCCAGGATGATTTGCGAGAAGTACGCGTCGGGATCGAGTCGCGCGGCCCGAGAGGCCTCTTCCACGGCATCATCGTGGCGGCGTGCGCCGGACAGCGCCAGCGCCAACATCGATCGCGGGTAGGCGTCCAGCGGCTCTATTTCGACCGCGCGCGCCGCCTCCGCAATCCCCTCCTCATCCCGGCCGTGCACCCACTGCAGGTTGAACATCCCGTGCCAGCAGCGGGCTTGCACGTAGCTCGGGTTGAGCTGCAATGCCTTGCGGAACTCCCGGTCGGCGCCGGCCCAGTCCCAATCCCACAGCCGCACGCCCGCCACGGCATTGTGGGCTTCGGCGAGCTCGGGGCCCAACTCGACGGACCGCCGCGCGGCGGCCCGCGCGTGCGGGAGCGCGTCGCGCGGACTGAGAACACCGTACATGCCCAGCAGCGTATAGGCGTCGGCCAGGCCGGCGGAGGCGAGCGCGTACTGGGGATCGAGCTCGAACGCGGCGCGGAACGCTTCGAGCGCCTGCCAGAGGGCGACCCCCCGCCTGTTGATGAACCCACGGCCCTTGAGATAGAGCTGGTAGGCCTCGAGGTTCTCCGTGTGGGGTCGCACCAACGTCATCTGGTCGCTGCCGGCGAGGCTCACCTGCAGGCGCTCGGCGATCGTTCGGGCGATCTCCTCCTGGATCGCGAACACATCCTCGGGCTCACGGTCGAACCGCTCCGACCAGAGGTGATACCCATCCGCCACATTGACGAGCTGCGCGGTGATCCGCAGTTGTGCCCCTGCCTTACGCACGCTGCCCTCGAGCACCGTGCCCACCGAGAGTTTGTCCCCGATGACGCGCAGATCCTCACGCTTCCCCTTGAACGAGAACGCGGACGACCGACCCGCCACTCGCAGCCCCGGCAGCTGAGCGAGGGCGTTGATGATCTCTTCCGCAATGCCGTCGCCGAAGTACTCGATCTCCGGGTCGGAGCTCATGTTGGTGAACGGGAGCACGGCGATCGACTTGTCGGTCGGCGCTTCGCGTTCGGCCGGGCTCCCCGGCTCGGGCGCGATTAACGCGGCAGCGAGCTGTGCGGCTGTGGCGTAGCGTTCCGCCGGGTCTCGGGCGAGCGCTTTGGCGACGGCTCGGCTCCCCCACACCGGGACTCCGTCGCGCACGCTCGAGACCTCCGGCGGGCGGTGGGTGAAACGCATCGCGATGACTGCCTGCGCGGTGAGCCCTGTGAACGGAGGTGCTCCAGCCCACATCTCGTACAGCACGCAGCCCAAGCTGTAGATGTCGCTGCGGCCGTCCAGCTCCGACTCGCCGGCCGCCTGCTCCGGGCTCATGTACGCGGGCGTCCCGAGCAGTGTGCCGGTCTGCGTCACGGTCTGAGCCCCGGCAGCCTGAATCGCGCGCGCGATGCCAAAATCGGCAACGACCGCGTGCCCGGCCGAGATGAGAATGTTCTCGGGTTTGATGTCACGGTGGACCACGCCCTGCTGGTGGGCGTACTCCAGGGCATCGGCCACTTCCCGCGCGATGATCAGCGCCTCCTCCACCGGGAGCTGCGGCTCCCGGACCAGCCGGTCGCGTAGCGACTCGCCCTCGACGTAGGGCATGACATAGTAGAGAAAGCCGGCCGCCTCTCCCGAATCGAGAAGCGGCAGGATGTGGGGGTGGTTCAGCCGGGCGGTGAGCTTGATCTCCCGCAGGAACCGCTCGGCGCCGAGGGCCACCGCGAGCTCCGGCCGCAACACCTTGATCGCGACGAGCCGCTCGTGTTTGGGGTCTCGTCCCAGGAAGACGAGCGCCGTCCCACCGTGGCCGAGCTCGCGCTCGATCGCGTACCGGCCAGTGAGGGCGACTGCCAAGCGACCAGCGACGTCGGACACGGGGCCTTCGACGGCTGAGACGAGTCCATGATACGGGTGGCGATCGAGTCCGACCAGATGCCGTGAGTGGGGCATTGCATCCGGTCTACAGCGTCACACCGCTGGGCTAGCCGTTTGTTGTTGGAGCGGTTACTGTCTCCCCGGCGAGATGTCCCCCGCAACGCGCTATATCATCCAGGTGGACCGACCCGGTGAACGGGTCGACATGGCAACGATCAGGGCCCTGCTCGACGGGGTCGGGGTCGCGGTGGACCCCGACTACGGTCCAGTCCCCATCAACCCCACGCTCGGTCGCTACGTGGTCCGCGGCGTGGCTTCGCCCGACGCGCGCCAGCGGGCGGAGCAGATTCCCGGCGTCCGCTTCTTCGCCGACGCTATGCAGGAGCCCGCTTCCTGACGGGCTTGACCCCGAGTGCCTTCACCGCCGCGGCCGCATCGATCACGCCATAGCCCAAGTCATAGTCCCAGCCGTTGCCCCCCAGGTCCCGCGCCGTCCGCTGTAACAGTCCCTTGAGCTGCGCCGGCGCCAGCCGATCGGTCGCGAACCGCTGGCGGAGCGCGGCCGCCACCCCCGCCGCAACCGGGCTCGCGGCGGACGTGCCCCCGTCCACGGGATAGATGCCCGCGCCCTTGAAGTGACTGAAGGCGGCGAGGTCGGGTTTGCGAGAGTAGAGCGCGCCGGGTCCTTGCGACGAATAACCCAACCTTCGGTCCGTGATGGTGACGGCCGCCACGGTGAAGACGTCGGGATGAGAGTTCGCCCCGTGGATCGAGGCGCCGGGGCCGGTATCGCCCGCGCCGCATCTCCCGTCGGGGCAGCCCGCACCGCAGTTCCCCGCCGCAAAGAACACGTCCGCGCCCGCCGCGACCAGGGCACCCGTGACCTGGTTGAACGGATGGTCGGGATTGGCGCTGTAGTTCTCCGGTGAGCCGATCGGGGCGTCGCTCGCGCGGTCGAACAACCCCCAGCTGTTGTTGACGACCCATCGCCCCGGCGCAGCGTTCACCCGCTCCACAAGATCTGCGAACGCGGCGATGGCGTCCGAAAGGAACGCGGCCCAGGTCCCCGCGTGGGACGTGAGGAGCGCGTAGTCGAAGATCTGCGCGTCGGGAGCCGCTATCCGGACGTCGTACGCGACCATGGTGCCGTGGTTCGGCGCGCTCGAGCCCGGCACGTAACCCGGGGTCGGCGCCCAGCCGCCGGCGACCGGAATGCGCGAGCCGTCGATCCCCGTGTCGACGACGGCGACGTGGACACCGCGGCCGGTCAGCCCCGCCCGGGAGAGCGTTGGGACACCGAGCCTTCGGGCCACGTCCGCAGTGGCCCCGATCGCGGCGGCGCCGCAGTAGGCGGAGGGGAACGGCGACACGGCAGGGTCGGCGAACACACCGACAATCTCGGGCCGGCGGTCGCGTCGCAGCCGTCGGATGGCGTCCTCGTCCTCGGCTTCCACCCGCACGGCGTAGGTGGCTGCCGGTGCGACGCCACCGTAGTTGAAGCCGCTCGCGACGGGAGGGTCCTCCCCCCCACCAACGCGGCGCCACACCTGGACCGGGTGGTAGGTCTCGTCAAACCTCACGCCGGCGACTCTGACCCGGTCATCGAGCAGGGGACCGGCGGGCCCGAACGAGCGCTTGCGCCATCCCTCTTGCAGAGGTTCGTGGCTGCGGATCAATACGATGCAACGTGGCATAGGCGCCTCTCATCCTTCGAGGGGGATGCGGGCGCCCGTGTGTATACCCCCCAGGGTCCTTGCGGGGTGTCTTCAAGATCCCCGACCGCGACCTGCAGGGGCGGTGTATAAACCGCGATGACACGACCCGCTATGGCCGTCCCGATCGCCCTGCTGGTGAGCGCCCTCACCGCCTGCCGCCCCGACGAGCCGCGACCGCCGGCCGCCGGCGCGAGCGCCGCCGCCGCGGTGGCGTCGGGACGGCAAGACACCGCGTTCGCCGGCACGACGGCGCCGGTGCACCGAGCACGACCGACCAGGCCCGGCGTCCCGCTCGCGATGCTCCGCGCGGTCGAGACCGGCTCGAGTCCCGGCTATGATCGCGTCGTGTTCCAGTTCACGGGCGATAGCGCGCCGGGCTATCACGTGGAGTACGCGAGCGCCCCGGTGCGCCGCTGCGGCTCAGGAGATCCCGTCTCACTGGTGGGCGCGCACCATCTGGTGGTGCGATTCGAGCCCGCCCGCGCGCACGACGAGCACGGCAATCCCGCTCCCGTGGAGCGCGACCGCGCGCTCGGGCTCCCGGCCGTCAAGGAGATGAAGCTGGTGTGCGATTTCGAGGCACAGGTGGAGTGGGTGCTCGGCGTCGCCGCAGTGTCGCCGTTTCGGGTGTCGGAGCTCACAGGGCCGGCGCGTGTGGTGGTTGACATACGGCGCCGCCCATGACGACGCGGCTCAAGCCGGCGCTCATCGTTTTCGTCGCTGCCTGCCACGAAGCGCCCGTCGAGTCCTGTCCCGCACCGCGCGTGGCGGGGATCTCGGCGGAGCGGGCAGCGCCCGTCGCGCGGCCGTCGCCGTTCGACTCCGTGTTCCAGGCTGCCGGCACCGAGTTTGACGTGTCGCCGGCGCTGCTCAAGGCGATCGGCTGGGTGGCGACGCGTTGGCAAATGGTCGAGGGTCGGGAAGAGTTCGCCGGGCGTCCGCCGGTATTCGGGGTGATGGCGCTCGGTGGCACGGCGCTCGAGCGCGGCGCCGCGCTCGCCGGGGTCTCGGTCGAGGCCGGTCGCCGCGACGCCGCGGCGAACATCCGGGCGGCGGCGGCGTTGCTGCGCGCGTACGCGGCGGAGGCCGGCGGAGATTGGGACGCGGCCGCGGCACGGTTCAGCGGGATCGACCTTCCCGCGGGTCGCGCGGCCTACACGCGTGCCATCACGCAGGCGCAAGGTCGAGCTGGGCCGGCCGCCGCGGCGGCGGGGTGCCCGCCCAATCCCGGCGGCGCACCGGACTATGCGCCCGCCGTGTGGCGGGCATCACCGAACGTCGACCAGCGACCGGCCGACCAGACGGGCACGCTCCACATGGTGATCATCCACACCTGCGAGAGCGACTACGCGAGCTGCTGGAGCTGGCTCGTCAATCCCGCGTCGCAGGCGAGCGCGCATTACGTCGTCGACGAGGAAGGCGGCGAAATCTCGCAGCTGGTGCGCGAGCCCGACCGGGCGTGGCACATCGCGGCGCTGTACGACTGCGCGCTCAACCGCCGGCACGACTGCGGGCTGAACGGCGTGCAGAGCAACGATTTCACCGTGGGGATCGAGCACGCGGGGTTCGCGTCACAGGCCGGCTTTCCCGCATCCCAGATCGAGGCGTCGGCGACGCTGGTGTGCGACGTCACGCGCGACCGCGGGATCCCGCGCGATTGGCAGCACATCGTCGGCCACGGGCAGCTGCAGCCCGCGAACCGCACCGACCCGGGGCCCAATTGGCCCTGGATCCCGTACCTCCACCGGGTGCAGGCGCTGTGCGGCGAGGTCGTGGTGGACGACTCGGCGCGGTTCAACGATCCTGCGGTCGCCATGGTGTCCGTCCCGGCTGCGTGGACCGCTGCCGACACCACGCCCGATTACTACGGTGGGGGCTATCGTTGGGCACTCACACAGCCGGCGGCGGGGGACGGCGCCGTCTTCTCGTTCCTCGTCGCCGCAGCGGGCTCCCGCGCGCTCGACGCCCGCTGGACCAGCGGGACGAACCGCTCACCGCAGGCGCAGTATGCGGTGATCACGTCCACAGGCGACACGCTCCGGATCGTGCCTGTGGATCAGCGGACCGGCGGAGGGACCTGGCACACGCTGGGTACGTGGACGTTCCCGGCCGGCTGGAATCAGGTCGTGCTGCTGCGGCGCGCCGCGAGCGGCTCGGTGGTGGTGGCGGACGCCGTGCGGGTGCGGCAGTAGCCGGACGTTACTGCTTGAAGAGCGTGGGGAACTGCTGCTGCAGCCGCTGCACCTTCGGCAGGTCGTTGAAGACGATGTACGGCTGCTCGGGGTGGCGGGCGAGATAGTTCTGGTGATACTCCTCCGCGGGATAGAAGTGCTCGAACGGCGCCACCTGGGTGACGATCGGACGAGAGAAGACGTGGGCCTTGTTCAGCTGATCGATATAGGCCTGTGCGGTCTCTTTCTCGGCCTCGCTCGCGTAGAAGATCGCCGAACGGTACTGGCTCCCCTCGTCGGGGCCCTGGCGGTTCAACTGGGTCGGATCGTGCGCCACCGAAAAAAAGATCCGCAACAGCTCGCCATATGAAATCTGCGACGGATCGTAGGTGATCTGCACCGACTCGGCATGCCCGGTCATGCCGGTGCTCACGACGCCGTAGCGCGCGGTGGCCGCACCTCCGCCCGAGTAGCCGGACACCACGCCCGACACGCCCTTCACGTGCTTGAACACGGCGTCCACTCCCCAAAAGCATCCGCCCGCGAGCACGGCGACCTGCTCACCCTTGGCCGGCGGGACCCGGGACGTGGCCGCGAAGGCCGGGATCTGCGCCTGAGCGACGCTGACACAGGCGAGGAGCGGCACAAGGCTACGGAACAGGGTCATGCAAGAATCTAATCGATGGCGCAATGGACGCCCTCGCCACCTGGACGGGCGTTCTGCATGTTACCGCCGCGGCAGTGCTTACCCTCGCAGGGGAGATCCATCGTGGAGTCAACGCCGTTCAGCGCCTGGGAAAACTTCTACGTGATCATCGGCTCGTCGGCCGCGGCGCTGACGGGTCTGCAATTCGTGGTGGTCGTGCTCGGGGCCGAGGCGCGCTCGCTCGGGCCGGAGGTAGGCGCCTTTGGCACGCCCACTGTCGTGCACTTCTGCGCGGTGTTGCTCATGTCGGCGATCCTGAGCGTGCCGTGGCGCGCGGTCTCGCACGCCGGGCTCTCCCTCGCCGCCGTGGGTGTGGCGGGAATCGTGTACATGGCGGTGGTCATCCGGCGGGCGCGCAGGCAGACGCGCTACGTGCCGGTGCTGGAAGACTGGCTGTGGCACTGCGCCTTTCCGCTCATCGCGTACGTCACGCTGCTCCTGGCCGCGCTCGCTGTGCAGCGGGATCCCCCGGTGTGCCTCCTCGTGATCGGCGCGACGGCGCTGCTGCTGCTGTTTATCGGCATTCACAACGCCTGGGACGCCGTCACCTACATCGCCACGCAACAGCCACAGCACCGGGAGGGGCCGCGCGACGAGAAGTAGCGAGGGTGGTGGAGGATGGTGGAAGATGGTGGAGGTTGGTGGAGGTGCGCTCCGTCCTCCACCATCCTCCAGAACCTTCACCATCCTCCACCACCTCCACTAGGCTTGCGGCGCCTCTAGCAGCAGCCTGACTTGCGCGAGCAGCTCGCTCGCGGTCCACGGCTTGGTGACGAACGCCACGTGTGAATCCTGGCCGACGGTTTTTCGGAAGTTCGGCGCGGGAAAGCCGCTCATGAACAGCACCCGCACGCCGCGCGACTCCCCCCGGATGACCTCATACATGTCGAATCCGCTCAGCTTGGGCATCACGACGTCGGTGATCACGAGCTGAAGGTCCGCACGGTGGGCGCGGAACGCGTCGAGTCCCTGCTGGCCGTCGACGGCGGTAAGGACCCGGTAGCCCACCTTCGACAGGAGCTGCTGCGCGGCCAAACGCATGGTTTGATCGTCCTCCACCAGCAGGATCGCTTCCGTCCCGCCGGGGAGGCTTTCGTCGGCGACGGACTCGAACTCCGACATCCCCCGATCGCGCACGGCGGGGAGGTACACCTTGGCCGTCGTGCCCTGCCCGACCTCACTGTAGATGTGCAGGTAGCCGCGGTGCTGCTTCACGAGGCCGTACGCCATGGACATGCCGAGGCCGGTGCCGACGCCCACGGGCTTGGTGGTGAAGAACGGCTCGAACACTCGAGCCAGGGTCTCCGCGTCCATCCCGACGCCGGTGTCGCTCAGCGCGACGCTGACGTAGGACCCGGGCTCGACCCAGGCGTGCAGCGGCCGATCGGCCGCCCCGAGCCGCGCGCGCCGCACTTCGACGTGCAGCGTGCCGCCGTTCCGCATGGCGTCCCGGGCGTTGGTCACGAGGTGCAGCAGGACCTGCTTCACTGCGGCGGGATCGGCTTCGACGACGCCGCCGTCCTCGTCCGCCTCGAACTGCACCTCGATGTTGGCCGGAAGCTGGCGCCGCAGCGAGTCGAGCGCGCCGCGCACGAACTCGGTGAGGATCAGCGGCTGCAGGTCGAGCACGTGGTGGCGGCTGAAGCCGAGGAGCCGCTGCACCAGCTCGGCCCCTCGCTGGGCCGTGACTTTCAGCTCGTCGAGGTCGCGGTTCGGAGGCAGCGATTGAGCCAGCGTCGCGGTGCGCGTCAGGATCGCCGTGAGGAGCTCGTTGAACTGTTGCGCGATGGCGCCCGTCAGCCGGCCGATCGTCTCCATCTTATCGGCCTGCCTCAATGCCCGCTCGCGCGCGAGCTGCGCGGCGACGTCTTCGGCGGTCATTCGGTCCCCTTTTATATGTGGCCGCGTGGGCGGCGTCAAGCGGGCCGGACCCGTGTCACGCGCGGCGTAAGTCTTTCAGACAGCACACGGCTAGAACTCGCCCGTTACCTGCGCTCAGGGGTGTGACGTCTTCACCTCACACCCTAACGGAGGCGCCTCACATGCGCGACTCCGCACCTCACAGATTGACCGAGCGACGTCAAGCCATCCTCCGCCAGACGAGCGCCGCCCTACGGGGGCGAGTGGTCACATTGTGGCGCGTGGCGAGGGGGCTCGCGGTGGCGGAGGTTGCCAGCCGCCCGAATCCGCCGCGGGACGCGATCGAATTCGACGTGGCCGCGGCTCTGGGAACGTGGGTCGGGGCGGTGGGCGACAAGAGTCTCTGGGTGGCATGCCGCTTTGACCCGAGCCGCTTGCATGTGGCCCGCGTGCGGAGCGACGTGCCCGCGCCGCCACCTGCCGGCATCGAGCGCCGCAGCCCGGAGCGGTTGGTTCTCGAGTTGGCCGGTCTCTCGCTCGGCGCACTCGAGCGGATCTGGGCGGTCGCCGACCAAGCGACCGGGTATCTCTGCGGCGCACTCGCCTTGCTCGACGCTTGTTTCGAACGTGTGCGCCGAGTGGAAAGCCTGACGCCGAGCGCCCGCGCGCACCTGCTCGCCGATCTCGCGGTCGTCGAGGACGCAATCGAGGGCGCGCTCGACGCCGCATAGACGATCGACCAAGGTGCTGCTAGCGAATCGCGAGACCGGCTGAGTGGGCCACCCACGCAGCCGGTCGTCGTTTTCAGACCAGTCATACAGGGGAATGCCGCTCTCGTGGGCCCGGTGACGCAGGATGAGGGCGATCCCGCCAACTCCGGGGTCGGTTACTTCAAGACCGGTCGAGAAAGCGGAAGCCCTGAGGCGGCGTGCGGCGCTCCCCGCGCGCGCGCCGCTGGGAGCTCGCGCGGCGATCGGTGCCGCTCCGGCGCTCGACCTGGACTTCGAGCGTTTCGCGTCGCCGGTCGCGCACCATGCGACGGCCGAGATCGCGTCGGCGGTCCCAGGGGCGCCGCCGCGGTTGCTCCTGCGGTCTCGTTTCGGTAGGCATGTGGTCGTGTCCCTCGGCGAGGCGCTGCATACCCGAGGCCACTCCAGGGCGTCCGATCTTAGTGGCTACGCCGTTGTTTCATCTGGAGATGCTCGTGTGCAAAGCTTGCCGCCTGAGTGCAGCACCCGGCCGCCTGTCGCGGGAGCCGCCACTAATGGTGCGCCGAAGCGACAGGTCGCGGGAACGATCTAGATTCCCTTCATGGATTTCGACCCGCTTCCGCAACAACGCCTCGCCATCGAAGCGCCGCTCGGTCCCGTCCTCGTGGTGGCGGGACCCGGCGCCGGGAAGACGTTCTGCCTCATCGCCCGGATCAACCATCTCATCAACACCCGAGGGCTCGCACCGGAGCGCATCTGCGCCGTCACGTTCACCAATCGTGCGGCCGAAGAGATCGCCGTCCGGCTGAAGCACACGCTCGGGGACCGCGCGGAGGGGGTCACGCGCGGCACGATCCACGCGTTGTGTCTCGCCCTGCTGCGCGAGCACGCCGAGGCGGCGGGCCTGCGGAAGGGCTTCGGCGTGGCCGACGAACAGTACCAGAAGGTCATCCTGGGCCGGCTGCACGTGCCGCTCGAGCAGCGGGGATCGCTCCTGAACCGGTTCAGCCGGCACCGCGTTCAGGACTACCGCTTGACGGATGACGACGCACGCCTGTATCGGGAGTACGCCGTCTGGCTGGCGCACCGCAACATGCTGGACTTCGACGACCTCGTCGTGAAAGCCGAGGAGCTGGTGCGCACGCACGGGGACATCGCCGATGCGATCGCCGCGCGCTGGGATTATCTCCTGGTGGACGAGTTCCAGGACGTGAACGCCGTCCAGTACGACCTCTTAAAACGTCTGGCGGCGCCGCACGGCAACTTCTTCGCGGTCGGCGACGACGAGCAGTCGATCTTCACCTGGACGGGGGCGGACCCCTACGTGCTCGTCCGCTTCAGCCGCGACTACGAGATCGACCGGCCCATTGTGCTGGACAAGAACTGCCGCTGCTCGCGCCAGATCTTCGAGACCGCGCGGCGGGTGTTGGCGCAGAATCCCCAGCTGTTCGAGAAGCAGCTCAGCGCGGAGCAGGAGTCGGCGTACGAGGTGGGCGCGTTCGCATTCCGAGATGAAGAAGAAGAAGCCGCGTGGCTGCTCGAGGATATCCTTGCCGACCGCGCGGCGTCCGGCCTGGGATGGGGCGACTATGCGATTCTGTACCGCCGCCACAAGGTCGGCGAGTACCTCGAGGGACGCCTCGTCCGGGCGGGGATTCCCTGCCGGTTGGCGCGTGGCCGCTCGCTGGTCGAGGACGACGTCATCAAGTACGTGATCGCCGCCCTGGGAATCGTGCGCGATCCCGGCGATCCCGTCGCGCTCGAGGCGTTCGCGCGCTGCGTGCTCTCGCCGCATTTCCTGCAGGAAGTCCTGGCCTCACCCCCTTTCCCCCTCTCCGCGTCGAAGGCCTCACCCCCTGACCCGGGCGACTTTCTCGTGGCGATCCGCACGCTGGCCCGGCGCCGGCCGGCGCAGGACCCCGACACCAAGAAGCTCTGGCGCCTCGTGTTTCAGGTGGAGAACCTCCGCGCCCTGACGCGGTCGCACCGCGCGTTGGTGCCGCTGGTCGATGAGATCCTGTCACAGAGCGTCGGGCCGTATCGCAACGCCCTCGAGGAGCGGCACGACGAGCTGACCGATCCCGCCGTGATCCCCGAGGCCGTGCGGCTGGCCGAGCGGCTCGCGGCGGCGATTGCGGCGGAGCAGGAGATCGTGATCGCGCCGCAGGGAGGGCTGGAGACTGCGTTGCGGGGAATGCTCATCGCGGCAGGTGTCCGTCACCTGCCAACCTCCACCAACCTCCACCAGCCTCCCCCAACCTCCCTACCCTCCGCTCTCATTCTCTTCAAGGCGCTTCAACTGCTACACGCGCGCGAGCTCGATACCGCGCTCGAGCGCTACGTGACGTTCGACCTGGAGACGACCGACAAGGACGTGGAGGTCTGCGAGGTAATCGAGATCGGCGCGGTGCGCGTGGTGGGCGGCGAGATCGTTGATCGGTTTCACTCGCTGGTCCGGCCCTACCGTCCGATTACGCCGGGCGCAACCAAGGTGCACGGATACACCGATGGCGACGTCCGGAACGCACGACCGTTTGCCGAGGTGTGGCCCGAGTTTCGAGCCTTCATCGGCGACGACGTGCTCATCGCGCACAACGGCCAGCATTTCGACATTCCGGTGCTGCGCCGGCTCGCGGCCGGACGGGAAGGCGTGGACACCCTGGTGTTCTACGACACCCTGCCGCTCGTTCGCTCGCTCTCCCGCGACAGCGCCAAGCTCGAGGACCTGGCGCTGCGGTTCGGCATCGACGCGGGCCGGGCGCATCATGCGTTGGACGACGCGGTCACGCTGGCCCGGGTGTATCGCGAGCTCGAGCGCCTGCGGGCGGTTCGGGCGCGCAAGGCGGTGCTCGTCAACCTGCTGGATTACCTGGGCCTGGCGTTGGCCTTGGAGCCTGAGAGGGAGCAGGGAGCTGGGAGCGGCGAGCGGGAAATCCTCTTCAAGGTCGCGAAGTTCTACACCCTGGGTCGATACAGTGATGCGCTGGCATTCTACGAGATGGAGCGGGAGCGTTCCGGTGGGGACTCAGGCCCTTCCGTCGACGAGGTGATCCGACGGCTCGGCGGGCGCGCGCTCATGACGCGCCTCCGGGCCGAGCCCGATCCAGCGCAGCGCTATCCCGCGGCAGTGGCCCGGCTGCGGGCGCTGATCGATGAGCCCTCACCCGCAGAACCGGCCTCACCCCCTGACCCCCTCTCCACCGCGTGGAGAGGGGGGACGCTCAGAGAAAGTATCGATCGGCTGCTCGATCGCGTGGCGCTCTCCACGTCCGAGGGGATCGAGGTCGCGCCCGATCGCGTCAACCTCCTTACGCTGCATTCGACCAAGGGCCTCGAGTTCTCGCGCGTGTACATCGTGGGCGTGGAGGATTACCAGATTCCCGGACTGCGCGAGGCGAAGGAGAATCGGCAGGCCGAGATCCAGGAGGCGCGGCGCCTCTTGTATGTGGGGATGACGCGGACGCAGGAGCGGCTGGTGCTGACGCGGGTGGAGCGGCGGTTCGGGATGGAGGCGGGGGGGTCGAGCTTCCTCGAGGAAATGGGGTTGGAGGCGCAGGGGGTGGGGGCAGGCTAGGGAAAACGAACGGCGCACGGTACCCGGTCGCCCACCACCTCCGCGAGCCCCGGCCGCGCCACCAACACCACGCGGAAGAGGCCGGCGCTCGCCGAGTGGTGCCAGCGTGCCTCCCACTCATAGCCCCGGGCGCCGCGCGGGCGCACGGCACGGACCTCGAGCTCGCGGTCGCCGTCCCACGCCGCCACGTTCCACCGCTCGCCCGCGACTCGCTCGATCCGCAGCACCGGCCCGTCCGCCGGGACCAGGCGTCCCGGGTAGAGATCCCGCCACCGCACGACGAGCGTGTCGCCCGCGCAGGCCTGACTCAGCACGACACGCTCGACTCGCTCGGCGGGCGGTCCGGCGGTGCGCCGCGGCAGAATGGTGAGGGACGCTCCGGGATAGGCGACGAGCGAGTCGACCGGATTCACCGGACTCGCTCCCGAGCGCGCCAGCGAGCCGGCGAGCTTCCCCAGCTCTTCCGCAAGCACGGCGGCGGTGTTGGGTCCATACAGCGTGGACCCGCCCTCGTAGGCCTGCTCCCCGTATTCCGCGTCGGTCGTGACGTACTGCATGTAGCCGTTGGCGAGCCCCACGATGGTCACGGCCCGGGGCTCGAGCCCCGCGGCGCCGGCGCTCTCGGCGATGGCGCGCTCCATCAGGGCGCCGGCCCGCGTCGTGACCTCGGCCGGGACGACGCCCAGCAGCAGATCGCCCAGGCGGATCACCGAGAGCTGAGCGACCTCGGGCAGCCCGTGCTCCCCGACGACGAACTTGCGCTGCAACCCGCCCAGAGCCACACGTTTCTCGCGCTGGCAATCGTGCGGGTTGGGACGGACGGCATGCCCGCCTTCCTCGAGGCCGACCGGGAAGATCCCGAACAGGCGCCAGTCGTACAGCCGAGTGCGGCCGTCTTCCGCGCCGCCCAGTGTGGCCGAGCCGGCCTCGGGATACGGGCAGAGGCGCGCGTCGCCCTTCAAGCGCAGGGTGCGGAACGCCACGCCGACGCGCAGGTCTCCGCGCAGGCCGGGCCCGAGCGAGTCGAACAGGGCGGCCGCGCGCGCGGCGAGCGAGTCACCGGCCGTGTTGACGTAGCGACGCGCGGCGGCACGGCACAACCCCATCCACGCAGGGGCCGGGTCACGCCATTCCCATGGCGGGGGCGGGGTGCGCGGACCGCCCGGCCCCACCACGGGGCGCAGCGTCGGCGCGCCGCAGCGCGACTGCACCGGCCAATCGGGGGAAACGTCTCCCTCCGCTCCGTTCGCGACGAGGTGATATCCCGCGCCGCGCCGGCTCAGCGAGTCTACGTGCCGCTCGAGCCCCCGCTCGACGATCCCGTGGATGCCGGCGTCGAGCAGCTCGTTCTCCGGGGCGTCCGCGGTGCCGTGCACCGCGAACACGCTGAGCGCGCCGGCCGGCCGGTACGCGCTGTCCGCACCGCGGCCCCGCTGATCGACCCGCAACAGCGTCCAGAGCGGGTTTACAGCGCGATGCGTCGCATCGAGACCGGGCGCCACCGGTGCGGGGGGCGTCCACTCGGGCTTGTTGCGGAGGAAGGCCTGGTAGCTCCGATTGCGCGTGTGCCCCCACACCGCGGTGGCACTCCACGCGACCCGTGCCAGGCGCAGATCGCGCTGCGCGTCGAGCACGGCGCGAGCGAGGCGCGACACCAGGAACTCGACCATCGCCGAATCGTAGCCAACCACCTGCGACGTGCTCTGGTTGTACTGGCGCTCGGCATAGAAATGCCCCGGACCCGAGTGCACATGGGTGGCCGCGATTACCAGCCGATCCGCGCCGATCCCGGTCGAGTCACGGATGCGCTCGGCGGTGAGACGCTGCAGGTTCGGGGTGACCTGGGCCAGATCGGCGACGACGAACGCGACGCGCTCGCCCGTCCGATCCTCGAGCAGCAGCGCACGCGCATACAGGCGCACGCGATAGCCCGCGGCGCGGCGGCCCTCCGGGCCGTTGCCCGCGAGTCCGACCCCGGGCGGGGGTGTGATGTCCGCCCGGCCGAAGCCCGCCCGCAACCCGGGCAGCGCAGCCGGCACCGGCCGCGCCGACGTGGGACTCGGCAGCGGCAGCTCGTGGTAAGCGATGCAGCCGGAGGTCACGAGCGACACCGCGAGTGCGACCGGCGCGCGCGCTCTCACCATGACACGATCGGTGGAGACAGCCGCAGCGCCAGCGCCGCCCACAGCTTGCCGCTACGCCGCGCGTCACTCGGGCGAGCGCTGCTAGGTCGGGTCGCGTCGTCGGTACTGAATTGCACGTGGCCCTCGAAGCGCAGGACGGTGGGCACCCGGAGCGGGCGCAGCGTCACGTCGGTCGACACGGCGAGATCCATGTGCGTGACGCCGGCGCGCGCGAAGTAGGCGCCCTGCGACGGATCCTCGCTGTTCACGTCCTGGCCGAGCGTATAGCCCACGGCGGCCCGGGTGATCAGGACGATGAACGGCGCGGCCAGCGGGTTGGCGAGCACCGGCACGGTGACGCTCCCCTCGACGTACGCGCCCTGCACCCGGTCGACGTCCAGCCACAGCGCCAGGCCCGGCACGACGTACTTCGACGTCCCGCGCAGGTCCACGTACAGCTCCGTCGTGTTGTCGGCGCGCGTGCGGCCGGCGGTGGGAGCTGTGCCGCGAAACGTGTAGCGGATTCCCCCAAGGGACGCCTGAATCAGGCCGAGCGACCAGTTCGCCTGCCCCCAGTAGTTCAGCTCGGCGAGGCCGGCGTTGCCGGTCCCGAGATCCGACAGGTCGTTGGGCCCGGCGTTCCCGAGCTCGTAGCTCGCCCATGCGCCGCCCGACAGGAACCCGCCGCCCGCCTTCAGACTGACAAAGGCTTCCGGCTGAACGACCCAGCCGTTAGCGCGCGTCACGCCGCGCCACACGTAGGGCGAGCTCAGGGTGGCGTCGAGGCCCAGGTACGCCTGCGCGTGCACGCCGCTTGGCAGGCCGAGAGCCTGCAGAAAGACCGCGGCCACGAACAGCGAAGAGCGACGCATCTCAGGGTGCGGGAACATGTCGCAACCTCATAAGCGCCGCCAGCCGGGCGGTTCTGACATCGGCAGGCGGGACAACCGGGGGGCACAGGGACGAGGGAGCCGCGTCTCACCTCGCCCCCATACCCGCGGGGTCAATGGCTGATGGGATTGGTTTGTGGCAGCCCTTCCCCGATCGTTGTCGCCTCGGCGGAGCACTTCGGATGGCCGAATCCGCTGGCGCTCACGCCGTTCACATCAATGTCGTAGATGATGTTGTCGTCCTTCCCGCCGTCGGCCACGCCCGCCGGCACGAAGTCGAGGTTGAGGTTGTCGCGCATTTTCCAGGCGATGTTGTGGTCCGCGCACGACGCGTCACCACTCACGCCCAGGCCGCCGACCAGAATCCCATCGGCGTTGTACAGCGGTAATCCTCCGCCGAACACGTTGGTCCCCCCGATCCGCTTCCCCACCATGAAATCCTTCGGCGTGCCGTAGTTGGCCGCGTCGCCGCCATAGGCGACGTCCTCGTTGGTGGGGTTCGCTTCCTGGAGCCCGAACAGGGTTCCGCCCGGCTGCGTGGCGGCATACAGGTTCGCGGTCGAGAGGGCGAGGTGCGGCAGGCTGAACGCGTTCGCGGTGTTCGCCTTCTGAGCCGCAATCACGCGGCTCCCCGGCCACTGGTCGGTGGACGTGGCTCCCGTGAACACGACCGCGACCACGAGGCCGTTCCGATCCACGACCGCGGCCCACATGTCGAGATTGAAGCCCCCATTGTGTTCATTCCGGGCCTTGACCAGCGCCGCCTTCAACTGGTCAAAGCCGGCGATCCGACTCAGCGTCGCGTCGAGCGTGGGTCCACCGATCGTGTTGTCGCCGCATGCCGCGGCGGCGGCGAGACTGCCGGCGGCGATCCCGAGCCGCACGGCTTTGCGGGAGAGGTGATGGAGACCGAGCATGGCGATCCTCCGGATAGATGGGTGAGGTGCGGACCCGGGTCTGGACGGCAGTTCGTGATCGGAGTGGCGTCGCAGGAAAGGCGTCAGGGCGAAGGCGAGGAGGCCGTTCTCGGGCCGAGCGACGAACATGGCGTGCCGATTCGAGCGTCGCAATGCTCCTCATGGAGGCCCTGGCGATCGACGCGCAAAAAGGCGGGCGGCATGGTGACGATCTTCCTGAGCTCAGACCGCGTCATCCGGTCATTCAAAACGGAAGTCCCCGAGCAATAAAGGAGTGATCGAGGGCATTCAAGCCGAACGGACCTGTTGGTGCGGCGGGACGTCGAGCAGAGCCTCACGGCGATGATCAAGGTCGCGCGCCCATGAAACGAGTGGGCTGGAAGGGGTTACACCTACTGTATGGCCAACCTGTTCGACGCTCTGAGGTTCAAATAGTCCCGGGCTCGCGCCCGGGTCAGTGACGCGAAGGGGTTCATGCGCGCCGCTTCAGTCTTCCTCGCTGGCGGGCCACAGCCACGCCGCCCCTCGCACGCCGCTCGAATCGCCGTGCGCGGCGCGCACGACGCGGGTGGCGACGGGATCGGAGCTGGCACCGACAGCAAACACGTGGCGTGGCAGCAGCGCGGACGTCGCTTCCGGCAGCCCCGCGATGTTCGACATGCCGCCGCCCAGCACCACCACGTCGGGGTCGAGCACGTTAATGAGCGACGCGACGGCGCGGCTCAGCCGATCGTGGTATCGGGCCAGGGTCGCTGCCGCGCCTGCATCGCCGCTCGCCGCGGCGCCCACGATCCCCTGACCGGACAGGGTGACGCCCGTGTGCTGTGCGTGGTCGCGCTCGAACCCCGGGCCGGAGAGCCACGCCTCGACACAGCCGCGCTTGCCGCAGTAGCACGGCGGACCGGGTTGCTCGTCGGGCGTGAGCCACGGAAGCGGATTGTGCCCCCATTCGCCGGCAATGAGGTTCGCGCCTGGCAGACAGCGGCCATCCACGACGATCCCGCCGCCGACTCCCGTGCCGAGGATCACGCCGAACACGACGTGCGCGCCCGCGGCCGCGCCGTCGGTGGCCTCGGACAGGGCGAAGCAGTTCGCGTCGTTCATGACCCGCACCGGGCGGCCGAGCCGTCCCGCGAGATCACGCTCGAGCGGCTGACCGTTGAGCCAGGTGGAATTGGCGTTCTTCACGAGCCCTGTTCGGGGCACCACCGTACCCGGAATGCCGACCCCCACTGTGCCCTGAGCGCCGGCCGCGCGCTCGAGCTCCCGCACCAGCCCCGCGATGGCGTCGAGCGACGCCGCGTAGTCACGCGGCGTGGTAACTCGCAGACGGGTGATCTCATGACCCGCGGGCGACAGGGCGATGGCTTCGATCTTCGTGCCGCCCAGGTCGATGCCGATGCGCATGCCTCAGCGCGCGACCTTCGCGACCGTGTCCCAGGTGCGCGTCGTCCCCTCCTTGCCGAACGTCTTCTCGATCAGCGTCATGAAGACCGGACTCTTGGGGTGCCGCACGTAGGCACTGAAAGCTTCGGCTCCTTTCACGGCGAGGATACGGGCTCCCTCGAACTCGATCGGAAGCGCGAGCCTCGAGGTGGGCCGCCGGCGCAGGAACGTGACCACGCGCTTCGCGGAGGGCGCGAGACGAAACGCTCGGTAGGGGTCGGACGCGAGCAGGTCCCGGAGCGCGTCGATCGGCCGTATGATCGTGAGGAAGGTCCGACCCAATCGCTCGGCCATCGCGGCCTCGGCCCGTTGCTGGAGCGACGCCTCCGAGGCAGCGCGCGCGCTGAACACGACGTTCCCGCTCCCGAGGATGGTCTTCACGTCCGTGAACCCAGCCGCCTCGAACGCTTTCTTCAGGTCGGACATCTTCGCGTTAACCGGCATGACACCTCGGAGAAACGCGGCATAGCGTGGCATGAGCTAAAAGCTAGCGCTAGGCAGGGTACCAGTTCTTCTCCCAGGCATGCGGCTCGAGCTTGGAGAGCAGGCCCGCCGTCAGTTTCCCCTTCTCCGCTGCCGCAACGTTCTGTTGCACGTGCGTAGCGCGACGCATTCCGGGGATGACCGTCGATACCTGGGGTGACGACAGACAGAAGCGCAGGGCCAGCTCCGGCAGGGACTGGACCTCGTCATCGAGCAGTCGAGCCAGCGCCCGTCCGCGCCGTTCGGCCTCGGCGCGGCGGTCACCGGCAAAGTAGTCCGCTCGCCAGTCGCCCGCGGGAAACACCGTATCGGATCGAATCTGACCGGTGAGCGCGCCTTCATCGAAAGGCACGCGCCCGATCACACCGAGCGGCTTGGTGCGTGCGAGCGGCAACAACGCTCGTTCAGGAGAACGATCGTAGATGTTGTAGATCACCTGAGCGGTCTCAAACAACGGGTCCCCGAGCACCCGCAACGCCGTCTCGGGCGCGTGGTCGTTGATCGAGATCCCCCAATGCAGGACCTTCCCTTCCTTCTTTAAGCGGACCATCCGGTCGTACGACACCTCCCATTCGGGGTCGTCGAGCCAGGCGTCGTTCCACACATGCAGCTGTTGTAACTGCAAGGCGTCGACGCCGAGGTTCTCGAGCGATCGCTCCGTGGAGGCGGAGAGATGCCGGGCAGGAAAGACGTCTGCGAGAGGCGCACCGGCCCGCCCTGGCCATTCCTCGTTCCGCGGCGGGACCTTGGTAGCGACGACCACGCGACCAGCGTGGATTTCGGGCTTCAAGGCCTGGCCCATGAGGCGCTCGCTATGTCCGTCGCCGTACGCCAAGGCGGTATCGAAGAACGTGATCCCTCGGTCCACGGCTGCGCGCAGGGCATCACGTGCTTCGCCATCGTCCACGCCGCGCCACTGTGAGCCGCCGAGGCCCCAGCCGCCAAAGCCGAGCTCGCTGATGACGTAGCCCGTCGAGCCAAGGGTTCGGTTTTTCACTGTCGCTCCTCCCGCGGCAACATGCGGCGACCTTAGAGGTGCCGCCAGCCCGATCGGGGGCTGGTGGCCGGGCCGTCGGGGGCGGACGCATATTCCCACGATGATCCGGCACCACGAGCGCCTCGCCGAGGCGTTGGCCGACCGCTAC
>Ga0209577_10001131_pt1 | contig 26531 bp, 19 predicted proteins | sample GraSoiAngelo_109_FD_185874 | JGI IMG/M metagenome (GOLD analysis project Ga0209577, IMG submission 185874) | Grasslands soil microbial communities from the Angelo Coastal Reserve, California, USA - 14_0903_12_20cm (SPAdes) (version 2) | ecosystem: Environmental > Terrestrial > Soil > Grasslands...
TTTTGACGATCAAAGTCGTGGACGCCCCGCCTTCCGCCGCTGCGCCGCGTGTTGACCTTACCTTGCGCGTGCCGGCGTCTGCGCGTCTGAAGATTTATACGTCCGACGGCGCGCTGGACGTAAAGGGCCTCCCCGCCTCGCTCGTCGCGCAGACGATCTCAGGCGACCTGACGCTCGCGCTGCCCCCGCGGGCGGACGCTACCGTCACCGCGCAATCCCTGAACGGGACGGTGACGCTCGGCGAAGGCGTCGAGACGCAGGGCGCGGGCGGGCGCGTCGTGCGCGGGAAGTTTCAGGCGAGCTTGGGCGCGGGCCGCCGCGCCGTCAACCTGTTTTCGGGCCGCGGCCAAATCAGCCTGACGACTCTCTCCGCCGATGCCGGGGACGGAGCGGCAGAGCGGGCCGTGGCAAGTCGCCCGCGCGTGAAAGACGCGCCCGAAGAGTCGCCGTCCGCGCCCGTGCGTCCGCCTGCGGCGCAGCCCGCCGAGACGCCGCAGGAGGTCGGCGAGGACGAGGTCGTGCGCGTCGAGTCAGACCTCGTGACGGTCAACGTCTCGGTGGTTGACCGCGCGAGCGGGCGCGGCCTCGCGGGACTCACGGCCAACGACTTTAAAATTTTCGAGGACGGGGCCGAGCAGCGCGTCGAGCACTTCGAGTCGGCGGAAGCGCCGTTCGACCTGTTGCTGCTGCTCGACCTCTCCGGCTCGACGGCGCGCGTCACGGACACGATACGCGCCGCCGCGCGCCGCTTCGTCGCCGCGACCCGGACGCAAGACCGAGTCGCCATCGTCACCTTCGCGGGCGAGACCAGCATTGTCTCGCCGCCGACGAGCGACCGCGCCGCGCTCGCCGCGGCGATTGACCGCATCGCCCCGCCGAAGGGCGACACGCGCCTCTACGACTCGCTCTCATACGCGCTCGACTACATGAAGCGCTCAGCCGACCCCGCGCGCCGCCGCGCCGTCATCCTGATGAGCGACGGCCTAGACTCGACCCTGCCGAACGTCACGGGCGTCGGCTCGACCCTGCCTTACGAGGAGCTGCGCAGCCGCGTGCAGGAGTTTGAAGGCATCGTCTATACCGTCTGGACGAGCACGGAGTACGAGGCCTTCAGCCCCCAGGACATCCAGCCCGAAACCTTCGACCTCGCGCACGACCGGCTCGAAGAGCTGGCCCAGGCCGGGGGCGGGGCCTTCTACGAGGTGGAAAAACTCGAAGACCTCGCGGGCGCATACGAGCGCGTCGTCGCAGACCTCGGAACCGTTTACAGCCTCTCCTACCGCCCGACCAACAAGCAGCGTGACGGTCGCTGGCGCGTGATCCGCGTCACGCTCCCGCGCCACAACAACGCCGTCGCGCGCGGCAAGCGCGGCTACTTCGCCAGAGGAAATGATGAACGCGGGACGCCGCAACGATGAGCCGAAGGCAAGCCGTCTCTCTCAGCCCAACGTTGCGGCGTCCCGCGTTCAACGGTTTCTCAGTCGGTGAACAACTGTTCGACGGAGAGCTTTAAGGCAGGGAAGACTATTGATCGAATCTGCTCGCCGCGGCTGAACATCTGGCCCTCGTCGAAGACCTCCCCGGTGTGTTGGCGCACCTCGACGGACTGGGCCACTTCGTCAACCAGCCACATCTCGCGGACGCCGAGCGCGCCGTAGGTGTCGGCCTTCGTGTTGCGGTCGTAGATGGCCGAGCCGGGCGAGATGACCTCGACGACGAGGTCGGCGGTCGTGCGGCGCTCCGGGTCGAGGCGGGCGGCGAGTTCCGCCGAGACGTAGAACAGGTCTGGCTCAAGGTACGTCTGCGCGCTCGTCCAGATGGCCGCGCGCGGGACATACAGCTTGCCCCTGTCGTCCGTCTCGACGAGGTGCAAGGTCAAGAATCGGTTGAGACGGGTGACAACGTCGTCGTGGGTGTATTCAGGCGGTGGGGACATATAGAGAACTCCGGCGATGAGTTCGAGCTTCGAACTGTCGGGCGGGTCGGGAAGCTGCCAGAACTCTTCGAGCGTGTAGGTCTTGACCAGCGGTGAAGTGTTAATCTTGGTGCTCATTCGTCAACCCTCGCCCGGAGTATATCACTTAGGCGCGGCGCGGGCGCGCATGCAAGATTTTTCGCAGCGCTTGGCTGGCGTGCGAGCGACGCGGCGGGCCGATTTCCAGGCGCTTTATTAGCGGCAGCGCGGGCGGTGTTTCGCGCGTCTAAGGTTTTATTATGCGAACCAGGGGCAGCCACTTCGTCATCTTCGTACTCATCCTCGCGGTCGTGGCCGCAGGGCTAGCAGTCTTCGTGGTCAAGCGGTCGCGCTCGCGCGTTGTCGCGCCCGCGCTGGCGACGGCGGAACCTGCGCCTTTGCAAAGGACTTTGCCGCCGCTCCCGCAGCGCGCTCTCTCGCCGCGCCTGAAGGCTCTGCGCGAGCGCGCGATGGAGGAGGCGTCGCGCGTGCGCGGGCTTGAGTGGACGGGCGAAGTCGGGATGACGGAGCTTTCGGGCTGGGAGTACGGGACGCGCACGAAGGAGATCGCCGACGTGCTCGGCACGGACGACTTGAAAGCCATGAGCCGCCTGGCGGTCGCGGGCGGGATGCTGCCCGAAGGGACAGACCTCGCCTCGCTCGCCGTCAGCTTCACGGCGGCGACCGCGGGCGCGACCTACTCGCCGCTCGACAAGCAGGTGCTCCTCGTCTCCGAAGACCCCAAAGGCTTCCGCGACGAGGGGCTGCTCGCGCACGAGTTCGTCCACGCGCTACAGGATCAGCACTTCGGCCTCCTCAAGATGATCACCGCCCGCCCGTTCAGCTTCGACCGTGAGGAGGCGACCTTCGCCACCGTCGAGGGCGACGCCGTGAGCGTCGAGCGGCGCGTCGAGCAGGGCGAAGCGTGGTCGCGCAAGACGCTCGACGACATCGCGCGCGAGGAGGACGAGCGCTACTCCACCTATCGCAAAGGCGTCGGCGCTCTATTCCCGCCGCTGCTCACAGAGACCTTCATCTTCCGCTACCGCGACGGCCTGCGCTTCGTCGAGGCCATGCGCCGCGCCAAGCCCCCCGTCAGCGTTGACGACGTGTTCCGCCGCCCGCCCATCTCAAGCGAGCAGGTGCTCCACCCGGAGAAGTACCTGGCGAACGAACAGCCGCGCGAGGTCGTGCTGGACGACCAGAGCTTTGCGGACGAGGGCTGGCGTCTGACGGCCACGACGCCGCTCGGCGAGGTCGGCGTGCGCGGTCTCCTGCTGGCGGGCGTCCCTGCGGAAGAGGCGCGGCGCGCTGCCGCGGGCTGGGGCGGCGACCGCACCTACCTCTTCGAGCGCGAGGGCCGCGCGCCGCTCTTCGTCTGGAAGACCGTCTGGGACACGGGGCGGGACGCACAGGAGTTCTTCCGCGCCTACAACGCTCTCCTCGCAGGGCGAGCCTCCGCCGCCTCTTCGACAACGGAGGGCGACGTGGCGCGCGCTTGGCGTGAGGGCGCGGTGCTCACGCGCGTGCGCGTCGAGGGCGACACGGTGACAATCGTCCGCGGCGCGGAGGCGGACGCGGCGTCGGCGATGCCAATCGCGCTGGGTCAGTAAGCTCAGACAAGACTTTTGACGGGCAGCAACTCACGCCCGCGTGTGCCCATTCCTGATGTACCCTTGCCGTAGTCGTCCTATGAGAGTATGCTTGCGGCGCAAAGCCCGGAAAAACTCTCCCGCTGCTGCCCTGTACGTTCTTGGAAGAGGTGCCCACATGAATGCACGCGTGAAAAAGATTCTTGAAACCTCGCTGCGCGGTCTCGTCGCCCTGTCCGTCTTTACGGCCTTCGCGGTCGCGTCCGCGCGCGCGCAGAACCGCGAGGCGCACTTCATCTCGGCGCGCGCCGGCGGCGTCAACTTCGTCTCCGGCGACGTGAGGGCGCGGCACGCGGATGAGGCCGTCTGGCAGCGGCTCACGACGAAAGACGACTTGAAGACCGGCGACACGGTTCGCACCGGCGCTGACGGTCGCGCCGAAGTGCTCTTGAACCCCGGCTCGTACCTCCGCGCCGGCGAGTCGGCGGAGTTCGAGTTGGTTGACGCCTCGCTCGACAACCTGCGCCTCCGCCTCACGCGCGGCAGCGCCGTCGTCGAGGCGGCGGGCTACGACAGGCTCGGCCTCGACATCGCCGTCGCCACGCCGCAGGCGCACGTCCACATCATCCGCAGCGGCGTCTATCGGTTCAGCGTGCTACCTTCGGGCGTGACCGAGGTCGCAGTCCAGAAGGGGCGCGCGCTCATCGGCGAGGGCGAGTTGGCACAGGTCGTCAAGGGCGGCTACGTCGCGCGCGTCGGCGCGGGAGGCGTCGAAGAAGTGGCGAAGCTCGACAAGAACGGGCGCGACGACCTCGACCTGTGGAGCCGCGAACGCGGTAGGGAGCTGGCGAAGGAGAACGAGAAACTCAACAACCCGCAGAACAGGACGTTGCTCGCCAGCAACGGCTTCAACAGCCTCTTCTCCGCGCAGTCCTCCGGCGTGTGGTTCTTTAGCAGCCGCGTCGGGTGCTACACGTTCCTGCCCTTCTACTATGGATGGAGTTCGCCATACGGCGTCGGCTACAACAGTTGGCTCTCCGTGCCCTCGGCCTACAACGGCTACTATGGTCAGGGAGGGGGATACCGCCCGGTCGTCGGCAGCGCGAACCCGCCCGGCAACACCGGGAGCACCGGCAGTACCGGCAGCAACACCTATCCGGGGAACTTCAGCGGCGGCAGGAGCGGGGGCGCGTCGCCGTCGCCGCCGCCGAGCGCGCCGCCCATGCGCGACGTTCCGAGCCGCAACGACGTTGACCGGCCCATGCCCGAACGCACAAGAGAGCCAGGCTCGCGCCCCTGAAGTTTGAGGGCCGGGTGTTTTCCAGCCTCGCCGACAAGACTAACGACTCGCGTCGCCCCGCCAGCGGTCAACGCCGCGGCGGGGCGATTTCGTCCGCGACGACGAGGGCCGACTGCGTGACGGCGGCGACGCCGTTGCCGGGGAAGACCGTGTCGCCGACCATGAAGAGGTTCGCAACCGAAGTCCTGTGCGTCGGCGCGTTCGCGCCGAAGACTTCGAGCGACTGCCCCACGCCGCCGACCATACCCAGCCTGCGCCGCGTCCGCTCGTAAGTGCCCCGCGGCGTCTCCGTCTCTATCACCTCCGCGCCCGCCCCCAACTCAGGCAGCGCCGCATGCAGACGACTCCAACGCTCTTCGAGCGCGCGCGCATCCTGCCCCTCATGCTCCGACTCGTCCGCGTGAAACGAAAACCACGCTTCTGCCTCCGTGAAGGTCGAAGCGGTCGCGGCGCGTTTGCCCGCGGGAGCGCGCGCGTCCCAGGCGGGCGCGACGCCGAGCATGAGGAGAGCGCGTTCGGGGTCGAACGGCCCATTATCCCGCGAGGCAGCGACGGCGAGGACGTGCTCGGCAGGCAGACGCCGCGCGGCCTCTTCGTCGAGGCTCAGAAAAATCTGGTACGCGCCCCAGCCGCGAAGAGACTTCAGACGCGCGCGCACGGCATCAGGTGTGCGGCCCGCGCCGACGAGTTTACCGTAGGTGTCCCAGACGGTGAGATTGCTGACGACGGCGCGGCGCGCCTCCACCCTCTCGCCGCTGAGGAGGTCAATGCCCGCCGCGCGCCCGCGCGAGTCGTAAGCCAGACGCAGCGCAGGGGCGTTCAGTCGCACCGTGCCGCCGCTTCGCTCTATCGCCTCGACGAGCGCGTCGGCGAGCGCCTGCGCGCCGCCGCCGATGGCGTACATCCCGCGAAAGGGTTGTGAAAGCGCGACCGCCGCGTAGAGGTACGCGCATTCGTCCGATGCCACCTGCGCGTAGATTTGGAGCTGAGAGTCAACGAAGCATCGGAAGCGCGCGGAGGTGTTTACGAGGTGTCGCGCCGCGGTCTCGTCCGCGCGCGAGAGGATGATTGATGAGAGGCGCGCTTCCTTGAGCGCGAGTCTCATGCGTTGGAGCTTTGAGGCGGTGGCGAGCGCAGGGACGCGGCGCGCGGCGCGTTGGAGCGCGTCGGCGACCTGCGTCGCCTCGCGGTAGAAGTTGATGGCGGCGTCGGCGCATTCGGGAAAGACCGCGCGCAAATGCTCCGCGAACTCTTCAAACCCGCCGCCGACGCGAACGTCTGTGCCTTCCGGCAGTCGCACGACGTAGGCCAGTTCGACCTCGCGCACTTGGGGCGGCGCGACGGGAAGCTCCGCGAACACGCGCTCGTGAATCTCGCCCGGCTGCCAGGAGGCGTAAAGCCCCGCGCCCGCCTCGAAGCGGTGGCCGAAAGCGTCGAACGCGGCGCAGCACCCCCCGGCGCGCGGCGCGCGCTCAAGCAGCAAGACGCCCACGCCGCGCGCGGCCAAAAGCGCCGCGGTCGTCAGCCCGCCGATGCCCCCGCCGACGACTACGACATCGTAAGCCATGTCACGAATGGATTCGCGCGAGCAGCACGACGGCGTGAAGCAGCGCGCCTGGGGCGGGCGACTTTTGCGGCGCGAGACGTTCGAGGTACGGGTTGAGGACGATGAGGACGGACTGAATGCCGTTGAAGAACAGGTGGACGAGGAAGCAGGGCAGGAGCTTGCCGGTGCGCGCGCGGATCGTCGTGAGGACGAAGCTGAGCAGGAGGATCGTCCCGATGACGCCGAAGTTCGGCCAGTACTGCGGGACGTGTATCGCGGCGAAGATGAGGAGCACGACCGTCACCGCGCCGACCGTCCCGATGAGGCGCGTGAGAGCGGAGTAGAGCAGGCCGCGGAAGATGATCTCCTCGACGAGCGGGGCGGTGAACGTGGCGGCGAAGGCGGTCGCCAGCGCCGCCGCCCGCGAGCTTTCGATGAGGCGGTCGAGGGCGGTTTCGGGGTTGCCGGTGAGCTGGACGATGCCCCACCCGGTGATCAGCAGCGCGACCGACAGCCCGGCGCACCTCCAAAACGTGAAGCTCGCGTCCGGCTCCCAGCCGAGCGTCTGAAGAAAGGGGTACTTGCCAAACCTCGTCACCAGCATCCACGCGAGGCCGAGCGTGAGCAGGTGTGCCGGGATGATGGAGGCGATCTCGAAGAAGATCGCGGTCAGGTCTTTCGTCGCGAACTCGCCGAAGGCCTGGGGCGTGAAAGGGACACCGCGCCGCACGGCGTAGGCGAGCAGGAAGACCACCTGCACTACGGCCATCAGGACGAAACTCAGGATGCAGACGCCCAGCGCGCCGGGTATTCCCCAAGGCGGGTCGTCGGGGTTGATGACGCGCTGCGCCGGAGGCTGCGGCGTTAGGCTCTCGGAACTGTCCTGAGGAAGCGGTCTCAAAGGCGTGCCCACGCCCGCGAGTGTAAGAGACGCGGCGGCAAAGGGTCAAACAGAAGGCAGGAGGCAGGGGCAGACGGCAGGAGGTTCGCGTCGCGGGCGTTGATGGGTTCACGCTGACCGCTCGTCAGAAAAAGTTTTTCCTGCCTCCTGCCCCTGCCGTCTGCCTCCTGTCTCGAAGTGTTTCGTCATCGCGTCGCGCACCTGTTGCATGAGGACGGAGAGGTCTCGGTCGTCGAGCGAGGCGGTGGGGATGGGCTGGTCGAGATACATCTCAACGGGGCCGGGGCGGAAGACGAAGGAGTCGCGCGGCAGAACTCGGCGCGTGCCGACGATGGTGACGGGGACGACGGGCAGTGTGGTCTGGAGCGCGAACTTGAAACCACCTTTCTTGAAGGGCTGGAGCGAGCCGTCGCGCGTGCGCGTGCCTTCGGGGAAGAGGAAGGCTGAGATGCCCGGTCGAATCTCCTGCGCGGCTCGTCGCAGCGATGCGATTGCCTCGGTCGTCGAGCCGCGGTTGATCGAGATGTGGCCGCCGCGCGTCATGTGCCAGCCGAGGAAGGGAATCTGGAAGACCTCGCGCTTGGCGGCGATGCGTAGCTGCGCGGGCAGGTAGCCGAGCATGACGGGGATGTCCATGTAGCTCTGGTGCGTCGAGAGGAAGACGTAGGACTCGCCCGCGCGTATGTTCTCCGCGCCGCGCACGCACACGCGCACGCCGACCGTGCGCACGATCATCCTGCTCCACGCGAAGGCGCACCAGTGCTGCTTTCTTCCTTCGGGGTCGTGGAGCGAAAGCAGGAGCGAGAGCGTGCCCATGATGGCGGTGTAGAGGTAGATGAGCGGGACGGCGACCGCCGAGTGGAGGTAGTTGATGAGCGTGGCCTTGCGCGGCGGCGCGGTGCGCGGCTCGGCGTCCGACTCAGCCGCCGGCGTTGCGTCGGTTTGCCGCGACGAGTCTCGTCGTTTCGTCGTCGCCTCGCTCATCGAAGTTTAAGGCACGGTCGTCTCGGCCACGTCGCCCGCGCATAGACGGAGGCGCTCGGCGGCGAGCAGGAGGCCGATGATGGTCTTGGCGTCTTCAATCTCGCGCGAGGAGATCATCTCCAGCGCGCGGGCGTAGGGCAGGCGCACGACCTCGATGATCTCGTCCTCCTCGCGGCGGCACGCGGTCTCGCTGAGGTTCGTGGCGAGGAAGACCCAGAGCTTTTCGGCGCAGAAGCCGGGCGTGGTGTAGAACTCCGTGAGCTGCTCCAAGCGTCCGGCGACCAAGCCCAACTCCTCCTCAAGCTCGCGCGCGGCGGTCTCTTCGGGGCGCTCGCCGGGGTCGAGCTTGCCCGCGGGCAGTTCCAGCACGTAGCGCACGGTCGGGTGCCGGTACTGGCTGACGAGGATGACCGTACCGTCGTTGCCTACAGCGACGACGGCAGCCCCGCCGGGGTGTCGCACGACCTCGCGCACGTATGTCTTCCCGTCCTCGCGCACGGTGTCGCGGGCGACGCTGATGAGCCTACCCCGATAGACCTCCTCGCTCGACAGAACCTCCGGCTGCTCTTTGTGTGACGTGTCCATCATGATTCAGGAGGCAGACGGCAGGAGCAGGAGGCAGGAGATTCGCGTCACGGGCATTGATGTGTTCACCGCTGACCGCTCGTCAGAGAAGTTTTTCCTGCCTCCTGCCCCTGCCGTCTGCCTCCTCCTCTCAATACTCCTGCACGTTCTGCCGCGGCTTATCGGCGGCGGTCGCGGGCCGCTCCTCGTTGTAGCGGACGCCGGAAACTTCTGAGCTGATGAAGAAGTGTCGGCGGCCCGTCGCGTCGCGCCCGCCGCCGCGCACGGGGTCGGCGTTGACGCTGTAGGTCGGGCCTTGCGCGTCGGTCTTCGGCGTGACCTTGAGCGTGAATCTGTAGCCGTCGGAGACGAGCGCGTCGCCGCTCAAGGGGGCTTGGATGACGCCCGCCTCGGCGAGCTGCGGGAAGGTCGCGTACCGGCCTTCGGTCTCCAGGAAAGACTGCTCCTGCGCCTGTATGTTTTCGAGCGCCGCGAGCGCCGACGCCTCGTTGGCCGACATGACCTTCTGCTGGATCGTGTCGTTGTACATCCTGACCGCGAGCCACGCCAGCGGGACGAGGACGGCCACGCCGACGGCGGCGACAAGTAGCGCCGTCCGCCACAGACGTTTGGACTCCGATTTCGCGCTCATGCGTTCAGAAATTTTCCCCGCCGGTTTCGAGAAGACCCTTCACCTCGCCGACGAGGTAGAGCGAGCCGGTCACGCAGACCGTGCCGCCGGGCGGCGTGTGCGCGCGCGCAATTGTTAATGCGTCCCTGCTCGACGGCGCGAGCGCGATTGTACTCGAAGCGGAGCGCGCGGGCACGGCGCGGAGGAGTTCGGCGACGGAGGCCGCGCGCGGGTTGCGCGGCTCGGTCAGAACCAGATGCTCGGCGGCGGGGAAGAGAATTGCGCCGATCTCGGCGAGCGCCTTGTCGCGCATCGCGCCGAAGACCAGCGTCACTTTGCCGCCCGCGAACTCTTCGAGGTATGCGCGAAGTGCCCGCGCGCCCGCGGGGTTGTGTGCGCCGTCGAGAAGAAGCGCGGGCGTGCGGCGCGCGTCGAGTTCGAGGCGACCGGCGTGCTCTGCCGCTTCGAGTCCGGCGACGACGTGCTCGCGCGTGATGTGAAAGCTGTCCTCGGCGAGCGACTCGGCGAGCGCGACGGCCACAGCCGCGTTCGTCAGTTGGTGGCGACCGCGCAGGGCGAGGCACACGCCCGCGTACACGTCGCGCGCCGTGCGCAGACGAACGCGCAGGCGACCGTCGCCGCACATGCTCTCTACCTCTGCGTCGCGGGTCGCGAAGCGAGGCTCGACGCCGCACTCGCGGCAGCGGCGCAGGATGACTTCCGCGGCCTCCGGCTCCTGCGGCGCGACGACGGCCTTCACGCCCGGTCGGATGATGGCGGCCTTCTCGGCGGCGATCTCTGCGAGCGTGTGGCCGAGGTATTCCTGGTGGTCGAGCGAGACGGGCGTGATGGCGACCGTCGCGGCGCGCGCGGCGGTGGTCGCGTCGAGCCGACCGCCGAGTCCGGTCTCAAGGATGGCTACGGGGACGCGCGCCTCGCGGAAGGCGACGAGCGCCAGTGCCGTCACCTGCTCGAAGAAGGTCGGAAGCGCCGCCGACTCGCGCTCCGTCTCTTCCGCCGCCGCGCGCACGAGGCTGGCGCACCGCGCGAACTCGTCGCGGGCGATCTCGCGCCCCGCGACGCGCACGCGTTCCCGTATCGAGACGAGGTGCGGCGAGGTGTAGAGACCGGCGCTTAGGCCGGCGGCACGGCAGACGCTTTCGAGCATCGCGGCGGTCGAGCCTTTGCCGTTCGTGCCGGCGATCTGAACCGACGGGAATGCGCGTTGCGGGTCGCCGAGTCGCGCGAGCAGGCGCGTGATGTTGTCGAGGCCGAGCTTGATGGCGACCGTCTCGTGGCCGAGGCCGAGGAGGTAGCTGACCGACTCGTCGAAGTTCACGACCCGGAAGTTTAAAGTTCAACCTTCAAAGTTCAAAGCCGAGAATAAGGCGGTCGGTCGGTCGGTTAACTTTTAACTTCCGGTTCTGCTTCGGATTTTTCTTCGGGCTTCTCGTCCTGTGATCCCAGCAGCGCCTCGGGCAGCGTACCCGCGCCGTTGCCGAGCGGGAGTTCGGGCTTGAGCGGCTGGAAGTGGACTTCGGGGTTGTACATGAAGTCGAGGGCGCGGACGATCCAGTCGCGCAGCTCGCGGCGGTCAACGACGGCGTCGAGCATGCCGTGTTCGAGGAGGAACTCGGAGGTCTGGAAGTCCTTCGGGAGCTTCTGCCGGATGGTCTGCTCGATGACGCGCGGGCCGGCGAACCCGATGAGCGCCTTCGGCTCGGCGATGTTGAGGTCGCCGAGCATGGCGAAGCTGGCGGTGACGCCGCCCGTCGTCGGGTCGGTGATGACGGAGATGTAAGGGAGCCGCGCGCGGTCGAGGAAGGCCAGCGCCGCAGAGATTTTCGCCATCTGCATCAGGGAGAGCGTGCCCTCCTGCATGCGCGCGCCGCCCGACTGGCTGACGATGACGACCGAGGCGCGCGCGCGTATGGCGCGCTCGATGTTGCGCGTGATCTTCTCGCCGACGGCGCAGCCCATCGAGCCGCCTAAGAAACTGAAGTCCATCGCGGACGCCATCACGAGGTGGCCGCCGACGAGGCCGCGCCCGTTGATGACCGCTTCGGGCAGGCCCGTCCTGCGCCGGGCCTGTTCGAGCCGCTCCTTGTAGGGCTGCGTGTCCACGAAATCGAGCGGGTCGTTGGACGTGACCTCGGCGTCCAGCTCCTCGTACTTGCCCTCGTCGTAGAGTATCGCGAGGCGCAGGCGCGCGCCGATGCGGAAGTGGTGGCCGCAGTGCGGGCAGACGTGGAGCGACTCTTCCAGCTCGCGCTTGTAGAGCGCCGCGTCGCACTCCGGGCACTTCTCGAAGACGCCCTCGGTCTTGACGCGCCGCTCCTCGGCGGGGACTGACTCGATCCGCTGGTTCTTCTTCTTAAACCAAGACATGTGCCTGCGCTCGCTCATGTCCCTCCCTCGCGCCTGTTGCCCGCCCGGAGACTTCCCAGCGCGAAGGGTGGTGGCGCGCAGCGAAGACCGAAGTGTGGGGAAATTTTAAGGCCGCGCATCGCGCTCGACGCCCTGCCGTTCGGGGGCGGGCGGGGCCTCACGCCGTTCGCCCGCGCCTCCCGCGCCTGCATTCGTGCCGCCGCCGTTGCCGTTCGCCCCGCGGTTCTCGACCGCCTCGACGAGCTGCGCGACCAACTGCCGCTCGGCCTCCTCCCAAGTGCCCTGGAAGGTGCAGCCGGCGGCGTTGCGGTGGCCGCCGCCGCCGAAGCGCTCGGCGATGCGCGCAACGTTCACGTCGCACTTCGAGCGAAGGCTGACGCGGTACGTGCCGGGCGCGGTCTCCTTGAAGAAGGCGCACGCCTCCACGTCGCCGCAGCCCATCGGGTAGTTGACGAAGCCGTCGCCGTCCTCGTCCGACGCGTGCGTGCGCTCCTGCATCTCCAGGGTCTGCGCGAGCCAAGCGACTCGGCCCGACGGGTCGCGGCGGACGGTCGAGAGCACCTCGCCCAGAAGCTCGATCTTGCTCCAAGGGTAGTTGGCGAAGACGGCCTGCGAGACCTTCGCGGGCTTCACGCCGGCGCGGACGAGTTCGGAGGCGACCTTGAAGGTGCGCTCCGAAGTGTTCGAGTAGTGGAAGCTCCCGGTGTCCGTGATGAGGGCGGTATAGACGCACTCGGCGATCTCACGGGTCACGCGCACCCCGAGCGCCTTGCAGAGGTTGTAGATCATCTCGCCGACCGCCGAGGCCGTCGAGTCAATCCAGTTGATGTCGCCGAACAAGGCCGTCGTCGAGTGGTGGTCAATGTTGACGACGAACTGCTTTTCGAGGTCGAGGAGTCCGGGGCGCGTGATGTCGGAGCACTCGATGACGAAGACGGCGTCGTACTGCCTATCCACGCGCGGGGTGACGCGCACCTGCTCCGCGCCCGGCAGCCGTCGGTAGGCGTGGGGCACGGGGTCGCGCATGATGACCTCGGCGTCCTTGTCGAGCGCGCGCAGCAGCCAGAAGAGTCCGAGCGAAGACCCCAGGCTGTCGCCGTCGGGGCGGATGTGCGAGGTGATCGCGAAGCGGCGCTTGGCCTCGATCACCTCGACTACTTGGTTGAGCATGTCAATTCAATCGTGAACCGTGAACCGTGAACCGTGACAAGAAGAAGACAGGGTTTCTCTTGTCACGGTTCACGGTTCACGGTTCACGGCCTTTCTCTTCTTCGCCGGCCCCTCCCGCGGCGGGTGGCCGGTCTCGCCTGTCCTTCTCGATCTCCGAGAGCAGCTCGTCAACGCGCGCCGCCGACTCCTCGACCGCGTCGCGCACGAAATGAAGTTCGGGAGTGTACTTGAGGTTGAGCAGGATACTCAACTGCCGGCGCACGTAGGGCGCGGCGTGGCGGAGCGCCTTGAGCGCCGCCGCCCTTTCGCCTTCCGTCCCAGCGGCGGTCACGTAGATGCTCGCGTCGCGCAGGTTCTCCGAGACGCGCACGTCCGTTACCGTCACCGACTCCACCCGCGGGTCGTCCAGCTCGTAGCCCACGATCTGGATGACCTCCTCGCGAATCAACTCCGCTAACTGCTCCGGCCTACGCATAAAAGCAGTGAACCGTGAACCGTAAACCGTGACGAGATAAGCCTGCTTTTCCTTGTCACGGTTTACGGTTCACGGTTTACGTTAGTTCTGTTGCAGCGATCTGCTCGATGACGTAGCACTCGATCTGGTCGCCGACCTTCACGTCGTTGAAGTTCTCCAGGCCGATGCCGCACTCGTAGCCCTCGCGCACCTCCGACACGTCGTCCTTCATGCGCCGCAGTGATGCGATGCCGCCCTCCCAGGCGACGACGCCGTCGCGTATCAGGCGCGCGCGCGAGTTGCGGCGGATCAGACCGTCAATGACGCGGCAGCCCGCCACGGTTCCGACCTTCGGCACCTTGAAGGTCTGGAGAACTTCGGCCTTGCCGAGTATCTTCTCGGTCTCGATCTTGTCGAGCATGCCGATCATGGCCGCGCGAATCTCCTCCTCGACCTTGTAGATGATCGAGTGGAGTCGTATGTCAACGTGCTCCTGGCGCGCAAGTTCCGCCGCGCGCACTTCCGGTCGGACGTTGAAGCCGATGATGACGACCGCGCGCCCCGAAGCCTCCGTCTGCGACGCCGCCGCCAGGAGCACGTCCGACTCGGTGATCGCGCCGACGCCGGAGCGTATGACGCGAACCTTCACCGTGTCGGTCGAGAGCTTCGTCAGCGTGCTCTTCAGGACTTCGACCGAGCCTTGCACGTCAGCCTTGACGACGGTCAGGAGTTCCTTGACCTGCGCCTCGCCCAGGGCCTCGATGCCGCGCTTGGTGCTTTGCGCGAGCGTCTGCTGGCGCGCGACCATCTGGCGCTGGTGCGAAATCTGCTGCGCCTTCGTGATGTCGGCGACGACCTGGAACGCCTCGCCCGCCTGCGGCACGCCCTGAAGTCCCAAGACCTCGACGGGGGTGGCGGGGCCGGCCTCGTCTATGTGCTCGCCGCGGTCGTTGTACATGGCGCGCACCTTGCCGAATATCTGGCCGACGATGAACGGGTCGCCGACCCGGAGCGTGCCCTGCTGCACGAGCACGGTGGCGACGGCCCCGCGCCCGCGGTCGAGCTTGGCTTCCAAAACGACGCCGGAGGCGAGTCGCGTCGGGCTGGCCTTCAGGTTCAGGATGTCGGCGGTCAAGAGGATAGTTTCCAGAAGCGTGTCGAGGTTCTCGCGCTTCTTCGCCGAGACCGAAACCATCTCGGTGTCGCCGCCCCACTCGACGGGCTGTAGGCCCTGCACGGCCAGCTCCTGACGGACGCGGTCGGGGTTGGCGTCCGGCTTGTCAATCTTGTTAATCGCCACGACGATGGGCACGTGCGCGGCTCGCGCGTGCTCGATGGCCTCAATGGTTTGAGGCATCACGCCGTCGTCCGCCGCGACGACGAGCACGACCACGTCGGTGGCCTTCGCTCCGCGGGCGCGCATCAACGTGAACGCCTCGTGGCCGGGCGTGTCGAGGAAGACGACGCGGCGCAGCTCCGAGGGGTCGCCGGGGTTGGGCACTTTGACGCTGTACGCGCCGATGTGCTGCGTGATGCCGCCGGCCTCGCCCGCCGCGACGTTCGTCGTGCGGATGCCGTCGAGCAAGGAGGTCTTGCCGTGGTCAACGTGGCCCATGACGGTGACGACGGGGGCGCGCGACTCTTCGACGTACTCGTCTATGTCGGTGATGATGTCCTCGAACTCCTCCTCGGCGACCATCTCCTCGAAGCCGAGGAACTGCACGTCGAAGCCGAAGCGGTGGCCGAGGTCTTTCGCCATCTCGTTGTCGAGCGGCTGGTTGAGCGTGGCGAAGACGCCGCGCTGCAACAAGAGCGCCTGGATGTCTTTCGGGCGGATACCGAGCTTGTCGGCGAACTCCTTGATGGTCGCGCCCTCGACGAGTCGAACCTGTTTCAAATCACTCCCGACCCCGCTCGACGCGGGGACGTTCAAAGACTGCGCGATGCGACTCTCAAGAGACATCGGGCGCGGCGGCGGGAAGATGTCGCGGTCGAAGCCGCGCCTGCCTTCCGGGCCTTTGCCGTGGGCCGCGGGCAGGGGGCGACCGCCGCGACCGCGGTTGCGTCCGCCGGGGCGGCGCGCGTCTGCGGGCGGGATGTAAGTGGTCTGCGGCGTCGCGGTCTCGCCGGGCGTGCCGTGCAGCGACTCGTCCGCCTCACGCCCGCGACCGCCGCGCCCGTCGCGACCGCCGCGCCGGCCACGCTCTCGCGCCGGCTGCGCGGGCGTCGCGGGGGCGACGGGGACGTTGACGCGCTGGCCGGGCTGGATGCCCTCGGCGCGCGCCTCGTGGGTCAGACTAAGCTTCCTGACCTGCCTGCCGGGGGGGGCGCTCGTCGGCGCGGGCGCTTCGGCGGGCGCAGCCGACTGTTCCGCCGCGGGCGGCTGGAATTCTTCGGCGGCGGAGGGCGCTTCCGAGGGCGCGGGGGCTTCGGGCGCGCGGGCCGCTGCCGCACCGTCGGACGGCGCGGGCATCGGCTCGGCTGCCTGCTGCTGCGTCGCCGCGGGGTGCTCGGCGCGCGCGGCGGGCGCGAGCTTCTTGACGCGCGGGGCGAGCGGGCGCAGCGTTGCGCCGTCCGAAGGCTGCTCCGCGGCGTGTGCGGGAGCGGGCGCTGCCGTCTCGGCCTCCGGCTCGGCATAGACCTCCGGCACGGGCGCTTCCGAAGGCGCGGGCGCTGCCGTCTCGGCCTCCGACGGTTTCGCCTTCTTGACCACACGGATGTGGCGCTGAACCGTCGGCTCTTTCTTGGGGAAATACTTGTTGCGAATCTTCTCGGCCAGCTCTTTCGAGATGGTGTTCGACGGGACGGACACGTCCACGCCCTCGCGACGCACCTCTTCGATGAGGCGCTTCGACTCCATCTTCAGCTCTTTGGCGAGATCGTAAATGCGAACCTTAGACGTGTGGGCTGCTGACGACATGCACTCCTTCTACGACGCTTCTGATAAAACGGCGTCGCACGCTTCAAGGTTAAGTGTCAAACCACCTCTTAACCTCCCCCGTCGGGCGCGCGCGGCGTCAGCCGGAGAAGGAGTTTCAGGGCGGGCAACAGGCGCGCGCCCCCTTGAGGCGCGCGCGGCTGCGGTTATTCGACGTTGCCAGAAGCATCATCGGCCTCATCTTCGGCAACGTTTTCAACTGTCGTCGGCCCGGCCTCGCCCGCGGGCGTGGGGGCCGACGAAACTTGTACTTCCGGCGCGGACGCTTCGCCGCCCAGGTCTGCGACTGGCGAGACGGACGAGTCCTCTTCAACCTCGCGCACCGTTGGCCCTCCGATGCCGTCGGTCTCCACGTCGAGCGTCGAGGGGCGCTCCTCCTCGGCGTAAACGCCCCGGTTCTGGATGACGGCGGCCTCGGCGGAGAAGATGTCGGGCGCGGGCGTGATGGTGTCGGGCCGCAGGTCTCGGCCCGCGCCCTGCAACAGCAGCTCGTCCGCCGACATCTGCTCGACCTCGGTCGCGGCGACCGGCTCGGCGGCGTCTTTCGCGAGCAGGTTGTCCGGCGAGAGGTCTTCGGCCATGAAGGGCGGACGGGTCTCGACCGCCTCGTCGTAGCCGTCGGCGGTCATCGCCCCGGAAGGCTCGACCTCGCGCGCCTCGGCGTTCGGGTCGGCCTCGAACGAGGCCGCGTGCTGCTCGACCGTCCGACGCTCTTCACTCTCTTCGGCCATCTCAACCTCCGGCCCGGCTGTGGCCTCCGCCGCCTCTCCTTGCGCGGCTTCTGTCTCCTCGGTCGCGGGGGCTTCGGTCGTCGCGGCCTCAGCCGCCTGCGCCTCTTCGGGCCGCTCTTCAGTCTGCGCCCCGGCCTCTTCGACTTCCTCGCCCTCGGCGGCGACGCGCGCGCTCTCGACGACGACCTGCGCCGCGCCGATCAGGGCCTCGGCCTGGTCAATGCTCACGTCGAGGAAGTCGGCGATGTCGTCCACGGTGGCGTTCGCCAGCGACTCGATGTCGCCCACGCCGTGCTCGGCGAGCGTCGCGACCATCGCCGGGTTCATGCCTTCGAGCCTCTCTAACGGCACGGCCTCGCCCGAAGCGATCATCGCGCCCATCTGCGCGGCGACCTCGCGCTTCAGCTCCTCCTCGCTGCGGATGTCTATGTTCCAGCCGACGAGCTTCGTCGCCAGGCGCACGTTCTGCCCGCGCTTGCCGATGGCTAAGGAGAGTTGATCCTCGTTGACGATGACCTCCATCTGGCGGTGCTCGATGTCGGTGATGCGCACCTGGTTGACCTTCGCGGGCGAAAGCGCGTTGGCGGCGAAGACCGAAGGCTCGTCCGACCACTCGATGATGTCAATCTTCTCGCCGCGCAGTTCGCGGATAATGGCCTGCACGCGCGAACCCTTCATGCCGACGCACGCGCCCACGGGGTCAACGTCGCGCTCGGTGGAGGCGACGGCGATCTTGGCGCGCTCTCCGGGTTCGCGCACCGCCGACTTGATGACGACCGTGCCGTCGTAAATCTCCGGCACCTCCATCTCGAACAGGCGCTTCAGTATTTCGGGGCTGGTGCGCGAGACGATGACCTGCGGGCCTTTGGATTCCTTCGACACGTCGTCGATCACGACGCGGATTCTCTCGCCCTGATTCCAGGTCTCGCCGCGCGACTGCTGGTTGCGCGGCAGAAGCGCCTCGACCGTTCCGAGGTCAACGATGATGTCGCCGCGCTCGAAGCGCTTGATGTAGCCGTTGACGAGGTCGCCGACCTTATCAATGTACTGCTCGTAGATGTTGGCGCGCTCGGCGTCCCTGACCTTCTGGAAGAGAATCTGCTTGGCGGTCTGCGCGGCGATGCGCCCCATGTCCTCGACGGGGAGCGGCAGTTGCAACTCGTCGCCGATGTCCACCTCGTCGCCCGCCAGTTCCCTGGCCTCGTCGAGCGAAAGCTCGCGGCCCGGATTCGTGACCTCCTCGACGATGACCTTCGAGGCGAAGATTTCCAGCCCCGAATCGGGCGACCAGTCGACCTGAATCTCCTCGCCCGACTTGAACTGCTTGCGGGCGGCGGCGCGCACGGCCTCCTTCACGGCCTCGATGACCACGTCGCGGTCTATGCCCTTCTCCTTGCAGACGGCGTCAATGCTTTGCCCGATAGATGCGCTCATAAGTTTTCAGGCGTTAGACGTTAGATGCAGGGGCGCGTTTCCGGTTTACCCCCTGACCGACCTCCGGCCTCCGACACCCGACCTCTTCTCCTCCCGCTCGCGCTCTTCGGCGCGGCGGAACTCCTCTTCGATGTCAATCTCCAGGTTCGCCTTCGCGATCTCCGAGAGGGGCACGCGGGCGCGCCCCGTAGTCCGGTCGTCGAACAGAACCCACTCGCCCTCGACCGTCAAGATGCGCCCGTGGAAGTTGCGCTGACCATTGATGGCCCCGCGCGTCTTCAGCCTCGCCAGCCGCCCGGCGAAGCGCTCGTAGTCCCCGCGGCTGTAGAGTCCGCGTTCCAGCCCCGGCGAGGAGACTTCCAGCGTGTAAGTGCCGGGGATGAAGTCTTCAACGTCGAGGACTGTACCGACGTGCTGGCTCAACTCCGAGCAGTCTTCGTGGGTGACGCCGCCCGGCTTGTCAATGAAGACGCGCACTACCGGCGAGCGCGCCCCCCCGGCCATCTCCACGTGGACGAGTTCGAGGCCGCGCTCGCGTGCGGCGCGCTCGGCGATCCCGCGCACGCGCGCCTCGACTGAACTCTCTTCGCCCAACGCCCCCGACTCCTTTCAAAACCCGCTCGCGCGCAAAAGAAAAAGTGGGCCAAGAACCCACTGGACGACGCCACAGCGCTCCGAGCAAGAGGCGGATTATACGGGATGAAAGGGCGCGAGGCAAGCGAGCGAAGTCAGAGAGGAAAGTTATCTGACACGCAAACTGCAAGCTCAAAAAGAGCCTGGGCGCTTGATCGGATTATCGCGGCAGAGTTTGAAAGCGGTCTAATGGATGGCTGCCGGTGTGACAGGCTTCAATGAAATGGCTTTGGCCTTCATGCTTAGCTCTTCAGCCCTCCACCGATAAATTGCCGCAAGAGAAACGACCTGCCGCAAAGGGTCTTTAAAACTCAGGGCGGCCTGTCGGGCGCGTAGCTCGTCCTTTTGAGCAATTCTCTTGAAAATCCCCGCGTCGAATCCAGTGCGCCCTTGTCCCGTATCTACGTCGCTGGCGTTGGCTGCCGTGACCATCTCGTTCAGAACATCGTCGGCCAGCGAGTCGTTGACAGGCAAAATCAACTGCGCCAGTTTACAGAGACTTGATAAAACCGGATCGAACTCCCGGCTGGTAGCCAACACCGACGCCGGGACGCCCGGAGGTAAGGCCGGCGGGGTAACGTCCGATTGCTTTAGCTGCCTAGTCGCTTGATAGGCCATATTCGTGGCGCAGGTCTTATCTTTGTTCGAGACGCACTTTTCGATGATGGTCGGGTACGCCTGAAGGATGTAGGTCGCTTTGGTCAGCCGTCCCGCGAGTAGTTGTGCGCCCAGGATGTCGCCTTTCTTAACGAGAGAGAGGGCCTCCTTCGCGTTAAGCTTATCGAGCAAATCCGTTTTTTGCGGCCCGTCCGTGAGCTTGTCGAGCAGCTTACGGGCACCGTCAAACTTCCCCCGGTCTATGAGGACTCCAATCGCCTCCGGATCAGGATCGTCGCTCTCAAGCAGATTCTTCATCCGCTCTTCATTCTGCTTCCTGTAAATCTCCCCGACATCCGGCGGCGGCCACGAGGCTTCCTCGTTCGGCTTTCTGCTGAGCACCTCCAGTTCCTTAAACCGCTCGGTGAGTTCCGGGGCGTATTTATTAAACTCCGGCCACAACGACAGGAGGACGGGTCGCCAGGACTTGATTGAACCCGGCCTTCTCTGTTCGTCCTGTGCCGTAAGATCGAGCATGTAACCGAGGTAGGCGCGCATTACCGCCGGGCCGGGAGGCGGAATCTGGCGGCCCCTAGTTTCCCCGTAAATAGGTGAAGGGTGCACAAGCATGTTCAGTATTAACATCACCCGCGCTTCGCCTCCGCCTCTGTAGGAGAGAGGAACAGAGTTGAGATGTTCGATGTATTGAACTATGACCTTATCGGCTGCCGCTCGGTCTTGCGCCGCAAGTTCGAGAATGGCTGTTCCCATGAACTGTGTCGGCTCGGCTTCAAACGCCTGGCGAATGTAACGGGCTGCGCCCTCCTTGTCACCGCGCTCGGCTGCGGAACTGGCGAGTTCGGAGAACCGCTCGTTTTCTTCAAACCTTCCCAGTTCTTTTGCGCCAAGCTGCACGAGTTGTTCGGCGAAAGCCGCATCCCGGCTCGCAATACTCATCACGCGCTGGCGCACGGCCCAACGCGCGCGGTCAATAGCCGTCCACATTACGAGTGCGCCGACGGGCATCTGCCGATATTTGGCCCGTACCTCTTTGCTCGGGAAGGAAAGCTCATACGCCTCTTGCAGCAGTTTCTCCGCCCAATCTTTATCAAGCGTCCAAACGGCGTCCGCGATCTCGGCCTTCGCCGAGGCGAGCGCCAGAGGCTTTTCGAGTTGTCCCGCCTTCGCTTCGAGAGCTTGAAGTTCGGAGATCAATGAAATCTTCTGAAGCGCCAGATCATTCTGACTTTGACTGGCTTCAATTGTTTGGCCGTAGGAAAAAAACGGCTGAAACATTAACAGCGAGAGTATAAGAGATAACCTCACGGCTTTCGTCCTCAGCGTCCAGGCGACGCGGCATCACGGTGGTCTTCTTCCTGACGATGAAGTTGCACATTATGGGATTTCGATGAAGTGTCCCTGGCGGAGCCTTTGAGCCTAGATTAGCCCGAAGGCTCCGCCAGGGTTTCACTGTCAATTTACCGGGGAGCCTTCTAACTGTATGTCTGGACAGCCATCGCTCTCAAATTGCGCGCATATTCCATCTGCGATGGCTTGATTAGTTGCGTTGCTGCCGGTTTCGTCCACGCAGCCGCTACTACTGCAAGCGATAACGAAGTTCCCAGCAGAACTTCCGCAGCTTACCGTGCGCGTTATTCCGCCACTAGTTCCTAGAACGCAGGATAACCTGTCGGTGGCCCGAGCGGGTTCGGTTGCGAGTAGCACTACGACCAAGAAAGCCATGACTAACAGTTTCACAGCTAACTTGGCGAAGGAAGGGTTCTTCAGAGTTGTGAGCGTTTTCGGCATAGCTGTCTCTCCTGACTGGTTGGCTACGAAAATCGGGGAGGGCGAAGCAAAGAACTGCATCGCCCCTGTGTCCTCTACAGCGAACCCTTATGTCAGTTGGGTGGGAAGGAAACTGTCGCTGCAATCTTCGCAAGGGTAATAACGGGTAAGCCCTCACGCTAGTTGCAGCGCGCGGATAATATAACAAGGCAGGGTGTATAGCAAGAAAATTTTCAACGAATAGTTGAAGAGCGGATTTCATTAATCAGGCTATCTCGGCAGGTGATTTATGCTTAGTTCAGCTTCTCTTTAACCACTTCACTGACCGTCCGCCCGTCGGCGTTGCGGCCCGCGAGCCGGGCCATCGCGGCCTTCATCACCGCGCCCATCTCCTTCATCGAAGACGCGCCCGTCTCGGCGACGGCGGCTGAGACCGCCTGCTCGATTTCTTCGCGCGTCGCGGCCCGCGGCAGGTATTCCTCGATGACGGCGATCTCGGCGCGCTCCTTCTCGGCCAACTCCGCCCGCCCGGCCTTCTCGTACTGCTCGACCGAATCGCGCCGCTGCTTGACGAGCGACTGCAAGAGCTTCGACATCTCCTCGTCCGTCAGCGGCTCGCCCTTCTCGATCTCGCGGTTCTGCATCGCGGCCTTGACCATCCGAAGCGTCGAGAGCCGCGCCGCCTCCTTCGACTTCATCGCGGCGGTCATGTCTTTGACGATGCGTTCCTTCAGGCTCATTGCGTTGCTTCTCTCCGTAATGTATGTCCGTTCGAGCGCGCCAGGTGCGCCTTGAGGAAGCGCCCGGTGTGCGAGGCGGCGGCGCGCATGATCTCTTCGGGCGTGCCGGTGGCGACGAGTTGGCCGCCCAGGTCGCCGCCTTCGGGGCCGAGGTCAATGATGTGGTCGGCGGTTTTTATCACGTCGAGGTTGTGCTCGATGACGAGGAGCGAGCCGCCCGCTTCGACCAGAGTGCGGAAGGCGGCGAGCAGCTTGTTGATGTCGTCGAAGTGGAGGCCCGTGGTCGGCTCGTCGAAGATGTAGAGCGTGCGCGCGCCGGTGCGCTTCGAGAGATAGGAGGCGAGCTTGACGCGCTGCGCTTCGCCGCCCGAAAGCGTTGTGGCCGACTGGCCGAGGCGGAGGTAGCCGAGGCCCACGTCGTCGAGGACGCGCAGGCGGTTACTGATCTTCGCGGTGTCGCGGAAAAACGTCATCGCCTCGCGCACGGTCATGTTGAGCACGTCGTTGATGTTCTTGCCGCGGTAGCGCACGTCCAAGATTTGCGGCTTGAAGCGCGTGCCCTTGCACTCCTCGCAGACCAATTCCACGTCGGCGAGGAACTGCATCTCGACCGTCACCGTGCCGTCGCCCTCGCACACGTCGCAGCGCCCGCCCGGCACGTTGAAGGAGAAGTGCGAGGGGTCGAAGCCCTTCGACTGCGCGTCGCGCGTCTGCGAGAAGACCTCGCGGACGGCGTCGTAGGTCTTGATGTAGGTGACCGGGTTCGAGCGCGGCGTGCGACCGATGGGCGACTGGTCAACGAGGATCACGTCGTCTATGTTCTGCGCGCCCGCAAGCTCTCGGAACGCGCCGACGTGGCCCTGCCACTCGCCCCGCTGCTTCTTCAGGCCCGCGAAGACGACATCGTGGACGAGCGTTGACTTACCCGACCCGGAGACGCCCGTGACGCAGACGAGCATTTCCAGAGGGATGTCCACGTCAACGCCCTTGAGGTTGTGCTCGGTCGCGCCGCGCACACTGAGTCGCTTCTTCTTCGCGGCGCGGCGCTGCTTCGGCTCTTTGATCTCAACCTCGCCGCGCAGGTACTTACTTGTGAGCGTCGCGCCCGATTTCAGAAGCCCCTCGAAGTCGCCTTCGTAAACCACCTTGCCGCCCAGTTCGCCCGCCGCCGGGCCGATGTCGAGGATGTGGTCGGCGGCGCGCATCATCTCCTCGTCGTGCTCGACGACGAGGACGGTGTTTCCGATGTCGCGCAGGTTGTGGAGCAGTTTGATGAGGCGCTCCGAGTCGCGCGGGTGCAGGCCGATGGAAGGCTCGTCCAGGACGTAGAGCGCGCCGACGAGGGACGAGCCGAGGTTCGTCGCCAGTTGTATGCGCTGCGCCTCGCCGCCCGAAAGCGTGGAGGCGAGGCGGTCGAGCGTCAGGTAATCAAGCCCCACGTCAACGAGGAACTTGAGGCGTCGCCTGATCTCGAAGAGAACCTTGTCGGCGATGGCCGTCTGCTCCGGCGTCAGTTGCAGTCCGTCGAAGAAGACGGCGGCGTCTTTGATCGAGAGCGCGCAGATTTCGGGGAGCGTCCGTCCTCCAACGCGCACGTCGCGCGCCTCCTGCCTCAGTCTTCCGCCGCCGCAGTCGGGGCAGAGCGTGTAGCCGCGGTACTTCGAGAGGAAGACGCGGACGTGCAGCTTGTACTTCTTCGTCTCCAGCCACTCGAAGAAGCCGCGCACGCCGCTGAAGCCGTTCCTGCCCTCGACGACGGCTCGCTGCTGCTGCCGCGTCAGCTCCTGAAAAGGAACGTCGAAGGGAATCTTCTCCTGGCGGGAGAAGCGCCGAAGCTCCGTGCGCGCCCAGTCGTACTGCGGCTTCGTCCAAGGCTCGATTGCGCCCTCGGCGAGCGAGAGCTGCGGGTTGGGGATGACGAGGTCGAGGTCGAGCCCGATGGTGTTGCCGAAGCCCTGGCAGGTGGGGCACGCGCCGAAAGGGTTGTTGAAGCTGAAGAGTCGCGGTTCGGGCTGCTCGTAGATTGTCCCGTCGTACTTGCACTCGAAGCGTTCGGAGAACTTGAGGGCGCGCGGCTCCGGCTCGACCGTTTGCACGAACGCCTGCCCGTGCCCCTCTATGAAGCAGGTCTCGAACGAGTCAACGAGTCGCTCGCGCACGTCGGCGCGGGCGACGAGGCGGTCAACCAAAACGAAGACGCCCTCGAAGTCGGCGCGCGTGTAGTCGTCGGGCGAGCGCAGTTCGATTGTCTCGCCGCCCGCGAACAGGCGTGTGAAGCCGCGCTGCATGAGGCTCATCACGTGCGCCGTGACGACGTGACGGGGCGACGCGGCGACGGGGCGACGGGGCGAGCCGGAGCCGCCGCGACCGCCGCTCTTATTTTTCTTCGCCCCGTCGCCCCGTCGCCCCGTCGCCCCGTCTCCGTTCCTCCCCGTCTCAGAAAGTCCCGCGGAGGCGGGGAAGAGGACGTAGAAGCGCGTCCCCTCCGGCAAAGCGTCGAGCGTCTCCTGCGCCGAAGACTCCGGCGAGTCCTTGCGCACCTCGCGCCCGCAGACGCGGCAGAGGGTCACGCCGACGCGGGCGTAAAGCAGGCGCAGGTAGTCATAGACTTCGGTCTGCGTGCCCACGGTCGAGCGCGGGTTGCGCGTCGAGTTCTTCTGCCGGATGGCGATGGCCGGAGGTATGCCGAGCACCTCGTCCACGTCCGGCTTGTCCATCCGCTCTAAGAACTGGCGGGCGTAGGCCGAGAGCGATTCGACGTAGCGGCGCTGCCCCTCGGCGTAGATCGTGTCGAAGGCCAGAGACGACTTGCCGGAGCCGGAGACGCCTGTGACGACCGTCAGCTTTTCGACGGGGATGGAGAACGAGACGTTCTTCAGGTTGTTGACGCGCGCCCCGCGCACGATGATTGCTTCTTCATTCATGGCTCTAAAACTGCACGCCGCGGCGCACAGTGAACTCTCTGGCCCCTCGGCGAACCGGACATGATAACCTTTTTTTCGACGCAGGCGAAATGGAGGAGGCTGTTCATCGGGAGGATTTGGAAATGGCGGGCGGGATGGTGCAGACTGGCCGCATGAAGAAGTTTTTGCTGGCCGCCGCGCTCCTCGCGTCGAGCGCCGCGCCACTCCCGTCTCAACTCCCGAAAGTCAACGACGGAAAGGCCGCACGAGCACGCCCTTCATCCAGAATCATCAACGCCGACCAGCTCCTCGAAGACGTGCGGATACTTTCGGCGGACGCGATGGAGGGGCGCGGCGCGGGCACCGCGGGCGGCGCGATGGCGCGCGCCTATATCATCCGTCGCTTCGCGGACGCGGGGCTGAAGCCGCTGTGGCCGTCCTACGAACAGCCCTTCGACCTCCCGCCGGGCGAGGACGGCAAGGCGCGTGAGGGTGCGAACGTCGTCGGCCTTGTGCGCGGCAGGAATCACCCGGAGCGCTTCGTCGTCGTCACGGCGCACTACGACCACCTCGGCATAAGGAACGGGCAGATTTACAACGGCGCGGACGACAACGCTTCGGGCGTTGCCGCCATCCTGCAACTCGCCGCGCACTTCAGCCGCGACCGTCCCGACAACTCCTTGATCTTCGCCGCGCTCGACGCCGAAGAGATCGGCCTCGTCGGCGCTTCCGCCTTCGTCAAACAACTCCGGGCCGAGGGGCGCGATGTGGCTTTGAACGTCAACCTCGACATGGTCAGTCACAACGACCGCGGCGAGCTTTACGCCGCAGGCGCTTACCGCACGCCCGCGCTGCGGCCCTACCTCGAACAGGTCGCGGCGCGTGCGCCCGTCCATCTACTACTCGGCCACGACCGCCCCGACGAGGGGCACGACGACTGGACGAACCAGTCCGACCAGTACGCCTTCCACAAGGCCGGCGTCCCCTGGGTCTATTTCGGCGTCGAAGACCACAAGGATTACCACAAGCCCACGGACGACTTCGAGACCATCACGCCTGTCTTCTTCGTCCATGCCGCCGAGACCATACTCGACGCCGTCGAAGTCCTGGACGCAAACCTTCCGTCGGCCACCGCGAAGAAGGCCGGCGCGTAGCGCAAGCAGCCGCCAGAGTCGCAAGCGCATCCGCCGCGCGCGCGTCGCGCTTGACCGCGGGGCGCGTCGGTGAAATTCTTGTCCGTGCTCTTTGACGGCCCGCCTAACGCGGCGGCAAACATTCAGGAA
>Ga0209577_10001135_pt1 | contig 26483 bp, 21 predicted proteins | sample GraSoiAngelo_109_FD_185874 | JGI IMG/M metagenome (GOLD analysis project Ga0209577, IMG submission 185874) | Grasslands soil microbial communities from the Angelo Coastal Reserve, California, USA - 14_0903_12_20cm (SPAdes) (version 2) | ecosystem: Environmental > Terrestrial > Soil > Grasslands...
TTCCCGCCACGCGCACAATAAATAAGTCACCAAGCCCCTGATCGAAGACAATTTCCGGCGGCACGCGCGAATCGGAGCAACTGACGATGGTGGCAAACGGATGCTGAGTCGTTGCCAGTTCCGTGCGCCGCTCTGTCGTCTGACCGGGATGTTGCAGATTGTCGCTTGTGTAGCGGCCATTGCCTTCTTTGAGCTTCGAGATGGCTTCGGGTGGAGCTACCGCTGGCTGGTCCGAATGAGCCGGATCAGCTGCCCGGGCAACGTAATTTGAACTGAGCAAGCCGGCGAGGAGCAAGCAAAATGCGAGTTGTGTCTTTTTCATGCTGCGATTTTATGGCGGAACCGACTTGCTCATTCAATTCGAAAATCAGCTAACACGGAAGGAGACCGGTGCTGGTCGTGAGTGATGTCCAAGCAACCTCGAAGCTGCCGTTATATATTATCACGTGCAAACAATACGATGGCTAAAAGATAACAAGTTTCCATTGGGTCCGAAAATCGTTCAGACACCCGATGGCGCCCCCAACATCGCCCGTGACGGAGGTTACAGGCTATTTCGGAAGAGTGAGAAAACCGCAGTACACGTTCGCGGTTTCAATCCAATTATGTCGTCTATATCAGGCTTTGGGGACTTAAGAGGTGTAACTGAAGGAATGGACTTCGAGTTTATCCACTCAAATTAGCACGTTACTCCCGACACAAATCATCATGTTGTTCGCCTTCGCTGCCGCGGTGTTTTGCTGAACCAGAAACTCTGTTATAAAACGGTCTTTTTCCGGCGTGGTCGGCCTTAAACCGCTCGATCCAATAATCCTCCCACTTAACTTGGTCGTCTGGATTTGGAACAATGGAATACTCAATAGGGTCAAAATCCCAATCGTTTCTCTCGGTAGTCCGCGACCGCATTTTTATCGGTCCGCGTCCGATCTAAACTATCTCACCGTTTTCTCGAAGATAACGGTAGATGCCCGAATGCGCAGAAGGCAGATCTTCGGATTCTCGCGCTTTCTTGATCTCGAATGCCGGACAAAGTTGTATAACCCATTTGGTGCCTTCTCTTTTCGGAGTGAATCTCCTGTCCTTCCCCGTTTGTTTAGTGACCGCAATGAGCCAGGGACGTTTTGGACTACGCCCTTGTTTGAGCAATACAAACCGCCGGCTGTATCTTTTTTCGACGTCAAAGCATAGGAATCCGGCCGCGGGTCTCTCTGAAACTCAAACGCTAATCTTCGGTTCTCTTCGTCTTCGAAGATCGTGACTCGATAGCTAGAGTCCAAGCCAGCTTGGCGTGCGAACAGCGCGTTGAAGCGAAAGTGCTCCGGCGTGATCGAGATAAATGGGGAATCGCTTCCCTGAAATAGATCATCGCGGCTAATCTTCGACCAAGGCATTTATCTATTCCTTGCTTTAGCCGAACACACACTAATCCGGAACGAGCTCAACATTCCATGGCTCACGTTCTTCGTCATCGACTAGAACGATTCGAATTACACGTCGTAATACATTGCAAACTCGTACGGGTGAGGTCTTAAACGCAGCGCGTCATATTCCTTTTGTTTCATGTCGATCCAGTTGGCGATGAAGCTTTCGTTGAAGACGTCGCCGCGCAGCAGGAAGGAATGATCGGCCTGGAGTGCTTCGATCGCGCCGCGGAGCGAATCCGGGACGCTGGCAACTTGAGCAAGTTCTTCGGGCGGGAGTTCGTAGAGATTTTTGTCGAGCGGATCGCCGGGATCGATCCGGTTTTGTATTCCGTCGAGGCCGGCGAGCAGCATTGCCGAGAAGGCGAGATATGGATTTGCAGCTGCGTCCGGCGTGCGGAACTCGATGCGCTTCGCTTTCGGGCTGGGTGAATATGTCGGAATTCGAATGGCAGCTGAGCGATTGCGCGCGGAATAAGCGAGGTTCACCGGCGCTTCGAATCCGGGGACGAGTCGCTTGTAGCTGTTGGTGGTTGGATTCGTCAGGCAGGTGAGCGCGGGCGCGTGCTTCAAAATTCCGCCGATGAAAAAGAGCGCGGTTTCACTAAGGCCGGCGTAACCGTTGCCGGCAAAGAGGGGTTTGCCGTCTTTCCAAAGTGACATGTGGGTATGCATGCCGCTGCCATTATCTGCGAAGATCGGTTTCGGCATGAACGTTACCGTTTTGTTGTGACGTCGGGCAACGTTGCGCAGGATGTATTTGTAATACTGCATGTTGTCACCCATGCGTTTGAGCGGCGCGAAGCGGATGTCGATCTCGGCCTGACCTGCAGTTGCCACTTCGTGGTGTTGGCGCTCGATGGCAACGCCGGCTTGCTCGAGCTCCAAACACATTTCGTTGCGAATGTCTTGCAACGTGTCCATCGGCGAGACCGGAAAATAGCCTTCCTTCGCTCGGATTTTGTAACCGAGGTTTGGAAATTCTTCGCGCGCACTGTTCCAGTGTCCCTCGGCGCTATCGACCACGTAGGACGATGCATTCCCTGTATTCGCAAACCGCACATCGTCGAAAATAAAAAATTCCGCTTCCGGTCCGAAGAACGCAGTGTCGGCGATACCAGTCGATTGCAAATACGCCTCGGCCTTTTCGGCCACGCCACGCGGGTCGCGATCATATGGCTCGCGGGTGATTGGATCCACAATCGTGCAGATCAAACTTAGGGTCGTCGCGGCGTTGAAGACATCGATCCATGCTGTCGCCGCGTCCGGAATCACGAGCATGTCTGAGGCATTGATCACGCGCCAGCCGCGGATGCTCGACCCATCGAAGCCGAGCCCATCCGTGAAGATTTCCTCATTGTATTCGGTGAGCGTGGTCGTGAAATGCTGCCAGGTACCGAGCAGATCGGTGAATTTGAAGTCGATCAATTTCACGTCGCCGTCTTTGATCATTTTACTGACGTCGGATGGAGTTGTCTCTTTGGCCATAATTTTCGTTCAAGCGTTGAAGGGTTGAAGCCTTAAAAGCTAAACTGTTAAGACGTTCCGTGCGAACTCGTCAACTTCCGAAACCGTTTCAACGCGTCAACGGTTTAACGAACGGCGCGAACTGCACCGTCACACAGCTTTTTCGCCGATCTCTTCGGTGCGGATGCGCACCGCGTGTTCAACCGGGAGTACGAACACCTTGCCATCCCCGATCTTGCCGGTCTTGGCTGCGGCCACGACCACGTTGACAGCCTTTTCAATCAAATCATCCGCCATTACGACTTCGACTTTCACCTTCGGCAGAAAATCTACCGTGTATTCGCTTCCCCGGTAAATCTCGGTGTGCCCTTTTTGCCGCCCAAAACCTTTTACCTCAGTGACAGTCATCCCCTCAATGCCGAGCTCTGCGAGCGCTTCCTTGACCTCTTCGAGCTTGAAGGGTTTGATGATGGCCTCCAGTTTTTTCATCTTTCGGTAACCTTGGCGCTGCGCGGCCCTTTGCAATCGAAAGCGACCAGCAGCACGCGCTCTCATAGCAATGCCCCGGTGTGGATGTCAAGCAGTGTTTGATGTCGCTGAAATCGCTGAGGCGTTAAGACGGTGAAGCGACTAGCGTTTCAACGGCAATTTCGTTTCAACGCGTTAACGCTTTAACGCTTCAATGAAGCCGGATACGTAGGTAAATTTGCTAAAATAATTTGACGTTCTAATACTCAAAAGTAATGCCTCGCGACTCGTTCGTTCACCTTCATCTGCACACCGAGTATTCGCTGCTGGATGGAAGTATCCGAATGAAGGAGCTGATGAAAAAAGCCGCGGAATTCGAGATGCCTGCCGTGGCGATCACCGATCACGGCAATTTGTTTGGCGTGATTGAATTTTATCAGGAGGCGCAGCGCGCCGGGGTGAAACCGATCATCGGCTGCGAGGTTTACGTGGCCCCAGGATCGCACAAGGACCGTCCGCCATCTCGACGCGAATCGGCGTATCACTTCACGTTGTTAGCCGAAAACGAAATCGGCTACCGCAATCTCGTGAAGCTCGTGACCGCAGCGCATTTGGACGGTTTCCACTACGCCCCGCGGATCGATAAGGCGCTGCTCGCAGAACGCTCGGCTGGTTTGATCGGACTGAGCGGTTGTCTTGCGGGCGAAATCAACAGCGCCATTCAGGCAAACAACATCGAGAAAGCAAAACAGAGCGCCGCCGAATATCGCGACATTCTTGGTGCGGAAAATTTCTTCGTGGAATTGCACGACCACGGCATGGAAGAGCAAAAGATGTGTAACACTGCGCTGGTGCAGATTGCGCGAGATCTTGGGGTCGGAATGGTCGCAGCGAACGACGTGCATTTCCTGCGCCGAAGCGATCACCAGGCGCACGACGTGATGCTTTGCATCGGCACGGGCAAGATGGTGCAGGACGAAACGCGGCTGCATTATCTGCCGGAATTGTATTTCAAATCACCGGCCGAGATGCGGCAGGTCTTCCACGATTTCCCCGGCGCGATCAAAAACACTCTGGTCATCGGCGAACGTTGCGGTCTCGATCTTGAGTTTGGGCGCTCGAAATATCCGGAGTATCCAGTACCGGCTGGTAAAACGCGGGAAGGATATCTGCGCGAGCTTTGCTTCCAAGGCTTGAGCACGCGGTACGGCGAACGCGCGACAAGCGATCCAGAGCTGAAGCGTCGACTCGAGTATGAGCTGGGTGTTTTGGAAAAAACCGGTTTTGTCAGTTATCTGCTTATCGTTTGGGATTTTATTCATTTTGCGAAGGAAAAAGGTATTCCTGTCGGTCCGGGACGCGGCTCGGCCGCGGGCTCAATTGTGGCGTATGTTCTTGGCATTACCGATATCGAACCGCTCCAGTACGGGCTGATCTTCGAGCGATTTTTGAATCCGGACCGCGTTTCACCTCCGGACATCGATGTGGATTTCTGCGAAGCGCGTCGTGGTGAGGTCCTCGAATACGTGCGGCAGAAATATGGCGAGCGCCGCGTCGCGCAGATTATCACGTTTGGCAAGCTCAAAGCGAAAAGTGTGGTGCGAGATGTCGGCCGGGTGCTCGGGTGGAGTTATCGCGATGCCGATCGCATCGCCAAGATGATTCCAAACGAGCTGAACATTACGCTCGATGCCGCTGTGGGAAAAAACGCCGAGCTGAAACGGGCTCTCGCCAGCGAGCCGGCTACACGGCAGCTCTTCGACCATGCGAAAGTCCTTGAAGGTTTGTCGCGCAACGCCGGCGTGCACGCGGCAGGCGTTGTCATCGCCGATCGGGATTTATCCGATTACATCCCCCTTTGTCGCGACGTGAAAGGTAACGACGTGATCAGCCAGTACGCCATGGGGCCGCTCAACGATCTTGGCCTTCTAAAAATGGATTTTCTCGGGTTAAAAACGCTGACTGTTATCGAAGATACGCTCACGTTGATTGGCAAACGCCAGCCAGATTTCTCGCTCAAGACTATCCCGCTGGACGACGCCGCTGCGTTCGCTCTTTACAACCGTGGTGAAACCATCGGGCTGTTCCAGATGGAGTCCGGTGGCATGACCAGTCTCTCAAAGCAGTTCGATGTCAAAAAGCTCGACGATATCATCGCACTCATTGCGCTTTACCGGCCTGGGCCGATGGAGCTCATCCCCGAATATGTGAAAGCAAAAAAGGGGCTCACGCCGATAAAATACTTGCATCCGCTGCTCGAAGACATCTGCGCCGACACCTACGGGGTGATGATTTACCAGGAACAGGTGATGGCCGCTGCGAGCAAACTTGCTGGCTACTCACTCGCGCAAGGCGATCTGCTCAGGCGTGCCATGGGCAAGAAAGACAAGGAGAAGATGGCGAAAGAACGCAGGAACTTCATCGATGGCTGTGCCCGCACGAACAAAATCCCCGAGAAAAAGGCGAACGCCATTTTCGATTTGCTCGAGAAATTTGCCGGTTACGGATTCAATAAGAGTCACAGCGCAGCTTATGGTGTGATCAGTTACCATACGGCCTACCTCAAGGCACATTACCCGGTGGAGTTCATGGCGGGTTTGCTGAGCAACGAAATCAATAACACCGAAAAAATTTCGGTGTTCGTCGGCGAATGCAAACGCATGGGGATTTCCATATTGCCGCCCGACATTAACAAGAGCGGGTTGAAGTTCACACCAGAAACTATAGCCGGCATCGGTGATGCCGGTGCCGGGATCAACCATCCCGGCTACAACGCCATTCGTTACGGCCTCGCAGCGATCAAAAACGTCGGTGAAGCAGCGATGGCCATGGCCATCCGCGAGCGCGAGCAGCGCGGCGAGTTTGCTTCGCTGGAGGACTTCTGCGGCCGGCTCGATTCGCGCGTGGCCAATCGCAAGATGCTGGAAAGCCTCGTCAGGGCCGGCGCGTTTGATTTCACCAGACGTGATCGCGCGGAACTCTTCGCCTTGATCGACGATGCGCTTGCATCCTCGGCGGCTCTCCAGCGCGACCGGTTGTCCGGACAGGTCTCGCTCTTTGATCAACACACGCACGCGGCCACAGCAGCCAGGCGACAACCGATCAAATCGTGGAGCGAACACGAGAAACTTTCCTATGAGAAAGAGCTTCTCGGATTTTACGTCAGCGGCCATCCGCTTGATGCCTATGCCGATCTTTTGGCAGCCCAAAATTATCGGTCGATTGCTTCCCTGGGCGAGCTTGAGGATCGGGTGGAGTTTAAGATTGCTGGAGCGATCGTAGAGGTCGAAAAAAAATTCACCAAAAAGGATGGCAAACCGTTCGCCGTTGTACGGCTCGAAGACCTCTTGGACATTCTCGAGGTGGTCGTGTGGAACGAACTTTATCTGAAGGTCTCGGATGTTCTTGTGCCGGGGCGCGTTGTTGAATTGAAAGGAACATTGGACAGGCGCGATGAAATGCTTCGAGCTACAGCTATCGAAATTAAGCCGCTGGCACCCGTAAAACCGAATGGCGCAACCGAGAGATCCGAAGATGCATCACAGGTAAGCGCGATTCTTCTGCGATTTTCTTCCGGCACTACGGGCGATGAATTGCGGCAGGTCCGCAACATTCTTGTCAGCTCACCCGGACGTCACCCGGTTCAACTGCTGTTTGACCGCGACAACGGCAATTCGCTGCGCTTCGACGCAGGCGCGGAATTTCGCGTGGATGTTACTCCGGATTTGGAGCAAAAGCTCTCTCGCTGGCTGGTGACCGAAGAACGTCCTTAAGATCGCTACCGTCGCTTCTCTCGTTTTTTGGGAGCGGTCTGCCGAGCAGCTTCAGGCCGGGGAACGGCGCCCAGTAACAATGTTTGCTCCTCGGGGCCTGCTCCGTGACAAAGCGGAAATCTGCGGGTCGTGGTGTCGGGCGTTGAAACAATCGAAGGCTGGCTATCAAGCTCTTCTCTCAAGCTGACGCTCCAGCCAGATTGAAACAGAGCGCCGCGAAACTCCATCGCCGTCGCGGCAGGCGCGAGCGGCAGCGCCGCTGGCACGATTTCAATTTTGTCGATGCAGTCAACGGGGCGTGACATGAGATCGAACATCGGTGTTGCTCCGGCTAGATTAAGTGTGACGTCGTAGATGTCTTCAAAATCAATTTTTCCGCGAAGCGATAGGTCTACATCCTTGGTAGCGACATTCAGAAACTCCAGCGAAGCGCGAGTCCCATCAAAACTGATTCGGCCACCGGCTTCTTTTGCATTAATAAAAACGTCGGCACTGCGGGACAGTTTTCCGTTCACCAGCTGTACCTCGCCGATGATTCGAGGGTGCTGTAGCGTTTCCGAAAGAGAAATGTTTCCGCTCAAAATTCCGTCCTCAAAAATTCTCGAATGAGAAAACCATGGCGCGCTCGCCAGGAAGATTGCCGGAAACTCCAATGAAATGTTGATGGGAGACATCTGAAACGCGCTCGAAGTGATTCCGAAGGGCATGGCAAAATTTACTGCGAAATTGATTGGGCTCGATTTCGGTAATTGAATCGACCCATGTGTATCCCACTGACTTGAGTCGATCGTCGCTTGAACTTCTACCGGAATTGCGGCCGGTTTTTGCCCCGATGCTCCATGAAGACTCGCAAAATAATCGCGCACATCATCGACACGCGCGTTGAGCGTACCGAAATAATTGTGTTCCAGCGACAGATCGATGCTGCCTTCACCTGACAGAAAATCGTTCTTGCGGGTTAGATCAAGCTGTTCGATCTGCAGTTCGCTCGGTTTCAGGCTTACTCTCGCATTGAGGCTGTCGATCTCATGCGCGAACAACGTAAGCGAAGCGCCCTCGAGCGTCAGGTGACCGCCGAAGTTGCGGCCATGTGTATCCATCGATCCTTGGATGTTGATTTTTCCGTCGAAATCAGCGGGGTTTGCACCAAAAAGACCAAGGAATTCGCCGAGTTGATTAATCGAGGCTGCAATGTTTCCGCGGAAATCAGGTCTCAGCCATTCTGACGAGCTACCGGGTAACGCTGCTTCGCCGCTTAGCGTGAACTGGTTGCTCTTTTGCCTGATGTAAAGTTGCTGAAGCTCGATCTTGCGGTTGTAAAGGGCGGCGCCCAGCATGATGGCTTCTGCTGTGCGATCGTGCCATGTAAGACCAGTCAACTCGCACCAGAGCGAGGCGGTCGCACGGTCTGGTTCGGCCAGGTTGCCGCGAAATGTGAAGTTGCCGGCGTGAAGTAAACCATTGACGCGACCCGCGAACCCGAGCGCGCCTGAGATTTGCGCCAGCGAAAGGTCCGCGGCCCCGCCTGCAATCTTCCAGTTAGAATATCGCGAGTGCCACTCGTGCGAAATGTTGGCACGGAGTTTTCCGCCAAAAGCATCGACGTCGAATTGTAATCCCACGCGCTGATTCCCCAGATGTGAGAGATCCGCAGTGGCGGACTGCAAGTCGAGACCGCGCGTCAAGGTAAGTCCAGCGAGCGTTAATCGGCTGCTTTCCCAGTGAGTCGCGCCGCGAACCTGCGAAAAAGTTTGGCGCACCCATGGCGACGTAATCATGAGCTCAGCTGTGCTGAAGCGACCGGGTTCCGTCTCGCTCGCAGACAGAAAAGCATTTCGCAGCAAGATCAGAGTCGGTCCATTCTCGACGCGCATTTCTAGTTTTGCGATACTCATGCTCTCCGGGAGCAATCGGTGCAGAGTCGCCCAGGCACGCTCATTTAATGCTCGCACGTTTGGATTTGTGCGGTGTATTTCGGCGCGCAATTCCCGAACAGAAACATTTCTAATGTCCCGGCCGCCCATGCGCAGAAGAATGTGTTTTAAATTCAAGGTGACTCGCGCATCCATCGCGGTGATATCCACGCGAAGTGCATCATCGCGGCTGCTTTTCAGTTGGAATTCATGAATCACAATCGGGCGCAGAAATGGCGCTTCAATTTTGTCGATTGTGGCGACGAATCCCTCCTGGCGGGCGAACCACCAGACCCACAGGCGAATGCCATTGGAAATCATAATCGGTGCAAGCGCAATCGCCAACGTGACGATGAGTAGTACCAACAGGCTAGCGAGAAAAAATCGATTTCTTAGAGGCATTTACAGCGTCCTGGAAAATGACGAATGACAAATCACGAATAATGAATGAATGGCGAAGCTCGAATGACCCCAAGGTCACCTGGCATTCAACTCTCTTTCGGTTTCGTCATTTGATTCGTGTTCATTCGACGTTCGTCCCCGTTATTCATTTCGGTTTTTTTTCTGGAGAGCCTTTGAATACCAAGCGCAGCGGCTGCGCCGTGTGAATCCGTTCTTCGAGTTGCCGCTGCAATCTTTGCTCGGCTTCACCGGGCAGGCCGGTTTCCACTGCTTTTTTCCAAGCCAACTGGGGCAGGACGGACAGTTCGCTTTGAAGATCCTGCGCTGAAATTCGGTTCCACAATCCGTTTTCGAATGCGAGAAAGTCCAGTTGTTGTTGCTCGACTCCGAGGATTTGAGCGTGCGGCAGCTGTACGGTGATTTGCTCCGGGCCAACATCGATGGACAGGCCTTCTTGCAGATCAAAACCGGCTTTGGCGATGAAATTGCCATGCAGTTTCACGCGCTTCGAACTGCCCACCCAGGTGTGAAGAAATTCGTGTTCGACGTCAATTCTCCGTGAGAGAACAATCAGCTCGCTGACCGGCGCGGTCTGTTCCATGTAAATCCGGTTGTTGATGATGATGCGCGGCTGCAAATGCGCGATATCGACAAAAACGGCTCCCAAATTCTTGCCCAACTTCTCCAGCGCCGCGGTGCTTTGCCGCGCTGTGCGCGCCGGCCAGCTCTCCACGCGCAAAAAGATGATAACGGTCGTGATTGCAACAATCAGGGCTACGACCGTGAACACAATTGGCCACGAGACCCGCTGCGATTTTGCTGAGTTCGACATTGGGTGTTTGACTTTGAGTGTTGAGCGTTTTTTCTCAAGCGGCAATCGAGCAGGCGCATGATTGCGGGCAAGAGCAAAAAGAAACAGGCAAACTTTTGTCTGCAAAAAATTACCGCCCCCCACGCCCGATAGGCGTGAAGGGCGGCTGTTCCCCCCAGAACAATTGTAAGAAAACTTAAGGCTACTAAGCGAGGTTCCGCCGGCTCGCAACAAAATTTTGCACAATTTTTTCAAATTTTTTGCCGTGCCGAAGTTCAACAGAAAATGACGAGTAATCACACGATTGCGATAAACTCGGACAACGGATGAAGTTGCGTAAGGGCGCGACGCGGTTTCTAGTTTTACATGCGTGATTTGGGTGATGAACGCTTGTCGCGCAGTTTTGCCGGCTCGTTGCTTGTTGCTCATCCCAACATGCTCGACCCGAATTTTCGACGCACGGTGCTTTTCGTTTCCGAGCACGAAGCGCACGAGGGAGCGCTGGGCGTGATCATCAATCGCCCGCTTGATCGACCAGTGGCCGAACTGGTGTCGGGCACGCCACCGCCGGAATTCGCTGATGTGCCGGTGTTTCTGGGAGGTCCGGTCGGAAAAAATCAGCTGATGTTTGCGGCGTTTGAATGGCAGAAGGGCACAGGTCTGAAACTCAATCACAACATTGCGCTGGACGAAGCGAGCGACCAGGGGCAGAAAAATCTGCTTACAGTTTGCGCGTTTGTGGGCTACGCAGGCTGGGGAGCTGGTCAACTCGAAAACGAGGTGAAGCAGAAAGCGTGGGTGATTCAAAACGCCAATCCTTCGCTGCTGAAACTGGATCGTCTGCCAAATCTTTGGTTCGACATCATGCGGACTCTCGGTCCGTGGTACAGAATGCTCGCTGCCGCACCGGATGATCCATCCTTGAACTGAGCGCCGAGTCATGAGTGATAAGTGACGGGTCCCAGATTGTTTTGTCTTGTCACTTAACACTCATCACTTTTCACTCTCTGGAATGATTATCGGTGTCCCAAAGGAGATTAAAGAGCAAGAGCAGCGCGTTGCGCTCCTGCCGTCAGGTGCGATTCAACTCACCCGGCGAGGTCATTCCGTGTTGGTGGAAAAAGATGCCGGCATCGGTTCCGGTTATCCCGATCAGGAGTACGCCAGAGCAGGCGCCGAAATTGTGGAGCAAGCAAAAGACGTTTTCGCACGCGCCGACATGATCGTGAAAGTCAAAGAGCCGCTCGCGGCAGAGTTCCCGTTGTTGCGCAGGGGCCAAATTCTTTTCACCTATCTGCATCTCGCAGCAAGTAAAAATCTCACTGAGGCGTTGCTGAAATCAGGCGCGACCGGCGTCGCGTACGAGACCATTCAAGTGGACCATCGGCTGCCGCTCTTGGAGCCGATGAGTGAGATTGCAGGTCGGATGTCAGTGGTGATGGGCGCCAATTTTCTCGCCAAGTACAACGGTGGCAGTGGCGTCCTGCTTGGCGGCGTGCCTGGCGTTTTGCCCGGGCGCGTCGTCGTCGTGGGTGGGGGAACTTCGGGCGTGAACGCGTTGCGCATGGCCAAAGGCCTCGGCGCCGATGTCACAATTCTGGATATTGATGTCGAGCGTCTGAGATTTCTCGATGTTGCAATGGATAACTTGCACACTCTCTATTCAAACGAAGCGAATTTGGACGACTTGATGCCCGATTGTGATTTGCTCATTGGCGCCGTGCTGTTGCCGGGCGCTAAGGCTCCAAAGCTGATTACGCGCGCGATGTTGCAAAAAATGAAGCGTGGCAGTGTGCTCGTGGATATTTCTATCGATCAAGGTGGTTGCGCCGAAACCGCGCGCCCCACGACGCACCTCGATCCAATTTATGTCGAGGAAGGGGTCACGCATTATTGCGTAGCAAACATGCCCGCTGCGTACGCCCGCACGGCGACACAAGCACTGACAAATGTGACCTATCGTTATGTGGAGTTGCTGGCGGATTTGGGCCTCGAGGGCGCGTGCAAAAAACAACCGGCGCTGATCGGTGGAATTAATACGCGCGATGGCCGTCTCACCTGCGGGGCCGTAGCGGAGGCGCACGGCTTGAAATCGGAGCTACCCTTTTAGTGCTCGCCACGAGCTATTTCCTCTTCAATGCACATTGCGCGCAGTCCAAAAACGGCGCTTGCTGCAATTGATCAATTAAAGCAATATGCGTCTTCAATTATGAAGAAATACATCTGTATCCTGGCCGGTGCCGCGCTTCTCGCGGCGTGTGAGCAAAAAACCGAAACTGTTACGCCTGCGACAACTCCAGCTCCGACTACTGCGCCTGCAACGACCGACACGACGAGTCCTGCTGAATCCGAAGCTCCTGCTGCAACCACAGAATCGCCGGCTGGAACAACGGAAACGCCTGCGGAATCACCGGGCTCATAAGCTGCCGGCTTGATTTTTTGGGAAATCTTCCACCGAGTTTTCGGAGGAAGACTTCTCTTGTACGCGGGCCGCGGATTTCGTGCGGCGATGCTGGACGAAGTCGTCTTGGAATCAGTCGATCGATCGTAGGAGGATTGGCGGTACAGATGGCACCCCGAGCTTCATTCTCCTTCCTAAAAAACCGGCGTCTAACGCATCGGTCGGAATACGAGCGTGTCAGACGAGATGGGGCCACGCAACGCGGCAAACTCCTGATGTTAAATGTGGCGTTGGTGGAGAATTCCGGCCCGTCTCGCGCGGGATTCGTTACTTCACGCCGCATCGGTGGCGCGGTCGTTCGCAATCGCGTCCGACGTCGTTTCCGAGAGATGGTGCGCCAGCACCAGCACGAATTGCGAGGCGGCTTTTGGTTCGTGCTAATCGCCAAAAACGAAGCCGCCAGCGCGAGCTACCGTTCGCTAGAAGATGAATGGTTGCGCCTCGCGAGGCGCGCTTCTATTCTGCTTGGATGCTCGGACTAATTCGTTTCATCATTCGCCTGTATCAGTACACTCTCTCGCCGGTAATTCGTCTGCTTTGCGGTGCGGATTGCGGGTGCCGATTTACACCGACTTGTTCGAGATACTTTCTGGAAGCAGTAGAGACACATGGCGTCGGCTATGGAAGCTGGTTGGGCATTAAGCGCCTCGCCCGCTGCCAACCTTGGGGTGGCTGTGGGTACGACCCGGTGCCGTTGCGCGGTGTTGGCGGTAGTCAGGCTACCGGCCTGACTCGGCTGGCAGGCTGCCAGCCTGCCGAGTCAAGTAACTCGGCTGATCTCCGCCGCGTCTGATCGTGCAAGACCGAATTTATGGATCGAACCGCATGGATTGTCGTTGCTCTTTGCGTGGTTGGCCTTCTCCTCTGGGAATTCTACTTTGCAAAGCAGATGGCGCCCAGACCGGCTCCTGTGACGGCCGCATCCGGACACGCTTCGCCAACGCCGTCGCTGGCGGTTCGCGTGCCTTCCCCATCTCCGCTTGCCACACCGGAAGCGGTGCCGCAGGGCGTCGAGACAGCTCCGACCTTTGCTGAAAAGGTCGAGGCTCTTCGCAATTCGGACGTCGAGTTACGCCTGACGAATCGGGGAGGCGGCATCGCTGAAGCGGTGATGCTCAGTCATCTTGCCGAAGACGCTAAGCGGGTAGTTTTGAATTCCGCGAAGCACATACCGATCGGCGCGATGGTTGATGATCCTGCAAAGCCGGTGCTTCCGGAATTTGTATTGTCGCGTGAGTCGGAAAGCAGCATCCGATGCGAGCGTGCCACACCTGATGGAATCACGGTACGAAAGAGGTTTTCGTTAACGCAGACGGCCGACAAAAAAGACAATTTTGTTGTCGATCTGGATGTCGATGTGCTTAACACAGGCGCGCAGCCGTACGCGAATGCTGATTATTTCGTCGCGCTCGGCTCGGCGGCTCCGATTCATCCGCGGGACTACCCGTACTATACGCGAGTGGTCTGGTGCATGAATGGAAAGGCCAGAGACCGCAACGTGAGCGCATTTCAGGGTAGCGCTGGTGTCTTCGGCATCGGCGCCCATCCGCCGCAGCCGGTCTTTCAGGAAAATTTTGCCGGAGCAGAATGGGCAGCCGTGTCAGACCAGTTTTTCGCGACCATCATCGCGCCGCTGAACGCGAAAGCCACGGGGATTTGGGGTCGCTCATTCGAAGTCTCAGCCGATCGAAACATGTTCGGCATCGAAGGGGCGATGCGCATGCCGGGCTTCAATTTACAGCCGGGGCAAACATACACGGCGCGTTTCCAGATCTGGGAAGGGCCAAAAATTTATCACCGATTGGCCCACCTAGAGCAGAACGAGGCCGAGATCATGAATTTTGGCGTGTTCAAAATTGTCAGCCAATTTCTGCTCAATTTCCTGAACACCATTCACAGTTTTGTGAAGAGTTATGGTATTGCCATTCTCGTGCTGACGCTTGTCGTGCGTCTGGTGCTCTGGCCGCTCCAGACCAAGGCCAATCAGACAATGCGCAAGACCGCATTGCTTGGACCGAAAATGCAGGAGCTGCGTGAGAAATACAAAGATGATCCCACACGCATGAACCAGGAGGTGATGAAGCTTTACAAGCAATACGGTATCAATCCCGTGGGCGGTTGTTTACCGATGGCGATTCAGATCCCGATTTTCTTCGGGCTCTATCAAATGCTGGCGCAGGCTGTGGAATTGCGAAACGCGAAGTTTCTGTGGGTACAAGATCTTTCCCAACCGGACACCGTAGCGCATCTGCCTGTGCTGGGCTGGCCGATCAATATCATCCCGCTTTGCATGGCGGCTACTCAGGTGTGGTTAATGACGATGACACCCAAGACGGGTGATGCCACGCAGCGTCGCATAATGATGTTTACGCCGCTGATCTTCCTATTTTTCTGCTACAATTTTGCGGCAGCTCTGGCATTGTATTACACGGCACAAAATCTTTTCAGCATCCTGCAATTTTATCAGAACAAACGACAACCCATGCCGACGCTCGAAAAAGTTGCGCCTGCCGGAAAGCGAAAGCGATGATGACACCGAAAGATCTGCTCGACACGATGCTCGGTTATCTCGGTTTCGTGGTGCAAATCGAAGAAACCACGAACGAGGGCGGCAACCCGACGCTGCAGATTTACACCGAGGAAAGTCGGCGACTGATCGGACGCGACGGAGAAACGCTCGAGGCGATACAATTTTTGCTTAACCGATTGCTGCAAGCCAGAGACAAGAACGCGGAAAAAGTCATCGTCGATTGCGAACATTATCGTTCCATGTGTGAAGATCGGATCGTACAGCGCGTGCGCGAGCTGGCGGAACGCGTGCGCATCACCGGCCGCTCGCTTCAGCTCGAGCCGATGAATTCCTACGAGCGGCGCCTCGTCCATAATGCTTTCAAAGACGATCCGGAGGTTGCCACTTGGAGCCCGTCTGATTCTGCGCGGATTAAGCAGATTACGCTACTCAAACGTCAGCCGAAAAAAGAAACGGCACAAAAAGAGTAGATCACGACGATAACTCGCTCGCGGTGGCGAGAGCGCGTCGCCTCTACTGCTTTCCCTGTCCCTTAAATGTCCTTTGCTGGATCTATTCTTGCCCGAGCACCCCGATCAACGCGAGCGAGAGCATTAAGAGCACGATTACATCGTATCGAGCCACGGTACACAGCCCTCATTTCGGCATTTCTGCACACGATTAAGTGGTCTCGATCCGCTAACTGATCTTCACCAACTCCTTATCCTTCAGTCCCTCGTGCGAATGGTGCAGATCAAGATCGTTAGCCGGCGGCTTGGAAATCTCCCGCCTAGCCAATCCCCCGACTGCGCTTTTCGCTGGAGTCGTCCCACCATCCACCAACCAGACCGCGCCGGTGACATAGCTGGCATCGTCCGACGCAAGAAAGGCATAAACATTGGCAACTTCCGCAGGCGTTCCGCGTCGCCCGAACGGCACGGAGCTCAGTAACGCTTTCTCGACCTTGGCATCGACCGCACCGGTTTCCTTGTGTGTCCAGGCGGTATCGATCGGGCCGGGGGCGACACAATTGGCGCGCACTCCGTATTGCGCTTGTTCCACGGCGACGCCCATCATGAATGCGTGCAGGAACGCCTTCGTTCCCCCGTAGGGGGTGTTTCGCGGTTGGCCATTTACCCCGCCCTCAGAACCTGCGCTAATGACGTTGCCCCTTGTCTTGCGTAGATGTGGCAAGGCATACTTAGTCATGAGAAATGCCGAGCGGACATTGCAACGAATATGTTCATCGAACATTTCTATCGGCATATCGTCGGTTTGGGCATTAGCCAGCAACACGCCAGCATTGTTAATCAAAATATCCAGTTTGCCGTAGCGCTTGATAGCCGTGTCCACGCATCCACGAGCTGCCGCTTCATCTGAAACATCGCCCTCGAAAGTAATCGCTTCACCGCCATCATCGGCGATCGCCTTTGCCACATCTTTAATCGGATCGCCGGACAAACCATTGATCAGTATTTTGGCGCCTTCGCGCGCGAATTTTTTGCAAATCGCTTCGCCGATACCGGTTCCACCGCCGGTCACAATGGCGACCTTATCTTTCAATTTGATTCCCATAACTCTTCTCTCCCTTTTCTTAACCTAGCCGGTGTGTTGCTTTCGAAGCCAATGCCACCCAATACTAAATCGCTCACGACCTACTGTTTGGTTTTGGATAACCAATGTCATTATGCCAATCATCTAACCGACAGATGAAGGCAACGCTCCGGCTGCGTCCGAAGATGTCTTGTCGGGCCTTACACCCGACTACGACAGCTTTCCCTTCGAGCGTGCCGCATCTGTGCCGGTTCCCGCACGCATTTCCGGTCGCCAGCGGAATTTGTGAAGTAATAGATTGTCTTTTGCTTCCACGGCGTCGGCAGTGATTTCGCCGAGGACCGGCGCAAATTTGAATCCATGCCCGCTATCACCGGCGGCAATGACTAATCCTTCTCGTTCCGGATCACGCGCGATCCAGAAATGTCCATCGTGGGTGTCGCAGTACATGCACACGCGCCTATAAACAATCGGCGCGTCTGCGAGGGCAGGAAACGTCGCTGCCAAAAATTTTCGCAAATTTCTTTCGTCCTCGGAATTCACAACTCGTCCGGGCGACTCGGGCGACATTGCTCGTCCGGGGCCGTGATTGGCGATCTTTACGACGCCATCGCGGTTGATGGGGAAACCGTAATACCCCGTCGTTGTAATGTCCGCGCCAAAAACAGGAAAACGTTTAGGCGCGAATAACTCAGGCTGTGAAGGCCTGAGGTGAAACACAGGCTGGCCCGTGGCGCGAAAAAAGTTTTTCGTAAACGGCAGCAGATATGGTGTCCACGCGCCGACGGCCATGACAACTGTGTCACCCGCAAGGCGTGTCATCCCGACCGAAGTCGATGGATCCTGTTGGGTTAGCTTAAGGTGTTTCGGGGTTCCTCGACTTCGCTGCGCTCCGCTCGGAATGCCAGCTTTGCGAGGCTGTTCCTCAAGCATGATGCCCTTCACGCGACCGTCGCGTTCATCCAAAGCGGTGAATTTCCCTTCGCGCAAGTTAACTCCCATCGATTTGGCGCGCCCGATTAATGTCGCAACAACACGGCCGCTCTCGGCATAACCCGCCTCGATCTCAAGAACTCCATCCCGATAAAGCTCCGAATTCCATGCCGGAAAACGCCGCCAAAATTGCGACCCGTTCATCCGCACCACTTTCAGTCCGCGCTTTTGCTGCAGCTTGAAACTTTCGTATTCAAAATCGCCCGGCTTCATTTCGCGACGACGGACGAACATTACGCCGACTTCGTGGTATAGCTTCGCGTCGAATTCTTCATTCCATTTGCGCCAGAGCTTGATCGAGCGTTCAGCCAACGCGGTGTAATCTTCATCGGCGCCGTACGCTGTGCGCACGGCCTTGCTGATGTCGGTGGAGGCCGCCAAAGCGTGTGGTAGAGGGCCCTGATCGACGAGCACTACTTCGTGTCCGCGTTTCTTCAATTCGATCGCGGCAGTAACGCCATTGATTCCTGCGCCAACGACAATAACCCTCGACATGCTGAGACACCGCACGTTGTAGTGGCGTTTGTGTCAAGCGCCGATGTTGCATCTTGTAGGGCAACCGCTCCGGTTGCCGGCAGGCGAAGCGCCTGCCCTACAAAGAACAGGCCGTACGCAGCGCCTGTTCCCGTTCGAGCAGGGTCGGATGTGAGTAATAAAAACCGCTGTACAGCGGGTGTGGCGTCAGGTTGCTCAGGTTTTTTTCCGTCAGTTTGCGCAGTGCTTTAATGAGCGATAGCGCCTCACCCATGGTCGCGCGCGCGAAGGCGTCCGCTTCGTACTCGAAACGGCGCGACCACATGTGAACCAGCGGCGAAAACCAAAAAGTGATCGTCCCTGCCAGCAACGCAAACAGCAGCATCGCCGGCACAACGTTCGCTGCGGCAAACCCCGCATGATACTCGAAACCGAATGCGCGATAAAACCATTGCTGACGCGCCAGCCAGGCAACCGCTGCGAAGCCTATAAACACGCCGACGATCGAAACGCCGAGCAACTTCACGACGTGACGTTTTTTGTAATGCCCGATTTCATGCGCAACCACGGATTCAAGTTCCGGCTCGGCAAGCTGGCCTACGAGCGTGTCGAAAAGGACAATTTTGCGAAAACGTCCGAAGCCGGTGAAGAAGGCATTGGAGTGACGCGACCGTTTGCTGCCGTCCATTACTTCGATGCTGCGGGTTGGAAAATCGGTGCGCCGGGCCAGTGCAAAGAGGCGTTCGCGCAACGAGCCGTCCGGCAGCGGCGTGAACTTGTTGAAGAGCGGCATGATCACCGCAGGGGCGATCAGTAGCAAAAGCAATTGGAACGCGATCACGACCCCCGCCGCCCAAATCCACCAGTTTGGGCCAGTCCACTCGATCAGCTTCAATACCAGCGCAAGCGATGGAAACCCAAGCATTGCCGCGAGCAAAAGTCCTTTCACACGATCAAGTACCCACGTCCTTGCGGTTGTCGTGTTGAAGCCGAATCGGTCTTCGAGTTTAAACTGGGCGTACCACGCGAATGGCAGACTGACGATGCTTAGCACAACGCCCGTAGCGAAAAGAAAACCGGCTAACGCCCAAACGGACGTACCGAAAGCTACCGTGAATTTTCCAAAAGCCCACGGCAAGAACCCGCTGAATAACAGGCTGGTGAGGAGCACGGCATCAAACAACGTGACGACATCTCCAAATCGGCTCTTGGCCAGGGTGTAATCGACTGACCGGCGATACGTCGGTTCATCAACCATCTCGCGAAATGCGGGCGGCACTTCGTTCGCATGCGCACGCACATAACGTTCGTTGGCGCGGCTGAGCAACAGTTCTGCAATCGCGCGCGCGAGAATCAGAACTAACGCAATGATGGCGAACGGGGACATATGCAGGCGACGTAACACAGGCATCCTGCCTGCCTTCGTCGACCAGGCATCCCTGCCTGGTTTGGCAAACCGCAGGCTGGGAAGCCTGCGCGACCGGTCAAGCTGGAAGCGTGAGTTACTGTCATGTGTCAGCTTGCGAAAAGCATCCGATAGTAGCGATACCAATCACTTTGAAACCGCTCACTCGGATCGTACTTTCTCTTCAAATTCAGAAATTCTTTGAATTGCGGATAGCACGCGATGACCTGCTCGGGTTTTGCGAATTTGTGGTAGGTCAGGTAATAACTCCCGCGGCGAGCTATCGCCAAATCGATTAATCCGCGGAACGAACGCGCAGACGCTTCGATGCCGCTCGATGTATGAAGCGTGAGCAAATTGAAAATGATACAGGCATAGTTTTTTTTGGCCCATGCTAGAAAGCTTTCGTCATCTTTTTCGATCAATCGGACGGTGCCGTAGATCGCGATTGTGCGATTCGAGCGCAGCAAATCTGCCGCCTCCGTTAAAAAATCGGGAAGGTCTGCGCGTGGAACATAGATTTCGGTGATGATGAGGCTCGACTCATCACCACCGATTTGGTCGTGGATCTTCTGCGCGTAGTTCGGGAGATATGCGCCAAGCTGATTCGTGTCCGACCAATAGGTCTGTCCGTTTGTCGACAAATAATAATCGCTGTAGTGCTTGAAAGCCTTTTCCCGGTCCGTATAAGCAAGGCGGAGGAGGTCCAGCCAATCGTAATCGCTTAATTCTTTTTTGGCGACAATCGGTTCGTCTTCGCTGATCGGTTCGTAGCAGGAAAACACGCCGCGTTGAAGGAACTCCGGCGATTTTTCATCGACTAAAAATTGAAAATCGCCGTAGAGAAATTTTTGCGCGACGCGTTCTTCAAAACGCTTCGGCAAATCGGCTGCGCGAATGATCTCGACTACGCGTCTTAATTTTTGCCGGGGAACAAGGCGAAGTGTTACCGCATCGACCAATCCAAAAAGCCCATAACCACCGATTGCAAGTCGGAACAATTCACTATTTTCCTCGCGCGAGCAGCGAATCGATTTTCCATCGGCGGTGATCAGGGTGAATGATTCAATGTTGGAAATCAGCGGCTTCATCCGCAGTCCACGGCCGTGCACGTTGGAGGAAAGACTCCCACCGAGTGTGAAGGTGTCGGCGCCGGTTTGTTTCTGAGCGATGCCCCATTGCTTTTTCCCGTCCGTTTGAGCTTCGAGGTACGTGCGAATCAATTTCGGCCATTGGATCCCGGCTTCCGCTTCGAGCAAGCCGCGTTCACGATCGAAGGAAATCACCCGATCCAACTCGCGCGTATCGATGCAAACGCCGTCAGTGGCGAATTGCTGGCCACCCATCGAGTGGCGGCATCCCGAAACGGAAATCGGCAAGCCTTTTCGCGACGCGGAACCAACAATCTCGGCAAGCTCATCTCTGGTGCGCGGTCTTAGAAGTTCGCGGACCCGAGTGCGATTGAGTTGCGAATGGACGTCGTTAACCCATATCTCTTTCTCGGGTACGCCGAACGCGTGCGGCGCAAGCGCCAAGAGCGCCGCCGTGCGTATGAATTCACGGCGGGTCAGCATCGGGGAAGCTTAACTGCGCCAGTTAGATTACAGCCAGACAAATTACCTCGCCTTTTGCGATGATTTCATCACTGAGATCCGATGCCATGTCTCGCAGATCATTGTGATCGAAAAATCGAATCACGCGCCACGGCCGTATAAACTCAGCAAGTTCACTTCGCGTAGTTCCCCAGAGGAACGGCTCGCCGCGTCTGCGTAACCACGAGTCAACAAGTTTGGTTTGCGAATCGAAGCGAAGTTGGCCATAGCCCTGTTTTTCCATGAACGTAAACGCAAACTCGCTACCGGGAGCGCTTAGGGTGCTCGCGGTTTTCATCAAGGAGGAGACGATGTCTGCGGGGAAATACATCAGCAAACCTTCGGCTATCCAGAATGTGCGTTTAGCCGGATCGAACCCATTGCTGATCAACGCTTCCCTATCGGGACCAGCGGCACTCAAATCAACTGCGATGAAATGCACTCGTTCAATTCCGATTTCGGAACAGGCACGCACTTTGTGACACTGCGTAGCCGGATGATCGATCTCCCAAAATAACGCAGTCGAAAACTCCTGCTGCAATTCAGAACTGAGCGGATCGAAGCCTGCACCGAGTATTACAACTTGGGCGACACCGCTAGCAAGCGCTGAGCGTACCAGCTCACCGATGCATTTCTTTCGTAAGGCATAGTGCAGCAAAATTCCTGGGATGGTGATACGCTCGATAAACTTCGCGATCGGCCGAAACCAGATCTGCCGAACGATTTTCAAGAACAGACGCGTCTTTGCGGAATGCTTCTCCAAGACGCGAGCGCATAAATCTGCCGACGCCTTGGAAACGAAACGCGAGTATTTAGCGTCGTGATGCAAAAGAACCAGGCTCGCCGCTATGAGCAGTGCTGTGCGACTAGCCTGTTCGTGTTGCACCTATGTGCGTCCGGTTAACCGCCGAATTGAAAGATTAATTTGCGTCGGCGGTGCAGAGGGGCTTCTACTCGCGAGCGCTGGCCACGCCGTTCGAGTCTGCCGCTCTAGCTTGAGCGGAAAGGAATTCGCGAACGTGATTCAATTCATCTCGTGAACCACCCGCTTTTGAAGTTTGTGCGGCCAGCTTCGTGTAGTAACGGCTTGCATTCTCATTGTCGCCGGCTAGCTCGGCGGCTTGCGCCGCTCCATATAAACCTCTGAATCTTCCCGGGTAGATCTTGAGCGCGGCTTCAAATTCTCGCTGCGCTTCCTTCGGTAGTCCCGTTTCCAGCAGCAGAGTGCCGAGTTGTTCGCGAATCGGAACGAACGCTCCGGGCGAAACAGGATGCTTGCCGAGTATGTCTTCGGAATCCGCGGCCCGCCGCAGCATATCGATTGCTTCGTCCTTCTTGCCTTCAGCTGCCGCCACGCGTGCCGAAGCCGCTTGCATCTGCAGGTCGAGATGACTTTTGAAATAATCGAACTTTGGATCTTTCGTCGCGTCGCGTAATTGCTGCATTCGTGCGATCGCTTTTCGTGCGCCATCGAGGTCGCCGGTGTGCGCGCGCCCGAGCGCGTGACCGTACTCGATGAGGGCTTCCATGAATGGAAATGAATTCCAATGCGGCAGCTCCGGAATTTGCAAGGCCGCCGCTGCCTCCCAATCGTTCCGCTCAAACGCATAACGTGTTGGAATCGCGGCCAGCGCGTAAGCTGCGCTGAATTCCAGTTCCGGATTTGTCTTCCGCACTCTCGCGACACGATCGACGATCTCTTTCGCCTCGGCATCGCGGGCCTCCTGCAAATACGAGTAGGCCATGTAATCGAGCGCGTGTAATTCTTCAGCTTCGGTAGCGTCGCGATGGCGCATGGCAGCGTAGGCGCGCGAAGCTTCAGCGGAAGCGCGATTTGCAGCGATAGATTCATCCCACATTCCCAAACGCGTAAAGATGTGCGACGGCATATGCAGTGCGTGCGGCACCCACGGCGCAATAGAATCATATGTCTGGGCTGCAGTCAGGCCGCGTTGAGCGAACTGAGGGAAATCGTAGGAATGGATCAGGTAGTGAACGACCCCGGGATGGTTCGCGTTTTGTTTCCAGAGCTTTTCCAATATGCCGGCAGCCTCAAGCTGTTTCGATAAACTCGTGTCGTTAGGCGTGGCGTAACCAGTAGCCAGCACCGCGAAAGCGTAAAAGGTTTGCACTTCGAAATCGTCCGGATACTTGTCGCGCAGCTGTCGCATTGCTTTCTCGTAGGCGACTACGCGATCGCGTGGTCCGACCGGTCCGTGACAGGATTGTCCAACCGGGGCTGCGGTCGAACTCTCAGGGGCGTTGTAATAGGTGTTGAGTGCCATGATGAAGCCGCGTTCGCGATCCGAACCGGCCTTCAACGACATTGCTTTTTCAATGGCAGCTTTACCCGCGCGCATTTCGTCGGGAGCAGGCGGTGTCCAAATCGGATGCCACCATGTCATGGCGATTCCCCATTGCGCCATCGCGCATTTCGGGTCTCGGTCCGCCACCGAAGTAAAAACGCGCCGCGCCTCTTCATAGAAAAACGAATGAAGCAATGCCACACCACGAGCGAAATCAGATTGGACGTCCGGCGTGCACGTTATCGGGAACGTCACGCTTCCGACGCCGCGCAAATCGCCCGGTTCGGGAGCGGTGGCGGATTTGGCGTAGTTTAAGGGGAGAAAACTACTGACCAATCCGACAAGAAGGAGTATGCGCCGAGCATACAGAAATATTTTCACGCTGTAGCTTGGTCGTTTCGGGCAAATTGGCAAACCGCTTCGGCGACTGAAAGAGATCAATGTAGCGCATGCGTCCCGCTTGCAGCCCCACAACCGTGCAAGCCAGAGACTCGCGCTACCTTACTACTCAAATCCAAAAATGATTTTGCCGCTGCGTTTGCCTTCTGCGGCACGTGTGACCGCGGTTTTGACTTCGTTTAGTGGATAAGCTTCCTCGACTTTTGTTTTGAGCAGACCGCGTCTGGCCATATCGAAAAGCGGTCGAAACGTGTCCATGCGCTCAGACGGAGTGGCGTTGTCGTACCATTTATTGATCCAGATGCCGCGAAATCGCAGGTCTTTGAAAATGAGAAGACCGGTCGGAATTTTCAGCGGCTGCAAGCTCATCGCGCCAAAGCTCACTAGCGTGCCGTTAGGCGCGAGACAATTAGCGAGACGCAGCGCGCTGTCGCCGCCGACGGAGTTTAGCCCCAGACGAATGGACGCGCCGCCGGTCGCGCTCTTCACTTCTTCGCGAAGATTTTCGCCATCGACCAGCACGGTATCACCGCCTTCTGCGCGCAATTCATCAATCAGCTCCGCTCGGCGAATGACGTTCACGGTTTTATAACCGAGCTCGTGCGCGATTTGAATTACGCCGCGGCCCGCCGCCGAATTCGCTGCGTTTTGAATCAGCCAATCTCCTTTCTGCAAATCGACATAGTCATGCAGCAATCGCCACGCGGTTAGCGGATTGATTTTTAACATTGCCGCCTGAACAGGCTCGATTCCGTCAGGCACAACGACCAGTTCGTCGGCTTTCACCGCGACCGCATCGCGCCATGTCCCTATGTTGTGCGGCAGAATCACGAGCGCCCCGGTCGTTAGGCCTTTCACGTTTGCACCCAATTCAATAACAACACCTGCGCCTTCAAAGCCGGGCGTCGCAGGGAGCTGCGGGCGCACCGGATATTTTCCTTCGATCTGATTTAGATCCGCTGGGTTGATTGGCGCGGCGCGCATTTTCACCACTACTTCGTCTGCGGCTGGTGTCGGCCACGGCTGCTTTTCGATGTGCAAAACATCCGCCGGATTTCCGTGCGTTTCGTAAACGGCTGCGTTTATACTTTCGTTCATCGATGTCTTCGTCCCCGCATCCTCAGGCTTCCTCAGACAATCTGCAAACTCGCCGACCGCCTGGCGGGATGACTTCGTCTGCGTGGCAGACCGGTGCGCGTATGGCGCTCTTCGGTATGATCGTGAACTCAATTTTCGCGATCGCGAAGATTCTTGGCGGATTCTTCGGTCATGCGTATGTGCTCATCGCCGATGGCATCGAGTCTGGGCTCGATGTCGCAGGTTCGTTTGTGATCTGGAGCGGGCTGAAAGTCGCGGCGCGGCCGCCAGATGCTTCGCATCCCTATGGTCACGGAAAAGCCGAGCCGATCGCAGCGATGATTGTTGCAGTTGGAGTCGTGGCTGCCGCTGTGGGTCTTGCCATTCAAAGCGTGCGCGAAATTTTTCTGCCTCATCACGCGCCGGCGCCTTACACGCTGGTGATATTGGTTGTTGTAATCATGATAAAAGAAACTTTGTTCCGCTACGTCAATCGGATCGGACGCGATATCGATAGCACGGCTGTGCAAACCGATGCATGGCATCATCGCAGCGACGCGCTCACGTCTGCCGCAGCGTTCATCGGCATTTCCGTGGCCTTGATCGGCGGCAGGCGTTGGCAAAGCGCAGATGATTGGGCAGCTATTTTTGCCTGCGCAGTCATCGCCACAAATGGCATCAGGCTTTTGCGGCCGGCGTTTTACGAAATCATGGACACCGCGCCGCGGAAAATCGTTAAGTCAGTTTGCTCGGTTGCTAGCTCAGTCCCTGGTGTCATAGATGTTGAAAACTGCCGCGCCCGAAAAATGGGTTTGGACTTTTATGTCGATCTTCACGTCGGAGTGGACGGCAATATTTCCGTGCATGAAGGGCACGAAATTGCCCATCGGGTGAAGGCGGCAATCCAGCAAAGCAACTCGCGCGTCGCAGATGTGCTCGTGCATATCGAACCTGCACAGCCTTAGCTGCGAGCGCGGATCGCGTCGTCGCTCGCTACAGCTCGCGCACGACCTGAATTAGTGCATTCGACAGAGTTTTTCGTGCCCGCGTGATTCTTTTGGCGAACTGTACCAGGCGCAGGACGCGATTCGGATGGGCAAGAAAAAACTTCGCCAGCGCGGTCATCCGGGTTCGTTGTTGTTCGGGGTCGAATAAGATCTTCGGCGGAGCGGGGAACGGTTGATGCGGCGTATCGGTAATGATGCGAATCGAGAGGAGCGGAACACCGTGCTCGGCGCAGGCACGTGCAATGAATTCTGTCTCCATATCAGCGGCAGCAGCGCCCGTGGTTTGTCCGATTTTTTTTCGCTCCTCAGTGGAATGGATTATCGACGGCACCGTCAAAAGATTCGCTCGATGGATGGGAGAACCGCCGGCGCCCCGGCGCATCTCGTCTAGTTGGACGGTCGAGAAATTCTCTGCCAGCAAAAGATCACCGGCGCGCAATTTATCGTTAAG
>Ga0209577_10001136_pt1 | contig 26480 bp, 17 predicted proteins | sample GraSoiAngelo_109_FD_185874 | JGI IMG/M metagenome (GOLD analysis project Ga0209577, IMG submission 185874) | Grasslands soil microbial communities from the Angelo Coastal Reserve, California, USA - 14_0903_12_20cm (SPAdes) (version 2) | ecosystem: Environmental > Terrestrial > Soil > Grasslands...
AGTTATGAAGCCGAATCAAGAAGCCGCGCCACTCGCAGTTGTCATTGGAGGTTTGAAGGTCGGCGCGAGCAGAAAGAGCGCGAGCGCGATGGCGGCGGCTGATGTAGGATTCGGCTTCATAACTTCAAACCTCCAATGACAACTGCGAGTGGCGCGGCTTCTTGATTCGGAAAGAGTCGAGCGATCACGTCCCCCGACCGAAGAGGATCGTCTTCACGGTCTCGAACAGAATCACGGCGTCGAGCAAGAGGCCCTGGTTCTTGATGTAGTAAAGGTCGTACTGCAACTTCTGGCGCGCGTCCTCGATGGACGCGCCGTAGGGATACTTGATCTGCGCCCAGCCCGTGAGTCCCGGCGGGATCAGGTGGCGCTGCTCGTAGAAAGGAATCTCCTCGGCCAACTGACGGACGAAGTGGGGGCGTTCGGGGCGCGGGCCGACGAAGTTCATCTCGCCGCGCAGGATGTTCCAGAACTGCGGTATCTCGTCCACGCGAATCTTGCGGATGACTCTCCCGACGCGCGTCGCGCGGTCGTCGCCCGCGCGGCTCGCCCACACGGGGCCGTCCCTTTCGGCGTCCACGCGCATCGAGCGGAATTTATAGACGCGGAAGCTGCGCCCGTTCTTGCCGACCCGCTCCTGCGCGTAGAAGACGGGGCCGCGCGAGTCGAGCTTGATGAGCACGGCGGCGAGGAGCGCGACGGGCAGCGACAGCACAGCGCCGGCGAGTGCGACCGAGCGGTGCACAACCGTCCGCACCACCGCGCTCACGCGACCCTGCCGACCGCGGCCCGAAAAGATGAGCCACGAGGGGCGCATCATGTCCAGGGAGACCCGGCCCGTCAGGCGCTCGTAAAACGAGGCGCACTCCTCAATCGCCACGTCGCCCGACAGGCTGAGGTCTAAGAGCTGCTGCGTGGGGAACTGCCCGCGCCGCTCGGCCATCGCGACGACGACGCGGTCAACGCCCTCGCGCCGGATGATGTCGGGCATCTCGGCGGTTGTGCCGAGCACGCGCGGGTTAATCAAGCTCTGGCCGACCAGTTCTGGCCGGCTGTCCACGAAGCCGACGACGCGGTAGCCGGCGTCGCGCCGCTCCAGGACTTCGCGCGCCACGTCAATGGCCGCCTCTCCCGAACCGACTATCAGAATCTTCTCGCCGACGCTGGGGTGTCCGAGCAGCCAGTGCGCGGCCACGCGCCACGCGACCATCATCACGAGCGCCAGCGGCAGCGCCAGCAGAGAGACGCCGCGCCCGATCATCAGCGGCGGCACGGCGTACATCAGTATCGCCAGCGCGACCCACGCGAGGCCGAGCGCCTGGATGAGTCGCAGGACAAGCTCGCGCCGGTCGTGCATGACGACGAAGTCGTAGAGGTCGTAGAGGTAGAAGGCGGCGAGGCAGAAGAGCGTGACGACGCCCGCCTTGAGGAAGCCATACTTCTCGTTCAGCTCGTAGTAGGCGTCTATCCAGCCCAGGCGCAGGTAGGCCGCCGCCACCATCGCCCAGAAGATGAGCAGCGCCTCGGCGATGATGAGCAGTAGCGTCCTGACGTTGAAACGCGTCTGAGCCAAAAAGCTTTACCCCCCGAACTCAACCCCTCGCAAAGTCCTTCACCCCTCTTGTTCCTTCCCCGCGTCGCGCCGCGAGCCGTAGCGGCGGTAGTAATAATAGTTCTGCTCGCTCAGTTGCTCGTCCGAGCCGTTGAGGACGACGCCGAGCAGCCGCTCGCGGGGCAGCGGTTCGAGGAGGCGTTCGAGCGCCGCGTAGCGCGTGCGTCCCGCGCGCGCTACGATGAGCGCGGCGTCGGCGCGGTTGATGAGCACGCTGGCGTCGGTGAAGATGCCGAGCGGCGGCGCGTCAATGATGACGTAGTCGAACATGCGCCGCGCCTCTTTGAGCACGGCGCTGAACTTCGGCCCCGAAAGCATCTCGGCCACGTCGTCGCGCGCCGCGCCGCCGGGCAGAAGGTGCAGGCCCGCGGGTTCGAGCCGCACGATTGACTCCGCGAGCGTGGCCTCTCCGGCGAGCACTTCCGAGAGTCCGGTGGGCGCGTCGAGGCCGAGGTAGTCGCCGGCGCAGGGGTTTCTGAGGTCGCCGTCAATCAGGAGCGCGCGCACGCCGTCGGTCTGCGCGAGCAGCCAGGAGAGGTTGATGGCCGTCAAGGTCTTCCCCTCCATCACGCCTGCGCTCGTCACGACGAACGCCTGCATCTTCTTGCGCTCGCCCGCGTGCAGGACGCGCGTCCGAAGCGAGCGGAAGCGCTCGGCGTGGGCGGAGCGCGGCTGCGTGATGGCGATGAGGTGTGGTTCGACGCGCGCGGCGGAGATGTCTAAAGTGACAAACTCCGGCGTGCGCGCCGAACCGTCAGCGCCCAAAGTTGCCCCAGCAGCACGCGAAGCCGCCGCGGGGAGTGCCGACCCGCCGGGCGTCACGGTGTGCTCATTGGACGCTGAAACTGTCGCCGACTCCGGCGACTGGAAATGCTTCGAGCGGCGGAAGAGGAACTCGGCGGCATCGTCAGCGTCACGGTTGACGCCGACGACCGGCGCGGACGCTCCCGGCGCGGCGTGAGGCCGCCCGTGCCCGTTCGTCTCCGCGGCGGGCGCTGGCGGCCTCTCGTCGCGCGAGTCGTGCGCGAGCTTCTCTTCCTTCTTCGCCTTCGAGCCGTTCTGCTCGGCGGCGCGCTTCAATGCCTCATAGACTCTGCCCATCACGAATCTCCCTTGCCGTCCCAGCGGCGGAAGGCGCGGCTGAGGTCTTCGACCCCCGGAGTGTCTTCGCCCTCGGCCTTAGCTTCGCCGTCTTCCAGCTCGCGCTCGATCTCCTGCTCGTGGCGCACCTGCTCGGCGCGGCCCACGCCCGCCTGCTGCGCGCGGCCCCCTTCGTCCGACAGCCCCGCGCCCGCGGCCCAAAGCTCCGAGCGGCCCGCGGCGTTGAAGATGCGGGCGGCGTCGGCGCGCTCCTCGCCCGACTGACGACCGCGCTGCGCATTCGGAAGGAGGTCGAAAGTCTCCGCGACCTCCTCGACGATCTCGCGCCCAACGACCGCCGCGCCCGCCGCGAAGCCCGCGAGCAGGGCGTTGTCACAGAGGTTGTTGATCTGGCGGGGGATGCCCTCGGAGCAGCGGAAGACGAGGTCAACCGCGCCCGCGGTGAAGATGCCTGTGTGCTCCGCGCCCGCGGCCAGCAGTCGCGAGGTGACGTAGCGCTCGGTCTCCTCGATGTCGGGCAGCGGCCTGATCTCGCAGCGCAACGCGATACGCTGTTTCAACTGCCGCAGTTCCGGCTGGTTCAGAACGTCGCGCAGTTCGGGCTGACCGGTGAGGACGATCTGCAACTGCTTCGCCGAGTCGGACTCGAAGTTCGAGAGCAGGCGAATCTCTTCGAGCACGGCGGGGGAGAGTCCGTGCGCCTCGTCTATGATGAGCACGGTGCGAAGCCCGCGCGAGTGGCGCGAGTCCAGGACTTCGCCGAGCCTCAAAAGTAGCTCCGACTTGCTCTCCCAGCGCGGCACGTCCAGGAGCTTCGGCGAGGAGATGTACTGGTAGAACTCCGAGACGCTCATGCGCGGGTTGAAGAGGTAGGCGACGAGCACGGTGCGGTCGAGGCGGTTCATCATCCAGCGCAGGATCGTCGTCTTGCCCGTGCCGACTTCGCCGGTGACGACGATCAGCCCTTTGCCGCTCTCGATGCCGTAGTGCAGGTTCGCCATCGCCTCCGTGTGCGAGGGCGTGAAGTAGATGAACCGCGGGTCGGGCGTCAGCGCGAACGGTAGTTCTTTCAGGCCGTAAAATTCGAGATACATCTCAAAACCTCCGTAAACCGTGAACCGTAAACCGTGACGAGTAAAAGCCCGTTTGTCGAGAACCGAGTACCGTGACAAGTCTCAACCGTCTTGTCACGGTTCACGGTTTACGGTTCACAGCCTTTCTCATCCTCTGTTCGCGATCATCTCGATGATGTGCAGTCGGCTCAGGACGACGTAGAGCGCGGGGGCGCTCAAGATTGTGGCGGCGACGGAGGCCGCGGCGAGCGCCCAGCGGCGCGCCTTCAGGTTGCGCTCCTCGCGCGCCGTCAGGAGCAAGGGCAGCGCGACGAGCACGGGCAGGCCCGTGTAGTGCTCGGCGTCCTCGGTCGTCTGGATCGTGAGCAGGCGCGGCAACTCGAAGGCGGCGGCGAGCAGCACCCCGCAGGCCAGTCCCGCGAAGAGTCCGAGCAGCACGAGCAGCGGGCGCTTCGGCGCGACGGGCTGTTCGGGCAGGCTCGCCGGGTCAATGACCACGATTGATTCGCCCTGCGCCCGGCCCGCCACCTCCGAGTTGATCTCGGCCTTCTTCTGCTGCTCGACCATCTGGTCGTAGGTGGCCTTCGCCGTCTGGTAGTCGCGGTTGATGGCTTCGAGTCCGACCTCCGAGTTGGGCACGCCGTTGATGCGCTGCTCCAGCCCGGCGATGTCCGCCTCGGTCTTGTCGAGGAGCGACTGCTGGCGCTTCACCTCGCCCTGGAGGCGTTCGTTCTCGCCCTTGTAGGACGTGAGGCGCGGGTCAACCCTGGTTTCGAGCCGCTTGCGCTGCTCCTCGACCTTCCGGCGGTGCTCCTCTTCCATCTCGTCCATCTGCCCCTGGATGGAGTCAATCTGGCTCTGCACGATGATCACGTCCGGGTGCTTCGGCCTGTACTGCTTGAGGAGCGCCTGCTTGTCGGATTCGAGTTCGGCCTTGCGCTTGATCAGCTCGGCGTAGGCCGCCGTGGACTTCGGGTCGGTCATCTGCGCGACGAACTCCTCGGTCTGCTGCTGGTTGGACTTCGACAGGTCGGCGATGAACTTGTTGTTGGAGGTGATCTGGTCGTTGAGCCGCCCGATCTCGCTGATGCGCGCCTTCTGCTCCTCGCGCAGGCCGGCGAGCTGCCCGACGAGCGCCGCCGTCTCCGACGGCAGGCTCTGGATGTGGCCCTGCATGAACTCAAGCCGCTGCTTGTCAATCAGGTCGAGCTGCTCCTTGGCCTGGTTTAGCTTCTCCTTGAAGAACTCTTCGGTGAGCGTCGCGTTCTGGCCCGCGCCCTTCTGCTGCGCGTCCACATACTTCGAGGCGAGCGCCTCGGTGACTTTCTGCGCGGAGTGCGGGTCGGGGCCGCGGAAGAAGAGGAAGAAGCCGTTGGTGATCTCGTTGCGGCTCGTGTTGAGGGTGATCTGGATGTCCTTCGTCCGCATCCGCTCGACCAGCTCGTCCATCGCGACGCCGCGGTTGCGCTCGACGGCGTAGAGGCCGTAGCGCTCGATCATGGGTTCGAGCGTGCTGCGGCTCGTGACTTCCTGCGTGATGTTGTTGATGCGGATGGTCAGCTCGCTGTCCGAGAGCTGCGGGACGACCGAGGTCGCGATGCTCGCGGGCCTGACGGTCAGAAGCGTCCTCGACTCGTAAACGTCCGGCAGCTTCTTCACGGCGTAGGCCACCGCGACCGCGACCGCCACGGTCGGCAGCACGATCAGCCACTTCCTGCGCCAAATCATCCGCGCCAGCTCGCCCGGCGTCCGCTGTCGAAAATCAACACTCATGGCTCACTCCGTTCGCCGTGAGCCGTGAACCGTGAACCGTGACAAGTTAAGAACTGCTCTCCTCTTGTCTCGGCTTACGGTTCACGGTTCACGGCCTCAAAGGCTTTCAAGCGTGCGGCGCACGTCTTCGATGGGGGTCGGCGTGGGGGCCTTGCCCGCGCGCTGCTGCTCCGCCGCGTAAAGCTCCTGGCACTTTTGCAGCTCGCGGCGCGCGGCGGTACGGTCGCCGGCCTTTGCGAGCGCCGCGCCGAGGTGCCAGCGGTAGAGCGAGTTGTCGCTGCCGCGCTTGGCCGCGCCCGCGACCGCCTTCTGCAACTGCTCGACGGCGTCGCGGTAGAGTTCCTTGCGGTAATAGACCCAGCCGAGCGTGTCGGCGAAGCCCGGCTCCGCCGGGTAGCGGCGCACCACGTCCTGCGCCAGGCGCATGGCCTCCTCGGCGTTGCCCTTGCCGTAGTCGCCGTAGAGCGCGGCGAGGTTGTTCTCGGCCACGGGTTCGTCGGGGCGGATGGAGAGGACGCGGCGGTAGTAGTCGGCGGCAACGTCGAGCTGCCCGCGGCCCGCCTCGATCAGGCCGATGTTGCGGTAGGCGACGAAGTCATCGTTCCTCTTCTCGGTGATCTTTTTGTACTCGGCGATGGCGCGGTCGGGCTGCTGCGTGCCGACGTAAATTTCGGCGAGCGCCGAGTAGGCCGGCATGTAGTTGTCGTCGTCCTGGACGGCGCGCTGGAACGCCGACTCGGCGCGCTGCGGGTCGGGCTGCTGCTGCTGGTTACCGCTGCGGTACGCCTGACCTAAGAGGTACTGGAGCGGCGCGCTCTTCGGCTGCTCGCCGGCGAGCTGCTCGACGCGCGCGCGCGCCTCGTCGAGTTTTCCGGTCGCCGTGCCGAGGTTGATGAGGGCGGTCAGGGCCTGGAAGTTTGTGCGGTCAATCGAGAGCGCGCGCTCTATCTGCTGCTGCGCCTCTTCGGCCTTGTTCTCGGCCCCGGCGGCGTCGGCGAGGTTGACGTAAGGCAGCGGCGAGTTGGGCGCTATTGTGCGCGCGGCCTCGAAGTCGGCGCGCGCGGCGGCGATGAACTTGCCGGCGTCCGCGCCCGGAGCCTTCTGGCCGAGGCCGAGGCTGGCCTTGCCGCGCAACAGCAGCGCGTTCGTCTTCACGTCGGCCAGGAGCTGCGGCGTCAGCTCGCCGTTCGGCGTGGCGTCCTGGAGTTTCTTCAGGAGGTCGTCCGCCGTGCGCCTGGCCCCGTCGAAGTCGCCCGAATCGAGGCTGATTTGAATCTGGAGGAGCTTCGCGGGGAGGAAGTCCTGGTAGTAGCGTTCGAGTTCGCCCGCGCGGGCGCGCGCCTGCTCGAACTGCCCGTCGCGGTAGAGCGCGTCGGACATGAAGTAGAGGCCGAGCTTCGAGTGCGGGTCCTGGTCGAGCACGGTCTTGAGGTCGGCGATGGCGTCCCTCGGCTTGCCGGAGGCCGAGCGCATGCGCGCGCGCAGGAAGAGCGCGTCAACGTCCTTCGGGTCGCGCTTCAGAAGCTCCTCGACCTGCGCGCCCGCGCCCTGTAGGTCGCCGCGCTGGAGGCTGATCTCGCCGAGGCGGTAGTGGCCGCGCGTGTAGTCCGAGAAGTTTTTGATGATGTCCTGGTAGAGGCTGGCCGCGTCGTCGAAGCGACCGACCGTGGCGTAGTAGTCTGCGAGGCGCGCGCGCCCCTCGGCCTGGTCCCAGTCTTTGTGCGCCCAGGCGCTGTAAGCTTCCTCCGCCTTGTCGAGCTTCTGGTTGACGAGGTAGTAGCTGGCGAGCACCTTATGCGCGTCGCGATTTTCGGGGTCAACCTCGACGGCCTTGCGGAACTCGGCCTCGGCCTCCGGCGTGCGGCCCGTCTGGACGAGAAAGATTCCGTACTCGCCGTGCGCGAGCGACGAGCGGTCGTTGATGGAGATGGCCTTCTTGTAGATGCCTTCGGCGTCCGAATTGCGGTTCATCAGATGGTAGAGCCGGGCCAGACCCATGTAAGACTCGACGCGCTGCGGGTCGAGGCCGATGGCGTCATTGATCTTCTTCTCGGCCTCCTTCGCCGCCTCCGGGCTGCCGCCGCCCTGGAAGTACATGACGTTGGCGATGAGGATGTAGCCGTCGGGGTTTTTATCGTCGCGCGCGATGATTTCGTTCGCCAGCCGCGCGGCCTCTGCCAGAAGCTGATCGTTGCCTTCCTTCTTCTGGCCGTAGGCAGTGAGGTAGATGCTGGCGAGCCTGACGCGCGCCGGCATATTGTTCGGGTCGAGCTTGACCGTGCGCTGAAGCTCTTCGACGTAATCGCCGGCGCGTTCAAGTTTCTCGTAGGCTTGCGCGAGTCCCCAGTGGGCCGCGGCGAGGTTGTCGTCAATCTGGAGGGCGTTGCGGAACTGGATGGTGGCCTCCTGCCAGCGGCGGTCCTTGAGTAGGGCTTCGCCCTGGCGGAGGTATTCGGCCTTCGCTTTTTCCGGGCTGGTGCAGGACGCCGCGAGCGCGACGAGAAGGGCGAGAAGGAAGACGGTCAGCGCCCGGAGACTCCGGGCGCGAGGGCACTCTTGAAAGTTCATCTGTCAGGCACTCCTTCCGGGCGAACAGCCTGGCCGACCTTAACGCGAACCGAGGCACCGGACGCGTCCCGGCCACGGCTGCCGCCACTTCATCTTAACCGTCACGCGACTTTTCGGCGGCGGGCAAAGCCGCGTCCGGTGCGCGTGCGGTCACAACCTCAGCGGGGCCTTTCGAGAGAAACCGTGGCGGCGAACGCGGGGCAAGCGTGGACGCCGTCGGCTAAAATCTCCGGCTCCTTTTCAACTTTGTCCCGGCGGGGCCTGCCGGGAGCAACGCGGATTAGAAATGTCTAATGAGGCTTCCCTTCCTCTAAAAATGCCTGAGCCGCGCCGAAAAGACAAGGGGTAGTTTACCGCCTCAGTTCGGCACGTAAGGCGCGAGGTTCGGCGCGACCTGCGCGGCGAACTGCGCGGCGGTCTCGATGGCCTCGCCCTCAGACCCGCGGACGGGGACGAGCACGCGCACCATCGCGCCGTCGGAGCGGCGCAGGCGTATGCTGTCGAGCACCGTGTAGAGCTTGTCCGTGTACTCGCTCGCCACGGCGCGCCCGCGCCCCTGATACCAGTAGATCATCAACTGGCGTTCGCCGCCGTGCTGTATGACGTAGCGGTTGGCCGCAAACGCCGAAGCGCCGTTCGCCGGTTTGATCTCGACGGTGGCCGGCTCATTCAGCTCCCACCCGGAACCGGGCAGGCAGTTGAGCGGGCTGTGGTAGGTCGCGCCCGCGCGCTGCGTCGAGTAGTAGCCGACGTAAAGGGAAGCCGTGCGCCCGTCGCCCAAGTCGTAGTCGCGCGAGACGTAGTCGTCGGCGCGCAGCACCGCCTCGGTCGCCGCGTCGAAGCGCGCGTCCGGCCCCGCCTGCCGCCAGCCGCCAACCTCCGCGGGGAACTCCACGAGCGCCCGGCGCGGGACGCGCGCCTCGCCCGCCGCCGCCCAGAAGTTGACGACCGCGCCGCCCGCGACCAGCAGCGCCACCATCGCCCAGAAGTATCTGCCCTGCGACTTCATCGAACCTCTATTCTCGCCCTTAACTCGCCGACCCCTCGCCGCCGACGGACATCGCCGTCGGTGCACTGCCGCCAACCGCGACCTCGACACCCTCGACGGCGTGCTTCTCGTCAATAGCCTCGGAGACTACCTCGGCTGCGCCGCCGCCGCCAGCGCCGTCGCGGCGCGAGGGATTGAAGCGGTCAATGAGCCAGCCGAAGGCGAAGAGCAGGAGGAATGCGGCGATGTAGATGACCCAGCCGGAGAACTCGTGGAAGAAGCCGTCCGCCACCTGCGTGCCGTAGTAGCGGGCCAGCACGCCCGTGCCGCTGACGCGCGCCGCGTTCGTGATGATCGCGATGGGCACAGCCGCCGCGACGATGAGCACGGCGCGCCACACGGCGTAGCGCGAGCGATGTCCGCCGTCGCCGTCGCTGCCCGCGCCGCCTTCGTGCGAAGGGTTTGTGAAGTAGGCGAAGACGACCGCGAGCGTGATGAGCGTCATCAGGCTGCGGATGCCACTGCACGCCTCGACCACTTCGAGTCGCTTGGTCGTCGCCGAGCCGAGCGGGTACAGCTCGATGATGTTGCCTTCGCGCAGCACGGGGATGTTAACCAGGCGCATCACCCACACCGCGCATTGCGACGCGAAGAGTTGGAGCGGGAAGGCGACCTTGTTGAAGACGATGGCCGGGACGGGAATCGCCAGCGCGAGCAGCAGGAGCGGCACCGCCGCGGCGCGCAGAAGCCGCCAGCCCCAGAAGTAGATGCACAGGCCGGCGAGCAAAAGGACGAGCGATGTCCGCTGCACGAACAGCTCCGCGCCCGCCGTCCCAGCCCACAGCGCCAGCAGAGCCGCGGCCACGCCCGCCACGCCCCAAGCCGCGCGCGGGCGCTTCTCGACCGACGCGAATCTCTCGCGCTCGGCCCAGAGGATGTAGCCGACGACGAACGGGATGAGCAGGCCGTGCGAGTAGTTTTCGTCCTCCCACCAGAAACGGCCCAGCCGCGCGACGACGCCCCAGTAGGCGAATGCGACCGCCGCGGCGAGCAGCAGAGGCTTCCAGATTCGTCCGGCTGAAGTGGAAGGAGGCATCGTTACAGACATGGCCGAAGGCAAGCCCAGGACGAAGTGTAAGGGCCGCACGCGAACAAGCGCGAAGGTCTCCGACTGCCCGTCTATTCCTACGGCGCGAAGGCGCGAAGACCGCCGAACACGCCATTTCAGCTTAGCGCATGGCGGGCCGGGCGGCAACAAAAAACAGAGAGAAGGGCGAAGGGCGAAAGAGTGTTCTTGCTTCCCTTTCGCCCTCCGCCCTTTCTAGTGTGCCCCGCGCCGTGTGCTTCCGGCCTGCCGCGCCTGCGGCGTCACTGCTGCTTGAAGCGGTCGCGGTACTCGGTCGAGTTGAGGAACGCCTTGACCATCTCGGCCTTGACGTAGTTGCCTTGGAACTGGTCGAGCTTCGCGAGCCAGAAGTCGTAGCCCGCCTGGTCGGGATCGCGGCGCAGGTAGCCGAAGTATTGCATCAGCACGAAGGCCTTGTCGGATTCGAGCTGCGAGAACTGCGGATTGTCAACCAACTGCCCCAGCGCGTCGGCGCGCGTCGTCGCGCCGCCCTGGAGCGAGGCGACCAGCGCGTCGCGCTCGGACTGCTGCGGTATGACGCCCATCGAGGCGTAGAGCGCGTCAACGAACTGCGCGTTCGTCAGTGAGCCGTAGCGCGCCTGGAAGTCGGGGCGCTGCACCCAACTCTGGAGGAAAGCCTTCTTGTTGGCGGCGAGCGTGTTCTGCCAGCCCGTCGCGCCGACGACCAAGCCCTTCTCCACCTCCTGCGTGTCGGCGAGGAACTCGCTGAAGAGCACCGTGCGACCGAACGACCCGCGGTAGAGGCGCTCGACGAAGTAACCCGTCTGCTGGAACTCTATCGAGAGGAAGTAGGCGGCCGACACGTCCGTGCGCATCGCCGCGCGGCAGCGGGCGTCCGCGCCGCACGCCTCGACCTTGCTCGTCCAGAAGGCGCGGCCCGCCTCGTCCGGCTCGCGCCCGAGGAAGTCAACGTAGTGCTGGCGCACGAAGTACTGCGTGTAGTCCACGGGGTTTGAAACGTCGCCGTAGATCATCAGCACGTCGGCCAGCTCCAGGTCGTCAATGGCCTTCTGCAAATTCGCCTTCGCGTCCGTCAGTTGGTTCTGCGAGGCGTTCGCGCCGGCGGTGGCCGCGTAGCCGAGCGCGTTCGAGAGGGCGGCATCAATGCGGGCCGCCGCCGGGTACGAGGCGCGCTCGGAGCTGAACGCGACGTAAGCCTGCTGGATGCCGGCGACGACCGCGGCGATGCGGTCGGCGGGGCTGGCGGTGGCCGTCGCGGTCGCGCCCGACGTGACGGGCGCGTTCGTCGCGACCGACGCGGTGAGTTCGTTGCTGATGTCCTGCGCGTCGCGCCTGGCCCTCAAGAGGATGTCCTGCGCGCTGCCGGCGGGCGCGGGTGAAGGCTGTGGGGTCGGGGTGGCCGCGGGCGTCGGCGTCGGCGTCGGCTGCGGTGGCGCGGGAGTCGGCGAAGGAATCGGAGAAGGAGTCGGTGTCGGTGTCGCCGCCGGTACTGGTGTCGGTGTCGGTGTTGATGTCGGCGTCGGCGTGGGAAGCGCCATTGCCGCTAGGAGGGCATCAAAGTCGCACCCGGCGTCTTTGCCGTCGGTCGCGGCGCTCTTGTAAGGGCTGTTGGCGGCGAGGCGATAATTGCCGCCTGTGCGGTCAACGAAACCCACGGCGTCGAGCGAAGTCGGATAGGAGTTGCCGGGAAAGTCCGCGGACGGGTAATACATAGTCAGGCTCCCGCCGTACTCGTTGACCCCGGCGATCACGTTGCCGCGAAACACGCACGAAGGAAAATATGTATTCAGCGTCGGCTCGCCTCTGCCCGTGTTATCGCCTATCACGCCGTAGGCGTTGTTCGGCGTTAAGTTGTTAGTGAAGACGAAGCCCGTGCTCGCCGCCCCGTATGCCACCGTAACGTTGCCATTCTGAAACGCGGTGTTGTGATCAACCGTGACGGCATCGGATTGAGTCAGCACCAGGAACTTGCCGTCCCCTCCCCAGTTCGCGCTGCTGACGTCGTCGAACAGGTTGTTGCGGATCGTGATCCGCTTCGTCTGCTGGCTCGGGTGCTCGTCGTCCGTGCCGAGGATGTCAATGGCCGAGCTGGTGTGGCGGACGATGTTATTCGTGAAACGCACGTCCTGAACCATGCTCCAGGGGGCCGTGCCCCCTTGGTTGCGCGGCGTGAAGAGAACCGCGTAGCCGCTCTGCGCGTCCGCCCAGTTGTACTCCAGCACGTTGCCGTCAATCGTGACGCGCTGAGCGTTCTTCATCTCCAGAAGGTTCTTGACCGTCCAGACCCCGCGCCACGCGGCTGGCTTCGAGATTTGGTTGCGAAGAATCTGGATGTCCGAGGGGACGAGGCCCGCGATGCTCGGGTCGGAGCCGCCGAACATAATGTTTTCGCCGGCCCCTTCCAGGTAGTTGTTCACGATTGTGAAGGGGCCTGGGCCGTTCCAACCGGCGATGGCCTGCGAATCCTGCCCCTTGCTTTTGCAGTCGGAGATGTAGGAGTTGACGATCTGTGTGGACGCGCTGTTGAGCGCGATGCCGCGCTTGAGGCCGCTAGTCGGGTCGCCGTGAACGTAGCAGCGGTCAATGATGAGGTCGTGCGGCACGGCGTCGAGTGATGACTGCGCGCCGGAGCCGTCGCCCAACTGAATCAGGTCGTAGACGAGCGCCGAAGCGCCCGACGGCTTGAACTCGATGCCGACGAAGCGGTAGTTGTGCGCGCCCGGTGCCGTCAGGAGCGCCGGTGCCCCGCCGCCCGGCGAGACCAGCTTGGGCATGACGCCCGAATACGCGGGCGTGATCCGCGCGCCTTCAGCCGGGAGGCTGGAGTCGTCCGCCGCCGTGCGCACCGTGATGTAATCGGCACCCGATCTGAACGGCAGCGTGAACGGCCCCGTGAACGTCGCGCCCGGTTCGAGCAGAATCGTGTCGCCGGGTTGCGCGGCGTTGAGCGCCGCCTGAAGGCTGCCGCCCGCGGGAACGTTTAAGGTGGCGGCGCGGGCGGCCTTTTCATTCGCGACGATGAAGAGCGCGGCGCAGAGGAGACTTAAGCAGAGATGAAAGCAGGTCGGAAGAGAGCGGAAGGTGCTTTGCCTTTGGAAGACGGCGGTAGGCGATAATATCATTTGTCAAACCCCACTTCGGTAACCGGACGATCTCAAGGCCGGTCGGCCCTGAGACTCCTGGCTTTGCGAACCCGCATCACTGCGGGGGTGCCTTTAATTCGGTGATGGTCGCGCCCCTCGGAAGGGCGCAGATGTGCATGACGGGGCGCGGTCGTCCCATCCGTTTCCGGCGAGAGCTTCGGCGGAAACAGAATCACGCCTTCAGACAGCCTAGCGCTGTCGGACGGCGCGCGTCGCGGGAGCCTGTTTGTCTGATTTTGAGCTGAAGAACGGCGAGGATGCGGAGGAATGAGGAACCATTGATAGGAGGGCTAGGGCACGTGAATGGTTCCGGCCCTCACTTCAAATCCCGTGACGCGAAAGAGGGACGCGCTTCGGCCCGCAGGTGCGTTGAAGACACGCTCAATCGCGTGCGGCGCGCTCGCCGGAGTTTGAAGTGACGACTGTCTCCGACCGCTTTCGGCAACCAGACAATCTCTTTAAGAGGCGCTCGGTGGATTGAGCGCCCGCGGAGATTCACGGCTTTGCGTCCCTGCCTCGCGGCAGGTTTGCCCTTATCGTTGCAATCGTCATTTTTGCGAAAGATCAGAGCCGCGGGCCAGCCGCATGGGCCGACCACGACCATCTTCATTAAACGAAATTTTTAGTTGTTTGTCAACAGCCCTTTATGCCCGCCCGTTCCGCCTCATTTAGCGGGCGGATTGGGTGAGTTCGCTGAGGTTCGCGCCGATGTCCGTGCCGTCGGACGCGCCATTTTTGAGCGGGCTGTCGGGGCGCAGCCTGTAGTCGCCGCCCTCGGGGTTGACGAATTTGAGCTGTTTGAGGGAGGCCGGGAATAGATTCCGCGCTTTGTAGTCGCGCGCGTCGCCTCCGATGATCGCGTTGTGGCTCACGACCGCGCCGGGGAAGTAAACGTTTAATGAATCCGCGCCGGGCGCGTGGTCGCTGCCGATAAAGCCATACGCGTTTTGCGGAACGATATTATCGCGGAAGACCAAGCCGGCGACCGGCTCCCCGTAGGCTTTCGTGATGTTGCCCGTCATCAGAATAGTGTTGTGCACGACGACGAGTCCGTCCCACTGTGTCACCGTCATGAACTGGCCGTCGCCGCCCCACTTCGACCCGTTGATGTCTTCAAATAAATTGTTGCGCACCGTCAGGCGGTGGCCGCCCTGCCCTTCCGATCCGTAGAGGTTGAGCGCGCCGGCAGCGCCGCGCACGGTGTTGTTGACGAACTGAACGTCCTCGACCGTCGCCTGCGGCGCGCGCTTGTCCTCGTCGCGCACGGTGAAGAGGACGGCTGTGCCGTCCTGCCCGCTCGCCCAGTCATTCGTCATCATGTTGCCGTCCACGACGACGCGCCGCGCGTTCTTCAGCTCGAAATGGTTTTTGACGACCCAGCCTTCCGCGCGCCAGCGCAGAGGCTTGTTGAAATGGTTGCCGCGCACGACGATGTCCGAGGGCACGATTCTCATGCGCGGCGCTGCGCCGCCGAAGAGCACGCCCTCGGCGGCGGCCTCGATGTAGTTGTTGGTGATCTCGAACGGGCCGTCTCCGCCCCACCCGCAGATGGCCTGGCTCTCTTCGCCTTTGCGTTTGATGTCGGAGAAGTAGCTGTTCACGACGCGTATCGCGCGCCCGTTCGCGGCGATGCCGCGCCGCTGCCCTTCCGACGGGTCGCCGTGGACGTAGGTGCGATCAAATTCGATGTCGTGCGGCAGTTCGTCGGGCGACTTCTCTTCGCCGGTTCCGAGCAGGATGATGTTGCCCTCGCCCTTGAGGGTCGGCCCGAACTCCACGCCGACGAAGCGGTAGTGGTGCGCGCCCGGAGCCGTCGCGATGGCCGGAGCGCCTGCTTCCCCTGAGACGATCTTCGGCAGCACGGCGGCGTAACGCGACGGGTCAAGGCGCTCGCCCGGCGCAGGCAACTGAGAGTCGGGCGCGGACGAACGGATCGTGATGAAGTCGTTCGCGCCCGGCTTGTTCGGCAGCTTGAACGCGCCGCGGAAGGTCGCCCCCGCTTCGAGCATGATGACATCGCCGGGGCGCGCGCGGTCGAGCGCCGCTTGGAAGTTATCTCCGGCCTTGACGAGAATCGTCGCCGTGCTTGAACCCGAAACCGTGCGGGGACGCTCCTGACGGTTCGCGCCCCTTCTCTGTGCGTAGACGAGCGCGAGACACACGCCGAGCAACGCCGTGACGAAGGCATAGGCGGCCCTCTTCCCGATTAACTTTCGGCCCATCGGCTCCCTCACGCCCCTTCCGTCATTCGGCCTTCACAGCCGGACGACCCTTCGCGCCTCCGCCCTCAAGCCACCACGTTTAAGCTACGACGACGCACGCTTCTCGAAGACGAATTCGTTACAGCCCAGCCCGACGCCGCCGCACTTGAGCTTCGTCAAGGTGAACCCTCTGGCGCGATAAAAGTCGAAAATCTCTTCCGGGTGGGCGACCTCGTAAGGGTATCCCCCGACCCAATCAACGATGTCGTGCCAGCAGCTCATCCCTCGGTTGTTCCGCCCGTAGCTCGTCCAAGAGCGGGCGTAGTCTCCAACTTTCAAGGTCAGGAGTGAGCGCAGGATTGACTTCGCTTCGCCGGGCGCGCTGACCGCGACGGCGAACGGGACGCGCAGGACGCGCGGCAACCCGCTGTACGTCCGCTTGATCCACTTCCAGCGCGCGCTCTGCGTGCCCGTGTTGTTGTAGACGGCGACGAACAGCTTGCCGCCCGCGGCCACCGGCAGGCACGCGTTTTCCAGTGCCCGCCACATGTCCCCCGTGTGATGGAGCACGCCCCAGGCATAGACGACATCGAACGTGCCGAGTGATTCGACGTAGTCGGCGTCGAGCGCCGAGCCTTCCTCGACCGCCCAGTTCTCGTCGCCCTCGAAGTAACGCCTCTTGAGTTCGGCGGTGCAGGCCACGGATTGCGGGTCGTAATCGAACGAGTGGACGCGCGCCCCCAAGCGCCGGGCCGCCAGACTGAACAGGCCGCTGCCCGAACCGATGTCCAGGAAACTCTTCCCGGTCAAGCCCTCCTCGACTTTGAGCATACTCTTCAGCGAAGCTTCCGCCTCAGAGATGCGCTCGTCGTTCAAGACGGCGAGAAATCGGCCCCAGTTCTTTCCGAACTCGAACCTCTCGCCCCGCGCGACCTCACCGATGCGCACGTCCGCGTTGCTATTCCGTATGTCAGTTGCCAACGGCGAGGCCCCCGTCAAAGGACTCGGCGCTTGATTCTTCACCCCGCAGCCGGACTGTCTAGTAACGCAGCCAGTAATAGACGAGCTTCGGGTATTCCGTGGCGACCGTCTGCCAGCCGCGCCTGTCCACCCACCAGGCGAAGGGCGCGGGCGACGGCTCGTCCGCCGCAGCCGGGTCGAGGCCGACCACAACGCCGCTCCCTCGGAAGACTCTACGCAGCGTCCACAACGCGCGCCGCGAGTGATAGGCGGAAGTCACCACGAGGAGTGAATGCAGGCCGTGCGTCGTCGCGTAGTCGCGCAGCGTCAGGCTCTCGTCGTAAGTGCCCGAAGCGGCTTGCGGCAGCGGCAGCACCACGATCTTCTCCGCGGGCACGCCCGCGCGGCGCAACTCCTCGAAGGCGCGCTCGACGAAGAAAGGGTTGCGCTGCTGCTCGCTCGACCACCCGCCGCGCTCTTTGTCGTCGGTCAAAATAATCTCCGGCGCGCGCCCCTCGTTGAAGAGTTGCGCCGCCCAGCGCGTGCGTTCGACGTAAGCCGACGAGCCACTCAACACGGCGATGGCGTCCGCGCGTGCCAACCCTGCCTGCACGACGAGTGCGCGCGCCGCGACCCACGCCAGAAGCACCCAGGCGGCCAGGAGTAGCGCGCACGCGCGCAAGATAATCCACGCGCGCCTTCCTCGTATAGCCTTGAGAGCCACGATCCGTTGATCTTCGATTCGCCTGCCTCGCGCATGAGCTGCGAGATGTGCGGCTCTACCAGCAGATGCCCTGATACGAGCCGTCCGTCTTCCTGTCGTCGAACAACCGCACCAGATCAATCAACACCTGATCGCCGCGCAACTCCGATTCGATCTGGCGAAACTCCTCGGCCTTGTTGCCGACGATCAAGACCTCGGCGTCGTCCAGAACCTCTCTGATGCTCTCGCGCATGAGCTGCGAGATGTGCGGAATCTCGCGCTCGATGTACTCCTTGTTCGCGCCGAACAGGCGGGCCAGCGAAACGTCGCGGTCGTAAATCCCGATCTTCATCCCCTTGCCGATGAGCGTCTCGATCAGTGTGACCGTGGGCGACTCGCGCAGGTCGTCCGTCCCGGCCTTGAAGCTGAGGCCGAGCAACCCGATGCGCTTCTTTCCCGTCCGCAGAACCATCTCGACGGCGCGCTCGACCTGCAAGCGGTTGCTTTGCAGGACAGCCGACAAGACCGGCACGTCCACGTCCAGCTCCTTCGCCTTGTAAGTGATCGCGCGCAAGTCCTTCGGCAGGCATGAGCCGCCGAAAGCGAAGCCGGGCTTGAGGTAGTACGGCGAGAGGTTGAGCTTCGTGTCGCGGCAGAAGGCGTCCATCACTTCGTGGCTGTCAATGCCGAGTCCCTTGCAGATGTTGCCGATCTCGTTCGCGAAACTGACCTTGAGCGCGTGGAAACAGTTGCAGGTATATTTCACCATCTCCGCGGCCTTGACGGCGACGACGAGAACCGGCGCGTCAACGCCAGCGTAGAGTCGGCGCACGACAGCCGCCACGTCCTCGTCGTCCGCGCCGATGAGCGTGAAGGGCGGCGAGTAGAAATCTTTCAGCGACGTGCCTTCGCGCAGGAACTCCGGGTTAATGCAGACGCCGAAGTCGCGCCCCGCCTTCTTGCCCGAATAAACTTCGAGCGTCGGCACGACGACCGTCTCGATAGTTCCGGGCAGCATGGTGCTGCGGATGACGACCGTGTGCCGCTCGCGCTTGCGTTCCAGCGCGCCGCCGATCTCCTGGCACACGCGCTTGACGTAAGCGAGATCGAGGCTGCCGTTCGAGTTGCTCGGCGTGCCGACGCAGATCAGAGAGATTTCCGAAGCCTCGACCGCTTCCGCCGAGTCGGTCGTGGCGCGCAACTTCCCTCCGGCGACCATCTCGCCGATCAATTCTCCGACCCCGGCTTCGACAATCGGGCTTTTGCCGCCGTTGATAATGTCAACCTTCGTCTGGTTGACATCCACGCCCAAGACCTCGTGCCCTTCCCTCGCGAAGCACGCAGCCGAAACGCAACCCACATAGCCCAAGCCGAAAACGCTTAACCTCATCCGCACCCCCTAGACTTCACGACCCGTCGTATCAGTTCACGCGCCGGAAACATGGATGACTCGCGGCCCGACGCCTTTGAGAAACTATCCGAGACTAACCCTGGCCCAAGAGTGACTTCCTGGCCTTCAAGTAGTACCTGCCGCCCAGAGCCTTTGTGACCTTCTTTGCGTTCCACAGGAGCAGTTGTTTTAGACGCGGCGCGACGCGCCCGGCGGCTATCGCGGCGACAGCCTCAGCCGTCGTGCTTCGGCGTATCGTGTAGCGACCGAGCACCATGCAGCCGTCAACGCTGCGACCCGCGCTCGTCGGCTCCGAGGTGAAAAGCATTTCGATCCCCGCACGGGCGGCGGCCTTTGCCACCCTCGCCGAATAAAACCCGCCCGGCACGGAAGCGACTCGCACTCGCTCTCCCACGATGTCCGAGAGGCGCGCGACCGATTCGGCCCACTCCCGTAACATCTCTTCAGGGCTGCAATGCGACATGCGCTCAGGGTGAGAGGCGGAGTGGCTGCCGATGACGTGCCCGCGCCGGTGCAGTTCTTTAATCTGCGCGCCGCTCAGGAAGGACGGGGAGCCGACGTAGTTCGCCGTCACGAAGAAGTGGCCGCGCCATCCGAACTCTTCCAGCATCCCGGCGATGCAGGTGTAAGCGCTGACCCCGCCGTCGTCGAAAGTCAGCAGCCACGGACGGCTCGCGCGTGCGTCTGCTTGAAGCTCAAAGACGCTGGAGGGGCTTTCCCGCACGGCCCCGACTATCGCTCGCAGGTGCTTCCTGAATTGGCCTTGCTCCATCTTGTAGAGCGCCGCGTCCGCGCCGCCGAAGCCACTTTGCTCGTGCGCGCCGCCCTCGACCACGTCGTGATACATGAGTGAGATGACCTTCAACGCCTCTCGTGCCTCGCTCTGCGTTTCCATTTCAGATAACTCGTCAGCCAGGGCTGGCCCCACGTGAACGACTCTCGCCCCGAAGTGTCCAGGGCTGCGGCTTGCCCTTCGTAAATCTCCCGAAACTTCTGTTCAAGCGCTCCCAGATTTTCCAGCACGACGCGGCTCTGAATACGGACGTGCGACTCGCACGCCTCATCGTAGTCATAACTGTAATAGCCGTAAACGGGGCCTGTGTCCACGCCCCTGTCCACGCGCAGCAAGGTCATGCCGACCTTGTCGCGGTCGCCCGCGGCCAAAGCCCAGAAGCAGCCGTGCGCGTTTCTGTACTCTGGGCAGATGCCCGGATGCATGACGAGCGTGCCGCGCGCGGGCAGCGAAAAGACGCTCTCTTTGAGCAGCGTCTTGCAGCGCGCCAGCACGATGTCCGCCCGGCGCTCGGCTATGAACCGTTCCGCTTCGGGCGAGTTCGGGCTGTGTGTGTAAAGCAGGGGCACGCCCTCGATGTCAGGATAGAGGGCTGACAATTCTTTGAGCTTGCTCTCTTCCCACTCTCGGTCTTTGCGCGCGAGGAACAGCTTGTAGTAGAGACGAAATGCCAGCACGTCCAGGAAGCGCACGAAGCCCACACGCTTCACTTCTCGCCGAATGCGGCGGCCCTTACGTTGTCCGGTCTCGCGCAGCACGACGACGCCTGCCAGTTCGGAAAAAGAGGCCAGCCAGTTGGCAAGCCCCTGCCGGTCGAGCGTCGCGCCCTCGTGGCAGATGAGGACGGTTCGCATCCTCCCGCGCGAACCCTGGCCGTGCCCGTTGTTGCCTCCCGGACTCTCACTCATACAGCCGTCCGCAACTCCTCTTCGAGCCTGACGCTCGCCCTCTTCTGCTCGCGCAGACGCACGGCACGCTCGCACGCCTCCGCGAACCGCGCCGCCACGCGCTCCCACCCGAAGTGCTCGCGCACGGTCGCCGCCGCACGCGCGCCTAGTTCCTGAGCGAGTCTCTCGTCCGTCAGGACGTTCAAGACGCGCTCGGCGAACGCTTCCGGCGTGTCTGCCAGAAGCAACTCCGCGCCGTCGCCCACGGGCAGACCTTCCGCGCCGATGGTCGTGGAGACGACGGGCTTCTCCATCGCCATCGCCTCGTAAATCTTCAGGCGCGTGCCGCCGCCGACGCGGATCGGCACGACGTAGGCGGCGGCGCGCTCCATGAACGGGCGCACGTCTTCGACGCGGCCCGTGACGATGATCGAAGGGTCGCGACGGCTCAGCTCAACGAGGCTCGGATAAGGGTTGCGACCGACGACGGTCAGCGTCACGTCAGGCAAAGCCTGCCTGATGCGCGGCATGACTTCCGCCGTGAAATAGCGGATCGCATCTTCGTTCGGCAGCCAGTCCATCGAACCCGTGAAGACGAGGTTGTGAGGCTCACACTTTTCCGTCCCACGCGGGCGAAAGTAGTCCGTGTCCACGCCCGTCGGCACGTCCGTCACGCTCTCGACTCCGTACTCGCTTTGCATCGTCTCCCGGTCTTCGCGCGAGACGGCGACGACCATGTCGAAGCGCCGGCAGGCGTCTCGCTCGAAGCCGTGGGTCTTGCGCCATTGGCCGTAGAGGTAAGCTTTCTTGAGGGGGTTCGTTTGAACTTCGTAATGCCGCCGCCAGATCATCGCCTCGACGTTGTGCTGGAAGAGCACGGTCGCCGCGCGCACTTCCTCCGGCACGTTGATGCAGGGCATCAGGAAATCGCAGACGAGCATGTCGAACTCGGCGCGACGCCCGCGCTCCGCGATCTCCCGGCGCATCTCCGCCGACTCGTACTTCTTCATGAAGTACGGGAGCGGCGAGAAGAGGTTGAGGGCGAGTTCGGCGTAAAACCCCGCGGAGAATTTCGCGCGCGTGCGATGCGGGACGCACACGAGTTCGTGGCAATATTCCTCGGCGCGCTCGCGCGCTTCGCGGTCAGCCGCGCCGTCGTCGAGCGTCAGGTAGGTGACGTGATGCTCGCGCTTGAGCTGCTTGAGCATCTGGTAGGTGCGAATCTTTCCGCCCTTGTCCACGGGATGAAGCAGTTCGGTTTTAAGCCAGAGTATGCGCATTCGGGTTCGAGTCAGAATCGCTTCGGCGGCTAAAGTTGAAGGCTCGCGGTCGCCGTCCCTCCGCGTAAACCTCAGATCATCAACGCGGACTCCGCCGGGGCGAGTTGCGCCGCGTGCGCCACCTCGCCGTCTATAAACTGCCGCATCCACATCTCGAAGTTGACGAGCGACCAGAGCCTTTCCGTGTGATCCTCCGCGCCCGACTGATGCCGCCCGACCAGGTCGCGCACGAACGTTTGGTCGAAGAGTCCGCGGCCCGTGGCGCGCTCGTCGAGCACGTACTCGTCAATCACGGAGCGGAACGGCCCGCGGAACCAACTGCCGACGGGCACGGGGAAACCCATCTTGCTCCGCTTCAGGATGGCTTCGGGCAGCACGCCCTTCATGCTCCGCCGCAGGATGTACTTCGTCGTCCAGCCGCGCAGCTTCAGGCGTTCGGGCAGGCGAGAGGTGAACTCCACGAGCTTGTGATCCAGAAATGGCACGCGGCTCTCGATGGACGCAGCCATGCTCATCTGATCCTGCTTCATCAGAAGCTCTTGCAGGTAAGTCTTCGTGTCGGCGTAGAGCAGCTTGTTGAGCAGCGTGCGTGCGTCGGTCGTCTCAAGGTGGCGGCGCACATCAGCGTAAGGGTCGAGCGCGCCCGTGCGCTCCTGCGCCTCTCCGGTCAGGAGGTCGCGCTGCATCGTGCGACCGAAGACCGCGAAGTTGTCGAAGTAGATGCTCTCGATTTGCGGCGACAGGCAGAGGAAGGTGCGCGAAAGCTTCCGTCGGACTTTCGATTTCGACGGCAGGCTCTCGATTCTGGACTGGACGGCGCGGCGCAGAGAAGCGCCGGCCCACTTGTGGTAGCGTGCGCCGAGCGCGAGGTTGTAGATGGTCTTACGGTAGCGCTCGTATCCGGCGAGCAGCTCGTCGCTGCCCTCGCCCGTCAACACGACCTTGACGTGTTGCGCCGCGAGGCGCGAGACGAAATAGAGCGCCACGCTCGAAGGGTGCGCGAGCGGCTCGTCTTCGTGCCAGACCAGGCGGGGAAGCGCCCGGAAAAATTCTTCGGGGGTTATCAGAATCTCGTGGTGGTCAGTCCCAAAGGTGCGCGCGACCAGACGCGCGTACTCAAGCTCGTTAGCCTCGCGCTCGGCGAAGGCGACGGAGAAAGTTTTGACGGGAGAGCTGACCATCCCGCTCATCACGGCGGCGATGGCTGAGGAGTCTATGCCGCCGGAGAGGAACATGCCGAGCGGCACATCCGCCATCAGGCGCAGGCGCACGGACGTGCGGAACAACTCAGCCCACTCCTCTATGTACTCGCCGTCAGTCCGCCGCCCGTGTTCTTCGTCCGCGTCGGGGGCGAAGGTAACGTCCCAGTATTTTTCTATTTGAACCTGACCGTCGCGCCAGAGCAGGGTGTGGCCGGGGAGCAGGCGTTCGACCCCTCGGAAGAGAGTCCCTTCGCCGGAGGTCGCGTGGTTCGCGAGGTAGTCGGGCAGCGCCTTGAAGTTCACTTCGGGCGCGACGGCGCGCGCTTCCAGAAGCGCCTTGATTTCGGAGGCGAAGTAGAGCGAGCCGTCGTCGGCGTGGACGTAGTAGAGCGGCTTGACGCCCAGGCGGTCGCGCGCGATGAACAGTTCGCGCCTCTTCGCATCCCAGATGGCAAAGGCGAACATGCCGCGCAGACGTTCGACGCAGCGCACGCTCTCTTCCTCGTAAAGATGCAGTATGGTCTCCGTGTCGCAGTGCGTGCGATAGACGTGGCCGCGCGCTTCCAAGGATTCGCGGAAATCCGCGTGATTGTAAATCTCGCCGTTGTAGATGATGTGGAGCGAGCCGTCCTCGTTGGTCATCGGCTGATGGCCCGCCGCGACATCAACGATGCTCAGACGGCGGTGGCCCAGGCCCACACGCCCGTCAACGAAGACGCCCTCGTCGTCCGGCCCGCGATGCGTAATCACGTCGCGCATGCGTTCGAGCACGCGCACGTCGAGCTGGCGGCGCGAACGGCTGGACAATGCTATTCCGTTAATCCCACACATAAGCTAAGAGACAATCGGCCTCAACCCTTCAGCGAATCATAGCAGGCGATTGAAGGCTGACGGCAAAGCTTTCCCCGCCGTCCGTCTCCATGCGGACACGGTCGCCGTCGCGGCGCGCCACGACGTAACCGAGGCGACGCCCGGCGCGCAGAAGTTCTTGCCCCTCCAACGAAAGTTGACGACCGTTGATAAGCAACATCTCTTCGGGCGTGGACGCGCCGGGCGCGAAACGCATCCACGCCCACTCGAAATCGGAGGCGACCGAAGCCGTCTCCACAGGGCCGCCGTCGCCGAGCAACAACACGTCACGCCTGTCGCCGTCGAGCACTTCAAAAGCCCGTCCGCCCCTCGCCTCAATCTCTTCAACCTGCGTCCGGGGGGCTTGCGCGGGCTTCGGGAGCATGAAAGTAATGAACTCCTGCGCGCCCGCCGCTTCATTCGAGAAGATGAGGACGGGCGCTGCCGCGCGCTGGCCGTAGCACTCCGAGACCCAGCCCTGCTCTTTGCGCCACCCGCCCGCCTGACAGAAGGTGAAGAGTTCAAACCCTGCCGCGTCGGACGTGCGCTCGCGCACGCAGACGCCGCCGCGGCCCCGTTCGATTGCCGGATCAGTTTCAGGCGCGAAGTGAAAATATAGGTCGTAACGATGCGCGCCCGCGGTCTCCACGCGGTCGCGCACGACCCAGTAATCGCCTTTGAGGAAAAGGACGCCGCGCGTGTGCCCGGCGGGCGAAGAGAGCCGCGCGTAACCGTCCTGACTGCCCGCGAAGAAGTCGAAGCGCGCGTGGCTCGTCCAGTCGTGGGCGGCGGCTCGCGCCGCGCTCCTCCAACTGAACGGGCCGCCGGGCGCGGACGACGATTCGTTGTCAATCGTGAGCGTGTTGTGCGCGGCGGAGCGGCGGAAGAGGTCGCGCATCTCTTGAGAGCCGGTGTAGGTGTACGTGCCCGGATCAACGAGCATCGTGCGACCGCGCGCCGCCAGGTCAAAAGCCAGCGCGTCCGCGTGGCCGTGGCCGCCGTCGAAGACGCCGTGCGGCCCGCAATCAATCAAGAGATAGTTGGCGTCGCGCGTCCAGCCGTCGCGCATGACGTAGAAGCCGCCGCTCTCGAAAGCGCGCGAGGTGTCGGCGGGCGCGCCCGCTTCGAGATTATCGAGGGCACGCAGGCCGCGGCCTCCGAGCAGCCAGAGCGTCTCCTCCGCCGCCTCTTCGGCGACGAACTTGTAATCCCCGCGCGCGAAGAGGGCCGCGCCCGTCGAGAGCGCGGCGCGAAAATCGTTCGGCGCACGTTCTTCGAGCGCGGCGAGGCGGCCCCCGTCGTCGTCGCCGAAGAGGGGCGTCGTGCCGTCCGGCCTGGTGATGTACATCAAGTGGTCGAGCAGCAGCAGGAGTTTCTCTCGAACCTTGTCAGCCAAGTCTCCGCCGTTCGCTTGGTCGAGGACGTAGAGGTGCGTGTAGAAGTCCGTCGTGTAGCGATGATAGTAGCTCGACTGCTCGAAATAGACCCCGTCGGGCCGGACGTGGCGTTCAAGCTCCGCGAGGAGTATGCGCGCGCCCGTCTCGCGCCAGCGTGACGCGCGCCGGAATTCGGGCAGCATCGTCCCCAGGTAAAAGAGGCCGAGCGCTTCGCCCGTCAGATGTGTGTTCGGGCTGAAGTAGGTCGAGAGGTAGGTCTCCAGGTGGCGTGCGTGGAGGTGTAGAAACTTGAGCGCGCGCAGGAAGAGGTGCGGCGTGAGGTGCTCCGAGTCTCGGAAAAAATAGAGCGCCCACAGCCAGGAGATGGCGCGCAGCGAGACTTCGAGGCTGCTCGACCAGTTGATGCCGAGCTTCGGCGGGTTCTGCTCCATCCAACTCGTCAGGTGCTCGGCGAACGTCCGCGCGTAAAGCTCATCACCTGTGTGCCAGTAGGCCCTGCCGAGCGTGGCGAAATACTGTTGGCGGTTCAGCTCCCAGACGATCTTTTTGTCGCCCGCCACGCCCGCGTCCAGGTAGTTGATGCGGCTCCAATGGCGCAGCGGCGCACGCTTGCCCGACACGGGTTCGAGGTGCCAGTCAACGGGGCTGCCGAAGGAGAGGCCGCGCAGGCCGAGCAGGTCGAAGCGCCCTTCCGTGATGCGGCGCGCGCGCTCAATCACAGACGTTCGGGCGGGCGCGCCCCACCTGCCGCGCAACTCCCTGCGAGTCTCGCCCTGATCTCCGAAGGCGGCGAAGAATTGCGGCTCGGAGCGCGCGCGGAAGTGTGACAACAGTCCTTCCGCGGATAAAGGCTCGCCGCCGAGTCGCATCGAGTCGAGCAGCTTGAAGAAGTCTGAGTCGCGCGGGAGGCGGGCTTGAGTTGAAAGCCCGCAACGCTCCGTGCCGGCGGCGAGCGCCTGCGCGGAACGCACACGCAATTCGTCCAGGCTGCGTCCCCTCAGCTTCTTTAATTTCCCCAAAGACTCGATCATCGCCTGCTCGACACCCGAAAGCCTGTTTAGAGTTCACGCTTGCGGCGTGTCTGACGAAGCAGCCTGAAGGCCGCAACTCTGAACACCCACCCGACTCATTTAGCCCACTATAAACGTCCGACCTATGTTTTAACTCACCGCCTTCTCTTCCCCTCTTCCTGCCTCCTGCATGCTAACCTCCTGCCGCGCTTCCCCTCCAACTGTCGCTTCACGATAGACCTTGAGCCAGCCGTCCCTCACCGCCGCCCACGCGTACCGGCGGCTCTGCTCGTGCGCCTTGCACGCGATCTTCGACGCCAGCCCATCCTCTTCAAACAGACGCAGGGCGCTGCGGGCCAGCGCGTCACAATTACCGCACTCGACCATCAGGCCGTTCTCGCCATCGGTCACGATGTCAGGG
>Ga0209577_10001137_pt1 | contig 26439 bp, 25 predicted proteins | sample GraSoiAngelo_109_FD_185874 | JGI IMG/M metagenome (GOLD analysis project Ga0209577, IMG submission 185874) | Grasslands soil microbial communities from the Angelo Coastal Reserve, California, USA - 14_0903_12_20cm (SPAdes) (version 2) | ecosystem: Environmental > Terrestrial > Soil > Grasslands...
GACAGAGGTTGCCGAGATGTTCGCGGACGGTGTATGCTTCGTTGGAGGCACGCCGAGTATTTTGTCGAGTTGGCAGAACGCGCCGAGCCGGAGTTGCGGTTGGCGGGTTATGATCATTGGGCCGGACGATTCGAATTGGAACTGGAAAATATGCGTGCGGTACTGGAATGGTCGTCAAGCGGCGGAGAGGTGGTGCAAGGGGTACGATTAGCGGCTGCTCTCTGCCTGTTCTGGTATGGCAATGGGTACCGTGTTGAAGGATACCAATGGACGCAGTGGCTCTTAGAGCGACTTAATGAAGTGCCTCTGGCGTACCATCCCCGGTTCCTGTTCAGCGCCGGACACATGGCCTTTTTACGCGATCTTCATGCAGGAAAGCAGATGTTTCAGAGAATGCTTGCTATTGCTCGTAATCTGGGAGATCGAGAGCAGACGGCCTGGGCTCTTGCTTTCTTAGGCTACACGAGATTAGGAGAACCTCAAGCTGCTATGCCTCTCGTTGAGGAAAGTCTGGCGCTGTTCCGCGAACTGAATCATCAACCAGGGATGGCACAGGCGTTGAACATCAAGGGAGAAATAGCCCGTTTTAGTGGTGATGATGAGCGCGCCAAAAGCATCTATGAGGAGTGCCTGGTCATATCGAAGCAGACAGGAGAAACCCGCCGGATTCTCTTTATTTGCCAGAATCTCGCCTTTATTGCCCTCCGTGAAGGCGATGCCGACCGCGCTCGAGACCTGGGACGGCAGAGTATAGAGTTAGCACGCACAATGAATAATAGGCTTGAACTGGCAAAGGCTCTGGCGACACTCGCAGGGGCTATTGGTGAGTTGGGTCAGGCGGAGCGCGCAGCGCGTTTGCTTGGCGCTTCAGAAAGTGCTTTGGAGAGATTTGGGGCTTTCCACCAACTGAATGACAAACCGGAGATTGATGGCATAATCGCCGCTGTGCGTGCCCAACTTGATGAGGCGACCTTCCAGGCTACTTGGGCCCAGGGACGCGAACTGGCACTAGAACAAGCTGTGGCCCAGGCGCTCGATGAATGAGATGTCCCAATTTCAGGCAATTTGCAGTGGTCTCTGAGGCCATAAGAAGATCACGACATTTTTTCCTCTCATTTTCCCCATTACGCAAGATGGAATTCATGCAAGAGATGTAAGATAAGCCTCAATTAAGAGTAAATTAGGAAGCATGGTTTTGGAAAACCTCCAAAACCAATGGGTTAAAAGACGCATCCTGTTTAGCCCCGTTTTGGCGAACTTCTCTGTCAAACGACAGTATTGGATGCCTTGGTAGGAAGCATAGTTTTGCAGTCTGAGAACGGAAGCATAGTCTTGCAGATTCTGCAAAACCCAGTGGTTAAATGGCAAATTCTCAGTCTTGCGATTTCCATCGCTCGCTCAGAAAAGAATGAGCACGAATCCACCAAAACTGCCAAATTCTCCCTCGGAAAAATCCATCACTCTCTCGGAAAAAGTTCCAAAATCCAATCACTCTCTCGGAAAAAGTCTTTTCTGGCTTTTTGGGCGAAAAAGGACTTTTTTGGTAAAAAGTCGAGCAGACCTGCGGAAAAATCCATCAGTACCTCGGAAAAAGTCTGAAGAGAGCATTACAGTGTCATTTCCAGATGAAACAAGTACAGGGTGTTAGGATTCCGCAGTGAGTGTCGGTTTGTCCAAAAAACCTCATCAGCAAAAAGAAATCCCGATGTGAGTGAAACTAACCTCCTGTTTTTGGCAAGAAATTGTACCCAACCCTGTTGGTGTCAACAACGCAGTAATTTGTCGCAGGGAAGGTCGCGGAACCGACGGGCGTCCGATTATCTCCAAGGAGCCCAGCGTGACAGGCAGGCACGAGCGGACAGTTCGTCTTCAGCATGTGTGACTGTTTTCTTGATTTCTATCGTTTATGCAAGAACGGGTGACCCAGGTAGCCAGCACAGTGGTACTGCTCCGTCTCCTCCACGTGATAGTATAAAGAGGATAGCTTCCGTACGGGGGAGCCACATATTTTTCACGATGTTCACAAGAGGAAGGATTGGAAAGCGATGCGTGTCTACAAATTTATTCACTCGTGCCTGGTGGTAGAGGAGGGTGGAGACAAGATTGTGTTTGACCCGGGGATGTTCTCGTTCACAGAACACCGCCTATATCATCAACGATAGCTTCCTCAATCCGGGCGACTCGTTTGCTCCCCTGCCGTCCACCCTCAGGGGCATCAAGGCCTTGGCGCTGGTGGTTGCGGCACCCTGGACCACCGAGGTCACAACGGCGGAGTTCGCCGAGACGATAGCGCCGCAGATGGTCATTCCCGTCCACGACGGCTACGTCAAAAGCTTCTTCCAGAAGATGCGCTATGACAACTACGACCGCTATTTTTCCACGAAGGGCATCACGTTTCAACGCCTGGTCAGCCCGGGCGACGGAGTTGAGATAGCATAAGATAAGGAGTACACCATGTCTTTCTTGAAGCGATCAAAAACATCTGCCTCCTCCCCTTCCGAAACGACCGAGGAAATCATGCAGCGCCGGGCTAAGGGATTTATTACTACCCTTCGGGAACAGTGCCCGCGGGAGTTTGGACAACTCCTGAGCGAAATTGAGCAGGGAGATCTCGCACGCGCTCGCTTGACTCTCCGCGGACTTGCCAGCATCGTGGATGAGGGGTATATCGATCCTATACTCCAACAGCTTCAGGAGCAAGTCGCTGACTCGCGGTTTTCAAACTAATCTGATTTCATTGGTTCATAGAGGAAATATGGCTGAGCATTTACTCCCACTTGCAGTAGCCCATCGGGGTGGCAACGAAGTTGCGCACGAAAACACGCTTGAAGCGTTCCAGGATGCGATAGATTTAGGGTACCGAAGGCTTGAGACCGACGTTCACTACACTCGTCAGGGCGAACTGCTGGCTGTCCACGGTCAGACCATCGACGGCTCAGAAGAGATTGAAAAAGGTGTCGATGCTTATGTGCACATAGGTGAACGGGCCATACGTCTCGCCGATCTCACTCGTGCCGACCGCCAGGCCATAGCTCATGATGGCTTTTATATCCCGACGTTGGAAGAAGCCATGTCTCTCAACGGCGAGGTCTCTTGGAACATTGACGCCAAACGGCAAGAAGCAGTCCTGCCCTTAATAGACGTACTCCGCCGGCTTGATGCATTTCACCGCGTGACATTGGCCTCGTTTAATGAGGGGAGTATTCGCGAGCTGCGAGCGAGGGCACCCAAAGGAACGCAAACTTCACTCGTAGAAAGTGAAATTCGGAAGCTCTATCTGACGGGGTTTCTTCCGTGGGACCCAGTAAACTTTCCGAAGCATACCCGTGCGCAAGTGCCCTCGACCTACGGAAAGAGAAAAATTGTAACGCGGGCGTTTGTGAGGGCCGCACATCGGCATGGCATCCCACTTGACGTTTGGACCATTAACAACCAGCAAGAAATGGAGCACCTCCTAGACATTGGCGTAGACGGCATTATGACCGATGAATTGCGTACGCTCAAGACAGCGCTAGAGGCCCGCGGTATGTCACTCTCATATCCTCTGTAACTCCTCTGACCACATGTGATGCAGCCGTCGGACCCGTTCAAACAACGCAGGGCAAGCCACAGCTACTGGCTGAGGAAATACGGAGGTTCATTGCCTTGCTTCCACTTAATGTTACAGCCCAGACTGGGTTTTTGGGTTGGATTGATGGGCTGATCTGCCAGGACGGCCTCGATGGCAGCCCGCAAATCTTTTCCTGTGACCACATCAGCCAGAGCAAAACGCTGGGACAGCAAAAGAAACGTTTGCCCATACAGAGGGTGAAAGGGATGTGTAATGGTAAAGCAGTGCTCACCATCCGTGTTATCACCCTTGCTTTTAGCTCAAGAATTGGGTATACTTTGAGCGATGGCAAACGGCCTTCATGTGGTCAATACGGATGGAAAGAAGCAGCGCAGGAAGACCTCGGCATTTGAACACTGGTGTGAGCGGCTTCAGCTCGTCATATCCACCCCCGACTTCCTGGTCATTTGCACCGATGGAGCTTGTTTTGAAGAATGGAAGCCGGAACACAAGTTGCTCGAACTGATGGTGACCCATCCGCGTCGGTATCAACGTGATGCTCAGGGACACTGGCGCTGTCCTCCGGGGGAAGCAGCGGCAGAAAGAGAGGGACTCTCGTACCGGGTGCGCTCCTGGAAGGAATTGCATTCGGCGTATATTCGCAACCTCCTCTTTATTAGAGGGCTACTTTATGGCCTGGGAAGCCCGTTGGGGCTTGAAACCAGAGATCGCAGTGTAACTCATGGCACCCGCCGGGCCAGCGGGTGCCATGAGTTACACTGTCGTCGCCGAAGACATGGCCTCCGACCAATTCAGGTAGCCATTTGATCGAAGCTGTGTCACCAACCACCTGACCAAACCAAGGAGGAAATCGATGAGAAATCCAGGGATCGCTAAGAGGGTTGGTGCAGCACTGCTGGGACTGCTTGCCCTCTGGTCAATGGCCGCCGGACCCGCCACCGTCATTTCTTCGGTCTATGCTCAGTCCACGTCGAGCGGGCCCAGAACCTGGCATGTCCTTGTTGGCGGCCAGTCGAAGGACCAGGCGATTCAAGCAGAAGGGTACTATCCCCGCGTGATCACTATTGACGCCGGCGATACCGTGGTCTGGACGCTCAACACAGGCGAAGAACACAGTGTTACCTTCACTGGAACGTGTGCGGATAATTCATGTATTCCTCCGTGCGCCTTTATCGTCAACATCGATATCAGCCCTTGCGGATCAACCACCTACGATGGTGTCAGCGCCATATCAAGCTCTGGCCGCATGGTCCCCGCGGGATACAACTGGAATAACGCTTTCCCCCACGGAGACACCACCTACTCACTCACCTTCACGCATCCCGGCGTCAACGTCTATTTCGACCTGAGTGTTTCCGGAATGCGGGGAGTGGTGATCGTACATCCAGCTGGGACCGCGTACCCGTTCACCCAGGCGCAGTATGCTCAGCAAGCGCAAGATCAGTTGCAAGCGGACCTTGCGGCGGGGGCAAGGGCAAGCAATGACTTCCAGTCAGTTGCACCCTCAACCAATCCCGATGGAACCCATTTCCATCACGTCGCCCTCGGGACGAGCCCCCCGGAAAGAGCGAGGGTTGATCTCGGCTCGGTAAAAGGCTCTGAGGCGGAGGGAAGTGCCCTCCTGGAGGGCATCGGCGTTGGAAGCTCGCCGACGCCAACGATTGCAGTCAAGATTAGACTTTCCGGTTTGAGGCCCGGCAGCGTTCATGCCGTTCAAATTCTCCTTGGTGTCTGCGGAGCGCCAGCTCCCACGACTGGCATACTCTTCAGCTCGATATTCGTTCCCCCGACATTCACGCTGAACAAAGTCACTTCCGGGCCAGATGGCACCGGTACGAGTACCACCATCCTCACTGAACCGCCCAACGCAAACGGCCCTGGACAGCTTCGCATCCCAAGTTCTGGCTGGTTCATCAACGTGGCAGCAGGGTCTACTCCAGACAATGGGTCGACCTCAAAGGCATGCGGCAATGTAGTCTTCCATAACGCGGCGGTCATGAGATATCTCCCGCGAAACGTCCATGTGAGGGTGGGAGACACGGTGGTATGGGCCAACGACACGATCAACGAGATCCATGGAGTGACTTTTCTCGCCGGGCAGGCCCTTCCGCTGATCCCCGATTGGTACATGAGTGGTCCAAGTGGGAACCCGAAAAGCTATGATGGCTCGAGCTTCTTGAACTCTGGCCCGCTCTACCCGCCCGATGCCGGTCGCAACCACAGCTTCGCGGTGACCTTCACGAAAACGGGCAGCTACTCGTACGTTGATGTTGGAGACGCTTTCCTGGGCATGCGGGGAAGCGTCATCGTGACGCCGACCGACTAGGCAGGCTTGATCATGGACCTCAGGATGGCTAGAAGCGAAAATGGAGAGGACTATGAAAAAAATCCTGATGACAATGCTCATCCTGCTCATCGGGCTGCCATTGCTCGGTTTTGCCCCTCAACTGTTTGCCACGAAGCGAGATATGCTGAACTGATGGCGTTCACCAGTACGCCCCGTGCGCTGAGTGTCGCTGGCGATGCCCTACTGGTCTGGGATGACCTGTCTCGTCCCTTGGTCAACAATGCGGGAAGCCTGGGCGATAGACCACTGGTCGTGCTGAGCGTGACCGAACAGCCGAGGAGGGGGGAACATCTCACCGAGCTGCAAGCCGAACAGCCAGCACATCACAGTTCAAGGGGCTTATCACGAGGGTCTGCTGTCCCAGCGGGAATATGCGCGTTTCGTAACAGAGGCCATTCTTCAGGTAGTCGAGGTCCTGCGCGCAGGCAGGCTGTTGGCGCAACAGGGGTAGCATGATGTTTTTCCCTCATTTTAGAATTGAGGGTTAGAATGCAACCTGGTATAAGTAGCATAGTCCTCCTGCCACCCCGCGCCTATTCGTTAGTATAAATGCTGCTGTGAACTGAGCATCACTAAGACCATCACTTCTTCCTCACTTTGTGGCATATAATCAGCAAGAGCCTCACGAATGTGCCAAACCACTCCCCTGTGAATGACAGAGCGCCACTCCAGATTCGGGCTCGTACTGAAGTCCGCGGGGATGGCTGACTTGAGCAGGTCAATCACCTCCTGGGGAACAGGATCGCTGAGCGCACGTTTGCCCGACTGGACCTGCTGCACATAGGTGGGAATAAGGCCTTGGGGGTCGTCACGGAACAGGACACGCTGCATGTTCCCCAGGTTGCTCATGGCGGCATCCCGGTGTGCTGGAATGGCGAGATCGTTCATGATCCGTCGACGCAGAGCTTCAAAAAAGCTATACTGCACCAGACCACTGCACATGAAACGCATCACCGAACTGGTTGAGTAGTTCGCTTCTTGCCACTTTTTGAAGAAGTCGGCCAGGGCAGGGACTGCTTGCCAGCGCTTGAAAAAGTCGGTCATGGCACCCGTGGCATAACCGACGTATGGAACTGCTCCCAGCTGCCGCATCGTGGTATCAGTGACATCTGGGTCCGCTCCCAGCTGCCTCTTCGCTATTCGCTCAAAGTACAAGGTTGCCAGCTTATACACCGTTTGGGTGTCATACAAGCCGTTGATCTGATCCACCGCGATACCACACACATGTCGCAGGTAGTCAATTCCCAGGCCATCTTCTGGATCACCAGGGTCATGGTACGACACTTCAGCGGGCGTCTCGACGTACCACTCCAGGCGCGGACGCTTGATCCCGACAGTGAACTGGTCAACTGGAGCCATTTCATCATACCAGTTGACCAGTTGGATGCCTCTGGGTCTTGCCTCAACGAGCAAGGCGTTGTTCAATCCCCGAGATGAATCACCGAGCGAACAGACGAGAGCTGTATGGCTCCAGGCACTGCCACTGCCCAGGCGGATCAGGTGCGCAAAAATCTCTTTGGGGTCGTTATTTTCCCGCAAGATGATATCAGCGACATGTAAGAATGGACCCGCATCATTGTCTGGCAGAACATACAGCAGTGGGTCCTGGCTAACGCGTGTCGCACGAAAAGCTATAGTTCTGCTCCCTTCCACAGGCGGATCAGCTGCAGACATGGTCAGACGAGTGCGGGCAGGTGCAATGTTCTCGGCGGCATCATGCTCTCGCATGCCGTTGAATAATTCACCTGTGTATCCTGGTGGAACTGCCATGGATAAAGCAGCGGATTTGACATAGAACCGATAGGTAACCATAACCTTTTCCATATCGGTTGCCTCCTGGAGGCGCTCCCAGTTTTCCTGGCTCACGTAGTCTTCCAGAGGGACATAGCTCCCATCAAGCTCCATCGCCGTGGTAGCCGGGACACAGAGCGAGAAGGAGCGGTCTTGAATGTAATGAAACAATAGATCGGTATACGAGAGGAGGCGGATATCCAGCAAGCCATCGTTCACATACGCCTGGGGCGCGACGTCTATGACACTCCCATAGCGACGGGTATTGTTCACCAGCACTTCCCTTGGTTGACCCTCCCAGGATGTGCGATTAGACCACTGGATCTGCACAGGGAAGTGGTGGATCTGGGGGAAGGTCTCCAGCCAGCTGAGAAAAAAGGCGAGTTGACCGTAACACTGCCTTAAAGAGTCTGACGTCGAACGGATAACAGCGGCATCTAAGCCCAGTCCCGCTGTTGCCAAGAAGTGATGCCTGGTAGTGGGTTTGCTCGGAGTTGCCTCCTGCTGGAGTGTTTCCTGAGGAAAGCTGAGTTCCTGCACCTCAACATGGCCAATATCCATCCTGCGAGAAGTACTCTTGATGAGAGCACGTGCAGCATCGGTGGGATTCTCAGGCAGACCAATTTCGTGTGCCCAGTCATTGGCAGTGCCACCGGGAAGCACTGCCACCGTACATGATTGCTGGGCCTTCATTGCCCCATTGACCACTTCATTGAGAGTGCCATCCCCTCCAAGGGCAATGATCCAATGGTAACCCTGCTCAGGAGCGTTTTCCACCATCTCTATGCCATGTCCGGCATAGCGGGTCACCAGGGGCATTGTGTCCCATCTCTCCTCTAAGACGTTGACAATAGCAGCGACGTGTTGCTCTGCCTTCGGATGAATGACTAAATATGCTTTTTCCTTGTCCATAGGACTTCTCCTTGTTGCCAAACTTTCGGGTTAATCACCAAGCAGACTCTCTTGCAGTGAATAGGTTTCACTCCTTTGTTTGGTGAGAGCTGGCCGCTAATGTGTGCTGCCCCCATATCCGTTTTCATTGGCCTCCCCTTCCCAGAGTAGCAAGAAGCCAGGATACCATGCATGGCCTTCATCACACTATGATTGTAATCGTGAGCAGTGGTCAATGTCATGGCTTAAAAGGAGTATTGCAAGGAGCGCTGTGCCCTGCACATGTGTGCTACTAAAGTAGCAGTATCACGCTGACGCGGAATGCTGCTTTCAGATCTTGACATCCCTCACGCGGAACCCTACATCGGCTCATGTGAGAAGAAGGAAAGAAACTCCCTTGTCATACCATCCAGAGGATCATTGTTACGTAACCTCTCACCTGACTCCAGCTGCTATCGGCGTTCATCCTGACTTGCCCGCGTAATGAGATCGTTTTTGGGGACACGTATTCCCTCGGCAAAGAAGGCATTGACTTCGGCTCCGAACAAAAGAAGGAGCGTGGAGACGTAGATGAAAAATAAGAGAATCAGGACGAATCCTATCTCTCCAATATAGCTCCCCAGGAAGCGTGCCGCATAGATGGGGAACAATTGCAGGAACAGTTGCATCGCTACCGTTGCTATGAGCGCCCCACGCCAGCTATTGCGCATGTGACGCCCAAGAGTGCGAAAAGTGATATGTCGGTGAGCAATCGTCGCGTAGATGGCTTGGAACAACATCAATGAGATAATGGTGCTTCCTACAATGCCGGCAAGACGAAAGATGAGATTACTCTCTGGAAGGGTGCCTGATGGAACAACATATATAAAAGAGAGGAGATAGGTGGGTGCTAACGAAATCATGACGTGGATCGGTGTGAGCACGGAAAACAAGAGGAGCAGGCCAATCGATACAAGATGCCTACGGAGAAATGGGCGTGGGGGAAGGTGATAAATTACATCAAAACAGGTTTCCATCAGGGAAAAGAAGAATGAACCAAGCAGGACAGCAAGCACAATCGTGAAAAGCACCGCAATGACGGAGGTATGGGCAAGTGTGTTGTACGCATTGCCGAGGATCTGAGTCAAGGGTGATAAGAGCGGTGATGGAGTGTTCGCTAAGAGACCCCCGATAAGCACATGCCATGTCTGGCTATCCATTTTACCTAGAATCAGATCAGAAACCGCGAAAACCAGGATGGAATTTGGCACGAAAGCCATGAGCGAGCTAAAGGCGAGCGCTTGCGCCAGGTGATGAATCCAGTCATCCTTACACTTGATGAACAACTCTTCGTAGGGTTTCACCTTCTGTTCAACCATCTGCACTTCCTCTAATGACCTCTCTCGCATCCTCTCGGCGGCTGGCTGTTGCTGCTGATATTCCATGAGACCCTCCTGTATGAATGCTCTGGACAATTGGATTGGACGACAGATTCCCTGATTTTCGTGAATACACAGGTAGTATACTGTTCCTGGGCAGGAACGTCACGCTCCTTAGGTAGTATTCAATGATGATTGTGTTGAACGTGGAAGGCTAATACTTAAGTGCCAGTGGGAATTTGAATACCACTTAAGGAGCATGACATTCCTGCTAATTGGCCGTACACTAGCCAATAGGTAGGATCAGTAGAAGGGAGGGAGTGGAGTGAACCTGGCCTTGTAGAAGCTTTGTCTTTCTGTTGGAATGCAGAGTGGAAGCTATAGCCAGAAAATTTCTACCAATGCCCCGGGTTGACGCAGTTATCGTAACTCGCCAGAGAACCAATGATATGCGTTACCACAAGATGTAGAAAGAAAGAAATATTATGAGTCGTAAGAGAGCCTATATGATCATCAATCCCCGCGCCGGGCAGAACGTGGTAAAAATCGCTGACCTGATTGCTGTGTTGTCGGCGGCTGGCTGGAGGACGGAGATTGCCCTGAAAGAGTTTGGCGGACAGAGTATGGAACTGGCAACCAGGGCGGTGAAAGCAAACTGCGACCTGGTCATAGGCTATGGCGGAGATGGAACTCTGAATCAAGTCCTGAACGGTGCAATGAATGCCCGGAAACGTTCAAGCGCCATTGGCGTGATTCCCGGTGGCACTGCCAATGTCTGGGCGGCTGAAATTGGCGTGCCCAGTGATCCTGTGAAAGCCGCTCTTGCCCTCGTTGACAGCGAAACTCGCAAGATCGATATTGGACATGTCGAAGTGCAAGGTCTGGTGTTTCCAGGCATGACCCATGACAAACAGGAGAAGGGGCGACAAAAGAAGGAGAAGCAAGTACGTAAGAGCCCACTGAAGGCAACACCGGGGGCGAAGCATCACTTCTTGTTGATGGCAGGGCTTGGCCTGGATGCCAGCATCATGGAGCATGTCTCCAAGCCCTTCAAGTACGAGGTGGGCCGCCTGGCGGTCGGCCTCGCAGCCGCCGAAGAACTTCCCAAGCAACATCCGTTCCCACTAGAGGTGCACGTCAGCGGCGGGGAACATGAGGACAAGATGGTCTGGGAAGGCGAGGCCTTGCAGGTGATCATCGGCAATACGCGCCGCTACGCCAATATTGTGCAGATGACGCCGGGCGCCTATCTCGATGATGGAGTGCTCGATGTCTGTGTGGTTACAGCGGGCAATGCCCTGACGACGTTGGAAGAGATCGCTTCGCTCTTGTTCCGGCGCAGACCTGATGCCGAGGCAACCAAATACTTTCGTGGGGCAAGCATTACTATCCGTGTCCCGGCTTCGATTGACTTGCAGCTGGATGGAAGCGCGGTGAGGCTCAAAGACTATCTGAGCAAAGCGGAGCGTAAAGTGCTGCAAAATGGTGGCAATGCGGAAAAAGCGATAGTCACGTACCGCTTCAATGCTATGCCGCACGCCGTGCAGGTAGCCATTCCCAGTTCGTATAACGGTGCATTGTTTGAGCACCCGATGGCAGAAGAGGAACCGTCTGGCGCATCACAACAACAAAGAACTGAAGATAAGACACAGCAGTGTGATAGGGATGTTCAAGAGGGGCACCAGGAAACACCAGAACTTGTCGGGAGACTTTTAGAGCATGGATACAAAGTGACTGTGGTGGGAGCGGCTGCACATCCGGGGAAGCAACACAGATACATTATCGCGGGGACGATCCCCCATCAGATGACAGGTGATACCAGACCTGTGGCTATACGGGTGAATGGGAGTGCGACCGTCCTCACACCGTCAGGGAAACCTGTTTCCCCTGGCCTGGTGCAGGGGTTGCAAGAGGGCACAGTGATCGTGGCTGTAGGCAAGAAGAGCAAGTACGGTGTCATTCGGGCAACGCATCTTGTGCTCCCCTAGAGTCAGCAGGATCAATCGAATGGAGAGGAATAAACACATGGATACTTCAACTACTCTGCCGGATTCACCCAAACAGAACCATGCGAGCAAGATGGTTCCTGCACATTGGTGGAATAGCGCTATACACAGCAGTATTGCCCTCACGCTCTGGATGATTGGCTTGCTTACGCTCGTCGGGGCTTCCATGCTCATTCGTAACCATCTCGGCCCCTGGCCTGTCGAACTGGCATTCACGCGAGCGGTTCAGGGCCTGTTCTACGGATCATGGTTCGCCCCCTTTCTCAACTTTTTCGGGACGTTCAACAATCCTACGCCTTCGGGTATCGCCCTGGGAATCGTCTTCGCCGTGATACTGCTCATGGGCTGGTATCGACAAGCCATCTTTTTGGGGTTGACCGTGGCTGTCGGTAATGGCATTGAAACAGTCTTCGGCAATTACGTTGCTCGTCTGCGCCCCTCCCCAGATCTTGTTCGTGTAGATATTATGCTTAAGTATAATAGCTTTCCCTCGGGCCATGTCAATCATGAAGTGCTCTTTTACGGCTTTCTGCTGTACCTGAGTTTCACGAGGCCCGTACGCACATGGCGTTACCGCTGGGTGCTGATCCCTTTGCAAGTCTTTGCCGCGCTCAATATCCTTCTGATAGGCATTTCACGAGTATATGAGGGCGAGCACTGGGCCTTCGATGTCCTCGGTGGCTATCTCTGTGGCGCGCTATGGCTGGCGCTCTTTATCTTCTTGTATCGGTGGACAACGAGCGCATTGGAGAGACGGCACGCGAAGAAATCCAGCTCTACACCGGTCCTTGAAACCTGATATAAAATCCGGTCGATAAGTCCCTTTGCTGGGGGTTCTTCTCTCGCATATCTCCTGATGATGTAGCGAGTACGAAAGCAAGGAGTAGAACATGCAAAACATAATTACGCGCAAGCACTCACTGGTGATCACAGCTATTGTCGTTCTCTTGAGTATCCAGGGCATACTCGGGCTTCTCTTCAGCCTATCCCGGCTGGCTGGACTTCTAGCGCCGCGTGGTTCAATCATCGTGAGCGGTGTCTCAATTTTCTTTGGCCCAGCAGGTGGAGTCTCTCTGGTAGTGGCCCTTGCCTCGCCCATCATAGCCTGGGGCTTCTGGGTGTTGAAGCCGTGGGCCCACCAGCGGGCTGTACTCATCGAGGTGGTCAGCCTGGTCATAGCTGGGTTTGAACTTATAGACCCCGTTGTCAATATAGGTGTACCCGCGGCTCGCATAATCATCGCCGCTCTGATCTTGATCTGCTTGTACGCAGGTTCTGGTGTACGAGCTCTGTCCCGGGCATGACTTCCGGTTACATACAATTCGTTAGGGAAGCGGCAATCTCCGGGTCACCAATATTTTCTAAAACGTTCGGCTATGTTGCCCTTCGGAGCCAGCACATTCCTCCCTCTTAAATACAAGTACATCCACAGGGCGGCACCAAGCAAAATTCCACTCAAGAGATAGGCACCTAAAACATCACTCGCCCAGTGATCGCCCAGGTAGACGCGCGAAGGCCCAACCAGCACAACAAACAGCGCAGAAACAACTAGCAGCGCGTTACGCCACCAGGAAAATCCTCTGAAGAGGATGATGCCGAAAGAGAACAGCAAGCCCCAGAGTGCCACGTAGGACATGACATGACTGCTGGGAAAGCTATTGCCACTCGCCGCCTGGATGATCTCGACCATACCGGCGGAGGGACGCGGACGTGCCACAATGAACTTAAGCAACGCATTTAAAAAGGCGCTCGTTGCAGAAACTACTACGACGGTGATCGCTTCCAAACGCAGATCTACCATCCAGAAGAGCACGGCCGACAGAGCAACGAGTCCTACAGAAAGTACCTGCATGTTACCAATGTAGCTGACTGCGATCATGGTAGTTCGCAGCCAGAGAGCTTGATTTTCTTGAAAGTCACGTGTAATCGTGATATCAATGGCTAAGATCGGATGGGAAGCTACCCACCAGGCCAGAAGCCCAAAAAGAACCAGGAGGACAGCCAGCACAACCAGCAGAACACTTCCCCACCTTCTCGTCTGATACCAGGGCCTGCGAGCGGTTGCCACTTCCTGCTGTGCTACTTCGACCACCTTTTCTGCACCTTCTTGGGCGGCTGCTACTTCCTGCTCCACTTCCTCGACAGCCCTTTCTGCACCCTCTTTGATGCGTTCTCCAAGCGATTCTTGACCGGGAGCATTTTTGGGACTTTGTTCGTCTGCTGGGTGGTTTTCATTTATACGCCTTCGCCATTTTACGCCAGACGATGGATCATTTAGTTGTCTCCGTCGGTCTTCTTCCTTATTATTTTGCTGCAAAAAATTGCTCCTGGTGGCCTGATGAAATATCTTGACGTATCTGAAGGGGTACTATGAAGTACTACGTTTCTGAATACCTGGAAGTTGCTCATTGACTAAAATCGTTCGGTTGTTGTACTTGTTGTGTTTTTCAGGTAGACTATCTGATGGAGACACCTGTCTGCGTGCTGTGTATCTTTTTAAATCTAAATCACCTGGCATTCCGAATGCGGCGCAACTCGGCATCCTCAATACGAGTGGGGCCATTGTTTCACCCCCTCTCTCGCGATATCTGGCCGGGCAAAGAGGAGAAAGGGACTATGGTTGTACTGGCACAAGTTGTTCTTCTTCCGATTGTACTTGATAGTTTCATCATTATCAGTGTCCTATTAGCAATAATAGGGACGCTTTATCTGGCCTATGATCTACTCGGACGCCAGCATGGGCCACTGCAGTGGTTGACATTAGTTATTACCTGTGGGCTTGTCAGCACCTTTGTCCTGGGACTAGTCGGCCCGCTCATCCGCTTTTTCTTCGACCATCATTTTGATCTTGGCTTTACCGTCCAAGCTCTGGTAATCGGGGGAGTGATGGGAGTATTCACCGCTACCTTAATCGATTTCCCTCCAGCTCAGGCCAAGCCATCCATCGTTTCGTGGAGAAGAAGTGGCATGGGACTGGGACTAGGGCTCCTGTTCTTTTTCGTCATCTTCTTTCTCACGGATTCCACTTTGATGAGCTCACTGGTCATGAGCCTCACCTGTGCCACACTGGCCAGCCTCTGGCCATACCTCACCTGGAATCCTTCTGCCTCTAAGCCCCATGTCTTTTCACGTAAAGGGTTGGGGATTGGACTGCTGCTGGGACTGTTGTTCTGGTTCGTCTTCTTTTTCATTGCGTCGAGAGATGTTCTGGTTGCATTGCTAGCAAGTGTTCCATTTGTGTTACTTTGTGGAGCCATTATCAGCCTCTGGCGCTTCATCCATTGGGAAGCATCTTCTCCTCAGCCCCACGTCTTTTCGAGCAAAGGCCTGGTGGTTGGGTTCGTCATTGGGTACATCCCCTGGCTCACCTACCAACTTACGCAGAATTATACGGTATTCCTCGGTGTTTCTGGACCCGTAGCAGGCTTCCAGCTCCTGGAGGAGATAGTCCTGAACTTAGTCTTCATCGTGGGGGGATTTTCCTTAGCGAACGCCGCTGCCGGGAGCATCTCCCGGTACATCTTATGGAAGGCCAATACGATGCCTCTGCGTCGCTTAGGCGTCCTTGGACTGGTGCTCATCCTGGTGGCTACCAGCTTACAAGCGGTGGCACCCGTGATCGATCTCGTGAGCATCTTAGGAACGCCAAAGTAACTTTAAACTACTCGTTTCCTCAACTGCCAGCTGCTTCGTCAGGGGAAACCCGATTCACCGCAAGCAATGGTAACCCCAGGTCGCTTACCTTCCTCAACACACCCTGAAGTGCAGCCTGATCAACAATGGAACCAGAGATGAGGGTCTCACCATGCTCGACATTGGTGATGGTGAAGCCATCAAACCATTCATTCCACTGCTGACCAAGATGCCCCTTGACGCGGATGAGATACAACTCCTGAACCATGAGCGTACCAACTTTCTTGTTCTCCGCACAGCATAGTTCCCAAAGAACAGGTGAAGCGCTGCTCTTCTATCGTGATGCGATTCACTTGCATGCCTGTGACTGATCTACTCACAGTGTACGCTCACCAGAACGAGAAGTCATGGCACTTGAGTTGTATAGGGAGGTGTATTGTGATGAGAGTGCACACTACACCTTTGGTAGGAGCGTGTAGAAGACGGGGAGTCATGTTTGCACGCAATTGTGCCAGGAGGTCTGTTGCCCTTTTTCTTCCTCATCTTACTTTGACGTTCCAAAGATGCTGATGAGGTCAATCACGGCTGGCACCGCTTGTAAGCTGGTAGCCACCAGGATGAGCGCTAATCCAAGGACGCCTAAGCGACGCAGAGGCAACATATTGGCCTTCCATAAGATGTATTGTGAGATGCTCCCGGCGGCTGCACTCGCTAACGCTAATACCCCTACTGCAATGACAATGAGGAGTATAACCGCCATACCCTGCAAGCCTACTATCAGTTCTGGCACATCAAGCTGTGCAGGTGCATGAAAATTCTGCTGTAACAGTAGAAACATGAGCCAGGGGATGAAGCCGATCACGAAGCCGACTAGAAACCCTTTGCGCGAAAAGACGTGGGGCTGAGGAGTGGATACTTCCCAATGGATGAATCGCCAGAGGCTAAGAAGAACTCCACAGGCTAAGGCAAGTGGAACACTTACGAGCACTGAAATGACAATATCTTCCGTATCGAGGAAGAAGAAGACAAACCATAAGAGCAGTCCCAATAGCAGTCCAATTCCAAACCCTTTGCGCGAAAAGACGTGGGGTCGAGAGGTCGATGGATTCCAGGTGAGGTATGGCCAGAGGCTGGCGAGAGCTGCGCATGTCACTCCCATAGCCAGTGCGCTATTGACGCCGTTGTCGGGACCGAGAAACGAGACGGTGAAAAAGAAGAGGAGTCCAAGGACCAATCCAATGGCACTTCCTTTCGGGGAAACGATCGGTGGCTTGGTCCGAGATTTGGGGAAGTCGACTAAGACGACCGTGAACACCCCCGTCAATCCGCCGATCAGCAGGAATTGCAACGTAAAGTTCAGACTGAAAGAGTGTCCTGAGAGAAGGTAGATGATCGTGCTAACGAAACTGAAGATAAGAGCACTGACGAGACCACAAGTAATAAGTAAGGTCAGCCACTGCAAGGGCCCATGCTGTCGTCCAAGCAGATCATAGGCCAGATAGAGCGTTCCTACGACTGCTAAAAGAACACTCGCGATGGTGAAACTATCAAGTGCAACCGGAGAAAGCACGATATGTGCCAGTACCACCATAGCCCTGTTCTCCTCTGTTACTTTAACGTTCCTGTCGTGCTGAGTATGTCAATCAATGGCTCTATACTTTGTAAACTGGTAGCTAACACGATGAGCACCAGTCCAAAAGCTCCCAATGCACGGTGGGGCAATTTATTTGCTTTCCATAAGATGTACTGTGCAATGCTCCCGGCGGCTGCATTCGCTAAAGCAAATGTCCCTGTTATCAATAAGGTCAGGGATATTTGTATCATGGCATTGAAGCCTTCTATCGCTCCAGTAACATTTTGAAAATCAGAATGGCCCTCGGCAAATTGAAACATAACCCAGGGTACGAATCCTGCCACGAATCCGACCAGACTCCCTTTGCGCGAAAAGAGGTGGGGCTTGGGGTGAGGCGCTTCCCAGTTGATGTACCGCCAGATACTCACGACGGCTCCACCTGTCAACCCAGGTGGAATACTTTCTAGCAATGAAGCGATGATATCTTTACTGACTGTGAAGAAGACAACGAACGAGAAGATGAGCCCAAGCAGCAGTCCGATCAAAAACCCTTTGTGCGAAAAGAGGTGTGGTTTAGGATGTAGTGGCTTCCAGGCGACAAATTGCCAACTACCTAGTGGAACGAACGCGGTGTTTGATGCGTCCCAGGACACGAACTGCCAGCTGCCCTGCGCTGTCAGAGTGGCATTTGATGGCTCCCAGGTGATGCGTTGCCAGATGCTCGCGAACATCCCGCATGTAACGCCCATAACAAGTGCACTATACAAGTGAGCACGAAAGATAAAGACGACGACGAACGAAAACGAAAGTCCAAGTGCAAGTCCAATCAAACTCCCTTTGCGCGAAAAGATTGGTGGCCTGGTGTTCGAGGAAGGTAATTCGAGTAAGATGACTGTGAAAAACCCCATCAAACCGCCGATTACCAGCGCTTGCAACATAAAATTAAGATCGAAAGTGTTGTTGAGCAGTTTTTGAATTATCGTAGCGACCAGTCCGAGTACAGAGGCACTTACGAGCCCGCAGATAATAACTAATGTGAACCAGCGCAGTGGTCCATTCTCGCGCCCGAGCAGGTCATATGCCAGGAAGAGGGTACCTACTATCGCCAACACAACACTCATAATGATAAAACCATCGAATGCAGTCTGGGGAAGAACAGTTTGTGCTAATACAACCATTGCTTTTTCACCTAGTTGTGTTTCTTCCTACGCGAATAATCCTGTCTTCTTTTCGTAAGTACGTACTCAGTGTACAGGCAAGTGGCAGGGGAATCATGCTACTTAAGTAGTATTCTCCTTTCCTCGATACATTGATCGTCTTGATACTACTCAAGTGCCATGACGTCCCTGCCAATACACTGTACACTGAGTACGTACTCATGAAAATGCTGGCAGTCAGTTGAATAGTGGTAGGGCTTGCCCCTATCGTGACAAGGATTACATATCATGCAACCCTTTGAAAAATGTTCATTTCCTTCCGAAGCTCCGGATATGATTGCCGGAGAGCCGAACCACTCCACTGATGACCTTTTTGGACCAAGAATGGTCTTCTTTTCGTTCATCGCGCTGACAAGTATGAGCTTTGTGTTGCTCACAATAATAAGGCAACAACGCCGGAAAGAGACTTCATGAAGTGAATGAGGGACTTGAAATGCTTTACGCCATGTTCCCGCTATGCCTCGCATATGGCAAAGGAGCTCTATCATGTCTTGGACACCAATAGCAGAGCGATTCCCTACATTCCCCCTGATCCTTGCAGGTCCAATCCTGCGACGCACGGAGCCGCAGGCAGTCACCGTATGGCTCGCATTAAAAAAGTCCCAAACGGTCACCTTGCGCATCTATGCGCAAGGTGAGGATGGCAATCTCAATGAACAGTTTGCCGGGACGCGCCGCACAGTGCGCCTTGGTGACCATCTGTATCTTGTCGCTGTCACCGCTCGTGCCAGGTATAGTGGTGAACAACTCGCGTGGGGCGCACTATACTACTACGACCTGTTCTTTCAGACTGATAGCTCATCTGACGATCATGTACTTGTAACAGCCGCTCATCTTAGCACGCCGGGTATCCTCAACATTGATCCCTCTCTGGCTGATCCACTGAAGCAATTGGTCTATCCAGGGCATCCACTTCCCAGCTTTGTTCTACCGTCAGAAGATTTGAACCAACTCAGGATAATTCATGGTTCATGTCGCAAGCCTCATGGTATTGGCAAAGAAATGTTATCCGCGCTCGACCTCATTCTTGAAGATGCAGTGCAAAATGGAGTGCACCGCCCCCAGCAGCTTTTTCTAACAGGTGATCAAATCTATGCCGATGACGTGGCTGAATCCCTCTTGTTCGCTCTGACAGACGCTGGCAATTTTTTGCTCACGGGAAACAAGGAAGAGGTACTTCCGTTGGTTAATGTACCCGCTCGCATGCTGGCACCGGGGCAGCGTACCAATCCTGTACGAAACGTGGCCATGTGTACCACTGACATGCCGGAAAATCACCTGTTAGCGCTGGCTGAATACTATGCCATGTATCTGTTTGCCTGGTCCGATGTTCTCTGGCCTGACGACTTACCCATCCCAGAGTATAGCCATGCCCAGCATCCGTCTGCGCAGCAGCAGCAGATGGAGCAGGAGTACATTCACAAAACCGAGCAGTTGCACGAATTTCGCTCAACACTCGCTCAGGTGCGGCGAGCGCTGGCGAACATTGCGACCTACATGATTTGTGATGATCATGATGTGACCGACGACTGGTTTCTTGACGGGAAATGGTGCCAACACGTTTTGGGGAGTGAACTGGGACGGCGTATCGTGCGCAACGGGCTCCTCGCCTATGCCCTGTTCCAGGCGTGGGGGAACACCCCGGATCAATTTGATGAGCCGCATGGTACTGCTCTCCTAGATGCTGTAAATGCATGGCGTGGAGACGAGTCGGATAGGCAAGCAACCGACATCGGCAAGCTAGTTGGCTTGCCCGCTTCTTTCGCTGGGAGCGGCGAGCTGCAACGTTCGGAGCAGGCACTCCGCTGGAACTATACGTTTTCTGGTCCTCACTATCATGTGATCGTGCTGGACACGCGCACCCAGCGTATCTATCTGACACCCGATGCATTTCCAGGGCTCTTGTCTCCTCGGGCTATAGCAGCACAAGTGGTCGCTGCTGCCCACGAGGATGCGGAAATCACGCTCATGGTCTCAGCCACGCCCGTCCTCGGCATAGGTCTCGTTGAAGCCATCCAATTTTGGAGCCGGATGCTCTCCAAGGAAAACAATACGGTCGATCCAGAAGCCTGGACACTAGAACGATTCACGTTTCAGAACTTCCTGAAGGCTATCAGTGCAATGAAGCGCGTCGTGATTCTCTCAGGAGATGTCCATTATGCCTTTGGCTCGAGTCTAAAGTACTGGGATCGTCACTCGAAGACGACGGCGAAGATTGTCAATTACACGTCTAGTCCGTTTCGCAATGAAGGCAACAGTTCAGAAATAGCTGCCCTGGCCATGGGATATCCAGAAATCTTTAACCTTTTAAAACGAGGAGAGATGCCAGCAGTCGACTTCTTTGCCTGGGATATGCTCACTGATAGCACCCAGGTACTACATAAAATCCTAGAAATGGTGAGGTCACGTGGCTATGAACTCTGGTGGTCAATACCGAGGCTTATAGATTTATGGAGATCTCCCCACGCACTGGTCTTACCTGCCCAGGGGTGGCCGCAGGGAGCGTTCGATACACTGCCACCTGATCGAAGCTACCAATTGCGCTACCTGCATAACATGTATTACCAGGTCAACGTTCATAAGTCGCCTTCAGATACTAAGGAAGCGAGGATTGTAGAGGTAAATAGGGCGTTGGCGGCGCAGGAGACAATAGTGCTCCAACAACTCTTGTCCCCGGAATCACTTCGTGAGCGAGCCCACGCCCTGATAGGTAAGGTGGCAAGGGGCGCACAACTACTGGAGCACGAAGCAGAGCTACTGGTGCGTGGACTAGAAAGAGATAGAGCTATCCTGGCAGACGTATTATTACATCGGCAGGAATGGTTGAGCCATTGGGAAGCTGGTATGCTCATCGTTGGCTACGCCAATATCGGCGACGTTGGTTTTCAGTGGACTCCGGAAAAAAAGGAAGCCATTCAGCGCTTATGGTGGTGGCATCCCGACGACCCAACACGACCCACCCCGGCAGCTGAGTACCGTGATACGCTCGATCTTCCAGCACTCGACGAAGCTCCTCCGCTTCCCTAACGAAAAGGAACCCTCGTCTCGCCCGGCCAGATTCCTCATATCTTCAACCCTTCTCAGTTTCATCTCAGCATTTTCACAGGATCAATTCATACTGTCAGCATAAACTGAAGCTATATGCTGACCTTGAACGTGGCACTTCGTCTGCTATCTCGCAGGTTTGTGGGTAATCACCAGATTTTGGTCAATTGACACAACAAGAACTATTGAGTATACTGTAGACGAGTTAATGTACAGTTTTTCTCATGGCTCGCTGCTCGTCAAGAAATGCTCGCTCGAAGCAGGAAGACATAACTTCTTCCCGTATCGCCTGTTTGGAAATGCTAAGAGGGCTGCGCCTCCTCTCAAGTAGGTAATTGTTTAGGTAATTCTGTAGGTAGTTTTTTTTCTAGGATGGCAAGCCTATCTTGACGTATGCTCATTTACAGGGAATACAAAAGGCGATTTCACGCTCATCTCAAGGCAAGATTGCCATCCTAGGGTTTTTTTTCCTATGAGAGGCGCATAATTATGGTTCGGCATCGCATTCCCCAGGTAATTGATGACCAACTCAATCTGCTCAATGATACTGATGGCCCTCCGTGTGCGATCCTGGTCGGCTCTGCCGCATGGTATACCTGGCTCAATGATACTGCCGTGCAGTCCTTTGCCTTTCGCAGTGACCAGGGGACTTTGACAGCACGGTGTGAACGACAACACGGTTATTGGTACTGGTATGCCTACCGCACCCAGCATGGCTACCTCCACAAAGCCTATCTCGGCAAGTCGGAAGAATTGACTCACCTGCGGCTCCACGAGGTGGCAGCCACTCTGGTGACAGATAGAGTGGCCCAGCATCAGAAGCTTGATGCCACCAGCCCAACATCAATTGCGATCCCAGGTCCAGTGCCCCGGTTATCTTCAGCCACCAGGGTGAAATCATATAAACAGACGCTCCTGGCCACAAAATTGTTTATCCCACCTCCTGCCCCCACGCTGGTGGCGCGTCCCCGCCTGATCGCTCAGATCACAGCCAGTGTACGGCGCGCCCTTACGCTGGTAACTGCCCCTGCCGGGTGGGGTAAGACTACCCTGCTGAGCGCCTGGTATGCTGATTCGAGTAGTAGCGGCTACACCGTAGCCTGGGTCTCGCTCGATGCAGGCGATAATGACCCTACTCGCTTCTGGACCTATGTCATGACTGCCCTGAATACTTTGCATCCCGAAGTAGGGAAAACGACCCTGGCACTGCTGCACTTGCCCCAGCCGCCATCGATGGAGTCGGTGCTAACGACCCTACTGAATGAAGTGGCTGTCCTTCCCGTGGAAACCGTATTGGTGCTGGACGACTACTATGTCATCGAGGCTCTGCCGATTCACCAGGCACTGGCCTTTCTGCTCGAGCATCTTCCACCTTGGTTGCACTTGATCATCTCTACTCGTGTTGACCCGCTGCTGCCTCTGGGACGGTTGCGTGTGCGAGGAGCCTTGACCGAAGTGCGGGCTTCTGATTTACGTTTCACCTTTGAAGAAACCGCTGCCTTTTTCAGGGAGGTGATGGAACTCCCGCTTTCATCAGAGAAAATTGCTGCATTAGAGACACTCACCGAAGGCTGGATTGCTGGTCTGCAATTAGCCGCACTCTCGGCACAGGGACGTCCAGTGGGGCAGCTGGAACAGTTTGTTGATGCGTTCACGGGTAGCAACCGCTATGTGGTAGAGTACCTTGCCGAAGAAGTACTGGGGAAACAATCAGACGAGATGCAGACCTTTCTGCTCTATACTTCCATTCTCGACTGCATGAGCGCCCCCCTGTGTGATGCTCTTTTGACCATCAAGCAAAGGGAAGCTGACCCCGACCCAGTCCAGCACGCTGATGTTCTGCTGGAGCACTTGCAACGCGCCAACCTGTTTCTTACCCCATTGGACGAAGAGGGGCGCTGGTATCGCTACCACCACCTTTTTGCGGCTGTGCTGCGCAGCCGCCTGAAGCAGGTCAAGCCCAAATTGGTCCCGGAGTTACATCGTCGGGCCAGCAGTTGGTACGAGCAGCACGGGCTGCTCACCGAAGCCGTGCAGCATGCACTGGCAGCTCCCGATTTCGAGTGTGCTGCCCGCTTGATCGAACAGGTCGGCCTGCCAGTCGGGATTCTGGAACAGATCCACACAGTGCTTGGTTGGCTCAAGAGGCTTCCAGATGCACTACTACGCGCACGCCCCACTCTCTGCATCGACCACGCAGTAACGCTGATGTTCACCAATCAGTTGGAGGCTGCTGAGGCCCGATTGCAGGATGCCGAACGATGCCTCCAGAATGACGTGCCTGCCGACCATACCTGTGCCATCTTGGGCCAGATCGTCACAGTACGCGGAAACATGGCTCGCTTCTCCGGTGATCTCGCTCGTTGTGTCACCCTTTCGCAGCAAGGGCTTGATCTATTGCCGGAGACGGAAGTGATCTTCCGTGCGAGCGCCATAGTAAATGTGGATCACGCTTACCTGGTGAGCGGGGATGTGACGCCCGCCATGGAACGACTGGCAGCGGAAGCGACTGCACCTATACGAGCCTCGGGCAACTTGTCTGCAACCTTGAGAAGCTTCACCAACCTGGCCAGACGGCAAGTGCTGCAAGGTCGGCTTCACCAGGCTGTGGCCACCTATAGAGAAGCGGTGCAGATGGCATCAGGACCAGGGGGAGTACAGATCCTGATCGATAGTCCAGGCTACTCGTTTGGCCTGGGTGATGTGCTACGTGAGTGGAACGACCTGGACGCTGCCGAACGTCACCTGATGCAAGGTATGGAGGAGATCAAAGGGACGTTGACGGTGGATGCCGAGGTAATCACGCAGGGCCACATTGCTCTGGCTCACCTCCAGCAGGCACAGGGTGATTACATCAGTGCACTTGCAACTTTGGACGAGTTCGTACAGGTGGCACGTCAGCGCTCCTTCGTTTCTCATCTGTTCGAGCGTGGAGCAGCCGCACAAGCACAGATAGAATTGGCGCAGGGCAATCTGGCGACAGCCAGCCGCTGGGCGGGTGCCAGCAGCTTATTCGTCGATGGCGACTTCAGCTATCCCCAGGAAGGGCAGTATCTAACCCTGGTGCGAGTACGCATTGCCCAGGGACGGAATGATCCGGCGGCTCCCTTCCTTCGGGACGCCCTGGTGCTTCTGGATCGTCTCCTACACGATGCCCAGGGCAAAGCACGAGTCCATAGTGTGATTGAAATCCTCGTCTTACGAGCCCTCGCCTTGGACGCACAAGGTGACCAATCGGGTGCGCTAACCACCCTGGAACGCGCTCTCATCCTCGCCGAACCGGAGGGCTACTTTCGCATCTTCGTCAACGAAGGCGAGCCGATGTTACTCCTACTCTCCAAACTGCAAGCGACACACCGTGATGCGAGTGGATATCTTCAGACCTTGCTTATAGCAGGTGGCCTCCATGAACATGAGCCCCCTGCTACACCATTGATAGCGTCTAGGGCAGCTCCTACCAGGTCACTTCAACCATTGCTTGACCCACTGAGCGAGCGAGAACTGGAAGTCTTGCATTTGCTGGCGAGTGGTGCCTCGAATTACGAGATTGCCGAGCACCTTGTAGTAGCGGTCAGTACGGTCAAGCGCCATGTAGGCAATATTTTTTCCAAATTACCAGTGAACAATCGCACGCAGGCGGTAGCACGTGCACGAGAACTCGGATTGCTCTAATTCACATCCAGGTAGTGGCTCATGTGAGAAGGTTAGCCCGGTCTAGATTATAGCGATAGAGAAAGAGGTGCAGCAAGCCTTGGTCTTGACCCAGAAAAGTGTGGAAGGTAAACTTGAAGAAGTGGACCTGGCACGGGAAGGGAAAGGACATGCAAAAGGAACAACGAACCTTTACGCGGGAATTTAAGCAAGAAGGGGTCCAACTGGTGCGATCAAGCAATAAATCACAAGCTCAAATCGCAAGGGATTTAGGGATCGCAGACAGCACGCTGCATCATTTGCTAGGCGCTTGAGGTCTCCGTCAGTGGCTATTATGCCTGGAGAAGCCGCCCGACGAGCCAGCATTGCCGAGAAGATACCCAACTCGCAGCCCACATCCAGCAAATTTTTCTGGAGCATCGCCAGGTCTACGGCAGTCCATGCATTCACGCCGTGCTCAAAGCCCGCAGGGTGCATTGCTCACGCAAGCGCGGGGTGCGCCTGATGCAGCGGTTGGGCTTGTCGGCTGGACGCAAGAGGTCTCGCAAGCCGACGACCAAAGGTGATCCTCGTGCTCGCTTTGCACTCAATCGTCTCAACCGCGAGTTTGCGGCAGGAGAGCCCAATAGCAAATGGGTGACGGACACCAAGGCTGTCGAAACAGCAGAAGGCTGGCTGTACCTGGCGGTGATCCTGGATCTGCTCTCGCGTATGGTGCTCGGCTGGGCGATGGCGGGAACGGAAGATGAGCAGCTCGTCGAATTGGCCTTAGCTGAGCAGAGGGCGCGACTTCCTACCCAGCCTGGTCCCCGTGCGTGTGTGCCGCACAGCCCTCTTGATCGAGAGCGAGGGAAGAGGAAAAAGACATGCCCAAGACTCCTCTCAGGTCTTGGGCATGATCGCGGAACCCACCGGAACCGACGGGCATCGAGTACTCTCTCACCGGTGTTGATCCACTTTCTCGAGCCGCACGGCAAGCTGTATCTCAAGCTACAAGACGATGTGCGCTTGCCTCTATCATGGAGTCGTAACGAAGGGGAAGAAAAGGGACATCGTACTCATCTCAACGGCTCGTTTGCCACCAGATGTCTCAGCGAGCCAATATTAGGAAGCTACGTCTGTCTTTTTTTGAACGGATGACCCAAGTTGCTACATGCGTTGTTACACCCCTATAGCTTTCAGGAAGAGTATGGTATAATTCGCACATGATGAGGTGCGAAGAGAAAGACGAGATCCTATGGCAAGCATTGAGGAACGCTTAACTGCCCTTGAGCAAGAGAATGCGGCGCTGAAAAAATCAGATGAATTGCAAACGATCGCGCTGCGAGCACTGGTGACAAAAGATGCGTTCGAGGC
>Ga0209577_10001138_pt1 | contig 26437 bp, 20 predicted proteins | sample GraSoiAngelo_109_FD_185874 | JGI IMG/M metagenome (GOLD analysis project Ga0209577, IMG submission 185874) | Grasslands soil microbial communities from the Angelo Coastal Reserve, California, USA - 14_0903_12_20cm (SPAdes) (version 2) | ecosystem: Environmental > Terrestrial > Soil > Grasslands...
GAAGTGTCCACGATGACCACGCTCGGCCGCTATTCTCGGAACCGCCCGTGTCGAGATTCGTTCAAATTGCCCTCCCATCGTACTTTGCCTTTCAATCGACGGATGGCGCCCTGAGCGTATGTATCAATCAACAATCGCAAACCTGCTTCCACCGCGGCCTTCTTGGTACGCGCTCCACTGTGCCGCATAGCCTGACGCATCAAGCGATCATCGATTTCAATATTCGTGCGCAAAGAGATACCCACCCTATGTGTGCATATCTCATAGTTGTGTGTATGAGTCAAGGAGGCGGGAGGCACGGACAATAAGGGAGGCGTTCAGGTACGTTCAGGTTTGCGTCATTGTATACTTACCATAGTTATATTATTATGACTATGTAATTCCGAGATGCCGAGGGGATGCTGTGAAACAGATGGCAGCTGGAGAGTTTAAGGCACAATGCCTAGCGATTATGGACCGGGTTTTCGAAAGTGGCGAGCCGGTCTTGATTACCAAACACGGCAAGCCCGTGGCCAAGCTGGTGCCTGCAGAAAAACAGAGGGACGACATCTTCGGCTATATGGCGGGGAAGGCGAAAATCGTCGGTGACATCGTTGGGTCGGTCACTCCACTCGACGATTGGGAGTCTAAATGATCCTGCTCGACACTCACGTCCTGGTCTGGATGGCGAGCGAGCCGAAGCAGTTGTCCAGGCGGGCCCGCGAGGCCATCCGGGAGGCACGGCAGACGACGGGAGTTGCGGTCGCCACCATCACGCTATGGGAACTGGCGTGGCTGGCCGAAAACGGTCGCATCCAGGTTTCTGCCAGCGTGGAATCGTTCGTTCGTGAGACCGTCGCGCGGGTCATTCTGAAACCCATGACCCCGGAGATTGCCGCTCTCGCCGTCCGGTTGCCAGCCGCCTTTCCCAAAGATCCGGCAGACCGGCTGATCGCCTCCACGGCCATGACAGAAGGCGCGCCGCTGGTCACGGCGGATGCACGAATCCGCCGAGCCAAAGTAGTGCAGACTATCTGGTAGGGTGCAACGCTGACGTTGAACTGGCGCGATATCGGGTTGTGCACTCGTTTGTCCAGGAGCATGCCACAGGCCTGGCGATCACGACCCCAAGATCCCCCGTCTTCGTCCCACCCATCATGATTGGAATGTTGTGCTCCAGGCCAATCCTGTCGCAGCAGTACCCGTCCACTTCCTCCCCTTCCGAAACATCACTCAGTCCTGACTGGCACCTTGAGCTAAAACCCAGAATGCTGCTTGGAAAGAAAAACCTTGGGTACCCGCGAAGAGCGGAAACGATCAAGTGATCATGTTATCTGAATGGAAGATGGGTCAGAATAGATGACTCCGGTCGCATGGAAGCTCACTCGATCGTGTCATCGGGCCGCGGCGCTTCGCCTTGCTTGCGGCGCAGCAGCCGGTCGAACGCGCCAAAATCTGCACGCTCCCGCCGTTCGGCGAAGAAGGCGGCCGTATATCGCCGCCAGCTTTTCCGCGACGGCCGTGGCGACGAATTGATTTATGCTTACGCCATCGGCTTTAGCGCGGCGCTCGACTTCTGCTTTAACCGAGCGTGGCAGCCGAAGCAGATAAGTACTCTGCGAATTCTTGGTCATTTGATCCTCCGTAATCGTGCGGCACGCCGTTGGCCGCGCGTTGGTTGGCTGCGGCTTCGAGCACCCCGGGATACGGACTTCCACCGATTTCCTTTTCTCGAAGTCATCGATCCTCTTCAATCCTAGCTGTGTTTTTCTCAGGATGCAGTATTCAAAGAGAGGCAGAGATCCTGGTGGGCGGGAACGATACTCAAATGACCGCGATGACCTGTCACTGCTATCAAAATTATCTCCCTCTATCAAAATGACGCCCTGCGGCTATTGCCGACCTGCGCTTTGTGCCGCAGAATGCTGACTGTGCTTCGTGTATTCGAATCCGGCTGCGCTGCTGAACGGCTTGATGCCGCTCGGGATTTTCTTTCGGGATTCGCCGCCAGCACGGAAGTCATTGTGGTCGGCAACTCCCGCGATGCGGCTGACGATCTGGTTCGCGATCTGTCCATGGGATCCACAGCCACCTTCGGCTTTCACCGGTTCAGCGTGATGCAACTGGCGGTGCGTTTTGCTGCTGTAGAGATGGCCCGCCGGGGCCTGGCGCCCAGCACCGTATTGGGCACAGAGGCGTTAGCCGCGCGCGTGGCGTTTGAGGTGATCGAGCGCGGCGAGCTGAGGTACTTTGCTCCTGTTGCCGCCCGTCCTGGTTTTGCCCCTGCGCTGGCAGCGTCGATGCGGGAGCTGCGTGCCTGCGGTGTGGCCGAGGATGCCCTGGAACAACTCGGTGATGCAGGGGTTGATCTCGCCCGGCTTTTGCGGGAATTTGAAACCCAATTGTCGTCCATCGGCCTCGCCGACCGTCCGGCACTGTTCGAGATGGCGATGCATGCCGTCGAAAGCCGCACGGATGCCCTAGTCGGCGCGTCCGTTCTGCTGCTGGATGTGGCAATCGATGCGCGTCGAGAACGCGACTTCATCGCGAGCCTGTGTTCGTGTGCGCCGCGTGCTCTGGCTACGGTGCCAGCCGGCGACGAGAGGACGTTATCGGCGCTGGAAAAGATACAGTCAGAACGCAGCACGGCGCCGCACAAGTTCGAAAACTCGCTCGAGCGATTGCAGAACTACGTTTTCGTCGACCTGCCATCTGACTCATATCCCAAAGACGGTCAAGTGCGCCTGTTCTCCGCGCCAGGCGAGGGCCGCGAGTGCGTGGAGATAGCGCGGCGGCTTCTGGAAGAAGCCAAGAACGGTGTCGTTTTCGACCAGATAGCCATACTCGTTCGAACCCCGGGAACCTATGCCCCGTTATTGGAGGCCGCACTCGGCCGCGCCGGCATACCGGCTTACTTTGCCCGGGGTACGAGCCGGCCCGATCCTGCAGGGCGCGCCTTTGTGGTCCTGTTGGCATGCGCAGTTGAGGGTTTTTCGGCCAAGCGATTTGCCGAGTACCTGTCGCTCGGCCAAGTGCCGCTGCTGACGGAGGAGGGTACGCCGCCGAGAGACCGAGCCGTCTGGTCGCCGGCCACCGACGAAGCGATCCCTTCGCCACCGGGCATGGGGATGCCAACAGAATCCGAGGGCGCTTCTGAGCACCGCCGAGACTCTGACGCGGAGCCCGTAGTCGCTGGAACATTGCGTACCCCGCGAAGGTGGGAGGAGTTGCTGGTCGAAGCCGCCGTGGTTGGCGGCAAGGAGCGTTGGGCGCGCAGGCTCGATGGGCTCGCGGCCGAGTTACGCCTGAAAATTACTGGCCTCGAGAAAGTAGAGCCAGAGTCGCCAAGACTGATTGCGCTCGACCGCCAACTCGTCAATTTAGAGCACCTGCGGCGGTTCGCGCTGCCGATCATAGAAGAGTTGGCCGCATTGCCGAGGCATGCCAACTGGGGAGAGTGGCTCGCAGCGCTGGAGCGCCTGGCTCCGATGGCGTTGCGCCACCCGGAACGCGTGCTGAGTGTACTTGCCGAACTGAAGCCGATGGCCACGATCGGCCCGGTTGCGCTCGACGAAGTGCGTCAAGTGCTGGCGAATCGCCTGACGCACCTCGAAGTCGAACCATCGCGCCGCCGTTTCGGGTGTGTGTTCATCGGCACGCCCGAGCAGGCTCGTGGACGCAGCTTCGACACGGTGTTTGTCCCTGGCCTGGCCGAGCGCATCTTCCCGCAGAAGCTCAGGGAAGATCCGATCCTACACGATGACCTGCGGCGCAGCCTCAGCACGGCTGATCCGCCATTGATGACGCGCAGCGATCATGCTGCCGAAGAGCGTTTATGGCTGCGGCTCGCCGCCGGAGCCGCGCGTAGGCAGATGGTTTTCTCGTATCCGCGGGTCGAGGTCGCCTTGGCACGCCCACGAGTGCCATCGTTCTACGCCCTGGACGTTACCCGCACGACTCTCGGTCACCTCCCGAACGTAGACGTATTTGAACGTGAAGCGGCCGAGCAGTCGAATGCCTTGCTTGCTTGGCCGGCGCCCGTCGACCCTCTCGACGCCATCGACGACATGGAGCACGACCTGGCAACCTTGCGGCCATTGCTGCAGGCGAAGCCGGAGGACGTTTCCGGTCGCGCCCGTTACCTGATGGAGCTGAATCCCAACCTTGCTCGGTCGCTGCGCAGCCGCTGGCAACGCTGGCACAGGCCATGGACATCGGCGGACGGACTTTGCCAGGCGACCGCGGCTAGCCAGGCAGCTCTTGCTGATCACCGGCTGAACGCTCGACCATATTCGCCAACGGCCCTGCAGTTATTCGCTGCCTGTCCGTATCGGTTCTTGCTCTCCGCCATCTATCGCCTCGCCCCGCGAGAAGAGCCTGTACCGGTCGAATCGATTGATCCCATGACACGGGGCGCGATCTTCCATCGGGTGCAGGCCCAATTTGTGCGCCAGGCGCTCAAGAGGCACTGGCTGCCGCTGACTCCCGCCCGGCTGCAGGACGCGCAGGCGCTGGTCGATGGCATCGTCGACAAAGTAGCGGCGGAATTCAGCGAACAACTGGTCCCGGCCATCGAGCGTGTCTGGGAAGACGAAATCAGCCAGATGCGCGGCGATTTTCGCGGGTGGCTGCTTCGCCTGACCGAGCAGGGCGACTGGTCCCCTGTGCTGGTTGAGTTCGCTTTCGGTCTTTGGGTGAACGACGGTTATGATCCGGCAAGTACGGCTGACCCGGTCGAGCTCGCTGATGGCTTTCTTCTGCGTGGCATCATCGATCTAGCCGAGCAGAACACCAGCGGCGCGCTCCGAGTCATCGACTACAAGACGGGCAAAGACCGCACCGAAGACAGCGTGGTCGTTGGCCACGGAGAATTGCTGCAGCCCGTGCTCTATTCGCTTGCTATTGAAAGTATTCGTAAACAAAGCGTGGCTGAAGCGCGGCTCTGGTATTGCACGGCCACGGGTGGTTACAGCGAACGAGTCGTTCCGATCAATGAGGCGACGCGTAGCTGCGGTCATGAAGTGCTGCATATCATCAACCACTCAATCGAAGAGGGATTCCTGCCGCCGGCGCCAAAAGAACGCGCATGCCGGTGGTGCGATTTCCGCGCCGTCTGCGGACCCTATGAAGAGCTACGAGCCTCCCGTAAAGATCAAAAGCCACTTGCGGCACTGTTCCGGCTGAGGGAAATGCCATGACCCAACTAGCCGACCAGAAGGCACGCGACCTGATCCGGACTGCGCTTGATACCACCGTCGTGGTGGAAGCGGCTGCGGGCACGGGGAAAACGACGGAACTGGTGAACCGCATCATCAGCATCCTGACCGAAGGTCGCACGACAGTGGAACGCATCGTGGCGGTTACGTTTACCGATAAAGCCGCCGGCGAGCTGAAGCTTCGCCTTCGCACCGGACTAGAAGAAGCGCGCGCCCAGGCAGGCAGTAACTCGCATCGCCGATACAACATAGAGCAAGCTATCGCTCACCTGGAAGAAGCGCGCGCCGGTACGATCCATTCCTTCTGTGCGGACCTTCTGCGTGAACGGCCTTTGGAGGCTCAGGTTGATCCCCAATTCGAGCCGATGGATGAGGCCACTGCCGAGCAATTGTATGGAGAAGTGTTCCGCTTCTGGCTGCAGAGAACGCTGGAAAACGCGCCGGAAGGGATACGGCGCTCGCTGCGTCGGCGAGCCATGGACGGCAGTCCTATCGATCGCTTGCAACGCGCTGCGTGGACCCTGGTGACGTGGCGCGATTTTCCCGCCGCTTGGCGTAGAGCGCCTTTCGATCGCGTTGCCGCGATTGACAAGCTGGTTGACCAGTTGCACCAGTTCGCAGATCTCACTCGCCGGGCCACAAAACACGATCACCCGGTCTACTTGGGATCATGGCGAGCACGGCAGGCGAGCGACCACATCCGCGCCAGTGAGCGCACGCATCCACGAGATTACGACGGGCTGGAAGCAGAATTGATATTCCTCGGCCGGCAGGGTGATTTCTCGAAGTTCGATCGCGTGGGTACGAGCAATTACGGCGACGGCATCCCTCGCGAGGACGTGCTTGCCAACCACGAGGTGCTCGTAGCTGCCGTCAAGCAGTTTGCTGAGCGCTGCGATGCTGATTTGGCCGCATTGTTACACTCCGAGCTGCGCAGCAGCCTCACCGCTTATGAGGATCTGAAGGGTCGCACCGGGCGACTTGACTTCCTCGACCTATTGCTGCGTGCTCGCGACTTGGTGCGTGACAACTTGGCAGTGCGTAAGGATCTACAACAGCGATTCACCCACATCTTTGTCGATGAATTCCAGGATACCGATCCGCTACAGGCAGAAATCCTGACGCTGCTCGCTTCGGCGGATCCTAGTGTCAGCGACTGGTGGCAGGTGACGCCTGTCCCCGGCAAGCTGTTCATCGTGGGCGATCCCAAGCAGGCCATCTACCGCTTCCGCCGTGCCGATGTTGGTTTGTACAATCAAGTCAGAGACCTGCTGGTTGACCACGGCGGCGCTGTTAAGGTCGACTTGAGCACCAGCTTCCGTTCCGTCCCTTCCATTCAAAACCTGGTCAACACTGCATTCGCGACGCGGATGACTGGCGATCTTGCGACTCTGCAGGCGGCGTATGTTCCGCTGAGCCCATACCGAGTCGAAGATCCGGATCAGCCCTCCATCGTCGCACTCAGCGTCCCGCAACCATATGGAAAGAAGAGGCTGTCGGGCGAGGCAGTGTTGAAATCTCAGCCCGATGCTGTCGGAGCCTTCATTGAGTGGCTCCTCAAGCACAGCGGTTGGAAGATCAGCGAACGAGGACGCACCGAGCGCGTGCCGATCGCAGCACGTCATGTTTGCATCATGTTCCGGCGCTTCGAAAAGTATGGCGACGACATGACAAAGGCCTATGTGGATGCGCTGGAAGCGCGCGGCATTTCGCACCTTCTGGTCGGTGGCAAGTCATTCCACGAGCGCGAAGAAGTTGAAACGCTCCGTACCGCGCTAGCGGCGATCGAATGGCCAGATGATGAGCTGTCGGTCTTCGCTGCGCTACATGGATCTCTGTTTGCCCTCGGCGATGACGTCCTGCTGGAATACAGGCGGCAGTTTCACAAGCTGCATCCCTTTCGCATCCCCGGGGAGATGCCAGAATTCCTTCAGCCCGTCACCCGAGCACTGGAGCTATTGCAGTCACTTACTCGAAACCGCAACTATCGCCCAGTGGCAGAAACTATCAACGTTTTGCTGAACGCGACGCGGGCGCATGCCGGCTTTGCCATGCGTCCCTCGGGCGAACAGGTGTTAGCCAACGTCATGCGCGTGGCGGAGCTGGCACGCGAGTACGAGTCGAGTGGCGGCACGTCATTCCGCGGATTCGTGGACGAACTGCTCGGCGATGCTGAGCGCGGCAAGCAAGCCGAGGCCGCCATTTACGAAGAGGGTGCCGACGGCGTACGCCTGATGAGCGTACACAAGGCCAAGGGACTGGAGTTTCCGGCGGTCATTCTGGCCGACGTGACTGCCAAAATCGCGCACTCTGATCCCGACCGATACCTGGCTCCGGAGCAAGGGTTATGCGCGGTCAAGCTTGCCGGCTGGGCGCCTCGCGAGTTGCTGGATCACGCCACAGAGGAGCATATGCGCGATGTCGCTGAAGGTGTCCGCCTGGCTTACGTTGCTGGCACCCGTGCTCGCGACCTGCTGGTCGTACCGGCCATCGGCGACGACCCTACTCCTGGCAGTGGACCACCGATGGCAGCCGAGTGGTGGGTGGCGCCACTGCATCCGGCGATATACCCGTCAGAAGAGCGTCGGCGTAAACCGTCGCTTGCGAAGCAATGTCCGAAGTTTGGTATCGACAGCGTGCTGGCGCGTCCGGACGGCGATCCCGCCGATGACACCAACGTTCGTCCCGGCGTGCACGGCTTCGGGCAGGGGGACAAAGCTTATAGCGTCGTGTGGTGGGATCCACACGTGCTGGAGCTGGGAAAAACACCGTCGTTCAGCCTCCGTCAGGAGCATCTGCTGAAGGAGGTCGATACCAGGGTCGTCGAACGAGACCTACGGACTTACACGGTTTGGCGTGATCAAAACCGCGCGACACTGGAAAAAGGCAGGCAGCCTAGCCTTGATGTGCAGACTGCGAGCGAGCGTGCTAGAGCGGAACTTAAGCTCGAAACAGGCGACGTCACCATAGTCGAAATTGCCGTTGGTGCTCGCCCATTTGGACCGCGATTCGGAAGTCTTGTGCATGCAGTTCTCGCAACTATCCCGCTCGATGGCGACGCTGAACAAATACGTGCTTCAGCCCAGCTGCACGGCCGCATCCTCGGTGCACTGGCGGAAGAGATCGAGGCAGCCGGAACGACTGTTGCCGCTGCGTTCCGGCATCCGCTGATGGAGCGTGCTCGGAAGGCCGCTGCACGTGGCGCCTGCCATCGCGAGGTTCCACTGACCCTCCGTGAAGAAGACGGCACCCTTATCGAGGGCTTGGCCGACCTGGCATTCCAAGAAAGCGGCAAATGGATTGTGGTCGACTTCAAGACCGATCAGGAACTGGCCGCGGCACTGGAACGCTACCGCCGCCAGGTTGCCATTTACGCTACCGCTATCTCCAAGGCTACTAGGAGCAGCAGCGAGGGATTCTTGTTGCGCCTGTAGACTCCCTCGAAAATAGCCGTAAGTGATCACTCCACGTCAGCGCATTTTCGTGATCCGTTGTGAGCCAGCAGGATCATGGGAAAACTTAGTTTAGCAGCTAGAGTGGACCTGTCATGAGCCGTGAGCGTCCGAAGTTAACAGTATTGCTAAGCGTTCACGGGTAAGTTATGTGGACACTTCTGCCCTAACGCGGCTAGTGTTCCAGGGGAGCAGTTCGCTGGTGGAATTCTTCCAAGCGGACTTCGGGGGCTCGTCCGAATGGCCATGCGGTCACGTTGAGCAGCATCGGTGCGGAGACCCTAGTGCATTTGCTCCGGTACTTCATCAATACGGCGGCTCGCAGCAATGATGGGGCAGATTTTCCAGCGCGGGTGCATTTAACCGAGGTCGGACCATTGTATACGGAGCGGCTCCGATATATGTTTACAAAACAGACTAGGGATGTTTCGGAACAGTATGCCTTAGCATGGCGAACCTGGCTCGGCTGCAGGCGTACACTACGCGAGATGCATCTACGTCCCGAATGGGGAAACGATTTACGGGGGAGACCACAACTATGAAAGCTCTCGCTCGCTGCTGTGTGCGCTTTCCAGCCTTGGCTGCACTCCTGATGATCACCGGATTCCTATTGGCCCAGGGACAGCCTCCGCCCATTCCCTCAATTAAGGTCGTGGATCTGATCCCGGCAAGCCTCAGCGGAGAGACGAACCAAGACAGCGAACCTTTTTTGGCCATCCAGACGGCCAACCCTCAGGTCATGGTGGCCTCGGCATTCACCCCCAATCCGTTTTCGAACACAGGCAATGCTCCCGTGTACGTTTCGCAGGACGGAGGTAAAAGCTGGGTGCTGAACGCCATTACCCCCGTTCAGAGGATGACCTGCGACATCACGCACGCCATGGCTGCCGGCGAGAACCATCCGCGCGGCGACCTCCACGCCGGCACGCTGGCCTGTGCGTCGTCCATCACACTCGATGAGTCGGAAACCAACGATGTTTCTTCCAGCACAACCATGAACGTGCAAACCACGCGCGTCGATGTGGATCAGCCATTCGTGCGAGCGCTCGGCATCTCCAGTGGCGACCGCATCTACGTCGGCGTAAACGATTTCAATCAGCCGAACGGGCACACGGCAACCGTAGACGTGTCGGTGGATGGCGGAGCGACGTACAAATCGTTTCCGATCGAGGCGCGGAAGACGACGGGACAGGATGGGCCATCCGTGCGGCCAGCGGTCGCCGGAGACGGCACAGTCTATGCAGCTTTCTTCGGCTGGCGCAAATTTAGCGGGACGGTCGCCACGAGCGACATCGTTGTTGTCCGGGACGATACCGCAGCTACCGGGGCCACTCCTTTCCGGGCGTTGAGAGATCCGACCGACAAGTTGCCGGGCCGCCTAGTGGTTAAGAAAATTTCCATCCCTTGGTCGAATGCGCCTACGCTGGGACAGGAACGAATCGGCTCCACACTCTCGATCGCCGTGGATCCGAACAATAGTTCCACCGTGTACGTGGGCTGGGCCGACCGCGGAAGCAAGGGAGACATCTATACGCTCCACGTGCGACGCTCGGCCGACCGGGGCGTGACGTGGTCCAAGACGGACTTGCCTCACACAACGATCAGGAATGCGACGAACATCGCACTGGCTGTCGCCCAAAACGGCGTCGCCGGTGTTCTTTACCAGCAGCTGAGCAACGGGCGTTGGATCACGCATCTGGTGCAATCGCATGACGCATTCGCAACGATTCAAGACACAATTCTCGCCAGTGTCCCAGCGAATGAGCCGACTGAGCAGTTCTTGCCCTATCTGGGAGACTACGATTACTTGCTTGCTGTGGAGAATGAGTTCCGCGGCGTTTTTTCCGCTAACAACACGCCAGACCTGGGCAATTTCCCGCAGGGCGTAACGTATCAGCGGGCGGCGGACTTCACCTCGAGGACGCTCAACGACGGGTCAGGCAACCCGGTAGCCATCTCGATTGATCCATTCTATTTTAGCGTTCCAGTGATCCCATGAGGCGCGCCTACCCAGTCAGAAGGAAGGAGGGACGCATGAAGATCTCGTCATTCTTTGTCGGCTTTATTGGAACGACCCTGTGGGTGGCCCTGTTCGGATCGTCAGGCGCGGCATTGCCGCAACAGCCGGACAAGCAGACCGCCCTGGCGAAACAGTCGAGCATCGTTTTTTCGGGGACCGTCAGCCGGCTTGGGGCGACTTCGTTTGCAGACGTTCCGAAATCGGCGCAAACGATTGTCGTCCGGGTGGACTCCGTCCTGAAAAAGCCTTTCCCTGTCTCGCTGAAGAGAGGCGACAACGTTACGGTTGAAGTCAAGGATCCCTCCGGCTTCCAGGAAGGCACCCAGGCAACATTTTACACAGATGGTTGGATTTTTGGTTCGGGTGTCGCGGTCAAAGAATTGGCGCATGAGATCAGGCCCAACGGCGGTGAAGCCACCAAAGCAGCCAGCGCGGACGAAAAAGCATACGGGCAAACTCAAGAGCAGGGTGATCAAGAGTTGCAAGACCGGCTGAACTCTTCGGACTTCGTGATCATTGGGCGGGTCACAGAAGTTCATCGGTGGAATGCGCCCAAGTCGGCCACCCCGTATCGCGTTACGGAACACGATCCGGACTGGCATGAAGCCGTTCTGGAGATTAAGTCCGTCCTCAAAGGAGGAAAGGTCAAAGGGAACAAGATGGTTGTCCGGTTCCCAGGGCGCAACGATGTGGCTTGGGCTCAGTCTCCTAAGTTCGAGAAAAATCAGCGGGGCATTTTCTGTTTGAATAGGGATCACGTCTCCGGTGTGCCTACGACGAAGCTGGGAGGTAACCAGGTGAATGCGTACACTTGCCTGGGGCATGGTGCTGCGCTCCCGATGGCGGAGGAAGCGCACGTGCGGTCTCTCCTCAAGAGCCAATAGTCGCGGTCCTCCGCCGGGCAGTGTTGGGTTGCCTGAAAACCTCACAGCGCGAACTATTTAAATAACCATTCAGGGGCACCAAAAATTCGTCGGCATCGCCCTGAGTGCTCCGGGAGAGACTCAATCTGAGGGGTCTATTTACAGGAGCGGCAAAAACTCGCATTATTAATAAGATCGTGAGCGCGCCCTAGGCTAGGAGCATGAGCATCGCGAAATTCGCCGGTGCGAGTGCGGCTCTGACGTTCGTACCGGACTCCCGAGACAGCCACAAGCGTGTGATGTGGAGCGGATTGACGCGAGTGGAGCAGTGCGTAGGACGAGTCTTACCAGCGGCTGAACAGCTGAAGTTTGACGGGCCAATATCAACCCGCGTCGATTTTACGGTCTTCCTGCCTGCAAGAGGTAATCGAGGTGTCAAGGCGGAGCAATGTGGTCGGGCACGCCGGGCACGTCTGTGGTTGTCTAATGCTCGCTCCATCAGCTATTCTGTTACGAAATTTTGGGACCCGCTTCGCGACTAGCTGTTCTTGCTCCCTTCTGGAGTTTGTGGATGACCCTAACCGGCTTTGTCGGGAAGAATGCATTTCGCAACAAGCGGCGCAGCATTCTGACCGTTCTGAGTATAGGTTTCTCCCTACTCTTGCTCACGTTAATGATGACCATCTGGCGGGCTTTCTACTTGGACGCGGGCAGCGCTGAGTCGGCACAACGACTGGTGGTGCGCCACCGCGTGTCGCTGACCTTCAATCTGCCGGGCTATTATCGAGAGAAAATTCGCTCCTTACCAGGCGTGGTTGCCGTGGTCCCGGTCTCCTGGTTTGGCGGGATCTACCGAGACCAAAAGCCCGAGAACTTTTTTGCGCAGTTTGGCACTGATCCAGAAGAATTTTTCAAAGTATTCCGGGATATTGAGTTGCCAGCCGATCAGCTTATCGGCTGGCAGCGCGACCGCCAGGGAGCGATCGTGGACAGCACACTAGCAAATAAGTACGGATGGAAACTGGGTGATCGTATCTTCCTCGGGGGAACCATCTATCCTGTCAACCTCGAATTGAATATCCGAGGGATTTTCCGCTCCAACCCGAATAACAAGTCCGTCTATTTCAACGCAAAGTATGTCGAAGAGGCTGTTTCATGGTTCAAAGGGCGGGCGGGTACTTTCAGTATTCTTGCCTCCTCCGCCGATGATGTCAGCAAGGTCGCTCTTGCGGCCGATGATATGTTCCGCAATTCGCCCCAGCCCACGAAAACAGAAAGCGAAAAGGCGTTCGGCCTGGAATTCGTGGCCATGCTGGGCAACGTCAAGGCATTCATTTTAAGTATTTGCTCCGCGGTAGTCTTTGCCATCTTGCTGGTGTCCGCAAATACCATGGCAATGTCCATCCGGGAGCGCACCCGTGAAGTTGCGGTTCTGAAGACACTGGGTTTCACTCGCCGGGCAGTACTCGGTATGTTTGTGGGCGAAGCGGTCACGCTCGCGGTGCTGGGTGGGCTGGCGGGCACGAGCATCGCTTACTTGCTGGTGTTTGCGGCCACCCATTCACCTCAGTTTTTCAGCTTCTATAACCTGCAAGTGACACCGGCTTTGTGGCTGATGTCTATGTTGGTTGCGGGATTGGTCGGCTTTCTCAGTGCCGCGCTTCCGGCATACCAGGCATCACGCATAAACATCGTGCAAGGCTTGCGCCACATTGGGTGAGCAATGACGAAAATCGGCTTTGTCGTGAAGAACACGTTTCGTAACCAACGCCGCAGCATGTTGACCGTGCTTAGCATCGCCTTTTCTCTGCTCCTGCTGACGCTGATGATGACCATCTGGAGGACCTTCTACATCGATCAAGGAGCACCAGATTCCGCCAAGCGCCTGATGACACGTCACCGAGTTTCACTGACTTTTTTCCTTCCCGGTTATTACCGGGAGAAGATTCGCGGCCTGCCGGGCGTGGTGAATGTTGCGCCGATGACTTGGTTCGGCGGCCGTTATAAGGACGACAAGCCAGAGAACTTCTTTGCCCAGTTTGCCACTGACCCAGAGGAATATCTCAAAGTCGCAGCCGATAAGGATGTGCCGCGAGATCAGGCAGAGGCTTGGATACGCGACCGCTCCGGAGCCATGGTAGATGTGGAGTTGGCCAAGAGATACGGCTGGAAGATCGGCGATCACGTCACCTTACAGGGAACCATCTTTCCTGTGAACCCGGAGCTCACGATCCGCGCTATCTACACCATGACGCCTGCCAACAAGACCTTTTATTTCCACTCGAAATATCTGGAAGAAGCAGTGTCCTGGTACAAGGGGCAGACCGGCTTTTTCTTCACGCGAGTTGCGTCATCTGAGGACATCGCGCCCACCGCACGGGCCATCGACGACATGTTCCGCAATTCACCCCAGCCTACTAAAACCGAGAGCGAAAAGGCTTTTCTACTTTCATTTATTGCCATGCTGGGCAACGTCAAGGCATTTATCCTTAGTATCTGTGCCGCCGTAGTCTTCGCGATTCTGCTGGTAGCGGCCAACACAATGGCGATGTCTATCCGCGAGCGTACCCGTGAAGTCGCAATGCTTAGGACGCTCGGATTTACGCGCGGCAGGATCCTCTCCCTGTTCGTCGGCGAAGCTGTGGCGCTGTCTGTCGCCGGTGGGCTGCTGGGGGTCCTAATCGCTGCGGGGCTCCTCGAGGTCGTTGCCCATTCGCCTTTTGCCACAGGGATCTTGTTTGGTTTGAGAGTGTCTGTGGCCACTATGGGGGCCGCGGTGATAATTGCCGCTTTTGTAGGGTTGATTAGCGCCTACTTCCCGGCCTATAACGCATCACGAGTCAATATCGTGGAGGGGTTGCGCCACATAGGTTGAACTGAGGGGTCGAATATGGCGATACCGATCAGGTACAACATCCGGAACCTGAAGCTGCGCAAGGGGCTGACCATCATGACTGCGCTGGGTATTGCGCTTACGGTGACTACTGCGATCTTTATTATGGCCCTTCTAGCCGGCTTGAAGCGCGCGTTCGTTACCAGCGGCGATCCCCAGAACGTGCTGGTGCTGCGCAAAGGGTCTGAGGCTGAACTCACCGGAGGCTTCGATGCGACTGCCTTTCCTGTGTTGAAGAATCTACCGGGCATCGCCAAGGACAGTCACGGCGAGCCGATGGCATCGGGCGAGTGGGTGGTGGTGATTGTCCTTCCGCGCAAGGACGGCACAGGAGAAGTTAATGTCACTGTGCGCGGTATGATGCCGGACGGTCTCGAACTGCGTCCCCGGGTAAAGCTCGTCGAGGGTCGCTGGTTTACACCCGGACAGCGTGAAGTCGTGGTTAGCCAATCCATCCATAACCGGTTTTCACACGCGAATGTGGGAGATGCCATGGCATTTGGCAAGGGTCCGTGGCAGGTCGTGGGAGTGTTCGATGCGGGCGGCTCGGCTTATGACTCGGAAATCTGGGGTGATGTGAACCAGATGGCGGCCGATTTCGACCGTCAGGGCGGTTTCTCTTCGGCATACTTGCGGGCCGCCGATCCGGTTTCTGCCGATGCGCTCGTGCATCGCGTGAGCGAGGATCAGCGGCTCAAGCTCGAAGGTCTGCTGGAGACCGAGTATTACGCAAAACAAACTGCGTCCGGCACGCCCATTAGGATCATCGGTTGGATTGTGGCCGTCATCATGGCCATCGGCTCGAGTTTTGCAGCCATGAACACAATGTACGCCGCGGTCGCGTACCGGGGGCGGGAGATCGCCACTCTGCGGGTAATAGGCTTCACTAAGCCGAGCATCCTCACTTCCTTCGTGTTGGAGTCCTTGCTCTTATCGCTGTTGGGTGCGCTGGTTGGGATCGTGTTAATGCTGCCATTTAATGGCATGACGACAGGTACATCTAACCAAGTGACCTTCAGCGAGATTGTTTTCAGTCTGCGAATGACCCCGGCGGTGGTGGGAACAGCCATTGGGTTCGCCTTGATCATGGGATTACTAGGGGGGATGGCCCCGGCCTGGCACGCAGCTGGGCGGGACATCATTGCCGCCTTGCGAGACTAGAAAATTGCCGAAGAGGTGGACTGCTGGTCGCCGGGCACGACGGGCTCGACCGAGTTTGGATGGATGAACATATGCCCCTGGACACGAAACACAACGACTTGCAAAGCCTGCGTATAGAACGCGCGGCAAAGAGCATCGGAGGCGAACCTGCGCTGTGGGCCAGACGCTACATCATTATTGGGATTTCGGTCGTCGTGCTGCTGAGCGTCTCGGCGCTGCTCTACCGCCTGCTGGCAGCCGGCGTTTCCGAAGTTGAAGTGGTGCGTGCTGCCGCGGAGAACAGCAGCGTAGAGGGCATTGCGCTCTCGGCCAGCGGCTACATCGTCGCTCATCACAAGATCAATGTGAACTCCAAGGTGACCGGTCGTGTGAAGTGGATCGGCGTAGAGAAGGGCGACAAGGTAAAAGAGGGCCAGGTACTGGTCCGGTTAGAAGATGACGAGTTCCGCGCCCAATATCAGCAGGCGCACGGGGCAGCAGAGAACGCACGAGCTTATTACGCCGAACTGCAGCACGGCTCGCGTCCTGAAGAGACCGCACAAGCCGAGCACAATCTGGCGGAAGCCCGAGCCACGCTGGCGAATGACAAAATTACTTTGGAGCGCACGCGCAACTTAGCGAACCAGGGTGTACTCTCCCAGCAAGCCTTAGATGACGCTACTGGGAAGTTTGAGGCCGACCAGCAGCGCGTGAATTCTCTGGAAAAGGCATTCCAGCTCTCAAAAATTGGCGCACGCACGGAAGAAATTGAACGCGCCAAGGGCGCAATGACTCAGGCGGAAGGACAGGAAGCTTACGCGAAGTCCCAGCTCGACGCCACGTTGATCCGTGCGCCGGTAAGCGGAACCATTCTCGAACGTACCGCCGAGAAGGGCGAGTTGATCACGGCCCAGTTTGCCAGCGCAGCGGAGGGTGGCCCCCGAGGATCGGTGGTCGCTCTGGCCGATCTAAACGATCTTCAGGTCGAGCTGGATATAGCCCAAGACGACTTTTCCAAACTTGGGCCCAAGCAGAAGGGAATCGTCACGGTAGATGCTTTTCCCGATCGCAAGTACGATGGTGTCATTGCGGAGATTTCTCCGGAGGCCAATCGTCAGAAGGCTACGGTACAGGTAAAGGTCCAAATCCTGAACCCGGACGAGTATCTGCGACCGGAAATGAATGCCACCGTCAAGTTCCTGGCGAACGAGATCAGAAAGAGCGGCTCAGAGCCCACTGGCGTTTTGGTACCCACGACTGCGATCCGCAACCGCAATGGCAAGAAGGTCGTGTACATTGCTTTCAACGGCAAAGCGCTCATGCGGGAAGTGCAGGTGATGTCACAGCGCAGCGGGGGTCTTCTGGTACACGGCCTCAACGGGGGCGAGGACGTCATCACCTCCGCTTCCCAGAATCTCGAGGACGGAGACAAAATCAAGGTTAAAGGACAATCATGAGCACTGCTACTTTTCCACGTACCGCTACTCAGACCAAAGTAGTCCAGGCCCGCAACGTAACTAAGGTATTTAAGCGCGACGCTTTCGAGGTTAAGGCGCTCGACAATGTTTCCATTGAAATCGCCGGAAGCGAATTTCTTGCTCTGATGGGCCCTTCCGGTTCTGGCAAAACCACGTTGCTAAACATGATCGCGGCGATTGACCGCCCGACGGCGGGCGAACTGCTGGTGCTGGGCGAGAATGTCTTCCGTTTCAACGACGGGCAGTCGGCACACTGGCGCAACGAACACATCGGCTACGTCTTTCAGACCTTCAACCTGATCCCTGTCCTGACCGCTTTTGAGAATGTCGAGCTGCCTCTCCTGCTCACCAACCTCAACGCACAACAGCGGCGCGATCACGTGATGACCGCTCTCAAGTTGGTTGGCCTTGAGGACCGCGCAGACCATCTTCCCAAGCAGCTTTCCGGCGGGCAGGAGCAGCGCGTGGCCATCGCCCGCGCCATCGTCAGCGATCCCACTCTGCTACTTGCCGACGAACCTACCGGCGACCTCGATAGCCATTCCGCTGCTGAAGTCTTGGAGATTCTCAAGCGCCTAAATGAGGATTTCCACAAGACGATCGTGATGGTAACGCACGATCCTCATGCCGCTTCATATGCTCACGTCACGCGGCATCTGGAAAAGGGAATGTTGTTGCCACCGGCTTAATTGTCGGCGAGGCATACGATGCGAACCCAGGGCACCAGGGCACTCAACATCTCCAGGCCGGAGACTGCGAAGCCGTCGCTGGCCACACTGGCGAGCTTGACATGGGCGGCGGTGTCCAGCAACTTTAGCAAGCGGTTGCGCTCTGCCGATTGGCTTTCCACGAGCTTGCGTCGGTAGCTGGTCAACTCGCGCAGTTCGCGCACCGGTTTGGGTGGAACAAAGCTGGAGCGGAGCAACCCAGGCCACAGTAAATCGGCTACACGTCCCCCCGTCCCCCCGGTTTCCGGGTGCGACAAAAAGTGGTACCTTTGCCGACGCGGGTCAGTCTCTGGTGCGGGATCTATGTCGTCACAGAAGAGTGAAGACGACCGCCAAGCAATCGCCAATCACGAGTGCTTGTACCACCAAGACTGACCCCACTGCCACGTCCCCAGCTGCGGAATCCATTTTCATGCCCAGTGGTGCGCCCGCCGGCGCATTAAGTCTCTTGTCACAAAAAGTATATTTCCCTCCGCATTCGCCATTGCGTGGAATGTCCGAAATGTCGCACCCTGTACCTTTTCGCGTTCAACCCTATGCCAACGGTTCCTACATCCTGCGCCGCGGAAAGGGGCCTTTGGAAGAATTCCATTTGTATTGCTCCTGCGGCACTCCACCCGCCATTAGCCATGGCATGTATTCGGTCACGCGGCCCGCCCATGATCGCGGGTACGGCTCACCTGAGGAAATCGTCTTGACGAAGCCGATACAGGAGGGAAGGAAACTAGCCTGACTCCGGGCGCAATCTGAGGGAAATCGTTCCGTGTAACACGGCGGGGTTTGAGGTGTTGATTGAAAACGCGGTTAGGCCTGAAGAATACAGCCCCGAAAGGCTGCACCGAGCCCCCGGTTTCTTTCGGATAAACCTCGTCCTTGCAGTACGTTACCTGATTGTTCGATAGCATACGTGGTTTACCCGATTGACGGTGAGTAGGTTTCACGAGATTTTCCGGAGCTTGAGCCTGGACGGCAGAAACGGCGAGACGTGGAGGACCTTACCGAAGGCTGACCGGGGAGCAGGACGCGTTCGAGCTAGCGATGATCCTTTCGCCTAAGCTTGTGCGATGCGACGATTCTGCTAGGCTCCTCCGAAGGTGACGCAACAACCCCAATCGGACCGTAATAACAGCTCGAGGGCGCAACGGCCCATGGGGGTCCTTTTGCCGTAGCGTTAACGTCTGGTGTCGATACTGTCAATATCCGAGACAATCCGAATCGGATGATCTAATGCGCCAGAAATTTTGGTTGATCGTCGGGATTCTTGCGATGGCCATGATCGCTTCAATCTCATACCTGTTCCTGCGACCGCCACAGCCACAGGCGATGCGCCACGCACTGACGGGTTACGTCCTTGAAGTCACACCCGAGATCAACCGAATCACTGTCCGCAGTACTGGCATGCCAGGCGTGATGGCTTCGATGGTGATGGATTACCGCGTGAAGGATAGTGCATCGCTCGCCCGAATCAAACCGGGAGACACGATTGAGGCAATGATGGTTACGGACGGCGGCTACTGGCTGGAAGATATTAAGGTTACGGGAACCGTTAAGTGAATTAACAGCCCTTCAACGAGAAGACCGGACAAGAGAGGCCGACAAAAAGACGAGCACGGGTGAAGGCAAACATCCATGCCTGGCTTGGAAGCAAAAGGCGCGGGCACGCGCCCTTTGCTGTCGGTGGGTGCATGAGCAGGTTGTTAAGCGGCTGCCCGACGAATTTCCGTCGCCACTTCTTCCTTGTATAACCAGGCGCCCGCCAGCGTTGCCATCACCGTCTCAACCAGCGCCACCATGCTCGAGATGACCAGCAAGCGCGTGGGGAAAAGGCCGAGGGGATAGTTGCCAAGATTCGCGAGAAACACAGCAATTGCCCAGGCGACAAATCCCGCCCGGATTGCGGTCTTTGGTCCTGCACCATAGCGCGGCCGGATGGCGGCATAGAGCCAGACGGCGGCGATACCCAATAGGAACCCCCAAATATTGAAAATTACGACCGCGCCCGCGGAGAGCTGTGGTTTGCCCAGCGCCTTCATTGCCTGGCCCCACGCTTCCCTCAGGATCACGCCATTGGTGATAAATTCGACGACGTTGATCACCACACCCGCTAACAGACCCCCCAAGATGACTCGGACCCGGTTGGTATGTGCCATAAAATCCTCCCTTGTGACTCCAACTGTAGCGCCAGCCGTCCTTAAATGTCCGGCTCACCTGCCGGTTTCCGCTGTGGACGGCAACACAACGCATTATTGTCCGTTTTTGGTCGGTTGCCAACTGCTGAGGCCGCTTGTCCCCAAGCTCTAATATTGAATCTCGATGTTTGGCTGGAGGAGTGCAACGAAAAACGCGAACACTCTGGCAAGTACTGCTACGGGAAAACACCTTGGCAGACTTTCCTGGATTCCAAACAATTGGTTAGCGCACGCCAAACTGCTCGACTCTCTGACCGTTGCAGTTTCGTCCGACGTCGAAGGACAACGCGCCGAGCCGGAGCCCCGTGAGTGTGCGGACGGGGGGCATCGATCAATGGATCACAATCATAGGCGACGATCGCTGTTGCAGTGCCTACCCAATCGACAATGGGAAATGGTCCGCGCCTTGTCCCCGAAGTGCCGAAAGAGCGAATAGCCAGTTGTTTCAACACCCGGAAGTGTGACCACACAGCGTCTGGCACCGCCGGTCAGTGTGTTATTTTCTCCAGCATGATGCTCATGTCCCGTTCCATCGCGACGTTCGTGATGCTCTTCTGGTGTGTGATCCGTCCGGGTTGGCCGCAGCAGAATGCCGAGTCGGTTGCCATCCGGGTTGCTGCAGATCGAACGGGAGCGACGGGGCCGGCTGTCTGGAACTACTTCGGCTACGACGAGCCAAACTACACCTATGCTCCCAACGGCCGAAAGCTGTTGGGGGAACTGGCGCGGTTGAGCCGGCATCCGGTGTACGTGCGAGTTCACAATCTGTTTACCAGTGGCGATGGTTCTGGGTCGTTGAAATGGGGCTCGACCAACGTGTACACCGAGGACGCCAGAGGGAATCCGGTCTACAGTTGGCGAATCGTCGACCGCATTTTCGACACCTTCCACGATGCCGGAATCAAGCCCTTGGTGGAGCTCGGTTTTATGCCCCAGGCTCTCTCCACGCATCCTGAGCCTTATCGCCATAATTTTCCGCAAGCGCCGGCTGGCAGCATTTACACGGGATGGGCTTATCCGCCGAAGGACTACGGCAAGTGGGGGGAACTTGTGTTCCAGGTTGTCCGCCATCTGCGACAGCGGTATGGCGACGCGGAACTGAAGAGCTGGTTGTGGGAGGTCTGGAACGAGCCGGATATCGGCTACTGGCAAGGCACACCGGAACAATATTTCAAGCTCTATGACCTCTCGATTGACGCCGTCCTACGGGCGTTTCCGGATGCGCGGATTGGCGGGCCCGACAGCACCGGCCCTGCCTCAACCAGCGCCGCGCAATTCCTGCGCATGTTTCTCGACCATTGTGCGCACCAGAAGAACTATGCCACTGGCAAGCTCGGAGCCCGGCTTGATTTCATCAGTTTTCATCCCAAAGGAGCGCCGCAGTGGAAGGGGGATCACGTCCAGATGGGAATAAGTCATCAGCTGGGCGCGATCGAGCAAGGTTTTAAGATCGTGCAATCTTTTCCTGAATGGCGTAGCACGCCGGTTGTTCTCGGCGAATCGGATCCGGAGGGATGTGCGGCCTGCTCGGCAGGGAGGAGTCCGCAAAACTCTTATCGCAACGGCCCGCTGTACGCATGCTATGAAGCCGAAGTTCTAAAAGATATTCTGGCGCTGGCGATCCAGAACCACGTCAAGCTTCTCGGCGTCGTGACTTGGGCATTTGAATTCGAGGACCAGCCCTATTTCGAAGGGTTTCGCACGCTGGCCACGAACGGAGTGGATAAACCGGTTTTGAACGCATTTCGCATGTTTGGCATGCTGAGTGATGAACGCGTCGAGGTGACGAGTTCAGCTGCCTTGGCAGACGACGAGATTGTTCGGAATGGAGTGCGAGGTAACCCTGATATCGCCGCAATTGCGACTCGGCGAGATCACGAAGTTGCCGTTCTCATCTGGAACTATCATGACGACGATTTGCCTGCGCCGGACGCCGCCATTGAACTTTCGGTCGATGGTCTGGCTGGCAACATCGACCGAGTCATGCTGGAGCACTTTCGTATTGATTCCACTCACAGCAATGCATATACGGCATGGCAGCAAATGGGTTCACCACAATCGCCTTCCGCGACCGAGTACCAACAATTGCAGACTGCCGCACAGCTCGAACTCCTGAGTTCTCCGGCATGGATCCACGGAGAGAATGCGAGTGTGCACCTGAATTTCACCCTGCCTCGCCAGGCTCTTTCGCTCATTCGAGTAAGCTGGTGAAGCGTCCGATGAACCACGCTCGGGACGGTTTCCACCGGCTTCATCCTCCCAGCATGTCACCGGCCAGGGCGAAGAGGAAGAGATTCTGCATGATGTTTGCGAGTTCATGGAAGCCTACCCGCCGAAATCGCGGCAACGGGAGGCTTTCTGCAGGCGGCGCGCACCAATGCCGGCTTTCGGTAATCGTTTACCCTGAGGATCTGCGCTATCATCAGAGCCGGTTTCTGGCGGCGAATGAAACTTAGGTCAGACGGGAAAATACCCATGAAGAAGCTTCGTAGTCAGGCATGGTTTGGACGGCGGGACAAGAACGGCTTCCTCTACCGCAGCTGGATGAAGAACCAGGGATGGCCGCACGACCTTTTCCAGGAAAAACCCGTGATCGGGATCTGTAACACCTGGTCGGAGCTGACACCGTGCAACGCGCATTTTCGCGAACTGGCCGATTTTGTCAAACGCGGCGTGTGGGAGGCGGGAGGCTTTCCCCTGGAATTTCCGGTCATGTCGCTGGGGGAAAGCGTGCTGCGCCCCACGGCCATGTTGTTTCGCAACCTCGCCAGCATGGACGTGGAGGAGTCTGTTCGCTCAAACCCTATTGATGGTGTCGTACTGCTGATGGGATGTGACAAAACCTGCCCCTCCCTGCTGATGGGCGCCGCGTCTTGCGACCTGCCGACCATTGGTCTTTCCGGCGGCCCGATGCTATCGGGTAAGTTTCGCGGATGCGATCTTGGCTCGGGGACCGGCGTTTGGCAGATGTCCGAACAAGTGCGCTCGGGCGAGATGAAATGGGAGGATTTCTTTCAGGCGGAAAGCTGCATGCATCGGTCAAAGGGACACTGCATGACCATGGGCACGGCCTCCACCATGGCCAGCATGGTCGAAGCCCTGGGAATGAGCTTACCGGGGAATGCCGCCATTCCCGCAGTCGACGCCCGCCGCAATACGCTTGCACAGATGACCGGCCGGCGTATTGTCGAGATGGTCAAAGAGGATCTGTGCATGTCGCGCGTCCTCTCGCGCGAAGCATTCGAAAATGCTATCCGCGCCAATGCGGCCATCGGGGGATCGACCAACGCCGTCATCCACCTGATTGCGTTGGCAGCGCGCGTTGGCGTGCCGCTGTGCCTCGACGATTTCGATCGGCTGGGAGAGGGCATGCCCTGCCTGGTGGATATTCAGCCCTCTGGCCAGCACCTCATGGAGGATTTTTTCTATGCCGGCGGGCTGCCTGCCGTGCTTCGAGAATTGGGGGAAGGCGGCGCTCTGCACCGCGACGTCTTGACCGTGAATGGCCGATCGATTTGGGAGAATGTTGCCGAGGCCCCCTGCTGGAATCGGGAGGTAATTCATCCGTTCCAGAAACCCTTCAAACCGAACGCCGGCATCGCGGTACTACGGGGCAATCTTGCGCCGAATGGTGCCGTAATCAAATTGTCCGCTGCCAGTCCCCATCTGCTAGAGCATCGAGGCCGTGCGGTAGTCTTTGAGTCGATCGAGGATCTCCATGCCCGCATAGATGATGAGAGGCTCGATGTCGACGAAAGCTGTGTCCTGGTCCTCAAGAACTGCGGCCCGCGTGGATATCCGGGCATGGCGGAGGTAGGCAATATGCCCCTGCCCCCGAAGCTTCTGCGCAAAGGAGTGAAGGACATGGTGCGCATTTCCGATGCGCGAATGAGTGGAACTGCCTACGGCACGGTGGTTCTGCATGTCTGTCCCGAGGCAGCGGCTGGAGGCCCCCTGGCATTGGTGCACTCGGGCGACATGATTCGGTTGGATGTTCACAAGCGCCTGCTTCAGTTGGAAGTCGAGGATGGAGCACTTAGAGCGCGCCAGGCCATGTGGACGGCTCCGCCGTTGCCGAAGCGCGGCTGGGAGAGGCTGTACGTTCAGCATGTCCTCCAGGCTGACCAGGGCGCCGACCTCGATTTCCTGGTTGGCCATAGCGGCGCGAAAGTAGCTCGCGACTCGCACTGACCACTACTCCCATGAGTGACGCTTGGGATCGACGGCAAGTCCTCAAACGGTTGATCGCGTCGGCGGGCGCGTTGATGGTCCCGCTTCGTCGAGGTTTTGACCCATCGCATCCGGCTCCAAATCCGAATCCCGTGGTTCACATCCGTTCCGTCAGCCCTCATACCTTCCGACTGACCGTGTTTCCGAGTAACGATGGCCAACTAAACCCGCCTCCGACGAACGGTTCGCTAGTCGAGCAAGGGTGGGGACCGCCCCTTGCAGTGCTTCAGGGCGACTGGCAGCCACAGACGGTCCAGGCAGGCGGCGTCCACCTACACGTGTCACCCAATCCGCTCACGATCGTGATCGAACAATCACAGGACCAGACAATACAGCATCTCACGATCGATCCGAGCACCGGGGCTGTCCAGTTCGACACCGGGGACTCTCCTATTCTCGGGCTAGGAGAGGGCGGTCCGCAATTCGATCGTCGCGGCTCGGTCGACCGAATGATCAGCGGCCAAGGGGGATATCAACTCAGGACACATGGCGGACGCGTGCCGATCCCCTGGCTGATCGGAACCGCGGGGTGGGCGATGTTCTTTCACCAGCCGCCCGGTTCCTTCGACTTCCGCGGACCGCGCAGCAGGTTTCAACCTGAAAAGCCCGAAGGGGCGCGGCTACTCGACATCCTTTTTGTTACATCGTCTGATCCGGCCATCATCATGGCAGAATACGCGCGACTCACGGGGTATCCGGAGCTTCCGCCGCGGTGGACCTTCGGTTACCAGCAGTCGCATCGGACGTTGGCCAGCCGTGAGGAAGTGCTCCAAGAGGCGGACAGTTTTCGGCAAAAGAACTTGCCCTGCGATGCCCTGATCTACTTAGGCACCGGTTTCTGTCCCTCCGGCTGGAATACGCACAACGGATCTTTCGCGTGGAACTCGCATGTGTTTCCCGATCCAAAAGCAATTCTCGACGCGCTGCATAAAAAGAATTTTCACGTCGTGCTACATACCGTGATTCTCTCCGACGAGCTTCGCGGAACGGTTCGCGACCCCTGTGAATTAGGTGAGTTTGATGAGCAGGAAGCCAGTTGCTATTGGGACGCGCACCGCAAAGATTTTGCGATGGGTGTGGATGGATGGTGGCCGGATGAGGGCGATCCCCTGGATATCGTTTCACGCTTGCTTAGAAACCGGATGTACTGGGAAGGGCCCCAGTTGGATAGACCGAAGGAGCGCCCCTATGCGCTGCACCGCAACGGCTACGCCGGCATGCAACGGTATGCGTCGTTCTTGTGGTCCGGCGATGTGTACTCGACGTGGGAGACTCTCCGCACGCAGGTTGCCGTGGGTCTTAATACGGCACTCAGCGGCATCCCTTACTGGGGAACCGACATTGGCGGTTTCGTCCCGACACCGGAATTTACGGCAGAACTGTACCTACGCTGGTTTCAATTCGGCGCATTTTGCCCTTTGTTCCGCGCTCACGGCCGTACCTGGAAGCTTCGGCTGCCCTGGGGTTGGAATACAGGTGACCCCGGCCCCGCCGAGATTGCGAATTACAGCGGAGCTGCCATTCCGGACCGAAGCCAGCTACACAATCCGGCGGTCGAGTCGATTTGCCGCAAGTATCTCGAACTCCGATATCGTTTGCTGCCGTATTTGTACAGCACGGTTCGCGAGTGCACGACCACCGGCATGCCGGTCATGCGCGCGTTGTGGCTGCACTATCCAGATGATCCGATGGCGGCAGCGTGCCCCGACCAATACCTATGGGGTCCGGATCTACTCGTAGCCCCAGTGGTCGAGAAGGGAGCCACGGCGCGCCAAGTTTATCTGCCGGGAGGCGCATGGTACGACTTCTGGACCGGCGAGCGCGTGGCAGGAGGAAGGCAAATCACCCGTGCTGTTGAGCTCGAAACTATCCCTCTGTATGTGCGCGCAGGGTCGATACTACCCTTAGGACCGGTGAAACAACATGCTGCTGAACGGGTCGATGAACCACTGTCTGTGTTGGTTTATCCGGGTACCGATCGGAAGTTTTTGCTTTACGAGGATGATGGGACCTCCTTCGATTATCGCCAGGGCGAGTGGCTGGGCATCGAAATGGAATGGGAAGACCGTCGGCGCTCGCTGGCCCTAAGTGTCGCTGCGGGATCAGGAATGCTGCCACCCACGTCGCGAGCTGTCGATGTCAAGTTGGGAGGGGAATCGCGCAAAATTGTGTTCAACGGTACGCCAGTACGCGTGACGTTCTGAACCGCTGCCTTGTGCTTGTGACGGATTCTCCAACCATGCTGATCG
>Ga0209577_10001140_pt1 | contig 26426 bp, 20 predicted proteins | sample GraSoiAngelo_109_FD_185874 | JGI IMG/M metagenome (GOLD analysis project Ga0209577, IMG submission 185874) | Grasslands soil microbial communities from the Angelo Coastal Reserve, California, USA - 14_0903_12_20cm (SPAdes) (version 2) | ecosystem: Environmental > Terrestrial > Soil > Grasslands...
GGTCCGGTCTTGCCGGTTCCGCAGCTTCCATCTGAAATAGGGTCGGCTGGCGTATCGGTTCGACTTCCGGGCGCTTCGTCATGAGCAAAGTATAGGTAGGAATTCGACTCCGCTCAACGACGGTCGGGGCCCTGGGGAGGTTCTGCTAGTGCCAACCTTTCCGATTAGCGCGTTTGGACGTAGCCGCCCGGCGGCGGACGCTTCGCGTGGCTGGTGTTGTTTTTTTTTTTTTGCCCTTGGGATGAGATGGCGGTTATTACTTCCGGAGGTTACGATACTTATATAAGCTAGTAATCGTGGCAAACGGACGCTGGGTGCTGGGTGTTAGTGGAAATGAATGCTGGTGCAGAAACTGCAGCTTTCCAAACGCTCCGCCAAATGCATTCCAGAATGCGTCCAGAACCGACCAACACCAACAAGAGTATCCAGACGCCTTACCCTCGATGAGCCTCTCTCCCTACGCACAGAAGTATTACCGGTTCAAATATATTCCGAGGCGTTGTGCAGCCGGAGAGACTGTCGGCGACATCATCCAAGCCACTCCGGCGCGGCGCGACTGCGATTTTCACAGGAGCTTTACGATTACGGATGATGGCCGAGTCTTCTGGACATTGGAGCCGCGAGCAGCCACTCTCACCGACATTCAAACGATTAGTCCGCAAGCGGGACGTGTTGCTCCGAGTACCCACTTGTCCGGGAACCCCGCTTTGTCACAGTGCTTGTCCGAACGCATTCCGCAGAGGACTGCTGGCGATGACCTTCGTATCACCTTTCGTAAAATCTTGTACTTCTGGAACCCAAGTTTTCTGAGCCCCATTTCTAATTTTGGAACAATTTCCCGAATAACTCTGGTCTGGCAGGTCCTTTGGCAAAGCTAGCCACAATGCTTGTTTCCTCGATCCAGGCCCAACAAAAAACTCCAGGCGCCTATCGCTGTCCCGGTAGAAAAGAACCGGCACGCCGTGGCAACTCGCTTCCGCCAGCGGCATAAACGAATCATCTCGCTGGTTTTACGCCTCCGCCAATCGGCACCATTTGCCCCCGGCGGATGGTGTAATCCACCGAGTTCCACCGGACGCGGTTGGAAGCGAAGCTTGCGAGCCAAACCAAAAAATAAACAGCGTCCCGCGCCGGCACCAACCAGAGATTTCGCTTCAGGACCTCGTCCCCGACTCCCCAAACACCCACCGTCCAAGCCATGGCCAATCGCAGGACCAGGTAGGTGGCGAAATATGCGCCGGCGATCCACGGCGCCGGCGCAAGCAGAACTGCCAGCACGGTCCACGGAAGCCCCTGCGTAAAGAGCAGCCCCAAGTAGGATAGAGGCCTACACAACCGCACCGTACGCGCCCAACGCAATTGATGCTCCCAGAACCCGCGCAAAGTTTGTGCCGGATACATGGTCCAAACGGTCTCTTGCGAAAGGACAATTTCTCCACCGGCTTTGAAGATTCTCAAGCCAAGTTCGTAATCATCCGCCAGGGTATCAGCGAGGGCTTCGAACCCTCCCATTTTCCGGACCCACTCTTTCGTTGTGACAATGGAGGCTCCCAGCACGAAGCGGACTCCTTCTTTCCATCGCGCCATCAACACCCCCGCGAAGAAATCGCTGGCGGCTCCGATCGCTTCCAGTTTTGCGCCGAGGTTTTCCTGTGCGATCGCACGATAGAAAGAAGTCACAGCGCCGATTTTTTTCTCACTTAGCGGGGCGACAACGCCGCGAAGATAGTTTGGCCCGACCCGTACATCTCCGTCTGTGAGCACTAGCACGTCGTACCGTGCTTCCCGGGCCAGCATCGCTAGTTTGCTTACCTTGCGGTTCGCGCCGAGATTGGTCGAGTTGGCGAACAATCGGATTTTTCGTTGGGGAAATTCCGCCGTGATTTCGCGGATGAGCGGAACGGCCGGATCGTTCTCATCATTCACGGCGAAAAGGATTTCGTATTCCGGATAATCCTGTTTGCAGAAACTCACGAAGTTCTCATAAGAACCGAAGTCCATGCCGCGCACGGGCTTGAGCAGGCTCGCGGGCGGATGATATTCCGTGGGTGTTTGCCCCTGTTTCCTTCCGAAAAACCCGCGGGCTGCCATAATGGAAAGGAAGTAGTAAACGAACGGGACTGCCGCCAAGAGCAGCACCAGGCCACGCCACAGAGCGGAACAAGAAATCATGAAAATCGGCTCATGGTAATGGAAAAGTTCGGAGATTTCGGTTCAGCCCGCGGCGACCAACGCGACGCCTACACAAACGAGGACGACACCGACCCAGCGCGCAATGCTCACGTCCTCACCCAAAATGAATTTTGCGCCGAATGTCCCCACAACATAGCTGAGCGCAGAAGCTGGAATCACCAGGGTGATCGGCGCCCAGGACAGCAAAAGAAGCAGGGCCAAGAACGACAGCGCCATCAGCGGCACGCCGGTCCAAAACCACCCCTTGCGAACCGCGCGCGCCAGGAACTGCAATACCGCTTTCGGCCGAAGCCGCGACGGCTCCTCGACCGACTTCATCCCGCGCGTGATGGCGATTTCCCCGCCCGTGCTGCCTAAAATTAAAGCCGCAAGCCCCGCGATAACCGGAAGGCGCATCACGCCGCTGCCTCGCTTGGCACTTCCGTAGTTCGCGGCCGCGTTTGCCCCACCAGCAAAACGCCCACGCAGATCAGTACTACGCCCACCCACCGCCGCGGCGAAACCGATTCATGCAGGAAAACGACCGCCAGGAAAGTGAGCGCCGCGTATCCAAACGCTCCCGCCGGCATGACGTAGCTATAATCCGCCCAGCTCAGCACTGTCATGTAGCTGACCATAAATCCGCTGAGGAAAAAAATAGCCAGCCAAATGACCGGGCTCGTAACGGTCTGCCAGAAAGCCTGCGAAAGGCCATGCGCTGTCAACTCGACAGTGCCGACCTGTACCATACCGTACTTCAGCAGCAGGTCTCCTGCGTTGGCGCACACGATCATGGCGAAGACCATGACCAGCGTCTTGATTCGCAGCCGTTTTTCGCTTGGCATCTTTGGGGAAGCTAATCGTTTCCAGACGCAGAGCTTGTGCCGGGAACGGAGACCATAGGTTTGTTGTAGTCCTTGCCGCCTTGACGGACCCACTTCAGACGCTCGGCGCGCAATTTCAAGAATTCCGTCGCTTCGGCATAGAGCCGCTTCCGCTCGTGGCTGTCCCACAGCGCGTCTTTCACGATGCGCCAAACGACTCTGGGCCTAAAGTAGTACTCATCGTAGAAGCGGTTCACACCATCCATCATTTCCGCTTTCGACAGGTGAGGGTACTCGATGTGCGGAAGCTGATGCCCGCCGGAGTCCGCCAGGGCTTCCACCTTCAAGAAGCCCTGTGCCGCCATGGTGTCGTGAAGTTCCGTACCCGGCATGGCGTGGGCCAGGGAAACCTGAATCGTTTCGCAATCCAATTCCTTGGCGAAGTCAATGGTCTTCTGGATGGTTTCCTTGGTCTCGCCCGGCAGACCGATGATAAAATCGCCGTGCACTTTGATCCCGTACTTGCGGCAATGCTTGCGGAAGTTGCGGGCCATCTCGAGCGTTGCGCCCTTCTTGATGTTCTTCAGGATTTGGGCGTCGCCCGATTCGAATCCCACGATGAACAGCCGCGCTCCGGATTCGGCCATCGCCCGGACTGTTTCTTGATCGCTGTGCACGCGCGCCGTCGAAGACCATTGAAACTTCAGCGGCTTGAACTTCGCGCACAGCTCCAGCACGCGGTCCTTACGGATGTTGAACGTATCGTCGTCGAAGAAAATCTCTTTCATTTGCGGGAAATAGCCAAGGGCTTGTTTGACTTCCCTTGCCAAGTTGTCGGCCGAACGCGTCCGCCAGGCATGACCCGAAATCGTTTGCGGCCACATGCAGAAGGTACAAAGCGCTGGACATCCGCGCGTCGTATAGAACGAAATAAAGGGATGCAAAAGGAAGGGCACGTTGTAGCGCTCGATTTCCAGATCGCGCTTGTAGATGTCCGACGCGAACGGCAGCGCGTCCAGCTCTTCTGTGTGCAGTTGTGGCCGCTCCGGGTTGTGAATGATCTTGCCGTCTTTGCGATAACTCACGCCCTGGATCTCGCTAAGGGGCTTCCCGTGCGCGTACTCGGTCACCGAGTGGTCAAATTCTCCGCGCGTGACGAAGTCGATGTCCTCACTGGCCTTCAGCGTTTCGTCCGGCTTGATGTGTCCGTGCGGCCCGACGAAGGCAATCTTCATGTCCCGGTTCGCTTCTTTGATCTTGCGAATCAGCTTGATGTCGCTGTGCAGCCCGACGGTCGAAGTGAACAGCACCAGGAATTCGTAGTCTTTGCAGATTTCAACGGTCTGCCGCCAGTTTACTTTGTGGGGAGAAGCATCCAGCAACCGGCTACCCGGAATCATCCCGGCCGGGTAGGTCAGCCAAACCGGATACCAGTAGGATTCAATCTCGCGCGTCGCGGGCCACCGCGAACTGGCTCCGCCGTCAAAATTCTCAAAACTCGGCGGGTTCAACAATAGAGTTTTCATCACTTCCGGCATTCATCACCCTCAGTGTCCGCTTGAAACAAGTTTGCTCGTGCAATTCTTCTGGGCTAAGCATCCGGGCAGTCAGCCCACCAGGGCTTCGATGACACACGACCCGCTGCCCAATGCGTAGATTCCAGTGTACCTGACTTTGTTGCACCTCCTCAAATCTTTCTCCGAATGGGCCGAATGGGTGTTTCCGGGCCGTGAACCGCCCAATCCCGCATTAAATGGTGTCCTCGGGCATGCTACCAGGCCGCCTAATCGCCAATGTTCGCGATCCATTTGTAACTTTCCATTTTCTACTTTCAGTCTTGGGCGGGACGTCTCATGACCTGGGAGGTAGCCCCAGAAAGCAATCCCCATATGCGCTCCACCCAATCGAGGTGTTCCGCCTTCATCAACACCGAACGCAGGCATGTGAGTGTTTCGCGGTCGCGTTTCATTCCTCCAAGATGCTTCTTCCAGAAATGGGCAGGCAATTCCGCCACTGCCAGATGCAGGTCGCGCTTGGCCGCGGCGTCAAAGATCTTCCGGCTCAACGCGGAAGATTCGCTCACGCTGTCCCCACGCGGCGCAAACACCAAAATGTCCAGCTCCGGCGCAAACGCGGTAATAAAGCGCGAGTCCGCTTTCAGTTTTTCGAACATTCCCCGCGCTGCCTTCCTGCCCTTTTCTAAGCCTCGCGCGAATTCTCCGCCCTTTTTTAGCGGCAGCAACTTCTGAGTCGCCCAAAGCGCTGCTGCGGACGCACCCGGCCGGGAGCATTCTAAGCTGATCTCCCCCAAATGTAATTCCGCAGAACTGAAATACGTATACGGCGAATCGTGCTTGTATAGCCGCCCGACCCCCGGATCGCGAAACAAGACGCAGCCGCACCCGTACGGCTGCAATCCGTGTTTGTGCGGATCGATGACAATGGAATCAACTGTTCCTATTCGTTCGAAAGCGGATCTGGCATTCTGATCGAGATTCTCTGCCAAAACGAAATATCCTCCGTACGCAGCGTCCGCGTGCACCCGGAATCCATGTTTTGCGCGCAACTCCAGAATTTCTGGGAGCGGATCCACCGAACCGGTTGCCGTCGTGCCCATCGTCGCCACGACTGTTCCCACGTCTCCGCGCTCCAGCCGCTTCGCAAGCGCGTCCACGTCCATGCGCCCAAGCGTATCCGTAGACAAAGACTCGAATGGCAATTGCAACACGCCGCTGATTCTCCCGTGCGTGTAATGCGCCTGTTTGCTCGCCAGGATTTTTTTTCCAGGATGAAGCTGCCCCGCAACCCACAGCGCTTCGAGGTTTGCCATCGTTCCGCCGCCGCACAAGTGCCCGAGAAAATCCTTCCACCCGAACATGCCGGCAATCTCGGCGACGGCTTCTTTTTCCATCGCCGACGTGGCGCGCCCGCCATCCAGCGCATGATTGTTGGGATTGATCCACATGGCCAGGGTGTAGGCCAGGTGTGCTACAGGGTGGGGCGGTTTCAGCATCTGGCCTGCATAAAGCGGATGAAAGTAAGGGTAGTTGTCCCTCAACCGTTCCGCCGCGGCCGTCAGCACTTCCGCAAGACGCTGTATTCCGGGGGCACTGGGCTCAAATTCCGGCAACTTGGCAAATCCGGCTTCCAATCTCCGCACCGCCTGCAAAAGCACCCCCAGGCTTTCTTGGTCCAGCAGGCCCCCGTCTCGGCGCTCTTGAGCTCTCCATACTCCCTGTTTGCCGTCTGCCACTGCTTTTCCTTATTGCCAAACCTTGTCCAACTGCCCGGCTGTCTTGAGCAAGTCCAATTGCGCTTGCTGCTTCTGAAAATTCGCGTCCAAATACGCCATCCATTTGTCGTTTTCTTCCAACCGCGCTTTTTCCATGTCCCGCAAATTCAGTTTCCCTTCGCCAAACTGCGCTTGCAGAACAGCCACGTTTTGCTGCGCAAGTTGCCATTCGAGCCGCGCCACTTCTTTCGCCGCATCCATCTCTCGCAAGCGCCGAGTTTTCTGACGTACGTCCGCGGTCAGCTCGGCCCTCTTGTTCGTCAAGCTGGCCTTTGCCGCATCCAGATTCACCCGCGCCAAGCCAATGTTCGCTTTTATCTGTGCGCTGAAGATCGGCACGTGCATGTCAATCCCCGCATTGTAGTTATTCCGCTGAAAGTGATTGAAAAACTCCGAATAATTGTTGAACTTTGCCAGCACGCTATAAATGCTCACCAGCTCTAGGGTGGGGAAATAGCCGCGCCGCTCGCCCTTCAGCCGAAATTCTTTCGCTCGCACGTCGGATTCCGCCAATCGCAGTCCCGTGTTGTTCGCGAGCGCTGCGGCCACCAAATTATCGCCCGCCAACTCAGCCTCTCCGGGCAAATCTTCTGGCGAAACTTCGATCGCCTGCGTCTCGGGCAGTCCTAGTTGGTACTTCAAAAAAACCTCCAATTCGTCTTCCCGCTCTTCCAATCGCAGGATGTGCTGTACCACGCGCGCCTTGATCAGCTGCGCCTTGGTCACTTCCACCGGCAATTCGAATCCTTGGCTCTGCCGTTCCTGCGTGACCTGAAGAATTTTCTCCGCGCTATCCTGTTCCGCCCGCAAGAGCTCCAGCGAATGTCGCACCTTTCCAAGTTCCAGGTAGGCCATCGCGGTCCGGCTAATGACGTTGCTTTTCGCCTCTTCCAGCGCGATCTTCTGAGCCTTGGCCTGCTCTTGCATTTCCTTTGATTGACCGCGAAGAGGCTCATTGAGAACCTGCTCGGTATAGGTCAGGTTGAATACTGATGGCGCTCGTCCTCCCGGCGTTTCCGGTATGCCATTCGTATACCCGGCGCCCGAACCGGCATAGAGATTGGGCATGAACTGCGCCTTTGTGATTTGTGCGGCGTGATCCGCCACGCTGGCTTGAATTTTCGTCACTTGAATCTCTTTGCTGTTTTGCAGCGCCAGTTCGATGGCACGCTTCAACGACACCGCGACAGGCGCGGGACTCGTCGCCTGCGTGTTAGGCCCTGCAGGTTTCTGCGCGAGGTGCTCTTGTGCTCTCGCGCCACTACACAGGGTCGTCAATGTCACTACACCCAAAGCGGTCCGAAGCAGTCGCATTTTCCAGCTCCTTAGCTGCAATTCGAAGGATCTCTACGGCCTAATCCCCAACCCCTAAACCCCATGTTCACTCGTACCGCAATGACTCCACCGGCTGCAGGCTTGCTGCTTGGTTTGCCGGCAAATACCCGAAGAACAGGCCCGTCGAGCAGGACACCACGAAGGCAATCACCACGCTCAAGCTCGACACGGGCACCCTTAAATTTCCCGGCAGAAACGACTGCGTGGCCACAGGGATGGCAATCCCGATCAAAATGCCAACCACGGCTCCGCCGCCGCTAATCAAGAAAGATTCCACCAAAAATTGGCACAGGATCTCGCGCCTCGCGGCCCCGATGGCCTTACGGATCCCGATCTCCCGCGTGCGCTCAGTCACCGTCACCAGCATGATGTTCATGATGCCGATTCCGCTGATCAGCAGCGCGATGGCCGCTATAATGATCAGCACGATCGTCAGCCCCAGCGAAATACTCCTCGCCGCCCCCAGAATCGCCGTCAGCGTTTGCACCTTGTAATCGGCTTCCGCCGGATGCCGGCTTTGCAGCAATAGGGCCAGCTGCCGCGCAACCGATGGTACGTCATCGGCGGTGTCTGCTTGCACATCCAGCAAACCTAAATATTCCGTGCCCGTGTCATACTTGATCAGCGTGAAAGGGATGAGCACAGAATTTTCTTGAATGTCAGACAGGCCAAAAGTTTCCACGCGCTCCCGGAAGACTCCGATCACCGTAAACGTCAGCTCGCCCATGCGAATCGTTTTTCCAACTGGATTCTCTTGCCCGAAAATTCTCTCGGCGAGCTGCGTGGTGACCAGGCAGACCTTGCTGCGCATTTCCATGTCCCCGGCGTCAAAGTACCGCCCGCGAAGAATGAGTAGCCGCCGAATAGTTTGGTAGCCATCGGTCACGCCGACCAAGTTGACTGCGCGTTCCACGCCATCTACGGTCATGGACATCGGGTGTTCGCGCGTCCCCGCCACCGCTATCACGTGAGGAATGGATTTTGCAGCTTCCATGTCCTCCAGCGTCAACTCGTAACTGAGCGGCGGCGCTTTATCCGGCCTCTGCACCAGTTCCACCCACACCAGGTTGGAACCCACTGCTTCGATCTGCGAAAGCACGAATTTCCGGCCCGTCAGCGCCACCGTAACCACGAGGACGATGGAGGCGCTGCCGATGATTACCCCAAGAGAGGTCAGGGCCGCGCGCAGCTTGTTCGCGCGCAGCGCGTCAATTGCCACCGTCAAAGTCTCTCGGATATCCATGGCCGCCTGTCGCTGCTGGACCACTTCAAATCAACGAAATGCAGGAGAAAAGCCCTACTCCTTCTTGAGTTTCCTCGATTCTTCCTGCGCTATCTTGTTTTTGGGATCCAGCCGAAGAGCGTTTTCAAATTCTTTCTTCGCCCCTGCCATTTCGTCTTCGCCTTCATACAGCCTGCCCAACCAAGCGTGTGCTGCGGCAGGAGAAGGGTAGCCGCTCCTTTTGGGAGCTCTTTGTGCGTACTCTTGCAACAAGTGCTCCGCTTGCTCCAGATTTTCCTTTTTCAGGATCAGGCCCACCGCGCGGTAAAACTTGCCCCGCGGATCTCTCGGCGCTGCGCGTTCCCCCGCCTCGGCCACGGCCATCAACCGCTCGTTCTGCCCCCGCTTCAGCGCATAGTCGCCGATGTCGTAAATCAGTTCCGCTGATTTTGGGCGGCTCTCCAGCGTTTTCGTGAATTCCTCGTCCGCCGTGGCAAAATCCTTTTTTTGACGCCGGCAGTTCCCCGCTGCGTAGTGGCCTTCCGCAGGATCCAGCTCCATCAATTCTCTGATGTGCGGCTGCGCTTTCTCTTCTCCTCCGCCGACCATTCCGGGGGCGCTGCAATCAAATTCGATCAGCGCCTGGCGCGCCGATAAGTTCCTGCCGTCCAATTCCACCGCGGTTTGAAACTCTTTGCGCGTTTTCTTGGCCAGCGAAATCGCGGAAAACCATCCGGCGTGGTCTGCCTTCTCCCCAAACGCCCTTCCCAGCCACTCGTGATAAACCGAACTTTTGGGATCGAGCGTCACGGCTTTCTCCGCGCTGTGGATGGCCGCATCATGTTGCTGTAGTTCCAAGTAGCTTTTCGCCAGGAGCAGCTGGATGTCGCCGTTTCTCGGATCTTTGGCAGCCGCTTCTTGCAGGAGCTGGATGGCTTTTGCGTAGTCGCTTGCCTCGTAAGACCGGCGCGCCTCGTCCAGGCTCTCGTCACGCCTGACGGTAGCGACTGTGAGCGCCGCACCCGCGAGGAACACCATTCCAAATGTCAGTTTGCCACCAGCCATTAATTTTTCTCTAATAGTTCGCAACGGAGGTGTTCACTACAATGACTTGCATGCCGTCTCGCAAGTCGACGTCTCCCGGCAGCGCCACCAGTTCGCCTTCCTGCAGCCCGCTCACCACTTCGTAGTTCGTGGCGTCCGCGATACCCACACGAATTTCCCGCTTTTCCAGCGTGGACTTGACCCCGAGCTGATTCGATTTCACCACGTACACGTAGCGCCGCCCGCCTTGCGCCTCCACCGCCCCTCGCGGTACGGACAACACACCCAGGCGCTCCCGCGAGTTAATGCGCACGTTTACATTGATATTGGGCAGCAGTTCCAGCTTGTCGTTGTTAACCGAGCACAGCAGTTCGCCTACGCTTCGCGTATTTCGCTGCACCACCTGTTTTGGAATGCTTTCGGTTTTGCCGGGCCAGGTCTTGTTTGGCAGGGCGTCCCAGGTGATTCGTACCGGCTCATTCTCTTCCAGCCCGCCCAGGTCTGGTTCGTCAATGAACGCCCGCACCCGCACCTTGCGCAAGTCCGCCATCTCCGCCAGGGATTGGCCCACCTTTACAAAATCATGGGTCTTTACCGGAAGGGAGTACAAGGTTCCGTCGGCTGGCGCAGTGATGCGTCCCTGCTTAACCTTTTCCTCAAGCGCGGCTACTTCGTTTTTCAGTTGTTCCACTTGCAATGCCACCTGGTCGCTCTCCAGTTTCTTGCTGCGGTCGAATTCCTGCTTTGCCGCAGTGAGCCGCGTGACTTCCGCTTGCGCTTTGGTCAAATCCAAATCGTTGGCGGCTAGCTCATCTCGCGTGGCCGCTTGCTGGGCGGTCAGACGGAGCAAGGCGTCATGATTCTTTTGCAGACGGTCCCTTTCGGCCTGCGCCTTGGCCAAGTCGCCTAGGACTCTCGCCACCTCGTCCGGCCTTCCTCCGGCCTTGGCGGCCCGCAAATCGTCCTCTGCTTTCAGCAGCTTCCCGCGCGTTTCCGCCAGCCGCGCCGCGGCGTCTTTCACATCCAACTCCATCAGCAACTGCCCTTTTTTCACTTGTTGCCCTTCGCTGACGTACACCTTCTCGAGGAAGGTATCGAGCTCCGCGCGCATTACATAGGGCGAAATGGGTTCCACTTTTCCGTTGCTGCTGATGGACGAAATCAGGTTCTCCCGCACCGGCGTCACTGCCGAAATTTTCGGCGCCGGCTTTCGCCCGCTCAGCTTAATCAGGCCGATCACCAACACCACTGCCAAGAGCAGCAAAAGCAGAATCCGATTTCTCAGCTTTCGGTCCATAACGTCATGTTTCGTGCGTTCTCGCCCCTCGCGCTAGGTGGGCGTAACAATCCCCTTCTCTGGCGCAATGCCCCCAAGTTGTCCGTGGCTAGCGTACCCTTGCCTGGAAGCTTCCAAGATACTTCATTCTGGCCACCGCCGCGCAGCTTTCTCGGGGTTCCATGCCTTAGGTGAACACACCTGAAAAACCAGCAAGTGCGCAGAATCCTTGCGTTTATTCTCACCGCAAGGAACGGTTCGGTCTGGAGTCACGCCGCATCCCTCACAAAAAGAAGATGCCCCTGCCCCGCATGGGGATGCCGAGGATGCCGAAGGCTTCCTTGGTCGCCGAGCCCAGGACGTGCTACCATGGGGCCATGGCTGAAACCGCCAACGCGCAAACCGCTTCTACTGCCCCCAAGGGCTCGCCAAAACTGGCGCCCGTCTCCACCACGGTTCTTCATCGCGTATGCATCCAGTGCAATAACATGTTTCGCGTTACTCCCGATAAGTTTGATGCCAAACAGTGCCCGGCCTGTCACAAGAGCTGAATCAGGCTAACCGTCTTACTCTTCGGTAATTTTCGGCAGCGCCAGCGTAGTACACCGAAGAAGCCTCTGCGTCCGGCATTGGAAATCTCTAATCGGGGTCGCTGATGATCGAAGCTCGAAGTTTGTCCAAGCGGTTCCAGGACAAGAAGCGCGGCGAAATTCGCGCCGTAGATAACGTCAGTTTCACCTGCCAGCCCGGCGAAATCTACAGCCTGCTTGGAGCCAACGGTGCCGGCAAAACCACCACACTTCGTATGCTCGCCACCATCCTCGAACCCACCGACGGCACCGCTGTCATCTGCGGCCACGATGTCATTGAAGAACCAGAAAAGGTTCGCGCCAATGTCGGCTTCCTTTCCACCGCTACTGCTCTCTACCCCCGCCTTACTGCCCAAGAACTGGTCGAATACTTCGGCCGCCTCAATGGCCTCGACGAGCTCACCCTGAAAAAGCGTGTGGACGATATTTTCAACCGCCTGGACATGAACGGATTTCGCGACCGCCGCTGCGACAAGCTGTCCACAGGCATGAAGCAGAAAACTTCCATCGCCCGCACCCTCGTTCACGATCCCCCGGTCATGATTTTCGACGAGCCCACCACCGGCCTCGACGTCATGACCGCCCGTACTATCATCACTTTCATTAGCGACTGCCGCGACCGCGGCAAGGCCATCATCTTTTCCACGCACATCATGAGCGAAGTGGAGCGCCTCTGCGATCACCTTGGCATCATTCATGACGGTAAGCTCCTTGCCCATGGCACTGTCCCGGAACTCCGCGCAAAATACGGCGAACACAATCTCGAAGAGATCATCGTCAAGGTAGTCGGCCCGCTTCTGAACAATGCGGAGGCCTGAGTCATGAACTTTCGCAACATCGGGATTGTTTATGGCAAAGAATTAACGGAGTGGCTCCGCGACAAGCGCACACTCATCTCCACCGTCCTCGTGCCTCTGCTGGCATTCCCTATCCTCATGGTCGGCATGACTTCCCTTATGACCGTGATGATCGGCAGGGCCGAGAAAGAAACCGCGAAAATCATGATTATTGGCGGCGAAGATTCGACTCAAGTGCTCGAAAAGCTTCGGCGAGTGAAAGACCTGGAAATCGTACCCTACGCGGACGACTGGATGAAACGCATTTCCGAGAAAGAGATCCGCGCTGCAGTGGACGTCCCCAAAGGCTTTGACTCCGCTCTCGGGCAGGGCAAGGAACTAACCGTTAAGATCTATTTCTACCAGGGAGAGATCAAATCTTCCTTTGGCGCAAATCACCTCGAAAAGTTCTTCGACGATTATCGCGATTCGGTCATTTCCAGCCGACTAGCGGCCCGGAACCTTCCTACCGACATCATCAAGCCCTTTGCGGTCAAGCAGGAAAACGTGGCCCCCCCGGAAAAAGTCAGCGGCGCCGCTCTCGGCGGCCTTCTTGGCTATATGGTCATCCTTCTTTCCATGACCGGGGCCATTTATCCTGCCATCGACCTTACCGCGGGCGAGAAAGAACGCGGGACGATGGAGACCATTCTCTCCAGTCCGCTGTCGCGCGTCGATCTTGTTCTCGGCAAATTCTTTCTCGTACTGTCCGCTTCTCTCTCCACAGCAATTCTCTCCATCATTTCCATGGGCACATCTTTCTACCTTGTAGGCCATTCGGGCGCGATGGCCAAAAAGGATGCGGCCGCGTTCCAGCTCCATATTGGATTACCTGCGGTTCTGTCTGTTTTCCTCATGGCTCTCCCCTTGGCCGTGCTCTTCGCCGCTGCCTTGCTGACCATCGCCCTGTTCGCCAAGAGTTACAAGGAAGCGCAGAGTTACCTGACACCGATGACTTTTATCGTGGTCATTCCGGCCGTCGCTTCTCTTCTGCCCGGCTTCGATTTGAATCCCAAACTTGCCCTCGTTCCCATTCTCAGCACCAGCCTGGTTTGCAAAGAAATCGTCGCAGGAACTTTTCACTGGAACTATATCCTGCTCATCTTGCTCTCCAGCAGCGTTTACGCCGCTGCCGCACTCTTTATTGCTGTCAAAATGTTCCAGCGCGAGTCTGTCCTCTTCCGCTCCTGACGCGTCTCGCTGCTGACTGTTTTTGCCGGTACGCGAGGGGATTTTTCCTCGTCCCGGCGCACTCTTCGGGACTCAGATACAATGCTTCCCTTGTGCCGTTCCAACCTTTCTCGCCAGGGCCAGGTCGACTCACGCGGCGCAAGTTGAAATAGCAATTCGGAGGGCGCATGCCAAATTCTCGCAGGCAGTTCCTTGCAAAAACGTCGCTCGGTCTGCTCGGCGCTGCCGTCGCCGCAACGTCGGAAGCGCAAGAACCTTCGCAACTTCCTCCTGGCGCGCCCTCCGCTTTCGGCACCGGCCCCGCCGTCGGTCCCGAAGTTTCTCCCAACACTTTCGCCGAAGCCGAAAAGCTCGTTCGTGTTCAACTCACCCCCGCCGAGCGCGCCCAAGCCGCCAACTCCTGGCGCGTGGACATGGCCGCACTTCTCGAGCCACGTACCGGCCCTCGCAGCGTGGCTATCGAATCCACGGTTGCGCCGTTCTCGCGCTATGAGTCGGTTCTTTCCGGCCAGCGCCCCGCCGCGGTGCGCGACCGGTTCGTCCGCACGAACTCCGATCCTGGCCCGCTCCCTTCGAACGATAAGGACATCGCCTACGCCCCGGTCACCAAGCTTTCGCGCTGGATCGAGCAACGCAAACTCACGTCTGAGCGCCTCGCCAGCATTTATCTCGGGCGCATTGAGCAATTTGATTCGAAACTCCGTAGCGTCATTACTCTCACGCGCGATCTCGCTCTCGCCCAAGCGAAGAAAGCCGACGCTGAAATCTCCTCCGGCAAATATCGCGGGCCCCTTCATGGCATCCCCTGGGGCGGCAAAGACCTTCTCGACACCGCTGGAATCCCGACCACTTATGGCGCGGAGCCTTTTCGCCACCGCATCCCCGCGCAAGACGCCACCGTCGTCCAACGCCTGCACGACGCCGGCGCGGTTCTCCTTGCCAAGCTCAGTCTTGGCGCGCTCGCGCTCAACGACATCTGGTTTGGCGGCCAGACCATGAATCCCTGGCTGCTCGAAGAAGGCGCTTCCGGCTCCAGCGCCGGCCCCGGCGCGGCCACCGCTGCGGGGCTGGTCGGCTTCTCCATCGGCAGCGAAACCGGCGGCAGCATCGTCAGCCCCAGCATGCGCTGTGGCGTCACCGGCCTTCGCCCCACCTATGGCCGCGTTCCGCGCACTGGCGCGATGACGCTTTGTTGGTCCCTTGACAAGCTCGGCCCCATGACGCGCTCCGTTGAAGACGCCATCCTCGTCCTGCAAGCCATCACCGGCCCCGACCCTGGCGACGTTTCCAGCGTGCCAAGCCATCTCGACTTCGAAGCCGCCGGCCCCCTCAAAGGCCTTCGCGTCGGGTACTTTCCAAAATGGATGAAAGAGCCTCCCGCCACCGAAGTCGACCGCGCCGCTCTCGAAACCGTCCGCCAACTCGGCATGCATCCCGTCGAAGTCTTTCTCCCCGATTGGCCTTACGGCTGCCTCAATCTCAATCTTTTCGCCGAGGGTGCTGCATCTTTCGAAGAGCTCACGCTTTCTCACGGCGTCGACAAGCTCAAAATGCAGACACACGACTCCTGGCCGAATCTCTTCCGCCAGGCTCGCTTTCTCTCCGCTGTGGATTTCGTTCAGACCGACCGCTTTCGCCGCAAAGTCTGCCAGGAAATGGCTCGCATTTTTTCTGACGTGGACTTGCTTCTTGTTCCTTCGCTACGCGACGAAATGCTCACCATCAGCAACAACACCGGCCATCCTTCACTCACTCTCCGCGCCGGCTATGTCGAAGTTTCGCAGGCGCGCTCCGATTGGGCGCCCGACCCGCAGCATCCTTTGCCCAAATTTTCCCCGCCGCGCCGCGTTCCTCACGGCGTCACTTTGATTGGCCGCCTCTTCGACGAAGGACTGCTCTGCCGCGTCGGCATCGCTCTGGAACGCGCCTTCGCCGTCGCCTCCGAGCATCCCCCCGCCTTCTAATTTCGAATTTCGTGTTTCGAATTTCGAATTCGCTTATTTCCCGTACACCAGCACGTGAAACGTCCCCAGCACTGGCTGCGGCCGCTCGGTACCGGCGGTGGCTGCAAAATCCGCCGTATCCACGAAGATGTTGTGCGTCTTCGTGTCCAGCCCCATCGTCTTCGCGCCCAACTCGGTCTTCACCTTTTCGACCTCACTGTATTTGTCCGGCGTATCTTCGTGGAAGATGTGCACGAACCCTTCGCGGGTCGAAACGTACAACATTCCTGTCGCCGGCTCGAACACGGCGGCATCCACTCCCGCCGTAATCGGGAACGACTGAATCACTTTTCCGCTGTCCGCATCCAGCACCACCAGGTTCTGCGGCTTGCGCCCTGCGCTGAACAACCTCCGGTGCGCCGTGTCCATCGCCAGCGCCGTGGGCGTTCCCGCTGGTGCCAGCGGCCAGCGCGACTTGATCTTTAGCGTGTTCGAATCAATCGCCACCACCTCGTTTTTGTCTTCCATATTCACGAACATTGTCCCTTTGCCGTCGGCCACCGCGAACTCCGGCCCGCCGCCGAGCGCAATCGTCCCAACCACGCTGCCGCTCTTGGCATCAATCACCGTCGCACTGTTCGGGTCCCCATTCATCACGAAAACTCGCTTGGACGCCGGATCGTACGCCACGCTGTCCGCATCCTTGTCCGCCTTCGCCTCGCCGGTGACCTGCAGCGTCTTCAAATCAAAAATGACTGCTTTCCCTTGCGCTCCATCGGTGATGAACCCGCGCCCAAACTCGTCCGCAATGGCCACTCCGTGCGTCTGCTTCAAGCCGCCAATGGTGCCCACGACGCTGCCGTTGTCCGCGTCGATAACTTTGACTTCTGTGCCGTGCGACAGATACACGCGCCGCGCCGCTGAATCCACGGTGATGTAGTCGAAATACTCCCGCGTGCTACCTTCCGCCTGCCCGATCGGGTATTTCTTCAGCAGGTGATAGCCCCCCGCCGCCCAGGCCATCGCCATCCAGCCCGGCACAAGCACAGCACCGCACAAAATTCCGCCTATCCTCGAAAGTCTCATAGTCACTCCTCCACAAGAAATCCTGCGCGCAAACTACCACTCAACAGATAAACGCTGCATGAATACACCCCTCACGGTGCATCCGTCAACCGCTCATCTCCTCATCTCCTCATCTCCTGCGTTGGCTGCAGGGGCGCAGATGGAACCCGGGGGCCGTTCTAAACGTACCTCTATGGGAGCCATCCATGCACCGCCGGCTTGAGCGCCCATGAGGAAAAGACTGATTCGCATCGCCCTGATCCTGCTGCTCTTGCCCCCGATCCTTGCGGCGATGGCCGGCTGGCTCGTCGCGCCGGCGTATCTTCATCCTATTCGCCGGGATCTCACGCCGGATTTGATCCGCGAAGCTGATACCTTCTTTTCCGTCACGCATGCGGACCCCGAGGCGTTTGACGTCCGCGCTCCCGATGGCGTGCTGCTGCGCGGCTGGAAGGTCACGCCGCCCAATCCCCATGGCTCGTGGGTCCTGCTTTTCCATGGCGTGGCCGACAACCGCGTTGGCGTTATCGGCCAGTCAGAATTTCTGCTTCGCGCCGGTTACAGTGTGCTGATGATGGACGTTCGCGCCCACGGCGCAAGCGAAGGTCGCATCGCAACGTACGGCTGGCTCGAGCGCAACGACTCGCGCGCGGTCATTGACGCGCTGTTCCACGACGCCGAACAGCGTTGCCTCTCAATTCCATACCACGGCGGCGACCCCTGCCCGCCGCCGCGGCACATCTTCGCGCTCGGCGAATCCATGGGCGCCGGTATTGCGCTGCAATCCGCTGCTGCCGATCCGCGCATTGAAGCCGTGGTCGCCGAAGCTTCGTTTGCGAATCTCCGCGAAGCGGCCTACGACTACGCCGGGTTGCGCAAATCACCGTGGCTGGGCAGGACGCTGCTGCGTCCCTTCGCGTGGACGCTGCTCTATCGCGGGGAGAAAGTGACCGGGTTTCCGCTCGCGGAAATTTCGCCGGTGAAGGCGGCGGCTTCGCGGGCTTTTCCGGTGCTTCTAATTTGCGATGAAAAAGACGAGGCCTTGCCGTGCCGCCACACGCGCATGATCTATGCCGCCGCGCGCGGGCCGAAGCAGTTGTGGGTCGTGCCCGGCGCGTACCACACCGCGGCGCTGGGCTTCTACCCCGAGGAATTTCAACACCGCGTGCTGGCCTTTTTCGGCACTTACGTAACCGCTCCTGCTGCCTTCCCGACGACCGTTCCGGCCGGCGCAAGAGGCTCGGAGGCAAACCGGGAGCGACACATTAAACATCCGAGGCTTAGGCTTCAAAAGAAAAAATGAACCGCGGAGGCGCAGGGAGCGCAGAGGTGACAGAGAGAACAAAGGAAAGGCAGAGACGCCCTTGATTTTCGCCTTTCCATTTTCGGATTTCGATTTCCCACTTTTTGTTTTCGCGCTGCGATTTTCGCATTTCCGTTTTTTTCACAACACCGGGTGCTTGCGCGCTTCCCATTGCTCGCTCAAACGCCGCACCGTCTCCCGCAGGCGCACCGCCAGTGTGGCGATGGTTTCCAGCCGCTGCTCGCCTCCGCTGGGAACTTGGCCGTCTTTTTTCCTGCGAATTTCCGCGAGCAGCAGCTCGGCGTTCCCGAGAATGCCCGTCAGCGGGTTGTTCAACTCGTGCCGCAGCACTTCGCCAAAATCTTCTTCCTGGTCGTCGAACGTTTCCAGCGCCTGCGTTGTTTTCAGCAGCGCCTGGCGCAGCCGCTGCTGAACCAGCCCGCGCGCTTCGGCAAGAGCGTTCGACTTGCGTTCGACAAAGTCCGCCGCGCCGGCCTCAATCAGGCCCGCGAGTTCCCCGCGTTTTTCCGCTGGCCCGATGACCACGACTGGCGCATGGACCGCCAGAGGCGCCACCACAGCTTCGAGCGACGGCGCAATTTCCAGTGCCTGCCCCGACTCGCCGGCCACGGTGTCCTCTTCCAGAAGAATCACGCCGGGAGAGTCCTCCTCGAGGATGCGGCGCGCCGCCGCGACGCTGCTCACCGCCGCTGCGCGCACTCGGGGCGCGTTCGCATCGAACTCCTTTCGCATTGCAGCGCAGAAGCTCGCGTCATTGCTCACCAACAAAACAGTCTGTTCCTTGATCCCCATACATCACCCATTTCTCGCCGCGTTTTCCCTGGCCACCTCGGTGGCCGAAGATTGCTCAGCGCCGGCCTGAGCCTGCGCTTGCAGCACGGCGTGCACTTTTTCGGTCAGTTCCTCCACACGAAACGGCTTGGCCACGTGCGGGAGCTTGTTATGCTTTAGAAATTCACGAGTTTGCGAGGCGAGGACGTCCCCTGTGACAAACAAAAAGCGCTCGCTCAGAGAATTCCCGTGGCCCTCAAGCGAGCGGTAAAAATGCTGGCCGTCCAGGCCCGGCATCTTCATGTCGCAGATGACCAGGTCGTACGATTCCCGCGCCGCGCGCTCGAGCGCTGCGTGTCCGTCAAGCAGAACGTCCACCTGCATACCTTCGTCTTCGAGCACGTCGGCGATCAACCGCGCCACCGTCGGCTCGTCCTCGACCACAAGCACGCGCGCGCTCTTGTTTGGCTCGAAGGGGGTTTTGGGCACGGGCGCCGTGCCAGCGAACTGTCCCGCGGCGGAATTTGACTCGCTCGCGAAAGGGCTCGCCAAGCGACCTGTCGGAGTTGCCAGCGCGGTCTCCTCGACCAGAGTGGCTCTTCTTTCCGGAGAGCGCGATTCCGCGCGTTGTTGGGTCAGCGCGTCCGCCTGCTGGCGCTCGGTTGCCGCGGGAATTTCAATCTGGAATAAGGCGCCGCCCTGCGGTGGGCTCTGCAAACGAACCGAGCCTCCATGCTCGCGCACGACACTGAGAACGATAGCCAGGCCCAGGCCGGTTCCCACGCCTGCGGGCTTGGTGGTGAAGAATGGATCGAAGATGCGCGCCTGGATGGCCTGCGGAATGCCCGGCCCGGTGTCCTGGACTTCGAGAAGCACGCGGCGGTGGCCGCTTCTTCGCGTGCGAAGCTGGATGACCCCGCCCTGGCTCTGCGCTTCGAGGACGTGACGGGCGTTGCTCAACAAATTGATGACCACCTGCTGCAATTGGCCGGCGTCGGCGTGAATCAGCGGAAGCGCGGGATCGAGGTCGAGCTCCAGGCGGATTTTCTCCGCCGCCAAATGGAAGCGTTGAAGTTCCGTGGCGTGCATGACGATCTGGTTCAGCGAAACCAGCCGGCGCTCGGGAACAGTTTCACGGGCGTGGAGAAGCAACTGCCGGAGGATGCCGGTGGCGCGGTCGGCTTCCTGATAAATCTGGCGCACCTCCTCTGTGCTTCCCAGAGCGTTCGCGTTCACCAGCAGACGCTGGGCGTAGCCAAGAATACTGGTGAGCGGGCTGCTCAGCTCGTGGGCGATGCCGCTGACCATTTGGCCGAGCGCCGCGAGCTTTTCGGTTTGCAGGAGTTTCGAATGAAAGACGCGCTGGGCGGTGAGGTCGCGGTAGATTTCGACGCGGCCTACCTGGCGGCCGATGGAGTCGAGGACCGGCCGCGCAGCGCGTTCGAGAACGCGCGGGGCGGGGCGCGCCATCTGCAAAGACTCGCGGACCCCTCCCTGGATGTTGCGCGCGAGCTCGCGCCACCGTTCAGCGAACCGCGCCGGTTCCACGGCCTGTTCCGCGAGGCGCGCAATCCATTGTTCCAGCGTTTTGAATTTTCCGGATTCGTCGGGACGGAGGCCGACCATCTGTTCGAACCGGGCGTTCACCGCGCGCACGTTCTCGCGCTCATCGAAGAGGAGAACGCCTTCTTCCAGCCATTCGATGACGTTCCGCAATTCGGCTTTGGCCTGGTCGGCGTGAATCACCGATTCGAAAGCTTTGTCCGGCTCGAGCCAGACCGCAGCTGCCTGACCGGGTACTCGGGGAGCAAGCTGCAGGGTTACTTTGACGCCGTTTTGCAGCTCGGCTTGCGGCGCATCTTTTTCCCGGGCTTGCGCGGAAACGGAAGGATCGAGCGCCTGTTGCAGCCATTTCCGCACTCGCTCGCGATCGCGACCGCAAAAGAGGTCGGAAAGATGACCGGAAGGGAGCACCGCCGCCTGGCCGCCGCGGCAGAATAATTCCCTTGCGCCGCGGCTGGGGGCGGTGATCCTTCCAGAAGGGTCGAGAAGGAAGAGGGGTTCGGCGACCAGATCGAGCAACGATTGTTCCGTGTTGGCCCGCCCGTCTTCTTCTTCCTTGCGTTGGCTCCGCAGAAGCGCTAAGGCCGCCAGACGCGCGCGCAATTCCAGGCGGCCGAGCGTGGCGATGGAAGTTGCGGAGGCCGGGAGGCCGACCACGAGCACTCCCAGGAGCCGCCCTTCCCCTTCCAAGGGAAGAGCAACAACGCGGGCAACCGAGGCTTGCGGCCAGGTGACGGGCGGGTCGCCGCCGGCCACTTGACGAGTTTCGAGAGCATCGCGCCACAGTTTCGCCAAGGGCTCGGTTTGCATCGCGCGGATCCAAACCTCATCGCCGCTTCGCCAGCGAAAATCGGGCGTTGTGGAGAAGTTGCCATCGGGAAACACTCCAATCGCGGCAAAAGATGCCCCCGGACCATCCGCATTGCCGGAATCGTTAACCGAGTCGGTCACCAGGCCGTTCAGCAATCGATCCAGGGAGGAAGCGTCCGGGCGAGATTCCAGGATGCGTGGGACAAGAGCGAGGTCCGCGTTTCGAATGCGAACACTGCGGGATTGCTCTTCCGCCTCCATCGCGAGAGCAAGTTCGGAAGCCACGGATTTCGCGCGCTCAAGGAGTGGACTCGGCGCATCACTGATACTGCCTAACAGGATCAGTCCCCTAACGCGGCCGTTGCCGGCCACCGGCACCCAGAGGGCTCGGCGTAAGCCCACGAGCGGACCGATGAGGGCGTGGCGAGCGGAGCCTGCGAGATCTTGTTCGAACGGCCTTCCGTCGACGAGAAGTTGCTCGGGCAAAGGAGGTTCCAGGGAGAGCACTTTCCACTCGGGCGGGCAACCTTCGGCGGCTGTGCGATCCCAAACCACGCCGTGGAAGATCCCGCCGAGAGGGTTGGCGGCAAGAACCGCTGCACCGGGTTCCAGCCAGATTCCCACACGCTCGGTGCGCGCGCCTTGCGCGAGAATCCGCAAGGCTTCCCGAAGCAGTTCTTCACGCGAGGCACCGGCCAAAGCCGCTCTGGCAACAGTGGCTGCGCTTGCTGCAACTTCCGCTTTTTTTCTCCAGACTCTCATTCCCTGCGCTGCAGTCCCCGCTTTCCTGGAGCAGCATCCGGTCGAGCAACAGAAAGAGGAGAAAGGTCCGGAAATCACATATGCATCAGCAGGCCCATCGAGCGGCATAAGAAGTGGCTGTTAAATCAAGGACTTACGAAGAAGCTAAGACGAACGAAAGGCTGTGGATAATCCCATGTCGAGACTCGACCCGGGGATTCTTCCCAGAGTGAATCTCAGAAGAGCGCTCATGCATAAGGAACCAAGACGCAACTTTAGGTACTTCAGCGCTGGCAGCGGGCAAGGCCGGCTCGCCCTGGAGCAATGTTTGTTGCGCGTGACCTGTGTTGATGCCCGCGAAAATAGTCTCCAGAATGATGGCTATGGTCTTGGCAGCCGACGATTTCGGGACTGTGCTTGTGACTGGCGCTTGCGGGCAGATTGGAGGCGAAGTGTGCTGCGCCTTGCGGGAGGCTACCCTGAAGGTTCTGCCGACAGACATAGGTGATGAGGGTGGGCAGGATGTTATGGCGTGCGACCTCCGGTCAAAAAGTGATGTTTCCCGACTGTTCCAACACTATCCGATTAGAGCCGTAATTCATCTCGCTGGCATTTTGCCCAGCGCTTTCCTGGCCGACCCCGTCTTGGGGATCGAGGTCAATGTCAGCGGATCTGTCGAGCTCTTGCGGCAATCCGCGGCTGCGGGCGTCAAGCGCTTCCTGTTTGCAAGTTCCATGAGCGTTTATGGGACGTCGCCGACACAGCATCCCCTGTCCGAACAGGACCCCGCAACGCCGGATGATCCCTATGGTGGTTCCAAACGGGCGGTTGAGCTGATTGGAGAGACGTTGGCCAAGAACGGGGCTTTTGAGTTCGTCTCGCTGCGTATTGCCAGAGTTGTCGGGTCGGGCATTAAGAGGAGCTCTTCGCTGTGGCGAGCCCAGATCGTCGAAACAAGTGTGCACGGGAATTCCATCCGGGTTCCGTTCTCTCCAAAGGCCAGGCTTTCGCTTGTGCATGCAGCGGAAGTTGCACGGATGTTCTCGACCCTGGTTCGCGCGGCGGAGATTAGGCACTCTCTTTACAACACTCCGGTAGAAATATGGGAGGCGAAGCAGTTGAAGGAAGTCCTTGAGGAGCTCCGAGGGATTCGCATGGAGCTGGGACCAGAACAGGCTCACGGCGGGCCGCAAAGCGATGGAAGCCGTTTCGCTCAAGAATTTGGATTTCAGCTTCGCGGGCTCCGCGAGTATTTGGAACTGTTGCCGTCATCCCGCTCGCTCCAACGCGCTTGGCAAAACAAGTCCGCCTAATGTTTGAAAGCTCCCTTGGCGAAGCCAAAGAACGCGGAGTGTTTGCATTTCTCGGGTTTACGGCTCGGCGTGGTCCATGTTGTATTGTTTGAGCTTGCGGTACAGAGTGGTTTTGCCGATGCCGAGCATGCGTGCGGCAGAAAGCTTATCGCCGGCGGTTTCGCGCAAAGTGCGGAGGATGGCGCGGCGTTCCAATTCCTCGAGGGGCAGGATTTCGTCCTTGTCCGGCGCGCGTTCGGTGGTCGGATACTGGAGATTGGACGGCAGGTCGCCCACGTGAACGACGGGACCGGAGCCAAGAGCTACGGCGCGCTCGATGGCATTCTCCAGCTCGCGCACGTTGCCCGGCCAATCGTATGCAATCAACCGGCGCATGGCGTCTTCGGAGATGGTGCGCACGGGCGCCTGGGGATCCGAGAATTTTTCGAGGAACGCCGTCACCAGGAGGGGAATGTCGCTCTTGCGGTCGCGCAAGGGCGGAAGCTTGATCTGCACGACGTTCAAACGGAAGTAGAGATCCTGACGGAACGTGTTGGCCCGAATGGCGGACTCCAGATCGCGGTGAGTGGCGGCGATAATGCGCACGTTGATATGGCGCCGTTCCGTGGAGCCGACGGGCTTGACTTCGCGCTCCTGGAGGGCGCGGAGCAGCTTGGCTTGCAGGTCCACGGGCATGTCGCCAATCTCGTCCAAAAAAAGCGTGCCGCCTTGTGCGGCTTCCAGGAGCCCCTGCTTGGATTGCATGGCCCCCGTGAAAGCGCCCTTCACATAGCCGAAGAGCTCCGATTCGATGAGCGTGGGCACGAGCGCGGAACAATCCACTGGAGCAAAAGGCCGGTCCTTCCGTGGGCCAGTGTAATGAATGGAGCGGGCCACCAATTCCTTTCCCGTGCCGCTTTCCCCCAGAATTAATACCGGATATTCGTGCTGGCTGACCTTTTCCATCATTTTGTAGACACGCTGCATTTTCGCGGAAAGGCCGATGAGTCCGCCAAAACCGGGGCGGTTCCGCAACTGCTCGCGCAAAAGGCGGTTTTCCTGTTGAAGTTCGACGGCGCGGACCGCGCGCTCCAGGCGCGAGCGAAGCTCATCGATGCGGAACGGCTTGGTGACGTAATCGATAGCCCCGAGGCGCGTGACTTCCACCGCGGACTCGATCGTGCCGTACTGCGTGAGCACGATAACCGCAACTTCCGGGTGCAGATCGTGCACGAGCTTCAGCAGCTCGACCCCGTTGGCCCGGGGGAGCTTCAAATCCGTCAACAGGATGTCCGCGGCAGAGTGCTCCAAAACCTCCAGAGCCTCTTCGGCCGTAGCCACAGCGGTGACTTTCATTCCCGATTGCGCGGCGACGGTGGCGCAGGTATCCCGCACGGACTGCTCGTCATCCACAATGAGGACGCTTATAGGTACGGCTTCGCGGCGCACAGCGGCTTCTTCGGTCATGGTAGGCATCCAGGACGTATCTCCGGAGGTAATTCGCCGGCAGGTGGCGTTCCAAATCGGGATAGACCTTTTATTGTTCATAACTTTATATATTAGAATATATTAGATAAGCCATAATCGGGATGGCCAGTACCATTTTGAAAATAATTGGGCAGCTACGGGCAGGCGTGGGCGGCCGGTCCCGAGAGACGGTCCTTTGTCCTCAATGAGTTGCAAAAAGGGAACTGGTACTTGCCCCATTTTGGGAAGATTCCAGGGGAAAGGTTCCCGAAAACGTCTTTTAGGGGGCTTTTCGTGAGCGAAAACTCAGAACCGGCTCCTTGAAGATGAAGGCGGCTGTTCAAGGAGCCCGTTGCAGCATTTGAAGGCTGCTTCAGGCAGCTGGCTTTTTGGGCGCGGCGGTCTTGGGTTTGGGCGCATGTGCTTTGCCCCCAGGCGCTTTCGCCTTTCCTTCGACCGGGCCGCCTCTGCTGAGCAGCGTCAAAGCATCTTTGGCATTAAACGGGAACTGGCGAACGGACTGCTCCCCGGTAGTGCTCAGAGTGACATCCACGCGGCGGTTATTTGCCATCCGGACGGTGTCGATATTCTTCACTAGCTTCTGCTTTTCCGCCGGGGCGAGGCTGGAATCCGCGTCGAGGAGCTTCTTGACCTCCTCCGAGGTCATATTCTTCTCAAAGCCGAAGGCTTTGACTTCGAGATGGTCCGCGGGAACGCCTTTCTCGGCAAGATAACTCCTGGCGCGTGCCACACGGCGCTCGGAGAGCTTCAGGTTGTATTCCTTAGCGCCGCGAGAATCAGCGTGCCCTGCGAGGATCAGATGGGCCGCCGGGCGGTATTTCAGATACCGCTGATAGTCGCTGGCGAGGGCATCGAGCGTAGCAGCCTGGCTGGCCAGCAAGCCGCCGGTAGGCTTGGCCTCGGTAGGCTGCGCCGTCGGGAAGTAGATGCTGTGCAAGGCCAGCTGTGCTTCGAGCTGCTTGACCTGCGGGGGCTCCTTGACCTCGACGTTTCCGGAGGCGTCGGCAGTACCGCCGCGGCCGTCATTGACCGTGCACCTCACCGTGTAGCCTGCGGGCTGCAAGCCGGTGGAATCAAATTGCACGTTCGAGCCGCTGCCGGAAATCTGCCCGCCGTTAGGCGTGTAGCTGTAGGTCAGAGGATCGTTGTCCGGGTCGCTGCCATGGCAGGTGACTCCCGTGCGCTCGCCGGGGAGAATCGCGCTGCGCTCGACCGAGAGGCTGGCGGTCGGCGGATGGTTGGGCTTTTCTTCGACCTTGATGTCCGCGCTGCAGGAGACCGTGCCGCCCTTTCCGTCGTCCACTTTCACGTTGACCGTGTAAGCGCCGACACCGACCCCAGTGGAGTTCCAGCGCGCATCCGGGCCAGTGCCTTCGACCGTGCCACCAGTGGCCGAGTGAGTGTAAGTGAGCGGATCATTGTCCCGGTCGCTGGCGTTGACGTGAACGGCTACAGTGTCACCAGAGCCAGCGTAGATCGAGGTGGGTTTCACGGAACAGGCCGCCACCGGCGGATGGTTCGGCGGGGGAGGAGGACTGGGAATTTCCCAGCGGTACACAATACCCGTACCCGCGCGGAAATTGTCCTGCCGGGCATTTCCGCCCACGGCGGGTCCGGAGAAGTTGGTCATCAAGTAATCAAGCTGAG
>Ga0209577_10001141_pt1 | contig 26425 bp, 25 predicted proteins | sample GraSoiAngelo_109_FD_185874 | JGI IMG/M metagenome (GOLD analysis project Ga0209577, IMG submission 185874) | Grasslands soil microbial communities from the Angelo Coastal Reserve, California, USA - 14_0903_12_20cm (SPAdes) (version 2) | ecosystem: Environmental > Terrestrial > Soil > Grasslands...
GAACCGGACGGAATTCTGCGTCCTGGCCCACACGGCGACATCATCGATGGCTTATGACGATGCGGACAAGGTGTCTGCTGCGCTCGCCGATCTTGACTCCTCACCCGTCGAGGAACCGTTGCGGTCGACCTTGAAGATGCTCGGGAAGCTGACCGAGGAGGGTGACCTGGAAGCCGCGGATGTCCGGTCGGCCCTCGAGGCCGGCGCATCGCCGCAGCAGGTCAAGGATGCTCTTGCGGTCGCCTTCGCGTTCAACCTCACCGACCGCCTTGCCGACACTTTCGGATTCTCAGTCGCCGACCGGGCGGCCATCCAGGCTGGCGCCAAGTACTTGCTGGCGCGCGGTTACGGCTGATCGAGCTTGGGAAGGCGGGGATCGGCAATTCCAAGATGGCCTACCAACGCTTCCGCGAGCTGCACTCAGGCGAACGCTGGGAATCGCTCGCCAAAGACGGTGCAAGAGTGCAGCGCTGCCTCTGCGCGAGCACGTCGACCAAGGATCCTCGCTATCGGGACACCATGTACTTGGAAGAGCCGCCGTGCACCTGACCAGTCACGATGCGGGCGGGCTAACCGAAAAGGACTTCCGGATGGCCGCGGTCATCGACGCGATATGAGACTCAGGGACGGATGGCCGGCTCGGCGCGTATCTGGGTGGCGATCTCTTTGAGCTCGCTCTCCCCCTCCGCCTCGGGGTCCCCGCCGCGGCCGATGGCCGCCGCCGCGAGCAGCCGCCCTTGACCGTAGTAGCGGGCGATGAAATCGAGATCGAGGAGGGAGCCGTCCACCTCAACTCGATCCCATTTCTTTGCGAAGCCGACGTACTCGAGCTTCTGATCGAACTGGTCGCTCCAGAAGCTGTGCACGTAGTCATAGGCCGTATCGCGGCCAAGCAAGGCAGCAGCGGCGAATTTGCCCTGGCGGTCGGCGTTGTTCCAGTGCTCAACCCGGATCCGCCCGAAGATCGGGTGTCGCTGACTGGCGATGTCACCGGCGGCAAAGACATCAGGCAGGCTGGTCTTGCAACTCTCGTCTACGTCCACGCCGTCCGAGGTGGCTGCTCCGGCCGCCCTCAGAAGGTCGACGTCCGGTTCGATACCGATGCCGGCCACGACGAAGTCGCAATCCAACCGGTGGCCGCCCTTCGTGACAACTCGCTCAACGGCTCCCGCGCCCTCCAGACGTTCAACACCCTCCTCCATCACCAGCTGCACGCCTCGACCACGGTGGAGATGCGCAATCGCTGAGCCGACCTCAGGTCCGAGCACTCTTGCCAGGGGCACATGGTTTGGATCAATGGCGGTTACGTCGAGACCGAGCATCCGCAGCGAGGCCGCGACCTCGCAGCCGATGAAGCCGAGCCCGATCACGACCGCCCGCCGGCCTGGCCTGGCCAGCTTCTTGATGCGCTCCGAATCGTCGACCGTGCGCAGGTCGAAGACGCGATCCAGGTCCGCGCCTGCGAATGGAAGCCGGCGCTTGCGACCGCCAGTGGCGACAAGGAGCCGGTCATATTTCAGGTCGACACGATCGTCGAGCCGAATCCTGTGTCGCTTCGCATCGACATCGACCGCCCGTCTGCCGAGTACGAGTTGGATGCCCTGGCGCTCGTAGTCGTCACGCGGCGCAACAAGCGCCTCCTGGAAAGTCTCCTCGCCGCGGAGGAACCCTTTCGAGAGTGGTGGCCGGTTGTAGGGCAGGTGCGACTCCGCGCCGACAAGCGTGAGCCCGCCGTCGAACCCGAGGCGGCGCAGCTCGAACGCAGCGCCAGCGCCGGTCAGTCCGCCACCAATCACGACAATCATGTCATTGGCCATATCAGTTATTAGTCTAGGAGCAGCTACAAGAATTGCTTCAGCCCCCGATCGGTGAGTACGCACTCCTGGGCGACACCCGCAGCGCGGCCCTCGTGTCGCGGGGCGGCTCCGTTGACTGGCTTTGCGTGCCCCGCTTCGACGCCGATCCCGTCTTCGGTCGCCTGATCGATGCCGACCACGGCGGCCGCTTCGAGGTCTCGGTCGAGGGCGAGATCGAAGCTCGCTCTTACCGGTCCGAATCAGCCGTTCTCGAAACCAGGTGGAGGGGGGCAGGCGGAGCCGCGACGGTAACTGATGCCATGCCCGTGAGCGTTAAGGGCCTCTGTCCGCAGCTCGCCCTGGTTCGACACGTCATCTGCACCTCGGGCGAGGTCGACGTGCGCATCCTCTTCGATCCTCGACTGAGGCTTCCGGGGCAGCGGCCGCGGTCGAGCCGGCGGGGGCGGGCCCTGATTTGCGAATGGGGTGCGCTCGCCGTTGTGTTCCAGTGCTTCGGTAGCGAAGCGCCCGAGCCCGGTGTTCCGAAATCGATCCGACTCAGGCAAGGAGGGAGGCTGACGCTGGTCGCCTCTCTCGCCGATCGCACGCCGGCGATCCTGCTGGCCGAGACCGACGCCCTGAGGCTGATCGAGGAGACGGACCGCGACTGGCGGCGCTGGGCCGGTGAGATCGAATACGCGGGCTCATTTCGGCAGGCGGTGATCAGGTGCCTGATCACGCTCCGGCAGCTGACCTACTCGCCCTCGGGTGCCCCGCTCGCAGCTCCGACCACCTCCCTGCCCGAGAGGATGGGCGCTGATCTCAACTGGGACTATCGCTACGCCTGGCCTCGTGACGCCGGCATCGGCTCGGGCGCCTTCCTGGCCGCCGGTCGCACGGAGGAGGCCCAGGCCTTCCTGCGCTGGCTGGAGATCGCGAGCCGGCTCACGCTCCCACGAATGAGGGTGCTCTACACCCTCGATGGCACGCCGGGCCACGCCGAGCGCGAGATCCGGGGCATATCCGGCTATCGGCGAAGCCTCCCCGTGCGGGCTGCCAACGCGGCCGCCGATCAGCATCAGCTTGACGTCTACGGCTGGGTCGTGGACACCGGTTGGCATATCGTCAGTCACGGATGTCCACTCGACGGTCCAAGCTGGCGGATGACCCGGTCCTTGGCGGACTTCGTGGCGCGCTGCTGGAGAGACCCCGATGCGGGGATCTGGGAAGAACGCGGCGAGCCCCGTCAGCACGTTTCGTCGAAGCTGCTGGCGTTCGTCGCGCTCGACCGTGCGGTCCGGATCGCGCGCCAGCGCGGTCAGGACCTGAAGCGCGCGGACCGGTGGGAGCGGGAAAGTATGGCCCTGCGCTCCGAGGTCCGCGAGAGAGGATGGAATCCGAGCCTCAATTCGTACAGCGCCGCCTACGGCTCCGATGACCTGGACGCGTCGCTGCTGCTGGTCGCCATGTCGGAGCTGGAGTCGGACCGGCCGGACCGCATCCGCGCCACGATCGCGGCCGTGGGGCCGGCGGGGTTCTTCTGTATCGAAATCTTCCAGGCGGGGGCGAGGAGCCCAGAGAGGGTGCCTTCCTTGCCTGCAGCTTCTGGCTGGTCGACGCGCTGGCGCGTACCGGATGTGTGGACGAGGCGGAGAAACTGATGGCCGAAGCCGTTGAGCTTGGTGGCGAATTGGGCCTGCTCGCCGAAGAGGTCGACCCGGTGACTGGCGAGATGCTCGGCAACCACCCCCAGGCGCTCAGTCATTCGACCATGGTCGCGGCCGCCCTCTCGATTGAGGCCGCTAAGGCTTCAGGAAGGCCCCCAGGATCGCGCCATAAGCCACGTGTGCCAGCAGGGTGATCGCCACCGTCCGCCGCCCGTAGTTCTGAGCAAACAAGGCGGGCGGCTCGAGAAGAGCGAGCTCGAATCCCGCCCTCTCGGAGGCCATCCGCGGATGGATTGAGGGGAGGGCGGGAATGATCAGGGTCAGCGCCAGCAACCCGTGCACCAATCCGAAGAGCGCGCCGAGCAGCCACCCGGATCGTCCCATCAGGGCAAAGGCGGAGGCGTAGAAGAGCGCGAAGAACTGCCCGTTGGCGAAGTGGATCAGGATCCCCGGGACCCGGGCCCGGTCCAGGTCGGCGGTGACCAGAGTTCCGAGCATGGTCGGCAGATCCATCCGGGTCTGACGAGCGAGCTGAGCCCCCACCATGATCGCGGTGAGAACTGCGGTCGCGATGAAACCGAAGGTGAGCCAGCCCAGCCAGTCCACTATCAGATAATGAAACAGTATCCATGGCGGGAAAGGTTGCGGTCATCACTGGAGCTTCGAGCGGCATCGGTCGGGCATCGGCCAGGGCCTTCGCGGCGGCCGGATACCGCCTAAGCCTGATTTCCCGGTCGAGCGAGGGGCTGGAGGCCGCATCGCGAGAAGCAAGGGAGCTGGGATCTTCCGCACTGACCCTGAGAGGTGACGTCGTCGATCCGGAGGCCCTCGAACGGCTGGCCTCCGATACCGAAGATCGCTTTGGGGCGATCGACGTCTGGGTCAACAATGCCATGGTGACAGTCCTTTCGCCCGCGGCTCAGATGACGCCTGAGGAGTTCCGGCGTGTGATGGAGGTCAACTACCTGGGCACCGTTCACGGCACGCTGGCGGCTCTGAGGCGGATGCTCGCCCGCGACCGGGGAACAATCGTCCAGGTCGGGTCAGCCCTGGCCTATCGATCTATCCCGCTGCAGAGCGCCTACTGTGCGAGCAAGGCCGCGGTCCGCGCCTTTACTGACTCGCTGCGGTCCGAACTGCTGCATGACCAAAGCCATGTCCACCTGACGATGGTGCAGTTGCCGGCCGTCAACACCCCGCAATTCGATGTGATGCGGAATCGCCTGCCCCGCCGGCCACAGCCGGTGCCGCCCATCTTCGCGCCCGAGATGGCAGCACAAGCCATCCTCTACGCTGCCGAACATCCGGCTCGCGAGATGGTGGTCGCGGGCAGTGCGCTCAAGGCCATCCTGGGCCAGAAGCTCGCGCCCGGACTGGCGGACCGCTACCTCGCCAGCAGCGGATACGAGGCTCAGCAGCGCGCGGAACCCGAGGAACCTGAACGGGCGGACAACCTCTTTGAGCCGATACCCGGAGACCGCGGCGCCGAGGGTCCATTCGTGGCCGAGAGCAGGCGCCGGAGTGTCCAACTCTGGCTGCGCGAGCACCCGCTCATCGGTGCCGCCTCCAGCGTCGCTGCAGGCGCCACTGCGGCGGCCTGGTTCACCCGACGCCGCACGGACTGAGGACCTTTACGGCCCGATCAAGCCTTGCAATACAAGGTTCCTTGCTCTACAGTATAGTCGGTGCCAATCGATGGGCTCGCAACGCAGCTTCGCAAAGGCGTCATCGAGTACTGCGTGCTGGCGATGCTGAAGGAGGCGCCGCTCTACGGCGGTGAGGTGATCCAGCTATTGCGTACAAAAGGACAGATCCTTGTCAGCGAGGGCACCATCTACCCCCTTCTGAGCCGGCTGCGTTCCGAGGGTTTCGTCGAGACGGAATGGCGCGATACGCCGACCGGCGCCCCACGTCGTTACTACCGGCTCAGCCGCTCCGGCCAGAAGGCGGTCGCCGATTTCCGCGATGAGTGGTTCAGGTTTCGCGACTCTGTGAACGAGATCTTTCCCGACGGAGGGAGACAGAAATGACCGCCGTCCGAGCGAACCAATTGGTCCATGCGTATCTCCTCCGCCTCGAGATCGAGCTGGCGGATCTGCCCGCCGCAAAGCGCCACGAGATAGTCGACGAGATTCGTAGCCACATCGCCGCCGAGCGCTCCGCGATGGTCGACGAGTCGGACGCCGGCCTGATGAACCTCCTGGATCGGCTCGGCGACCCGGCGGAGATTGCGGCAGAAGCGCGCAGCGGGGAGGAGCGCCGACTGCCTGCCGCAGGATTGCGCCGTTTTCGGACGCTGGAGGTTCTCACCCTGGCGCTCATGCTGTTGGCGTGGCCGGTCGGAGTCGTCCTCCTGTGGGCGTCGAGAGCGTGGAGTACGCGCGAAAAAGTGCTGGGCACCCTTCTACCTCCTGGCGGCTATCCAGGAGTTCTTCTAGTCATGTCGACTTTCCATTGGTTCGTCTCGATGGCGGACGCGGGTCCCAAGTGGGGCCAAACAGCCGTCGGCGCTGTGCTATTCACAGTCAGCCTGCTGCTGCTCGCCGCACCAATCGGAATGTGCGTCTACCTGGCCACGCGAATGAGGGTGCCTTCTCAGCAGCCGGGCGAGGTTCGAGGCAGCCCGCGTTGATGACGTCGTCTGCAGGGGGAGCCGCCAAATGACCTCACCGAGAAGCCTCGCAAGGCTCGCTGGTGTGTTGTACCTCGGTACGAGCGTGCTCTTCGTGTTCGCCGTTCGAGTGCGCGGCGGAATCATCAAATCGGGCGACGCGGCAGCGACGGCCGACAACATCCGCGCGTCCGCCACTCTATTCCGCTTCGCGCTGGTCGCCGACTTGTTGTCATGGGTGGGCTTTCTCTTGTTGGCCTTCGCCCTGTACCACTTGCTCAAGCGCGTCGACGAAGTGGCTGCCTTTGCGATGGTCATCCTCGTCGCTGTCATGGTCACGGTGGGTTACCTCAACGGGCTAAATCAGTACTCCGCGCTCACACTCGCCACCAGTGCGAAGTACGCGGCGGGATTCGGACAAGCCCAATCGAGCGAATTTGTATTGCTCTTCACCAACATTCAGAGCAATGGCTTTGACATTCAGGAGCTGTTCTGGGGCCTCTGGCTTTTCCCGCTGGGCTACCTGGTGATCAAGTCGGCCTACGTACCTAAAGTGCTCGGCGTCTTGCTCATCATCGCGGGCCTTGGCTGGACCGCTGAGTTCTTCGCCATCCTCCTCGCGCCAGACCTTCCCGGTTTTGCTTCCATCCTTGGTCTGGGAGAGCTGGTCTTCGCCACCTGGCTGGTGGTGAAGGGGGTAAGCGTCCCTGGACCCAGAGCCTCAGTCCTCCCGGCCGGATGACGACTTCTCCCGATCGTCCTACAGTCCCAGCATCTCCGGCCTTCGAGATGCTCGATTCGAACCGTCGTTGGATGGGAGAGCTACTGCTTTGAGGACGCGATCCAGCTCGCGATCTGAGCACGCGAGTTAAAGCCGAGCTTGTTCATAATGCCGCGAACGTGGGTTGCGACGGTGGCCTCGGAGATGAACAGGCGCGCTCCGATCTGACTGTTGCTCAGACCCTCGGCGATCAACTGCGCCACCTCTGCCTGCCGCTTCGGAAGTAGCCCCGGAGAAGCGAGGTCTCCGGCTCCGAGTTCGTCTGGTTTGCCTTCGCCGAGAGCGAGGCGCACCGCCATGTCGCGGCTCATGTGTTTGCCTGCTTCGAATTCGGCCTCGAACTTCGCGGCACCAAGCGCTCGAATCGCTGACTCTTTCGCCTCGGCAATCAATGGAACTGCCGGTCCCATCATGCCCGCGCCAGCACCCGTAGCCACAGCTTCTGCTGCTCCGAGCAGCTGCGCTGCCACTCGCATCTGCCCAGAGTTGGCGGCGTACCAGCCCAAACCGGCGAGCCTCCAATACTGGCCGAGCCGATTATCGGTCTGTCGAGCGACCTGCAAGGCTTCGGCGAACCGCGACTTTGCCGTCTCAAGGTCGCCGGCCAACACCCCAACCATGCCAAGGTTGCCAAGCATGGCTTCAACCTGATACAGGTCGCCGGCTTCTCGGCTGAGGCGCACGCCCTCTAAAGACACTGCTCTCGCGGTCTCCAAGTCCCCCTCGACTAGCGCGAGCACGGCTCGAGACAACAGCAACTCGATCGTCGCCGGAAAGTCATGAAGGCCAGGGGTAATCTCTTCGGCCTGCTCGAGGTATCGTCTAGCCGCCTCGAGATCGCCGGCCACACTCTCAACGGTCGCGGCAATTGACAGTGACTCCGACAATTTCGTCAGCTGTCGTGTCTCTCGAGCCGTCGTTAGTGCTCGAGCGATCCACGTCCTCGCGGTTGCGGCGTCTGCTTGCAGCAGGCTCAACCATCCACGAAGGTAGTAAGCGCGCACTTGCGTCGCAGGAGCCGCGTCTTCAGCTCGGAGCAGCTGGTCGAGCCACCGCGTGCTCTCCGTGGTCCCGTGCGTGATCCAGTAGTAACCCATCGAAGCGGCGATATCCAGACCGCGGGCGAGGTCTCCGCGCGCCACACATTGATGAAGAACGGCTCGGATGTTGTCGATTGCCAAGTCCGCCCACGCGAGCCAATCGACTAGCCGGTACCGAGCTTGGTCCACAGATTGCAGACACGTCAACCGGTAGTACTCGAGGCAACGCTCCTCTAGAACCGTCTCCTCATCTGCATCTCGCAACTTGAGGGCGGCGTATTCGCGCATCGTCTCGTGCAGTCGATAGGAAGCCTGGCTGCTGACGTCTTGTTTGGTCACGAGCGACTTGTCGACCAGCGAGGTCATCGTGTCGAGCACCTCGGCTGCGGGCAGGTCGTCGGACGTGCACACCGACTCGACATCTTCGAGGGTGAACCGACCAGCGAACACGCATAGGCGTCGAAGCAGGGCTTTTTCGCCCTCGCCCAGGAGTTCGTAGCTCCAGTCGATGGTCGTTTCGAGAGTCTGATGTCGCGGCAGCGCGACGCGGCCTCCTCCTGTGAGGAGGGCGAACCGATCACTCAGTCGCTCGAGGATCTGCTCGACGGCAAGCGCCCGAGTTCGCACCGCGGCGAGCTCGATCGCCAGCGGCAGTCCGTCGAGCCGCCGACACAGACCCACAATGGCCGCGCGATTGTCAGTGGTCAACTCAAACACGCCCGACGCCGCAGCCGCGCGCTCGGTAAAGAGCATGACGGCCTCGTTTTGTCGAAGCCGGGCAAGGGGCTCTGTTCCATTTCCAGCTGGTAATTCAAGAGGCGGTACGGCTACAACCTGCTCGCCAGGCACCTGGAGGGGCTCCCGGCTGGTGGTGATCACCCGCACGTTCGGCGCAGCACGGAGGACTGCGGCCACGAGCTGAGCGGCTTCGCCGAGAAGGTGTTCGCAGTTGTCGACAACGAGAAGCAGCCGCTTCTCCCGTAGGTACGAGGCGAGGATCTGCGCCGGTTGGGTCCCAGCTTGGTCTCGGAGGTCGAGCGCCGCGACCACGGAGTTCGCCACGAGCGCGCCATCCCGAACCTCGGCGAGCTCGACCCACCAGGCGCCGTCGGCGAATCCCCGGGCAAGGTCGGCTGCGATTCGAAGGGCGAGCCGACTCTTCCCGGCTCCCCCCGGCCCAACGAGGCTGACTAGGCGGGCGGCGGTGAGCTTCTTCCTGATCTCGCCAAGCTGCTGGCGGCGGCCGACGAAGCTTGTGATTTCGGCCGGGAGATTGCCCGACGGGCGGCGAGTTCTGGCCATCGTGAATACGAACTTACCCGGCTCTTGCGGTCGTCGCCCAGACGACTACCCATCGAATCATCAATTCAGACGATTCGGGGGGTGGGGTCGCAGTCGCAGGCTGACCGGCGTGAAGGAGCTATCCAACCACCGAGTCGATGTGACCTTTGTCGGCCCGCCTCCCGCGCGAAAAGTGGCGCTGGCGTCTGGGGTCACGGATGTCGAGGTCGACGGCTGCCGGCTGCAGTGTCAGGTTTGGGGCAGCTTTCAGCCATTTCTCGAGGCACTGCACGGTTCCGAGGTCATCAACCTCGCGTCGATTCCGACCTCGAAGGCAGGTGATTGATGGCTGCAGAGTGAGTCTCTCCGGTTGACCCAACCAGCTCGATGAATCGCACCTTGATGGTGCTCACCAATCCAAAGGAGAACGACATGACTATCACGCCGTCCACCCTCTTCCGAGCGGCCGGAGTTGCCGCCGCCTTAGCCGGACTGATCTTCATCGGCGTCCAGATCAATCACCCCTACCTGGATGCCACCTCGATCACCTCCACCGACGCAATGACCCGTGATTCCCTGAAGATGCTCATGGCTGTCCTGGCCCTCGCCGGCATCACCGGTGTGTACCTGCGCCAGGTGACGAAGATCGGCGTGCTCGGCCTGGTCGGGTACGTCCTGTTCGCCGCCGGCTACGTCAGCATGCTGGGAACCGAATTCGTCGCGGCGCTTGTCCTCCCGTCCATCGCTCACAGTTCAACCGCCTACGTGAATGACGTCATCGCCGTGGCCGTCAATCGCCCCTCGACCGGCGACATCGGGCTGATGCATCCCGCCATCCTGTTCACCGGCATCACCTACATCGGTGGCGGCTTCACCTTCGCCATCGCACTATTCCGCGCCAACGTCCTCGCTCGGTGGGCTGCAGCACTCCTCGCGCTTGGCACCCTGGCAACCATCGCAGTCGGCGTCGTGCCGCAGTACGAAAGGCTGTTCGCCATTCCCACCGGCCTGGCCCTCGTGGCCCTCGGCTACTCCCTGTGGCGCAACCACAGCGCGCCGGCCGCTCCCCCCATCGTCAACCCTGTCAGCTCGCAGCTCAACGCGGTCGGGGCCAAGTGACCCAGGCTGCAACACGCCCCACCCGGTCGACTCGGTCGATCGGGTGGGTGCCGTACCCGCTGGTCGCCCTGATCGTGATCCCCGCCATCGCCGGCTCTCTGCGCTTGGTCGAGTTGGCTGGCGGTCCCCACCTGCTGCCCGCCAACCCGCGCATTACCGCTTCGCCAGTGCCCGTGATCGTCCACATCGTCAGCGCTGTGCTGTACGCGACCCTCGGCGCTTTCCAGTTCTCCACCGGGTTGCGGCGCCGCTGGCCCGCCTGGCATCGCCTGGCCGGTCGGGTCCTGGTGGTGCTGGGCTTGGCTGTGGCCTTCTCGGCGCTGTGGATGACAGCGTTTTACCCCCGCGTGCCGGGCGGGGAGCTGGGCCATGTGTTCCGGCTGGCGTTCGGGACCGGCATGGCCGCCAGCATCATCCTCGGGTTCAACGCGATCCGCCGCCGCGACGTCGCCCGCCACCGGGCCTGGATGGCACGCGCCTACGCGCTGGCACTCGGTGCCGGCACCCAAGTGCTCACTCAAGGCGTCGGGAACGCCGTCTTCGGCACGAGCGAACTCAACACCGCCCTCATGCTGGGCGCGGGCTGGGGCATCAACCTGGCGGTCGTTGAGTACATCATCCGCACCCGATTCCGGACTTCAGTGCGTGCCCGAACCCCAGTTTCAGTGATCGCTGCGTGAACTTGAGGCGGGTCACCAAGGGCCGTCTTGCCGTCGAGTAGTCACGCAGAATCGAGAGAGGCCGGCCGCTGTGGCCGGCCTCTCTCGTGGTTTGGGATACGGAGCGCCAGACATGCACGCCGTGGTAAGCCGTGGCCGGCGTAACGCACGGATCGGGATGCCTGGTGGCGAGAGCGGCGGTAACCCCGAGCCTGAGTGCCCGCCGCAGAGCGGCGCTCAATCGGTTGACTATGGGAGGGAAGTGCCCCCAGCGCCCAAGATCTGGCTCCCACCGCTGCGGTGCGCGTCTTGAAGCACCGAATCCCGGCCGATGCTGGGCCGGAGTCAGGGGCCCCGGGGGAACATCGAGTCGGTTGGGGCTTCATCTCTCTGTACACGTTGGCGTTCATGAGCACCAACCTGCTCTTCCTCCCGCCCCTGCTGGTCACCTTGCCGCTGAAGGTCAGCGCGCTCGTCGGGATCAAGGTGGCGCCGAACAGCCTTGCGCTTGTCGCTGGGATCGGCGCCCTGGTGGCGATGCTGGGTAATCCCTTCTTCGGCAGGATGAGCGATCGCACCTCGTCTCGGCTCGGCATGCGCCGGCCGTGGATGGTCATCGGCCTCCTAGGCGGTTCGTTCGGCCTCCTGCTGGTCGCGCTGGCACCCAACATCCAGGTCGTCCTCGTCGGATGGTGCACCACTCAGCTGTTCTTCAATGCACTGCTCGCCGCGCAGATCGCAGTGTTGCCAGACCAGGTGCCGTCCGCTCAACGCGGCCTGGTCTCTGGCGTCCTGGGGATCTGTCTGCCCATAGCCGCGGTGAGCGGCACCTTCCTGGTGAGGCTGGTCAGTGGCAACCAGCTCGCCACGTTCCTGGTCCCCTGCGGCATTGGCGGGTTCTTCATCCTGCTCTTCGCATTGGCGCTGAAGGACCGCCGCCTGGCCGCGGCCGACCGGCCGACTTGGTCGCTGCGGGAGTTCGCCGGCACCTTCTATGTCGCGCCCCGGACCAGCCCAGATTTCGCCTGGGCTTTCGCCAGCCGCTTCCTGTTCATTCTTGCCTACGCCTTTCTGGCCACGTACCAGGCCTACTACCTGCTCGACAAGCTCGGGAGCGGCAGGGCCGATGTGCCGCAACAAATATTCCTCGGCACGCTCACCCAGTCCGTCGTCGTTGTCGCCGCTTCCCTGATCGGTGGCCAGCTCTCCGACCGGACGGGTCGGCGGAAGATCTTCGTCTTCACCGCCTCCATCGTCTACGGCCTCGCCATGTTCGTAGTCGCGATCGCGAGCACTTTCAACGGGTTTCTCGTCGGCATGGCCATCGGCGGGCTCGGTTTCGGCCTGTATACGGCTGTCGACCTCGCGCTGGTCGCCGACGTGCTGCCCGCCCGAAGCAAGGTCGCCAAAGATCTCGGCGTGCTCAACATCGCCGGCGCGCTGCCCTTTTCCATCGCGCCGGCCAGCGCGCCGGTCATCCTGGCGATCGGCGGCGGCAGCTACGGCGCGCTGTACGCCGTCGCGGGGGTCTGCGCCATCATCGGGGCCCTCGCAATCCTTCGAGTGAGGGGCGTCCAATGAGCACCTGGCGTCGACGGAGCGCCACCCATCAGCCCGCGAGATCGGCCGCTCATGTGGGCTTCGAAGGCTGCCGGAGGCGATGCCTCACCCTATCGCGGGCAGCCACCAAGGCACCCGCGCGCTGCAGAGGCCCTCGCACGATTGACTCAGGCTGTCACCGGAGCCATGCCGACCAGGTCAATGCTGATTTGCCATAGCCTGCCCGTCACGTCGGAGTCGTAGGCGACCCTGTTTGCGGCTCGGGACTTGCAATTGATGAAGAACTGGCCGCTGACGCCTCCACGTCCGGTGACGAGGCCAGATAGATCGAGGTCTCGGCATCCTGCGCCGGCCAGTCGAATTGCCAGTCACGGAAGCGACTCGGGCCCAGATGCCAGGCCAGCCATTCAGGCTTTCTATAGGACCAAGATCAAAAATATTGGTGCCGAGAGGGGGAGTCGAACCCCCACGCCCTTGCGGGCAACGGTTTTTGAGACCGCCGAACGAGTGTTCATAGTCGTTCGCTGACGTTCGCTGGAATACGAAAATCCGCCTCGCGTCGGGTCTTGTGTTCGCCACCGTTCGCCCAAGTTCGCCCTAACTGCTGTCAGCGGGGGTATGCCCGCATACCCTCCACGGCCAGCCTCCAACGCGTAGTCGAGCGCTGGGACTAGCCTGTTCTTTCGAGGGCGGCCAGCTGCCATATCAGTCCCCGCTTGTTGAACCTTGTAGTGAAGCCATGGCGCTCGATCGTGGCCAGGATGGCCGACGGCGAGTGCAAGTAGACCTGGAATTGCACCCTGAAGACGCGGAACCCAAAGTTGACGACCGTCATTCCTAGACGCGTCCACCAGTGGTTGCTCGGAAAGCTCAGCACGAGCGCCATTCGCGCCTGCTCCGCAGCGGCAGCGGCCAGCTTCGGCATGTCCGGATAACAGCAGATGACGCGATTCATCACAACGAAATCGGCCGGTGCCAGGCCGCTGCTGCCCTCGGCGAAATCCATCACCTTACGCTCCACCCGGTCAGTCAACCCGGCAACCCGCACCAGCTCGGCGGCGGCGTCTTCATAGGTGGGCGTCAGCTCAACGTTGGTCGCCCGAGTGACGCCGGCCTTGAGAAGCTCGATCTGGATCGCGCCGATGCCCCCGCCAACCTCAAGAAGCGTCCTGCCTTCGACCCCCCGCTCGCCAAGCAGGTCAGCGATACGCCGGGATGTCCGATCGAGGCCCTTGCGCCGATACCGCTTTGCCTCCGAGTGGGCGCTCTTCTCGCTGAAGATCGTTCGGTATCCCTTGGGCGTGCAGCAATCGGTCAAGCGCCGCTCCGAATGTGGTTGGCCCTCACGTTGGTTTGCTGGCTCGAATCGAATAACCCAACGTCCCGAACTCCCGAGCACTCTCCTCTCCCCCGGCGCCAGCGAAGGTATCGACCGGATTAGCCAGCTCGATCTCGACCAGCCCGGCACCGCCGATCACCGTCTCCCACCCTGCGCACGGCAGGGCACCAGCGATTCAACCGGTCCAGAGGTCGATGTCGCGAAGGGCTTCCTCGGGTACGGGCCGCTCAAGACAGATATCCGCGACGGTCATGCGGCCTTCCGGCCGAAGGACCCGGGCGATCTGGCGGTAGACGCCGAGCTTGTCTGGGCAGAGATTGATCACGCCGTTCGAGATGACGAGGTCAGCCCACCCGTCCTCCACCGGCAGGTTCTCGATCTCACCCTGGCGAAATTCGACGTTCTCGAGACCCAGCTTGGCGGCCATCGCGCGGCTGCGATCGATCATCTCCGGCGTCATGTCAACGCCGATCACGCGGCCGCTCGGTCCTGTCCAGAGTGCCGCCAAGAATGAATCCATGCCGGCTCCGGAACCCAGGTCCACGACCTTGTCTCCGGGTTTGGGGCCGCCCCAGAAGAAGGGGTTGCCCACTCCCGCAAAGGCTGCGCAGGCTTCGTCCGGGAGCTGGTCGAGCGGGCTTGCCGGGTAGCCGAGTCGAATCGCATGCGCGCGACCGGTGTGGAAGTGGAAGTCGCCAGAGGGGTCCTGCGCGACCGCTCGGTACTTGTCCCGCACCTCTCTGCGCAGTTCGTCGAGGTCGACCAGCTCCAGGATCTCAGCCATTGATTTGTTCTGTTCTCCCGCCGAACCTTAGGCGAAGGCGACTGTCTTGGCGCCGGCAACGACTTCCTCGACCACCTTGGCAGCCCCGACAATGGTCACGCCCGACGCCAGCTGGTCTTCGGTGATGCCTCGCGGTTTGGCACAGGCGCCGCAGAGCCACACCTTGCCCTGGTTGGCGATGAACTCGGCCATCAGATCCCGTAGCTTCGGCAGCCCGGCCGCCTCGACGCCCTCGCTTCCGCCGTTGCAACCCAGGCGAACCGCTTCGATCGTGCAGAGGACGACAGCTTCCTGTCCGGCGGTGGCCGCGATGTTGGCTGCAATGAAGGGCAACGTTGCCCGCTCCGGGTCTTCCCGGCCCCAGGTGCAGTTGAAGATGAGCTTCTCGTTCATTTCTGTCTCTCCACGGTGATGGTGAGGCGCCCGTCATCGTGCGCCTCGGTTGACGTGACCCGCTGCCCGAGCAGCCTTGCCAGCGAGGGCAGATCCTCTTTGGCAGCGGGATCGCTGACGACGACCTCCAGCGATCCGCCAATCGGCACCTCGGCGATCCGACGCCGGAACTCCTGAGCCAGGCCATCGGCGCAGCCCATGGTGCCCGCCTCGAAGACCTCCACCCGGCCCGTGGTGGCGCCGGGCTCCAATTGGAATCCAGAACAGAGGAGATCGATCCGATCGATTCCGCGGTCGCCGATGTCCAGGAATACGAGCTGCTCGATCACCTCCGAGCGGCCGTCCCGCACAACGCTGAACCGCCAGCTGAGGCGCTGACGCTGTCCGATCCGCTCCTCGCTCGAAGTCGCGAGATCGAACCCGGACGCCGACTCGAACCAGCTCTTGATTCGACCGACGATCGCGTCTCCTCCCGCGTACTCCTCCAGGCCGTGTGGAAGCAGAAACCGCGCGGTCGCGTCGCTCGTGAGGGTCTTTGCCAGGGGCTCGAAGTCGCGGGCAGCCAGCAGCTCCAGGAACCTCTGCGGGACGTTGCTCTCAGCCACAGCAGAACCATCGGTTGCGAGATCGGTGACCGTCTTCATGATGTGCTGTAGCGTAAGCAGGCTCGTTCCTGCCGTCGTCGGGGATTCGCCCTACAAATCGACGGGCTCGAGTGTGTCCAGAAGTCCGTGCTGCAGGGCAAAGAGGGTGGCTGTGGAGCGGCTCGACGCACCGATCTTGTTATAGATGCGCTCGATGTGGGTGCCGGCCGTCTTGGCGGTGATGCCCAGCTTCCGGGCAACCTGGCGATTGGAGGCACTGCGGGCGATGAGGGTCAGCACCTCGACCTCCCTGGGGGTGAGGCCAGCCGGTCCCGTTCGTCGTTTGCCCTGGCTCTGGCCCGCGCCGGCCAGGACCGCGTCTACCGCCATGGGGTCGAGACGGCCGGCGCGGACGTCCCCCCGAAGCTCCGCCGTGGCCTGCTTGGCGGTCATTGCTGGACGGTGCGAGCGTGGTTCGGTCATGGCGTGATAGGAACAGGCGGCGGCGAGCAGCCGACCGGTGGCGGGAATGGCCGGCCCGGCAAGACCGCGGTGGTATCCGGAACCGTCGCAGCGTTCGTGAGTCAGTGCGGCGATGGCGCCCAGCCGCGCGAGGGCCGGCGGCCGGGCGAGCATCCGCTCCGTGTAGTAGGCGTGCATCCGCATCCGCTCCGACTCCGACTCCGACAACCGACCCGGCTTGTCGAGAATCGATGCGGAGACGCCGTGCAACCCGATGTCGTGCAGCAAGCCGGCCCGGCGCACGGTGACGATGTCTGCGTCGGGAAGGCCGGCGTGCGCGGCCGCCCGAGCAGCAAGGTCGGCCACGCCGCGGGAATGCCCGGCTCGCGATGGCGATCGCAGGTCGGTGAAGTCGGCGACGGCCTCCAGTGCCGCATCGAGTTCCCCTTGGCTCAGGCGCCGCTGCAGCGATGGCTCGTCCGCAATCAGTGCCTGCCAGTCAACCTCGGTCGTTGGATCGCCGAGCACGTCCCCTGCGACGGCGCAGAACGCATCGACCACGCCTGGGTCGAAGTGGCTGCCGCGCCGGTCCCGGGCCACCTCGACGGCGCGTTCGGTCCCCTGAGCGCGATGGAACACCTCGACGACATCGGCCAGGTGGAACAGCCGCATCGGAAGGGCGATCGCCTCGCCACCGACACCGCCCGGGACTCCCTTGCCGTCCCATCGGGTGAAGACCTGTTGCAGCGGGTCGCTCACGTCGGCGCCCAGACCGAGCCGCTCGGCCATCCGCCCCGTTGTCAGGCAATGGGACATCATGCCCCTCTCGATCGCACTACCACCCGTCGCGACCAGGTTGGCGGCGAGCCTGAGTCGGTCGAGCGCCGATTTGCCTGCCCCAGCGTGGCCGAGCATGAACCCGAGCAGGGGCAGCCCGGTCATGTCGACCCGGTAACTGTCGCCCCGGTAGGCAATGTCGTCGCCGAACCAATTCGCCACCTCCGGCGTGTCCGCGACGCAGCCGACCCAGGCGAGGGTCACCACGTAGTACAAGGAACCACGTTGATCAGGCGCCACGCCGAGGTGGTCGCCGAGTCGAGTGGCGATGAGCCATGAGCGGAGGACGTGCTCCATGGGCTGGCCCATGCCCAGGTCCATGGCCAATGAGAACACAGCAACCAACTCCGCCAGCCGGAGGCCCGAGTCGCGCTCACCTACTAGCACGGCCAGAGCCTACGAGTCGAGTCGGCGACTTTGCTCGCCCTCATTCGGTCAAGCGGTCTCCTCACCGGCGCGCCGCAATCGGGCCGGCTGACGCCGATGCAACTTCGTTCCCGGCAGCGGCCCATTCCGGCAATCCTTCGCTCAGATGTCGTGCGGCGTAACCATGTTCGCGCAGCATTCGGACGGCCTCCGGCGCAAAGGCGCAGTAGGGACCGCGGCAGTAAGCCACGATCTCACGATCGCGCGGCAGCTCCCGGAGCCGCTGCGCCAGCTCCTCGAGCGGTATCGAAAGCGCCCCCGTAACGTGAGCGGCCCGATACTCCTCAGTCGGTCGGACATCGACCACCACCAGCGGCTCGCCGGCACTGAGCCTGGCCAGCAATTCCTCGGCATTGATCGGTTCCAGTCCTTCACGCGAACCGAGGTACACGTCCACAAGCCCTTTGACGCCTGGGAGCCTTTCGGCGGCGAGCGAGCGCAGCGCTACCCAGAATCCGTAAACGGCAGGCGAGGCGAGCCGGTACTGCACACGGGTGCCGTTCCGGGTTGCGGCTACCAGTCCGGCTTCCTTCAGGATCTGGAGGTGGCGGCTCGTGTTGGCGACCGACATGGCCACCTGTCGAGACAGCTCTTCGACGCTGCGCTCACCGTTGGCGAGAACGTCGACGATCTCGACCCGACGCCCGCTGGCCAGCGCCTGGGCGGCACGAGCGAACTCATCGAACAGCTCGGCCTTGAGGGCTCGGTTAGGCATCGATCGGCATTATGCACGGACTTCGAGTGTTTGTCTCGTTCTCAATTGATACCTTGACAATTTGAAGAAGGCGCTCCACAATGCGCCCAAACGACTCCTGGAGGTGGCGGGCAGATGGTTGAAACCAGGCGGGTTCCAATCGGGGAGGCGGACCCCTACCTACTCTTCGGACTCCTGGGCAAGCAGGTAATCCACCCTGGTGGGCGCAAAGCAACAGAGGAGCTGCTGGGGTTCGCCCGAATGGCGCCCGGCCAGCAGGTCCTGGACATCGGCTGTGGTGCCGCGACCACTGCGATCGAGATGGCAAGTCGCTTTGGGGTAACGGTCACGGCGGCCGACATCTCGGCCGACATGCGAGATCGGGCCATCGCGAACGTCGACTCCGCCGGACTCGCTGGACGGGTGTCGGTGGAGCCGGCTGACATCTGCGCCCTGCAATACGAGGACGGACGCTTCGATCGGGTCGTGGCGGAAGCGGTGACGATGTTCGTCGATCGCGACCGAGCGATCCGCGAGCTGGTCAGGGTGTGCCGGCCTGGCGGCCTTGTGCTCGCTACCGAGTTCCACTGGCGGCGGCCACCTACCACGCAGGCCCGTCAGTCTTTTCTCGGCGAGCTTTGCCCGGGCATGCTCTTCGAAACCGTTGAGGACTGGCTGGCCCGCTACGGGTCGGCGGGCCTGGTCGACCTACAGGTCAGAACCGGTCCCTTCGAGATGATGACTGCTCGCGGATTCATCTCCGACGAAGGAATCGGAAACAGTGTCCGGGTGATGGCCCGAGCGATGCTGAATGGCACGGCCCGGCGTCGGATGAGGTGGATCATGCCGCGGGTCTCGCGTGCGGTCCCCTACCTCGGCTATGTGGTGATCTGCGGCCGCCGGCCGGCTGGTGAGGGCGATGCCAGCTGACACGATCTCGACCGAGCAACTGCGGGACCTGCTGTCGGCAGGCAGGCCGGTGACCGTGGTCGATATCAGGATCGCCGCCGATCGCGAGTGGTCGATCCCCGGCAGTCTGCATATGGACGCTTACGACGCTGTCAACGCCGGCAGTCTCGGTCTGCTCGCCGGTCGGGACCTGGGACCGGACCCGGTGGTGACCGTGTGTGGCATTGGCAGGACCGCTGCAAAGGCCACCGCGCTTCTGAGGGCAAGAGGCGTCAAAGCCTTGACCCTGGAGGGCGGCATGCGCGCTTGGTCGCTGGCCTGGAACACGGCCGAGGCCGCCGCCTCTGGACACCGGGTTGTCCAGGTCCGCCGGACCGGAAAGGGTTGCCTCTCCTACATCGTCGGATCAGAGTCCGAGGCCGTCGTCATCGACGCCTCGGTCGATCCCAGCGTCTACGTTCGATTGCTCAAGGACCACGGCTGGCGGCTGAGGGCCGTGGTCGACACCCATATCCACGCCGATCACCTCTCTCGTTCGCGGGCGCTCGCCCAGCAAGAGGGCGCTGAGCTCTGGCTGCCGGCCCAGAATCGAAGCCGTCATCCGTTTCGACCAGTTGACGATGGCGACCGAATTCGCTTCGGTTCTGACGCTCTGGTTGCGTTGCGCACGCCAGGTCACACCGCGGAGAGCACAACTTACCTGCTCGAGCAGGCCGCAGCGTTCACGGGCGACACCCTGTTCCTCGCCGGTGTTGGACGACCCGACCTCGAGGGCGGCTCCGATGAAGAGTCGGCCTCGCGCGCGCGACAACTCCACCAGTCGATCAGCCGCCTGCTGACACTCCCTTCGAGCACGATGGTGTTCCCCGGCCACGTCTCGGAGCCCATCGCTTTCGACGGTCAGCTTCTGGCGACCACGATCGCGGAGATCGGGGAGAGGGTCGCTCTGGCACGGCTGACCGGACCCGAATTCGTCGAGGCGGTACTCGCACGCATCCCGCCCAGCCCGCCAAACCACTCCCTCATCACCGACCTCAACGAACGCGGCGAGCTCCCGGAGGATCCGTCCGAGCTGGAGGCAGGATCCAACCGCTGCGCGGTCGCCTGAGTCGCGTCAGCGGCGGGACGGCGGTGCGGGCAATCCGTCTGGGGCTGCGAGCGAACTGGCGGCAGTTCGCCCTGCTGGTGGCAATCAACGCCTTCGTCGGAGGCGTGGTGGGGGTGGAGCGGTCGACCCTGGCGCCTCTCGCCGGGCATGACTTCCACCTCGCCAGCCGGGCCGCGATCCTCTCCTTCCTGATCAGCTTCGGCCTGGTAAAGGCTGCCAGCAACTTGGTCGCCGGCCGGCTCGCGGATCGCCTTGGCCGTCGCACGATCCTGCTGGTGGGATGGGCAGCGGCGCTCCCCGTTCCGGTGCTGATCATTTTTGCCCCGTCCTGGGGCTGGGTGGTGTTCGCGAACGTCCTGCTGGGAGTCAACCAGGGCCTGGCCTGGTCGACCACAGTGAACATGAAGATCGACCTCGTCGGACCCCGCCGGCGCGGGCTCGCCTTGGGCCTGAACGAAGCCTCCGGCTACCTGGCGGTCTCGGCGGCTGCCGCGGCTGCCGGCTTCCTCGCCGCCAGCTATGGGATCCGGCCCATTCCCTACCTGCTGGCCGAGGTCCTCGCCGCAGGCGGCCTTCTGCTGTCCCTGCTAACCCGCGAGACCGCTGGACACGTCGAGCTCGAATCGGCGGGGGCGGCGCCGACGGAGCTGGTGGGCAAGCTCGTGCTCAACGTGAGCTTTCGCGACCGCACGATGTCCAGCGCCTGCCAGGCGGGGATGGTGAACAACCTCAACGACGGCATGGCCTGGGCGCTGCTGCCGCTCTTCTTTGCGGCCCATGGGCTCGGGCTCCGCGAGATCGGGCTCCTGGCCGGTGCCTATCCCGCGGTCTGGGGCGCTGGACAGCTGGGCACCGGGTGGATCAGCGACCATCTCGGCCGAAAGCGCCTGATCGTGGCCGGAATGCTGATCCAGTCACTTGCTATCGCGGGCTTAGTGGTCCTTCCCGGCATGGCCTGGTGGATCGTCGAAAGTGTGCTGCTGGGCGTTGGTACCGCTCTCGTCTACCCGACGCTGCTCGCCGTCATCGGCGATGCAGCGCGAACTCCCGACAGAGCGACCTCGGTCGGAATCTATCGGCTCTGGCGTGACGCCGGCTACGCGGTCGGAGCGATCGTGGCCGGCGTCATCGCCGACGTCGCCGGCTTCAGCGCGGCCATCGTCACCGTGGCCGCCCTGACCGGGGCATCAGGAGTGCTCGTCGCGGTCCGAATGCGCGAAACGATGGTGCCCGAAAGCGGTCGCGGAACCCGCAGCCGGTAGGAAACCGCGAGACTACTGCCACATGGCGACAAGCGCATTCAGCTTGCGAACGCCGCTCCGGCAGGCGCGGCTGGCACAGTTGCTGGTCCTCGTCTGGATGCTGCTCGAGGCTGCGGTGGCGATCGGGTCGGGCATCGCCGCCCGCTCCATCGCCCTGACCGCCTTCGGCGCCGACAGCCTCATTGAATTGTTCACAGCCGGCGTTGTGCTGCGCCAGCTGCTGAGGCGGAGCGAGCAGGGAAGCGACGCCGCCGTTCGCGACGGAGAGCGCCGGGCCTCGGGCCTGGTCGGCTGGGCGCTGTACGCAGTCATCGGCTACATCCTGCTGTCGAGCGCAGCTTCTCTCCTCCTGGGCGTGCGACCTGAAGCTTCCCCGCTCGGTATCGGCCTTATGGTTGCCGCCATCCTCGTCATGGCCGCCCTCTGGCGATGGCGCCTGAATCTGGCCGATCGCCTCGGAAGCCCGGCCCTCAAGGGCGACGCCGCCTGCTCGGCGGTCTGTCTCTACTTGGCCGGCACGACCCTCGTCGGCCTCGTGTTGAACCAACTTCTCGGTTGGTGGTGGGCCGATCCAGTCGCCGCATTGGCACTCATCTGGTGGATTCGCGGCGAGGCCAACGAGGCCCTGGAAGGCGCCGGAATCGGTTCAGACGATCATGACCACGCTGGGTGAGGCGATCAGCCTCCCATCATTCCCCGCATCATCGCCGGCATCCCATCTCGGACGAAGCCACTGACCTCCTGAGCGTGGCGTCGGATGGCCGCGGTCAACGCTGGATCAGTCGATGTCTCCGTCACGGTCACGCCCTTTGAAGTCAGCGCGACCTGTCGTTTGTAGCCGCCCGCGTTACGGAAGAGAGTCGGCAGGCTGTTGCTCATGCACGTGACTTCAGCCCGCTGGTCGAGATGGCTGTACATGCTGGAGACGTGGGCCTGGAGCTGCGCTGTCAAGGCTGGGATGTCAGATTCGGTCGTGGTGCTGATCCCACCAGGGCTTTCCACAACCGTCCTGCGAATCTCATTGTGCCGGTTGAAGAGATCCTGGTAGAGACTCATGTCGGCAGAGGTCGCGCTGCCCATCATCCCGCCGCGCATCATCCCGCCCTGACTGGACGGCATTACAGACCTCAATACATCTCGAAGCAGGTAGCCGCCAACCAGGCCGAGTCCGAGCAGGCCACCGCCCGCAACCAGAGCGCCGACAGCTGTGCGGCGTGTGATCGGCTTCACCGGCTTCAAAAGGTCAGCCCAGCTCGCGCTGGATCCGCTGGTGCTGGCGATAGCTTCCCATTATCAGTAGCAACCCGCAATATGGTGGCTCTGAGCCGCTAACCGGGCGCTTCTCTTGCAGATTGCATTTAGGTCTCGACGCCCATCCTCAAGTCTGAGCGGAGAACGGTAAGCCGGGTTCAGTTTCGGCGTATTCGGACGCCGCGCTCCGAATACAAGATGGCACCTGACGACACGTCTCGACCGTATGCGACAGGGTACTCAATGGGTACTGGTACCCAAAACTTACTGTTCCTCACCCCCTGCGCGCAGCACGGCGAGGGCCCAGTTCGCGACGGTGGCTGACCTCTAGCAATCTTGGGGACCAGACGTCGGCGTGCTGCGCGCCCGAGAGCGATGCGCGAAGAAAGCGGCACTCAGACCTACGAGCCCGAGGAATACGTCGGTCGCCCAGGCCGCAAGCTCGCCAGACTGCCAGACGGTCAGCCACGCGTAAAGGACCAGCCACGCCACACCAAGGGCGCTCGACAGAGCGACCGCCGCGTTGCTCGGGCGCCAGATCATCCAGACACCTAGGGCCGCAGCGACCACGCTCACAGCGATCGTCACGAGCACCTGAATCTGATTGTCCCTGAAGATGAGTGTTATCCCGGTCGCGAGCACAGATGCGACGATCCATAGGAGCCCAGCCGTCTGACTCTTGTTCATCAGCTTCCTCCCATCGCCTCCTCTAACCCCTCGCCCGTGCGGATCGCGTTCGACAACCGCTCGAGCAGGCGCAAAGGTGGCCTTCGTCGGTCCCCCGCCCTTGTCAAGCTGCGGCTGATGCGCGTGTTTGGCGGTCATTGGACGGAGGCGGTCATGGGTCGAGAACCCGCTCATTCGGGCACGTTCCCGGAGTCGGTGCCCATGGTGTAGGGCGTCGAGATGCCCTCGTAGTTGATGGTCATCATCATCCCCGCCACGGCGTGGCCGAGGACGTGGCAGTGCAGCATCCAGATGCCCGGGTTGTCGGCCTTGAAGGCGACGTCCCAGGTCTCCTTGGGCCCGGCCAGGATGGCGTCGACGTGGACCGGGCTTCCCGTGAGCGGGTGGCCGTTCTTGGCGAGGACGGTGAAGACGTGACCGTGGATGTGGATGGGGTGGAACTTGCCGGTCGTCGTGTTGACGATGCGCAGGTGCACCAGCTGACCCTCGCGGACCCTGATCGGTGGCACGTAGGGCGAGGTGTAGCCGCTGAAAGTGTCGGTGAAGTCGTAGGTGCCGTTGTAGAAGGCCGGGCTACCGCCCAGACCGATCTCGCGGGTGACGTCGAAGGCGGTGGCATCGGCGATCGGGTCCGGAGCAGCTGCGCCATAGGTGGTCAGGTCGAAACGGGGAAGCGAGTCCAGCTTGACCGCGGTGGGCGCGGGGCCGTCGCCGATCGTCACCGGGCTGACCGGCTCGGTCGCGAAGGGGTTGCCGGGGGTGTGATGGATCAGGCCCGCAAGCTCCACCTCACCACTGGGGGGCATGGTGAAGACGAGGTCGGCGCGCTGTCCCATCCCGAGTGGGATCCGCTCCGGCCCGATCACCTGGGGCGCGTTCAGGTCGTGGCCGTCGAGCGCTACCACCCGGTAGCCGGCGCCGAGCAGCGCAGGCCGGATGGGGGAGCCGTCCAAAGGCGGGTCATTGGCGTTGACGATCCGCAGCCGTACGGTATCGCCGGGCGCGGCGTCGAGATGGAGGCGATGGGAGCCGTTGATGGCGACGCTGCTGCCGTCAGCCCCGGTGTGCACGACGAGCGTGTAGTCGCGCGATTCCGCGACTCCGCCTCGCGGCAGGACCATCAGCGACCCGAAGAGCCCCCGCGGGAGCTGGTAGTAGGTGTCCTGGTGGGAGTGATACCAGTAGGTCCCCACATCGGTGGCGACGAACTCGTAGACGTACGAGCCGCCGGGCCGCACCGCATTCTGGGTGATCCCGGCGACGCCGTCCTCCGCGTCCGGCAGGCGGAGGCCGTGCCAGTGGATGGAGGTCCGGTCGGGCAGGTGGTTGACCAGCGTCACCCGGACCCGGTCGCCCTGGACGACGCGCAGCTCGGGACCGGGCACGGTGCCGTTGTAGGCCCAGGCTTGGTGGCCCTCGATGCTGACCACTCCCGCGGTGAGCGTGAAGACCTTCAGCGGCTCGCTGCCGGGCGCGGCGACCAGGTCGGCCACGGAGGTGGAAGGCTGGCCTGCCACGGCCGGGGCGGTGTTGAAGGCCGCCGGCATCGGGTGGAGCGCGGATCCGACCGCCATCCAGCCGGCCAGGGCGGCAAGCGGAACGGCCGGCAGGGTTGATAGCGCGACCCGGACCCGGCCTCTCGCCTTCGGTTTGTGGGGTGTCCGGGCCAGGAGCAGGAAGAGGACGACCGAGATGATCTCGGTGAGCGTGGCGAACATGTCCAGCATCCCCGGTATCTCGGGCCGCCAGGGGTCGGGCGCGATCGGGAGCCCAGTGATCCGCGACACGAACCAGAGCGCGATGACGGCGGCCGTCCCGAGCGCCGCGGCGAGGAAGAGCCTCGTGCTCGGCGCGACGACGATGGCGACGGCCAGCGCGACCTGGGCGAGGCCGAGGCCGATGAAGAAGATGCCGTAGGGCAGGTATTCCGCCAGGTGGCCGGCGGCGGCCGCGAAGTGGATCCCGGCGACGCCCAGCGTCAGCAGCGCGGCCGCGTAGATCTGAGCGGCGCTGCGCCGGGCAGCGGGGGCAGGGTGAGGGACGGCCGGCGGCGCCGGGGCGACGGCGACGGTCTGCGGGGTGTTAGCGGCTTCGATCACAGACATGGCGGTCACTCTCCTGGGCCGCAATTCGCGCGCCACAACACTTGCCAATGAAGACGAAGGCGATCGAGGTACCGGCGATGGTAGGTGTGCGCTCATTTATACGCCGTAGAGATTGCCTTATACGCCGTACAGTGTCAAGCCATGGCCAAAAAACGTGGTCCGCGCAAGGAAGCCGACCTGACGCCGGACCGCATCACCCGGCTGGCGCTGAAGATCGCGAACGAGGCGAGCGTCGAGCAGGTCAGCCTCCGCCGCCTGGCCCGCGAGCTGGACGTCACGCCAATGGCCCTGTACACGCACGTGGGCGGGAAGACAGACCTGCTTAACCGGATGGCAGAGCTAGTCCTGACCGAGATCGAGTTCCCCACCGACCCTGCTCTCGGATGGGAGGAGCGGCTGCGTCGGGGTCTCGAGAGCGTCCACTCGATGGTCGAGCGGCACCCGGCGGCTGGAGCGCTGATCGCGCGCCCTCTTGCGTCGCTGGCCTCAATGCGGCTCGCGGACGGCTTGCTCGGCATCCTCGCGGAGGCCGGGTTCGAGGACCAACAGGCAGCGGTCCTGCTCCAGGTGGTTACCGCGATAATCCTGGGCCCCATCGTGCTGCGGGCCGGGTACGGGCGCTTCGCGAGCCAGGGAGCCGGGGCCGCCGCCAGGGAGCGGCAGCGCTACGGCGATTTTTTGGCCGGGATCTCGTTCGAGGAGTTCCCCAACTTCCTGCGGTCGGCGGAGGCCCTGATGAACTGGGGGTCAGCGGCGGAGGTCGAGAGGCAGCTGTCCACGGAACTGCTGGTGCGGGGACTACAAGCGCTGCCGCGCGGTCAGCAGTGAGAAGGAGGACAGTAAGTTGTGGGTACTGAGCGATCGGCAGACGAATTGGGTACAGACGCCGGCCCCGGCCCGGTGGTCCGGGCTGGCTTCGTATTCACTTCCGGAAAGGCGGGTCGAGGCGGACTGTAAGCCGGGTTCTGTGGCAGGAAGTTCAGCCACCCTTTCCCGAATACGAAACGACACCTAACGACACCCTACGATTGAGTGCGACTGTTCCCTAATTGTTCCCTCAGGGAACACAA
>Ga0209577_10001142_pt1 | contig 26391 bp, 18 predicted proteins | sample GraSoiAngelo_109_FD_185874 | JGI IMG/M metagenome (GOLD analysis project Ga0209577, IMG submission 185874) | Grasslands soil microbial communities from the Angelo Coastal Reserve, California, USA - 14_0903_12_20cm (SPAdes) (version 2) | ecosystem: Environmental > Terrestrial > Soil > Grasslands...
GATAAGTAGTTGCGTAATAACGGCACGCAGGTTCCGCCAGGGAATCGACCGCGTGGCGCGTGTTTTCAGAGCTGTATTACGGTTTCATGTGAGGTCCCGGATCACCATTGGCTAAGGTGGACATCGCCCGCACGTTGTCACCGAGCACGACGCCATCGCCGATTATAACGCCATCACCGAGCACGACACCATCGCCGATTATGACACCGTCGCCAAGTAAGATACCGTCGCCAAGTAAGATACCGCTGCAGAAGATCGTGCCGTCGCCCAGCACCACCCCGGCGCTGGTGAAGATGCTGTCGCCGATCACGACTCCATCACCAAGCAAGATCCCGTCGCCAATAACAACGCCGTCACCGAGCAGGATGCCATCGCCGAGCAGGATGCCGTCACCCAACACCACGCCCAGCGCGTAGTAAGTTTGGTATTTCGTGATCAGGTTTATTCCTTTCGCATACCAATGTTTCAGGATGATTCCCTGCGACCACGTGAACGTCTGTCCCGCAATCGTAGTGTGCGGGTCAGGAGGGGAACTGGTAAGCATGGGGCTATCTTGCGCCGCGCTGGATGAGAGGTCGGTACGGATTAACTTCGCGAGACGCGCGGCGCCTTCGACGTTAACCTGCCCTGTGCCTTGCTCGAGTTCGTTGAAGCCGGCGATTGGGCCAGCCGTGTACATCAAGGCCATCTTGACCATGTTCGGCGTGAGTTTCGGATTGATCTGCAGCATCAATGCGGCCGCCCCGGAAACGATTGGCGTTGCCATCGAGGTACCGCTGAGGTACATGAGTCGCCGGTTGTTGTTGTCCGTAATGCCGGAATCCAGTTGCGGATTCTGCGTGACGAGCAGGTTTGGTCCGGCACTGGAATCAGCTTCGGCAAAGATCAGTTTGTTACCGGGCGCGACCAGATCGGGCTTGAGCAGGTTGTCATAGTGCTTCACGCCGTTAGCGTCCGTGTAGTAACTGCGAGTCGGACCGCGAGAGCTGTAAGTCGCGACGCCGTCGTCCGAACGCACATCAGAGCCGAACGTGTTCGAAGCACCTACCGTGATCACCGAAGGCTCGTTGCCGGGCGAATGAATGCGGCCGTAAATCTTGTTACCGTTCGCGTCCTTACCGTCGTTTCCGGCCGCAGCGACGACCACGAGGCCAGCGTCAACCAAAGCGCGGGCCGCGCGGCACACCGGGTCATTCTTGTAAGAACTAAGGGCATTCGCGCCCAAACTGATGTTCACGACGCGAATGCTGTACTTGTCTTTATTCAACGGGTTTGTAGAGCTGACTGCTTTGGCTGGATCTGCCGGACTTAAGAGCCAGTTCATCGCGGCCAGTAGGCCCGAAGTTGTGCCCACGCCGTTCTTATCGAGGACGCGCAGGTTAACCAGACTGGCGCCGGGAGCAATGCCCTGATATTTGTCGCCGTCAGCCGTGCTTACTCCGACGGCGGACGAAGCGACGTGAGTGCCGTGGCCGTAAGGATCAGTGCTAGTGTAGTTCTCGGTGGTGAAGTCCTTATTGAACACGACACGGTAACCGGTGCCCAAAATACCTTTTCCTGCAAAGGCTGCGTGGCTAGTATCCACGCCCGAATCGATCACGGCGATGCTCATCCCGCTGCCGTCAACCGTGGTGCTACCCAGGAGGTTGGCCAATAGCGAACCGCTGGATGGATTGCGCACCTGATCTGTTCCGGTCGTTTTCACGACGTGTCCGAAATCTAGATTTACGATCTTCGCGTCAGGCGAGATGTAATTCATCGAATTGCTCTTGGCGAGCGCTTCGATTGCCGAAACCGGCAGATCGACCTTCATCGCGCCCAGTTTGGCCATGCTGTCGCCAACCAACACTCCATACCGAGTCAGTAAGGCGCTAACTTCACGGCTGTGAACGTCGTCAACCTGGATGATGGCTTTTACGCGTTCGTTCTTACCGGCGCTCTGCATCAGTTCGCGCGTGTCGGCAGAAATTTTTTCGCCTTCGAACTCTTCGTTGATCGGGCTGTGCCTTTTGTCTTTGCCCGTGGCTGAGGATGAAGCTGAGGCATGTTCAACTGCCTGATCGATCGAGATCGACTCGAACAGTTTGGCGACGCTTTCATCTGAGGCGATGTAGGTGGCATAGGCTTCGGGCGTGGCGCCGCCGATGATGCGAAGATGATTCGCCTCGATGACGGTTTTCACCGTTGCCGAGGCGATCGCAGTCGCGCGCGCCCCGGCGTACTCGTGAAGCTCATCGACAAAGAGGACGATCTTACCTGCGGCTTTGGCAGCTTCCGTGAAGACAGCCTGTACGCGGGCGGAGAAATCACCATCTGTCTTCGCGCCCTTTGCCAGGGCATCAAGACTCAAGCGAAACACGCGTTTCCCGCGCAAAGCATCCGGTACGTCGCCGAAAGCAACCATCATCGCCACGCCTCGAGCAACGGCGTCGCGATCGAGATCGGATTCACCGACTACGACCGGCGCCTTTGAGAGGGCCGACAAGCTCGCAATCACGCGCGCGACATCCGCGTCATGGTCGCGAGTTGTTTCGAGCTTGCCTCGAAGCGCTAACAGAGTTAGGTCGGTCGCGTATTTCGAGAGCATTGGATAGTTCGCGTCTGAGGTTTCGCGCGCCTGGAGTTGGGTGGCAGTTTCCTTATCCTGGTTCGACTGGGCCGCCGCGTGCGAACTAAACATAAAGCTGGCGCACATCGAGACCAGAAGGGCCAAGGCCGTGATCCAGGTAATGGCCGGTGCGTGTGATTTTCTTTTAATCTTCTTCATCGCTGTTAAGCCGGTGACATCAGAACCGCCGGCGGCTTTTCGGTTGGGGCCGTGTCTTGTGCGGCGCTCGCTCTTTGTCGGGGGAACGAAACCAGCGAGTTATTGCCGCTGTCTTTGGCGAGGAACTCGACTTTGGAATTGCCTCAAGACTTGTGAAAGAACGCGCCAGTAGAGAGTTTCCACGGGCCTTGCGACTAGTGCGAGGGTCGTGCCAGCGATGTTAGATCGGCGTAAGTCCTTGATGCACAGGAGATTAGTTGGAAATCAGCCAAACACGCCCTTCCGGCGAGCAATCAATCTGACAGAGGGCTCAGTCAGATTAATCGAAGACTCTCGTGAATGAATGGGCCGGCCGGGCTCGCGAGTGAGAGGAGTTTCATGTTCCATTTCCATTTGTCGCTCGTCGTTTGGAGTGTTCAATCAGAGGCTCTTCACTCGCGTCGCCATAGCGATGGGCTCTCTGAACCGGCTGCGTTTTCCCTCTCCAATGGCAAATGACAAATTGCAAAATGGAAAATGCCTGCGGTTGCGCTATAATGCCCGCGGCGTTTCGGCGTCAGGATCCGAAGCGCTCCCGGCATTCATATTTTGTGGAGAACTGATGTTCGAACGCTATACTGAAAAAGCGCGTCGGGTTATTTTCTTTGCGCGCTACGAAGCATCACAGTTTGGCGCGCCGGCCATCGAGCCTGAGCACCTCTTGCTCGGTTTGATGCGCGAAGACAAAACCCTCGCCGGCCGTTTCTTTCCCCGCGCCCAAATCACGATCGAATCTATTCGCCGAGAAATCGAGGGCCGCACAATCCTGCGCGAAAGGATTCCGACTTCGGTCGAATTGCCGCTCGCGCCCGAGACAAAGCGCGTCCTTCATTTCTCGCATGATGAATCAGATCGGCTTCAGCATCGGCACATCGGCACTGAGCATTTGCTGTTGGGACTGCTGCGCGAAGAACGTTCGATGGCCGCGCAGATTCTGTTCGAGCGCGGACTGCGTCTGGCCGCGGTGCGCGACGAAATCGCGCGGCAGAGTGGCGCCGACGCGCGGCACCGCAAAGACATTCCACATCTGCTGGAATTCTCGCGTGACCTGACCGAGGACGCCAGTAACGATCGTCTCGATCCATTAATTGGCCGTGATGGAGAAATCGAACGCGTCGTCCAGATACTTTGCCGGCGCACTAAGAACAATCCCGTTTTAATCGGCGAACCCGGCGTGGGCAAGACTGCGATCGTCGAGGGCTTGGCCCAGCGCATCGTGCGCGGCGAGGTACCCTCGTTCCTGGAGAACAAGCGGATTCTTTCGCTCGATATCAGCTTAATCGTCGCCGGCACAAAGTACCGCGGCCAGTTTGAAGAGCGCCTGAAACAGATCATGCGCGAGTTGATTGACAATCCTCAGTACATCGTCTTCATTGACGAGCTGCATACGCTGGTGGGCGCGGGCTCGGCGGAAGGCTCGCTGGATGCAGCAAACATCTTGAAACCTGCATTGTCGCGCGGCGAAATTCAATGCATTGGGGCCACCACACCGGCGGAATATCGCAAGTCAATCGAAAAGGATCGCTCGCTCGAGCGACGCTTCCAGGCCGTCAAAGTGCCGCCGCCGTCCGAGGATCAAGCGATCGAGATTCTCGAAGGCGTGCGCGAGCGCTACGAAAGTTTTCATCAGGTGCGTTACAGCGAAGGCGCTTTGGAAGCGGCCGTGTTGCAATCCAGCCGTTACATTCCCGATCGCTTTCTGCCAGATAAAGCCATCGACGTAATCGACGAAGCCGGCGCGCGAGTCAAACTCCGCGTGCGCGACGAACAGGGAAATCTGGATGCGCTGGCCGTTTCGTTGACCGAATGGGAGCGCGCGACGTATGGCCGGGCACAAATGCCGATTATCGACGATGAAGAACCGGTCGTCCTGGCGGAAGTAACTCGCGCTGATGTCGAAGAAGTGATCGCGCGCTGGACCGGCATTCCGATCACCTCCCTTAAAGAAGGCGACTCCAAGAAACTGCTCCGCATCGAGAACGAGTTGCATAAGCGCGTCGTATCTCAGCGACCGGCGATCTCGGCGCTGGCGCGCGCGATTCGGCGCTCGCGGGCGGGCTTGAAGAATCCGCACCGTCCCGTCGGCTCGTTTTTGTTCCTGGGACCTACGGGCGTCGGCAAAACCGAAGTGGCGCGATCGTTGGCCGAGTTCCTTTTCGGCAGTCAGCGTTCCATGATTCGCTTTGACATGTCGGAATTTATGGAAAAGCATTCGGTGTCGAAACTAATCGGATCGCCGCCGGGATACGTTGGACATGAGGAAGGCGGACAACTGACTGAACGGATTAAGCGTTCACCTTACTCAGTTTTGTTATTTGATGAGATTGAAAAAGCGCATCCCGACATCTTCAACGTGTTGCTTCAAGTGTTCGAAGACGGAATTCTCACCGATGCGTTGGGCAACACCGTCGATTTCAAGAACGCAATCATCATCATGACCTCGAACATCGGCGCGCGCTTCATTCAGAAGAGAGGCACGATGGGATTTCAGGGCTCATCCGATATCTCGCACGGCAAGATGGAAGAGATGGTGATGAACTCGGTCCGCCAAACCTTCAATCCTGAATTCATCAATCGTTTGGACGAAATTATCGTCTTCGACGAATTAGGCGACGAGGAGTTGCTGGACGTTTTGCAGTTGCAGGTAGATCAGCTAAATCGCACGATGTCCAACCACGGCTTTATTGTGCGGCTGGCGGAAGATGCCAAGCATTGGATTGTCAACAAAACCTGTGCCGATCGCTCGTATGGCGCCCGCCCCTTGCGCCGCGCCCTGCAAAAGCACGTCGAAGATCCGCTTTCCGAGGCGCTGATTCAAGGCCAACTCGCCGACGCATCGCTGGTTGAGATGTTCATGGAAAGTGACGAGTTAAGCTTTCGCACGATCGTGATCGACGAAGCGGGAATCGAGCATGCGAGCGAACTACTGGTCGCGTCTTAGAAGTTCGAGGAAGTTCGAGCTCGCGGCCTCACGAAAACAATTCATGGACTGAGACTCTCCATCTGGGAACGCCTGGTTCGGCGTCGGCAAGCTAATCGCGGTGCGGCAAGTTCACCCGAAACGTTGTCGGTGTAAACTCGCCCCGCTGTCTTGCCTTCGTGCAGGCGCAAGCTCACAACAACAGCGATTCCCGCACGGTTGGGCAGGTCTCCAGTTGGGGGCATCGTTACGATCTCTCCGTTGACAAGTTCCGCTTTACCGTTCTCTGGCACGCGATAAGATCTTCGATGGTGGCTTCAACCTGGTCGCTCATTTCCAAGAACTCATTCATTGAATATTAATGTAGCCGTCTCACAAACCAGCTTGAGTTTCAGTTTGATTTGCGTGCGTTTTGGACTTTCGCTTTATTTTCCCGCTATAATGCGCCACTTTGTTAATCTGGAAACTGGCAACGGGCGAGAGCCGCGGTGAATCAAAGTGCTCCCCAGACTGCACAATCGCGACCTGTTTGTGTTACGGTTTTCCTGAAATAAGCGCTGAAATTTTTTCATAAGCTGTGTGACTGTCCCCGGACAAAACCCTTAGGGAACCGGCACTTATGCATTTATATCGCGTCGTCAGGCTCGCCGTTCTGGGCCTCTTTATCGGTACCGCTTCCCTGTTCTTCGTGGGTCGGGCGTGCGCGCGACAACAGCCGCGCGTGGTCGAGAACGTGGACGTTATCGGCAATAGACGCCTCCGCAAAGACGACATCATTTACTACATTCAAACGCGTCCGGGAGACACTTACAATCCTTCCCAGGTTGAGCGCGACCTGCAAGCTCTCAATGCCCAAGGCTTCTTCGACAAAACCGAAACTCGGGTCACGATCGAAGATGGTCCACGCGGCGGAGTCAACGTAACTTTCTACGTAAAGGAACTCCCGATCGTCCGAGACATTCAGTTTGAAGGACTCAAGAGTGTATCCGAGTCGGATGTGTTGAAGACTTTTCGCGAGAAACGCGTGGGCGTCTCTAAAGAAGCAATCGAAGATCCGGTCAAGATCAGGAATGCGACTCGCGTGCTTAAAGAGATGCTCGCGGCCAAGGGCCACCCTAATGCGACGGTGAAAGCCGCCATCGAAAAAGTATCGGCAACCTCTGATGCGGTCACTTTTCAAATCAACGAAGGCCCCCGCGTGCGCGTCGCCGAGATTCGATTCGAAGGCAGCAAGGTCTTTAAGAGTAGCAAGCTGCGCGAACAAATGAAGTACGTACAGGAAGCCGGACTGATCTCTCGCTTTCGCGAACAGGACATTCTCGATCGGGAAAAGCTCGACTTCGACCTGCACAAGGTTGACAACTACATGCGGTCAAAGGGCTACTTGCAGGCGCGCCACGGCGAGCCGCGCATCGAGGGCCTGGGCCGGCGCCGCACGGGCTTTCCGATTTTGCCGATCCCGTTCCTTTCGTCCACCGACGACACGTTACGTATTACCGTTCCTATCTTCGACGGCAAGCTCTATCGTCTGGGCGACATGAAAATCGAAGGTAACTCGATTTTCTCCGAAGCCGTGATCAAAGCAATTATCGGCTTGAAAAAGGGCGAGGTCGCCAACGGCGAAGCTATCAGCAAGGCGCTCTATGAAAACCTCAAGAAGTATTACGGTAATCAGGGCTTCATTCAGTACACTGCCGAAGTCACGCCAACTTTCAAGGACAACCCCCAGAACGCGAACGAAGGTGTCGCTGACTTTCTGATTACCATTGACGAGGGGAAGCAGTTCGCGCTACGGCGACTGGAGTTTACCGGGAACACTTTCACACGCGACAACGTGCTGCGCCGCGAAGTGCTGATGAATGAGGGCGACATCTACAATCAAAATACGTTCGAGTTCTCGGTTATCCGGTTAAATCAGCTCGGCTATTTCAATCCGATTGATAAAGACAAGGACGTCGACTTTCGCACCAACGACGAAGAAGGAACCGTGGACGTGACGGTCAAGGTCGCAGAGAAGGGCCGGCAGCAGATTTCTTTCAACGGCGGCATTTCCGGGATCGGTGGATCGTTCTTCGGTCTTGATTACTCAACAAATAACCTTTTCGGACGCGGCGAAGTTCTTTCCATTAATCTCGCGGCCGGCAATCGCCAGCGATCGGCCCAGTTTTCTTTCACTGAGCCCTACATCCGGAACCGGCCTATTACAGCGGGTTTCTCGCTTTTTACTTACTCGCAGAAGTTTTTTGGCGAAGGAACTTTTCTTTCTCAGAACACCGCGGCACAACAGGGATTGTTTGGAAATGCGCTCGATTTCTTTAATACCAGCGAAGCGAATTTATTCACGCGTAACTCCACGGGCGGTTCGATCTTCGCGAGTGCGCCGTTGTCCGAATTTTATCGCAAGCGGCCCTTCACACAGTTTTCGCGCATAGGCGTGTCGTACCAACTCGCTAATTCAAGCGTCAAGGATCCGGCCGTCAACGCCAGCGGAAATACGGCGCAATTCATTCCAGTGATTTATCGCCAGCCCAGCATCTTGACCAGCCGGGCGACTGCTACCTTTGCTTACGACACGCGCAATGCCAGCATCGATCCAACCCAAGGGCGTTCGTTATCGATCGCGCTAGGCGTCGCCGGGCTGGGCGGCGATGTGCGCACCTATGAACCGACGCTGGAGTTCACACAGTTTATTCCCATACGCCACAAGCGGACCGATCATCCGGAAGTTTTTGGCTTCAGAATTCTGTTGGGGACCGTCGGAAGCTTTGCTACGTCGACGAAGGTGAGGAACGCGAACTCGCTCGCATTTGTCGACGGGGTGCCGATTTACGAACGGTTCTTTTTGGGTGATGAATTCACCATTCGCGGTTACAACGTCCGATCAATCAGCCCGGTCACGCCGCTCGACAACTTCATCACTTCTCGTAATGTGGTGGTTGCGACCAACATTAGCGGGACGCCAGTTCCCGTGCCGGGCTTTAATCAGGCGCTGGCAAACATCGGAACATTCACTGGCACAAGTGGAAACAACATTGCTCAATTGCCGCGCGCCTACACGGCCACCGGCGCCGACACGCAGATGCTCGGAAATTTCGAATATCGAATTCCTATCATCGGCAGAACGGTAAGCGCGGCGTTGTATGTAGATGCGGGATCGGCTTTCAATTTCCGCACTAAAGGCGAACAGAGTTACTCGAGTGAATTTCTTGCGGACCAGCCATTCCTGTCGAGCGTCGGCTTCATTTCGTGTCCGCGCATTGCGGGCACGCAAGTAGCCACCGTGAGTCTTACGACGCTGGCCGCTTGCAGTAACACCTTCGCGAACCTGGCATTTTCTCCGTTTCTTGGCTCCCTGATCGCACGCGACAACCGTTTGGCATCGCAGTCTGAGTTCAATCAAGCGTCGTGTCCGGGGTGTCCGTCCGATCCGCTTACGGGTTTTCCCTTTGGTTTCTATCCGGTTTTTCTGCGTGGCGATGCTCAGACGAACACCGTCGTGCGCCTCAACCAAAGTTTGTTCGCGAAGTTCAGCGACATTCGCAGCAGCATGGGCGCCGAGGTTCGTTTCCAGATACCTATTCTCAACGTGCCTTTTCGCCTTATCTATGCTTATAATCCCAACGCGCGTCGCGACCAGGTGATTAATGGGTTTCCATTCTTCTTCAACGAGAAAAAGAGCGTCTTTCGCTTCAGCGTGGGCCGCACTTTCTAGGCAGTTAACCGAAAAACCGCGAAGCGAGTAGCCCGATCAGGCAAACCAAAACGGCGGCATGAACAACTAAGGTTGCGTCAGTCGCGTCTCAAACTAAGGAGTTTACGAGGAAGTTATGAAGATATTTCGTGCGATAGCCGCGGTCGCTTTTTTCGCGGCGATCAGTGCCGGGTCCGCTTTCGCTCAGCCGCGCACCAATACGCCGTCGCCCACGCCGGCTCCAACCCAGGCCGGCAGTGTACCCGACACCAAGATCGCGCTCATTGATAGTTCCCAATTCGCTGATGAGAAGCAGGGTATTTATCGCTTTGTGGCGGCTATCAAGAAAGTCGATGCCGAGTTTCAACCGCGGCGGACTGAGCTCCAAACCTTGCAGCAACAGATTGAGAAGTCGACTGCCGATTTGAATAAAGCTGCATCGCTCCAGGATCCCAAGGTCACGGCGCAGCAGAATGATAAGATCGAGCAGATGAAGAAAGACTATCAGCGTAAAGGCGAAGATGCTCAAGCTGCCTTTGATAAGAAGCTCCAGGAGGTCCTGGGCCCAGTCTATGAGGACATCGGCAAGGCTCTCGATGTCTATGCCAAGGCCCATGGCATCACGCTGATACTCGATGTCACCAAAATTCAGGGTATCGTCAGCGCCTCCGAGTCTTTGGATATCACCAAACCCTTCATCGCTGAGTTCAATAGTAAGAACCCGGCCACTGCGGCATTGACACCGAAAGAGTGACGGCGAAACGCTAAGGGCCAAGAGCCACGGTATCTTTGCACTTTGCCCTTTGCTCTTGGCTCTTTTGCGCGTTGAGGTACACATCATGAACAGAAAGCTTTTGATAATTGCGTTCGCATTCATTCTTTTGGTCGCAACTTCTGCGGTATCCGCGCAAAGTCCGGCGACTCAGCCAAAGACTACGGCCGCGCAGCCCTCGGCGGTCAATATTCCGGTAGGCAAGGTGGCGGTAATCTTTTCCGCCGCATTCCAGGATCCGAAGGCGGGCATCGTAAAGTTTACCGTGTTACTGAATCAACTAAACGCCCAGTTTCAGAAGACGCAGGACGAATTGAACCAGACTGGGCAGAAGATCAAGCAGTTGGAAGATGAAATCGCGAAGGCTCAGGCTTCAGGAGGCGGCGATCCCAAGGTGGTACAGGCCAAGATCGACCAACACGATCAACTCAAGAAGGATGCCCAGCGAAAAACCGAAGACGCTCAGGCAGCATATCAAAAGCGTCGCGAAGAAATATTTGCGCCGCTGCAAGATGACGTGGCCAAGCACCTGGACACGTACGCCAAGGCTCACGGGATTACGCTAATCATCGACGGCAGCCAGGTTGAAGGGATTCTTTTCGCGGCCGACAGCGTCAATATTACCAAAGCGTTCATTAGCGATTATAACCTCAAGAATCCGGCAACCGCGGCGGTGACGACGCCCAAGTGAGACACAAACCATTTTCCATCTGTCATTTGACATTTTTCATTCATCATTTTTGACTTGGCGCGATTGCTTAATCTCGGGTTGGTTTGCCAGACGACAAATGAAAAATGTCAAATGACAGATGGAAAATGATCTTTCTATGGAAACGGTTCTCGACTCCGAAGCGATTAAGAAACTCCTGCCCCATCGTTATCCATTTCTATTTGTCGATCGCATCATCGAATTAAAGCCGCTGGAGCGGATCGTCGGCATTAAACAAGTCAGCATCAATGAATCTTTCTTTCAGGGCCATTTTCCCGGTGCGCCCGTAATGCCCGGCGTTTTGGTCATCGAGGCACTGGCGCAATGTGGCGCGATTCTCGCGTTGCGCGAGATCGCCGATCGCGATCAAAAGCTCGTGCTATTCACCGGCATCAGGGAAGCGCGTTTTCGCCGGCCAGTAGTTCCCGGTGACGCTCTGGTGTTGGAGGTTACGGCATTGCGCTTCGGTCCGAGAATTCAACGCATGCACGGTGAGGCAAAAGTTGACGGCCAACTCTGCGCCGATGCCGAACTCACCAGCATAATCGCCGAGCGGCCCGGTTCTTAACTATGAATGCTTCGTTCATGCATAGTCCCGGGCGCGAATTTCACTCCACCGCGCTCGTCAGTCCCCGCGCTCAGATTGGAAGTGACTGCTACATCGGCCCTTATTCAATCATCGGTGACGAAGTCTCGCTAGGTGATCGAGTGCGCATTGATAGTCATTGCGTGATCGACGGCCGTACGCGCATCGGAGATGAAACGCATGTCTTTCCATTTGTCTCGATTGGTCTGCCGCCGCAGGATTTGAAGTTCGCGGGCGAAGCTACCGAAACGGAAATCGGCCGGCGCAACCGCATCCGGGAGTTTGTTACGATCCATCGCGGTACCGCGGGCGGAGGCGGCCTGACCAAAACTGGCGACGAATGTTTCATGATGGCTCAGGTGCATATCGCTCATGATTGCCTTCTCGGCAACCACGTGCTGATGGCCAACGCCGCGACGCTTGCCGGACACGTCATCGTCGAAGACGGTGCTCAAATCGGCGCTTACTCGGGCGTCCATCAATTCTGTCGCATCGGACGCGAAGCGTACGTCGGAGGATATTCAGTCGTAGTGAAGGATGCTCTGCCCTTCGCCCTCACGGTGGGCAACCACGCCAAGTGCTACGGCCTAAACAAAGTAGGTGTGCGCCGCCGGGGCTACTCGCGAGAGACGATCGCGGCGTTACATCACGCGTTTCATCTGCTGCTGGCGTCGAAACTGAATACCGTGCAGGCGATTGATCGCATCCGCGAAGAGGTCAAGGACTCCAAAGAAGTTGATGAGCTGGTACACTTCATCGAGACTTCGAAGCGTGGTGTCGTGAAATAGACTTTTGAAACTCAGCCGTCGAGCTGCTCTTTCTCTAGCCCAGGCGTTCACGCCTGGGACCGATAATCAAAATGATTACTAGCCCCATTCATGGGGCTTTCTTGACTCAAGGTCTTAGGGTCTTAAACGTCGAAACAGGTAAGCCTCGTGAACGAGGCTAGTGATGTTAATCTCCTATTAGTTTCCCAGGCGTGAACGCCTGGGCCAGAGAAAAAGCAAGTTTACCCAATTCGATGAAAATCGGCCTAATAGCAGGCAACGGCAAATTCCCTTTTCTCGTGATCGAAGGTGCGCGCCGGGCGGGCGCTTCCGTTGCCGTGGCCGCTATTCGCGAAGAGACTGACCCTGAGATTCAAAGGCTGGCCGATCGGATGACCTGGGTCGGCATTGGTCAACTCGGCAAGCTTCTGCGCTTCTTTAAAGACGAAGGTGTCGAGAAAGCGATCATGGCCGGTCAGGTCAAGCACGTGCAGATTTTCAGCCGCGCGATTCCCGACGTGCGCACGCTTAAGATGCTGCTGCGACTTCCGCGACGCAACACCGACGCGCTAATCGGCGCGGTCGCCGGCGAGTTGGCCAGCGAAGGCATCGAGCTAATCGACTCGACTTACTTCCTGAAAGATCAGCTTCCGCAACCGGGAACACTGACAAAGCGCGAACCTGACGAACGTGAACGCGGCGACATTGAATACGGTTTAGAGATTGCGCATGAAATTGCCCGCCTCGATTTGGGCCAGACAATTGTCATTCGTGATCGCGCCTGCGTGGCGATTGAAGCCATGGAGGGGACGGACGCGGTCATTCTTCGCGCGGGCCAACTTGTGAACGGTCGACTAACCGTGGTGAAGATCGCGAAACCCGATCAGGACATGCGCTTCGACGTGCCTGTGGTCGGCGTTCCCACCATCGAATCGATGATCGAATCAAGAGCAAATTGCCTTTGCGTCACGGCGGGAAAGACACTAATGTTTGACCGTGAGGAAATGATCGCCTTGGCTAACAAAAACAAGATCGCAGTTGTTGCTTTCTGATAACGCGGCAGGTTCGTCGTATCCAATGAAGTTTATGGGCCTTACGGCGGATGTGGAGATTAACGGATACGATCCAAACTGCCCCAGGGTAGCGTCCTGCACCACGTGCCTCCGATAACTACGCAGTCCGCCTGGTAGAGGCTTGACTTGCTTATTGTTTAGTTACAAACTCGCCAAGTTCGCAAACACAATCAGCGTAGTTTCGACTGGGTCTCAAAGAGGCCTTGGTCTAAATGACTTTCAAGGAAAAAGGAGTAACCATCATGGCATTACGTTTAGGAGATGTGGCGCCGGATTTCACGGCGGAAACCACCGAGGGACAGATCAGCTTTCACAACTGGATTGGCGATAGCTGGGCTTGTCTGTTTTCCCATCCAAAGGATTTCACACCGGTGTGCACGACTGAACTGGGCGAAGCGTCGCGGCTGAAACCGGAATTCGAGAAGCGCAACGTCAAGCTCATCGGATTGAGTGTCGATCCAACCGATTCGCACACCCGTTGGGCAGAAGACATTCGCGAGACGCAAGGCTCGGCCCTGAACTTTCCAGTGATCGCGGATCCTGATCATAAAGTCGCTGAACTCTATGACATGATTCATCCAGAGGTCAGCGACGTATTCACCGTGCGCTCAGTATTCATCATCGGACCGGACAAAAAGGTAAAGCTGATGATCACTTATCCAGCGAGCACGGGCCGTAACTTCGACGAGATTCTGCGTGTGATCGATTCGCTGCAATTGACCGCTAAGTACAGCGTGGCCACGCCAGTCAATTGGAAAGACGGCGACGATGTGATCATCGTGCCCTCACTTTCAGATGACGCTGCGAAAGAGAAGTTTCCCGGCGGTTGGAAGACCCTAAAACCATACCTGCGCATCGTGCCGCAGCCGAACAAGCCGGAGACAAAAGCGGAAACTGTCAGCGCGACCTGAAAGTAACAAAGTAGCATAGACTTTAGTCTATGATTGGCCGAACGACATAGGTTCACTATGTGACCTCCAAAACCGTTCGCATCATTAAGCAAGGCGCAGAGCAAGCGAAGCCTCTGCGCCTTAGTTTCTGAGTAGGATCACAGAAGTCTAGGCTACTTAAGGACGTCGCATGGGAGTTGCCAAGTTAACCGATCAAAACACGTTCGTTCCAGACAGCAAGTACGCGCGCGTCGAACGCGAGCGGCGTTATCTCTTGCCGGATCTTCCGGAAGGACTGTCGCGCGCCGATCATCATTTTCAGATCACTGACAACTATATAACCGGCACGCGCTTGCGCATTCGCAAAGTGCGCGATCCAGGAACCAACAAGTGGGTTGTGAAGTTCACCCAAAAGTTCGCTCCCAATCCCGTTGACCTCTCGCGTACTATAATCACCAACATCTACTTGAATGCCATCGAAGCAGAAACGCTCGCGATTTTTGAAGCGAACGAGATTCGCAAGAATCGTTATCGATTTGAATTCGAGCACCGGCAGTTTTCCGTCGATATGTTTCTCGGCGATCTGTTTGGTTTGGTATTGGCCGAAGTCAGCTTTGAAACCGATGAAGAGATGGACAATTTTCCGCCACCGCCGTTTGCTATTGCAGAGGTGACCAATAATGAGATATTCACGGGAGGAAGATTGAGCGAGCTGACTTTCGAGGAGATTGGCAAGGAAATTGAGCGAAGCGGACTATTGAGGAGGAATGTAGGATAACCACCAAAGCAGACTGCCTTTGCCACACTGCTAGTTAGAACATGAAAACCCGCAAAATAAATCTGATTCTTCTGCCTATCGTGATCGTGATCGCCTCAGCCGCATGTCGACGACAATCGCAATCTGTCCCACAGCCAACTGCGAACAGCAATCTCGCCGTTACTCAGGAAAAGCCTGCCGGTGGCGAGGCCTCAGTCGGTGAAAGATCCTATTTCCGCGGGACAATTGCCGGCGCGAATAATCTAAAAATCGAGATGACTTTAGTGCGCGACGGTGAGCGCGTCAGCGGAAGTTATTTCTATCCGAAGGTCAGCAAGAACATCGAACTCAATGGCACGATCGACAAAGACGGTAATGTCGATCTGCGGGAAAAGGACGACAGCGGCAAAGAAACCGGCGTCTTCAAAGGCAAGTGGAAGGCGGCCGTTGAACCGAATGAGTTGGGCATGGCCAACTTCGCCGGCAAATGGTCAAGGCCCGACGGGACAAAAGAAACGACTTTCGAGCTCACCCAACAACCGATCGGTTTCAGCGCCGCCGCGGCGCGCTTTGTGCCCAAAGTGATTAAGGAAGCGAACAAGCAATCGCATTACCGAATCGAAGTTGTTTATCCACAGATCGACGGCGACGCTCGCTTCGATAAATTCAATAAAGAAGCACGCGCCATGTCCACTAAGAACGTCGCGGCTTTCAAGACCAGCGAGACCGGCACCGAAACGGATACCGGCACCGAAACTCCCGCCGAAACCCTGACGTCGACCCTCGACAGTGACTACGAGATTCGACTCGCCACCGACGATTTGATCAGCATTGAGTTTAGCGAGTCGACTTATGAACGCGGCGCAGCGCATCCCAACAGCAACACGACCGTCTTCAACTACGATGTCCGTAACGGAAAGAAACTGGCGCTCCCCGATCTCTTCAACGCGAAATCTAATTACCTGAAAGCAATTTCGGATTACTGCATCAAGGATTTGAAGCAACAGGCAAAAAAAGAGAAGGATTCAATGTTGACTGACGACATGATTCAGTCGGGCGCCTCGACCCGCGCGGACAACTTTAAATCCTGGACAATCACCAAGCAGGGTTTGTGGATCACTTTCGATCCCTATCAGGTCGCAGCCTATGCCGCCGGGCCTCAGCAAGTGCTGGTTCCGTACTCGGCTTTGAAAGATTTGATCAAGGCGGACGGACCAATCGCGGCGTTCGCGCAGTGATTTTTTAGAGCGCGCCGGCAGAGCGAAGCGGCGACGGCGCTTTTAGTTTGCTATTGGTTGGCCCGAGTGATCCAAAGCGTCATCGCCGCTTCGCTCTACCGGCGCACTCCAAAGAAGGCATCATGAATCGCAGCGTCGGATTGATAGTCATCATTGGCGGGGCATGCGTGGTGATTATCGGATTGCTGATTTATTCCGGCGCGCTTTCGTGGTTTGGCCGTCTGCCTGGTGACATCCGCTATGAAGGCGAGCACGCGCGAATCTACATTCCGATAGTTTCATCATTGCTGCTCTCGCTGGTTTTGAGTTTGCTCTTCTATCTGCTGCGGCGATTCTTATGAGCCACGATCAAGCGATACGCTTCCGCGCGTTTCAATCCCAACTCTCGTGCGGCCTTCTTCAACGCTGCTCTCGAATCCAGTCCCTCACTCTCGAGTTGTCGCACGCGGGCGATCAGTGCTCGAGATGAAACGTCGGCCACGCTTGCCAATTCGCTTGCGTCTGAACCTGACTGCTCGGCTCCGGCGCCGCTGATGAGCAGAACAATTTCCCCTCGAGTTGCTGGGCTTTGGGAAAATCGCTTTGCCAATTCACGCAAATTTCCGCGCAGGATCTCTTCATGAATCTTGGTCAGTTCCCGCGCCACTGCCGCTTTGCGATTTCCCAAGACCTCGAGGGCATCACTCAACGCGGTAGCGATTCGGTGCGGCGCTTCATAAAATACCAGCGTCGCCTGAATCGCCGCCAAGTCTTGCAAATGTGCCCGCCTCGCGTTCGCTCGCGCGGGAAGAAAACCCGCAAAGAAGAATTGATCCGATGGCAGCCCCGAGGCGACAAGTGCCGCCACGAAAGCTGTGGGACCCGGAATTGGGACGACTGTAATTCCGCCCTCAATCGCCGTGTTGACGATGCGAAATCCAGGGTCGCTTATCAGAGGCGTGCCGGCGTCAGATACGATGGCGATACTCTTTCCGCCATCAAGAAGCTCGGCCAACCCCGCGACGCGTTCCCGTTCATTGTATTCGTGATAACTAATGGTCCGGGTCTTAATCCCGAAGTGATTCAATAAAACTCTAGTCCGGCGCGTGTCTTCGCAGGCAATCACTTCCACTTCGCGCAGCACGCGCAACGCTCTCTGCGTGATGTCTTCGAGATTGCCGATTGGTGTGGCAACGATGTAGAGCGTTCCTGCCATGTCGCCGGTATTGTGGCGCATGTTGTGTCAGAACCGCGAGCGGTAGCGACCGGATCATTTGTCATTTGAGATTTTTCATTTGGTCATTTGCGAACGCGAGTGGGTTACGTTCCGAAGAGAAAAATTATCATATGCGAAATCTCAGATGCCAAATCTCATATAATCCGGTCGCTACCGCTCGCGGTTCTGAAACGGAAAACTACAAAAGCCCCGCCGCTGGTGAAAAGCGACGGGGCTCCGGTCGAACGCGTTACCTTACTGATGTCAGCTTCGCTCGTTTAGCTTTCTAAACAAATCTTCTTAAGCAGACACCAGTCAACCTAAGTTAATAAGGCATGCTCAGGTCGTACGCGTCGGCTATTATGTGAAGACTCGATCTGATTTCGGCCAACTCTGCGTCCACGCTGCCGTTGCCAGTGCGCAGCCGCAACTCACGATCGAGCTGGACGCCTCGATCCAGAACCATCCGCGCCTCGTCAACGCTGGCGTCGAGAGCGAATCCGCCACGCGAACTCGTCCTCAAATCTCTGACCGCGCGCCGAAAGTCACGGACTTGATCGATCGCTCCCGTGTCTACAGTTCTAAACTGAAAGATTCCGCCGAAGACCCGGCGCGTTCTGCCGTAATTGAGATCGCTTTCCAACCGGGCGCTCGAAATATCGAGCTGACGAATCGCTTCGTGAACATCGCGCCGATCGGTACGATCAGAGTTATAGCGATTATAATCATAACGATTATAGATTTGCGCCGAACTGACTAAGGGGAGCGCCAGAATCAGCAGAGCTACCGTGAATATTAATCTAGCTAGAATACTTCTTCTCACTTTTCCATTACCTCCTTTACAAAACTTCTCATTCAATGATGCGATGATCGCAGTCGAGCAAAGGTGCGCACCGTGAAACAAAAGCGCGAGCTTCACAAGGTACTCGTAAGGTGAAAACAAGAAAGTAGGAGCGCCGACATCCTTGCCGGCGGTTCGCGGGCATCCTGCCCGCAACTGTTGGAAGATCAGGATTCCCCGAGCAGAACCAAGAAATGATCGCGCAGCCGCCCTTCAGTGAACCGCGATTGCGCGCCCGTCTTTTCGCTGGCCATCCACAGAGGGGCGCCCGTCGCCGCCCGCATCAGAGTAAGTTCAGCGTTCGCGCGCGGCCGGCCAAAGTGTTTGATGTTTGCGCAAGCCAACCCGCCGCCGCGAATGAATCCATCTCGCGGAGCACGCGGCCATCCGCTTTCGACTGTCAACGCGCGCACGCCATTGCGCAGCGTCACGCGTGTTCCGACCATCGTGGTAGATCCGACGCGAAAGCGATGCGCTTCCTGCTGTTCGATCTGAATGCCCGCGCCGCTACGATTTGCTTCGCCCGCCAGAGTGGTCAGCGAATTCACCAGCCAGTCCGTCCCGGTGTGTCGCAGCAGATCATTCCGCGCGCGCAAATTCAGATACTCGGCAATATCCGCGCGTCCGGCAGCGTGCGCCCGCCGCTTTGCTTCCGCCAGCGCCAACTCCCAGGCATCATCAAGTTCGGTTATCCGGCTGGTCTCGTTTTCCATTCGTCGTTCTTTTGATGTTATCATGCCCTCCCGATTCGTCTCTCCTTGCATGCTAATTGGTCAGATGAGATTAACTTTCCTTAATCAACGGACGATCGCGTCGGCGATGATACTCGCGATCGTTTCCGTGGTCTGGGGTAGCGCGGTTTCGTGGGCCCAGGTCAAGCGGCTGCCGCGGCCGAGCGGGCATGTTAACGACTTTGCCGAAGTCCTGGATTCGCAGACAAAGTCGCGACTGGAAGTCGTCCTCGAAAACCTCAAGCAGCGCACGGGTCTTGACTTCATCATTGCGACGATGAAGAGTGTCGGCTCAGAAGACATCTACGACTACTCTCTGGCAGTGGCCAATGATTGGAACCTGGGCGCGCCGGCAACTCCGACCAAGAGTCTCCTGCTTTTGATCGCGACCGACAGCGGGAAATTCTTTTCGCAAGCCAGTAAGTCCGCGCGCGCCAGTCTTCCGGACGGTCTGATCGGCGAGATGGGCCTGCGCATGAGACCGAAACTCGACAGTGGTGGTTATAGTCAGGGACTACTGACAGGGATCCAGGTCTTTGCGGAAGTTCTCGGCGAGCGAAACAATTTCACTTTGGCTGATGTCGATCCGCAAGCCGAGAATCTAGCTGCCAAACAGCAGCGGCCACGGGTTGTCAGATCAGCGAGAACTGAGCCCACGGAAATGCCGACTCCCCAACCGAGTGAATCACCCGCGCCACAACCCAAGGTCCAACCAACCGAGACACTCTCGCCGCAAGTAATTCCGAATGCCACACCCGCGGTTGTGGCTGCATCGCCGGAATCAACGCAAACAACCGAGCCTTCCGTAAGGCCACGAGTCGCGCAACCATCCGAAACGCCGGCGGTTGCGTCTCCTGTGCCGAGTGCAGCTCCTCCAGAAATCACTTCGTCAGCGATAGCTACCAACTCCCCTTCGCCGAGACCATCTCCGGAAGAGAGTCCGAGCGCGCCAACCTCGCCCAGTGTCCCCGTCCAAATTTCAGATAATTCTGTGCGGCCCAGTCGCGCGTCGACTACGGATCGAAGGACAAACGTCACGCCTCCAGCAAATCCGGATGACGAAAAAGAAGAAGTTGAATTAACGCTTACCAAGCCCGTCGACCAGAGAATCGATTTATTGAAGGCGTTCATCGTCGCGCATCCGCAGTCTGTCGCTGTCCTGCGCGCCTTTGAACTGATCGTGGCGGCGCACGCGACCTTAGGCGATCAGAAATTACAAACGGGCGACGTCGAAGGCGGCCTGCGAGAATTTCGTCTGGCGATTTCTGAGGCGCCACCTGTTATGGGCGATGCCTTGTTTACGGAAGTTATCGCGCGCATTCCCATGAACTTATTTCTGCGTGGGCAGCGCGGGCCGGCAACCGAAGCCGCGCACCGGGCTGAAGCGCTGGCGAAACTGAACCCGCGACGTTTGTTGGCCCTCGTGGAGTTCTATCTCACGATCGAAGATGCCGGGGAAGCTAGTCGCCTTGCGGAATTGGCGGTGCAGAACGGACCCGACTCCGCCGCGGCGCATCAGGCGTTGGGCGCGGCACGTCACATCGCGCTCAGGCTTGACGAAGCTGAAAGCGAATACGCTCGGGCGCTCGCGATCGATCCGAAGTCCACGGTGGCCAGAATCGCGCTCGCCGATTTGAAACGCTCTGGCGGCAAAGCCGAAGAGGCACTCGTACTTTACCGCGAACAGGTGCAGGCTGATTCGAATAACAAATCTGCGCGTGCAGGTCTGGTGCTTTCGCTGCTGGAACTCGGCAAGAAGAACGAGGCGGACCAGGAATTAAACAAAGCGCTGCAAGACAAAGAGCAGACGCGAAATCTTCCGTTGTTGGTTGGCACGGCCTACTGGTTCGTGGCGCACAACGATGCCGCGCGTGGCCTGGACCTGGCCCAGAAGGCAGTCGCGATCGAGCCGCGCTATTCCTGGGCGCAGATTGCGCTCGCCCGCGCGCTCTTAGCTGAACGCCATCCCCTGGAAGCCGAAAGGGCTTTGCGTTTCGCGCAGCAATACAGCCGCTTCCCGACTTTGAATTACGAGTTGGCTAACGTACTGGCCTCGATGGGCCTCTATGACGAAGCGGCGCAGGAACTCGCGCGCTCTTTCACTTTCAAGGACGGAAAGATCGAAACGCGGCTCGCCGGTCGCAGCAATGCCCGCGCCGTGAGCTTCACTGAATTGCTGGCGCCGGAACGCCGCGCTGCGATCTTTCAAGCCGGCGTCGCGGATACTGAAAGCAACGCCAAGATGCTGAAAGCGCTATTGGCTCTGACGGGCGCGCTGGATCGTCCTTCGATTGGCGATGATGACGCCCTCAACATCGCGCAGGGCTTTATCGCCGGCGAAGATGGGATGCGCACCTTTCGACTCGTGTACGTCGCCGGAAAATTCGTGCGCAAAGGCGTCGCTTTATCGAGCGTCGTGGATCTAATGGACAACGCAATTAAGAGCGTGGAAGCCGCGCTCAGCGTGCCGGCCGCCACCGTCGCCGTGCAGCCGGAAGAGTTGAGCGACATTCGCTCGCGGGCGCGGACCCAAGGCGCTACGCCCGACGTTCCCGATGCGCCGCGAATCGCGCTTTCAGGCTTGTTGCGCGGACGAATCGAAGACCTCGCCGGCCTCGCGCTTTTCAATCTCGACAAGCATGAAGAGGCCGCAGCCCATTTGCGGCGCGCGGTAAGTGTCTCGCCCGAAGGCACGCCGCTCTGGCGTGCGGCAATGTGGCATCTCGGCTCCGCGCTCGAAGCCAATGGGAAGAACGACCAAGCCCTGCTCTACTACATCAAGAGCTACGTCACCGGCCCGCCCGATCCGGCACGCCGCTCCGTGATCGAAAACGTCTACAAGAAAGTCAACGGCACGCTGGAAGGACTGGATGACAAGATCGGCCCAAGCTTTGCCACGGGCACCGCTACGCCCAACCCATAGAGAGGATCGGCGTCGGCTCATTTACTATTCCATATTGCTCGATTAATCCTGCACGTTTGGCACGAACTGCCTCCAGTGGCTGCGGATATCTATCTTGGCCAGAATGTTTTACACCCGCGGGCTTCTCTCAAGGGCTTGCGTGTTTTGGTGTTGATATGCGTCCCCCTGCTGACCTGCCGCTATCGCAGGCCCGTACTAATCATTTGAGTTTCACGCGCCGCAGTTATATCTTTCTTCGCAACACAGCAATCGCCCCGCTGGTGCTGGTCTCTTCAATGGATTTGGAGCTAAGTACGCAAGCTGACAGCATGCGCTACATCGAATGAATCGCCGTCTCCGTCAAAAACTGATTTCGCAGTCGCGGTCGTGGATTCCCTACGCCGTGCTTGGCGGCGCATTGATCGTGACTTTTTTGGCGGCGCTCTATGTTCACCACACGGCCCAGGCCAAGGATCGCGCGCGTTTTGAAAGCTCGGTAGTGCAAATCAGCACCACGCTCGATAACCGGATGGACACGTATGTTGCTTTGCTGCGCGCGAGCACGGGTCTGTTCGCCGCGAGTCACGCTGTCGAACAGGATGAATTTCACCAGTTCGTAAAACAGCTCGATCTGCCGCGGCATTATCCAGGCGTTCAGGGCATCGGTTTCAGCGTGCGGGTGCGGCCCGACGAGAGGAACCAACTCGTCGAGATGATGCGCCGTGGCGGTAATGCCACCTTCAAGATCTGGCCGGAAGGCGAGCGTGCGGAGTATCACACGATCGTTTATCTGGAGCCAGTCAATCGCCGCAATCAAGTCGCCATCGGTTATGACATGTTCACCGATCCAATTCGGCGCGCGGCGATGGAACGCGCGCGCGATCTTGGATTGCCGGTGGCGTCCGGCCGCGTGACTTTGGTGCAGGAGATCGAAGAACCAAAGCAAGCAGGATTTCTAATTTACGCGCCCGTTTATCGCAACGGCGCCAGGACCGACACAGTCGAAGAACGCCGCGCAACGCTGATTGGTTTTGTTTACAGTCCATTTCGCGCCGGAGATTTGTTGACGAACATTCTGACGGCGAACGAATACCAGGGAACCGACTTCCAGGTCTTCGATGGATCGACGGCTGACGTTGCGAATCTGCTCTACGACTCAACTGCGCGCCCGGATGCCGCAGATAACGCTTCGCGGTTTGCCGCAATTACCACGATCGAGATCGCAGATCGTCCCTGGACAATGCGCTTCAAGACCAATCGCAATTTTGAAGCGGCCTCTTCCGCAAACTTCGAGATGCTGACCTTGATCAGCGGCGCCCTTTTGAGTCTGTTACTATTCGCGATCACTCGATCGCAGACCCGGGCCCAAATTACCGCCGTAAGCGCGACGCGCGAACTGATACACTCCGAGAAAAGTCTACGTAAGAGCCTCGGCGAGCGCAAAACGGTAGAAGCCGCGCTGCGAAAATCAAAGGAAGAGCTGCTGCTCGCCAATTACCGCTTCCATGTCGCCGAGGAGGCTTCGAACAGTTTCCACTACGATTGGAATTTGGAAACCGACACGGTCGAACGCAGCGAGAACTTTTCCCAAGTTTTGGGTTACGCGCCGGATGAAATCGCCGAAACCTGGGAAGCGTGGAAGGCGCTTACACACCCGGACGATTTTCCACTCTCCAAGGCGGAGGCGATCGAGTATCTCAAAAACCTCGAGGGTGACACGCTGGAAGCCGAATATCGCGTGCTTCATAAGGACGGCCGCTACCGCAACCTCTACAACCGCGGGATCGTGCTGCGGGATGAGCAGGGCAAAGCGCGCCGCGTCATTGGCCAAACCGTCGACATCACCAAACACAAAGTAGCCGAACAAGAACTGCGCGCAGCGCACGAGCGCTATCGCGAGCTTTTCCAAAACGCCAATGACATTGTTTACACGCTTGATTTGGAAGGCCGGCTGACTTCGGTAAACAAAGCGGGCGAGTTGATTACTGGTTTTCGCGCGGAAGAGGTGTTGGGCCGCAGCATTGCGGAGCTGGTGTGTCCTGAATCGATGCCTGCTATGACGCAGATGCTCGAGCGCAAACTTGCCGGCCAGACGAGAACCGATTATGAGCTTGAGATCCAAACGAAGAATGGTGAGCGCCGCACAATCGAAATCAGCAGCCGCTTAATGGTCGAGAACGGTGAGCCCGCTGGCATTCAGGGAATCGCCCGCGATGTCACCGAAAGAAAACTCGCCGAAGAAAGCGTGCGCGCGGCGAACGAGCGCGCCATCATTGAATACAAGCAACTGCTGCAGCGGATTGCCGCATTGGCGCAAGCCCTGGGCGCGTCGCATGAACTGGTTTCCATTTATCGAGCCTTGCGCGACTTTGCCATCGCTTCAGTGCCGTGCAACGGGTTATTTGTATCGCTCTACGATTCGTTGAAGGATGTTCGTACCGCGGCCTATGGCTGGGGCGATGAAGTCGAGTTCGATGTTTCTGCGTTGCCGCCCATGCAGGTAACCACTCATGGCCCAAACAGCCGGGCTGTGCGCATGGCGGAAGTCGTGATCACGGACAATTATATGAAGACCACCAGTGGCCATCCGCAAGTTATCGTTGGACCTGACAACGGCCTGCGTCCGCAGTCGTCTTTAGTGGCTCCGATGTCGGTGCTGGGAAGGGTTGTCGGGACAATCGAAGTGCAAAGTTATGCGCCGCGAGCTTACAGAGCCGACCATGTGACCGCGATGCGAATGGCGGCGAATCTCACCGCCGTGGCGATCGAAAATGCGCAGTTGTTGGCGCGCGAAAGCCAGGCCCGCGCGGAAGCTGAAAAGTCCAATCGTCTGAAAGACGAGTTTCTTGCGACTGTCTCGCATGAACTGCGCACGCCCTTGACCGCGATTCTGGGTTGGGCACATATGCTTGACTCTGACAAACTCGCGGACGTCCAGGCTCAACGCGCAATTCAAACTATTCAGCGCAACGCCAAAGCGCAGGCGGAGCTCATTGATGACATTCTCGATGTGTCGCGCATCATCACGGGCAATCTTCATCTGAATCTCCAGCCGACTGAATTGACTCGGGTAATCGAAGCCGCGATTAATGTCGTGCGTCCGACTGCCGATGCGAAAGGGATTGGGATTGAAACCGAACTGGGCGATCATCCCGCGTTGGTCTCCGGTGACGCTCATCGTTTGCAACAGATCGTCTGGAATTTGCTCTCGAACGCCATCAAGTTTACGCCCGCGGGTGGGGAGGTTCGCATTCGCACCTTCGAGGACGCTACTCATGTACACCTTGAGCTCGCCGACAATGGCCAGGGCATCCGCGCAGATTTTCTGCCGCATGTCTTTGAGCGTTTTCGGCAGGCCGACAGCAGCACGACGCGGAAGCATGGGGGACTTGGGCTGGGTCTCGCAATCGTGCGGCATATGGTCGAGATTCACGGCGGCTCGGTCTTTGCTTACAGCGAAGGCGAAGGAAGAGGCGCGATTTTTACAGTGACGCTGCCTTTGCTCTCGAGCGACGGGTTGATAGGGGCAGACGCGCCGGAAACGAGTAGCGATCAAATCCAAACTCAGCCTGAATTGAAGGGAGTTCATGTGTTGTTGGTCGATGATGACGCCGGCGCGCGCGAGATGATTTCGGCGGCCTTGAACGAACGCCAGGCGCGCGTCACCGCGGTCGCGTCCGCGCAAGAGGCGCTCAGCGAAATCAAACGAGCGCGTCCCGATGTGTTGGTGTCCGACATCGCGATGCCGGTGCACGACGGCTATCAATTGATTGAAGAGGTTCGCGCGCTGGAGGTGAATCAAACAAAGACGATTCCGGCGGTCGCGATTACTGCCTACGCGCGCGAAGAAGATCGCCGCCGCGCTCTGGCTGCCGGTTATCAGAGCTATCTGCCAAAACCGATCGAACCGAGAGAATTGATCGAAATCGTCGCCAAATTATCGATGTCGCGACCTCACCCGATAGGAGAGAAGTCAGAACCGCCTGCGGTAGCGGGCGGTTGATCTACGGCTCTTTCGACACTCGGATTAAAACAATTCATGCCGCATCCACATCGATCCTACGATGATGAAGGCGCCGGCCCTGCCATCATTCTGCTGCACGGCTATCCGTTCAATCGCTCGATGTGGCGCGAACAGATCAATTTTCTCAGAGCGCACGACTTTCGCGCGATTGCTCCCGATTTGATCGAGATGTCCGACAAGCTTCAGCTTGTCGCTGACTCTATCGAGCATGAGACTCTAAGGCAACGACAAGCTGAAGCTTATCGGACAATTAGGACGGTTGATGTGTGGCCGAGTCCCGTTGTCACCCAGCTAAAGCAGGGTGTGAATGAGAGCCTAACATTCGACCTAATGGCTATGTCCCGGTAACACTCGAAGCGGCGAAACAATTAAGATGACAGAGCTGAAAAAATTCACCATCGAAGAACGCGTGCGCTGGGGCGACGTGGACGCCGCCGGCATCATTTTTTATGGTTCGTACATTCGCTTTTTTGAAATTGCCGAGACGGA